>Ga0210389_10003619_pt1 | contig 12076 bp, 11 predicted proteins | sample IncBWH28OmetaG_FD_160127 | JGI IMG/M metagenome (GOLD analysis project Ga0210389, IMG submission 160127) | Forest soil microbial communities from Barre Woods Harvard Forest LTER site, Petersham, Massachusetts, United States - Inc-BW-H-28-O ... | reverse complement strand
GGGCGAGACCCTGCGCAGCATGCTGCTGAACGCCTACGGCTGGTGGAAGGTCTCCCAGATCACCTACATCGCCTCCCTGGCCATGTTCGGCCTCGGCGGCCTCGCCCTGATCGGCTCGGCATTCGGCTTCGTGGCCGCTCGCAGGCCCGGGACGCACGCCCAGGTGATCCCGCAAGTCGGCGCAGCCACCGCCAAGGCCGCATGATCACGGCACCGCAAGCCATGCACCCAGCACATCGTCCCCCGGCCCGCGCCTTACGCAAGGCGCGGGCCGGACCGCGTGACGGCCTGCCAGGTGCCCCCGCAGGAACCCGGGCAGAACTGAACGGAGAACCCGATGACAACCAGCGAGCCCCGGCGGCCCAGGGCCTTGATATCCGCAGCCTCCATGCACGGATCGACCAGCGAGATCGCGCGCGTGATCGGCGGCACGCTGGCCGATAAGGGAATCGAAGTGGACATCATCCCACCTGAGGCGGTCGACTCCGTCGCGGACTACGACGCCGTGGTCCTCGGCAGCGCCGTCTACATTGGCCACTGGCTGGCCCCGGCCAGGGACCTCGTGACGCGCTTCCAGGACGAGCTGGCCGCCCGCAGTCTCTGGCTGTTTTCCAGCGGCCCGGTCGGCGACCCGGCCAGAAAGATCGTCCAGTCGATGATGAGGCAAGACCCCGCCGAGATCGCCAGGGTCAGCCGGGACACCCGTCCCCGAGACCACCGTGTCTTTGCCGGCAGGCTCGACCCGCAGCTCCTCAGCCCAGCGCAGCGGGCCACGCTGCTGCTGCTCCGCGGCATGCGCGGGGACTTCCGCGGCTGGGATGAGATCAGGCAATGGGCCGATGGCATCGCGGCCACCCTGACGACCGCCGACCGCCGATGAGGCCGGATGGGCGCAGTTCAGGTACTGCGCCTCCCACTCCATTTCGGAGCTGGGCGGCGCGGGTGGAGTGGCGCAAGGACCGGACGGGCTGCATCGGCGCGAGCTGGCCCAGCGCCTTCGGCTGTCCGAAAGGCGCTGGGCCAGCGTCTACTCGCGATGGAGCGTAAGTGCCAAGCTGGGAACGACGAAGGACAAGACAAAGATCGGCAAGATGCTCTTTCCGGTGCACCGGAAGGCGACGGTCTCGCCGTCGGCGGCGTCGAAGGTCTTGGTTCGGCTTGAGTTCCGGCCGCTGCGGACTTGCAGGGTGTGACGTCCAGGTTCGACTGGCGTCTCGAAAGTGTCGTTCATTTCGACCGACCCGACGCGCTCCCCGTCGAGTACGGCGTCGTACGTGCCGCGGCGGACCTCCGCTCCGATTGCCTTGTGCGTCAGCTTCAGCGTTGCGGACATGTTCTAGATCATAAACCGGTCGATGATGAGGCGATCATTAGTCGACGGGGAACCTGGCCACCACGTCGAAGCCTTCCGGCCCAGGGGGCGGGTAGCTCATCCGGTCGCGGACGGCGACGACGCCCTTGATGTGCTGCACCCGGCGGGCGATGTCGCGGGCCGTTTCACTGGCCTGCGGGGTCCCGGTGAGGGTGACGATGCCATCTTGCACCGCCGCGTAGATCGCGTCGTCGGGGGATGCGGTCAGCGCCACGTCGGCCGTGGCTTCCTCGCGGATGTCCTCGTCGGTGCGCTTGAAGACTGACAGCACGTCGGCCCGGCTGATGATGCCGGCCAGGTGATAGCCGGCGTCCACGACCGGAAGGTGCTTGACCCGGCGCTGGTACATGAGCCGGGCGGCGTGCTCGACGGTGTCGCCGGGGGTGACGGTCACCGGCAGGGCGGTCATCAGCTCGGCCGCAGTGGTCGCGCGGGCCTTCTCCAGCTGCTGATGGTGCAGGATGCCCCCGATCGACTTGGGCAGGTGATCGTCGTCGTCGAGGGCCAGCTTCGCCAGCAGGTCGGCCTCGGAGACCACGCCGACGAGCCGGCCATCTTGGTCCAGCACCGGGAACGCGCTGACCCGGTGCTGCCGAAAAGCGGCGGCTATGACCGCGAACGGCGCGTCCTGCACCACCGAGATCACGCGACTGGTCATCACGTCCTTGACGGGGGTGTTCACTAGTCCTCATCTTCTTCCCTGGTCACGACGACCTTGAGGGCGCCACTGGCGGCATCGCCGAAGACGTCATAGGCCTTCTCGAAGTCATCCATGCTGAAGCGGTGGGTGACGAACCGGCCGGCGTCGAGCTGGCCGGAGGTGACCAGCCGCATCAGGGTCGGGGTGCTGGAGGCGTCCACCAGCCCGGTGGTGATCGTGATGTCCCTGGCCCACTGCTCTTCCAGGTGCAGCGTGGCTGGCTTGCCGTGCACGCCGATGTTCGCGATCCGGCCGCCCGGCCTGGCCAGCCTCACCGCGAGCTCGAAGGTGGCGGCCGTGCCAGCCGCTTCGATAACGACATCCGACCCCAGCCGCCCTGTCAGGTCCCTGATGATGCCTGCCGGATCCTCCCGGGAGTCGTTGATCGTCACGTCCGCGCCGAACTTCCCGGCGGCCGCGAGGCGGGCGTCGGACACGTCGATCGCGATGACGTGGCTCGGGCTGAACAGCCGCGCGCAGGCGATCGCGGACAAGCCGACCGGCCCGGCGCCCACGATCGTCACCACGTCACCCGGCCGGACGCCGCCCGCCAGCACGCCGACCTCGTAGCCGGTGGGCAAGATGTCGGCCAGCATGAGGATGTCCTCATCGGCCGCGCCGTCGGGGATCAGGTAGGTCGAGGTGTCGGCGTAGGGCACCCGGACGTACTGCGCCTGGGTGCCGTCGATCGCGTGGCCAAGGACCCAGCCGCCGCCTTCCAGGCATTGCCCGTAGCGGCCCTCGCGGCAGAACCGGCAGGCCCCGCACGCGCTGATGCAGGACACCAGCACCCGGTCGCCCGGCGACAGCCGGTGCACGCCATCGCCGGCCTCGACCACGGTCCCGACGGCCTCGTGGCCCAAGATCCTGCCAGGTCGCACCTCGGGCACGTCGCCGCCCAGGATGTGCAGGTCGGTGCCGCAAATCGTGGTCGCGTCAACCCGGACGATGACGTCACCCTCGTCGGTGATCTCCGGGTCCGGGACTTCCTCCCAGGCCTTGCGCCCGGGACCGTGATACACAAGCGCTTGCATGGCTGCCTCCGCACGCCGACTGCTCTTCCTGTTCCAGCATGCCGCGAGCGCAGGCGGCGGGCACGGGCCAAAGGTCCCGTACCTGGCGGGCAGAAGGCCTAGTCCCGCGGGCACGCCGGCACCGCTAAGGTCATGACCGGGACGAGCCATGCCATACCTGGAAGGAGCGCCGCAATGCCTGACCGAGTGATCGAAGAGCTTGACGAAGATGCGTGCCTGCAGCTGATATCCCTGGGCGGGATCGGCCGCATCGCCTACAACGGCCGGTTCGGCCCGGCCGTGCTGCCGGTGAACTACACCCTGCACGACGGGGCGATCGTGTTCCGGACCGCCGAGCGCGGGCCGCTGGATGAGGACCTGCGAACCGGGATCGAGGGCGCCGAGTACAAGGTCGCCTTTGAGATCGACGACATCGACCTCGCCAAGGGGCAAGGCTGGAGCGTGCTGATCCAGGGGCCAGCTCACCACGTCACCGCGGCCGAGCGTGACGCGGCCCTCAAGGCGGGCGTCGAGTCCTGGGCGCCAGGAGACCGGGAGCTGTTCGTGCGGATCGTCCCGTCCCGGATCACCGGCCGCCGCATCAGCCCCGCGTAACACCAGCCCGCAGCTTCGCGACCGGATCGGGGACGAGCCTCAACGCCACGATGGGCGTGGTCTGGCAGACCGCGCCCATCGGGGGCGAATCACGTGGCGCCACCTCAGAACGTGAAGACCAGGCGCGCGGGCACGCGGCTGGCGAGGACATCGTCGATGCAGGCGTTGACGTCGTCCAGCTGGCAGGCCTGCGCGATGACCCTGGTGCGGCCGGCAGCGTGCAGCGCGAACACGTCGGCGAGGTCCTTGCGGGTGCCGACGATGGAGCCGATGATCGACTTCCCGCCGATGACCGTGTCGAAGATCGGGACCGACATGGTGCCCTCAGCGGGCAGCGCGACGCAGATCAGGCGTCCGCCTCTGCGCAGTGAGCCGAATGCCTGCTCGAATGCCCGGGGTGAGGTCGCGAGGCTGACGGCGACGTCGGCGCCGCCCAGGTCCCGGATCGCCTTGACGGGGGTGCGTGACCTGGCTGGACACCGATCCCATCAGCAGGCGGGTCAGGCCGCCGACACCGAGGGAGCCGACCACCAGCATCTCGGCGCCGTCGGCCGCGCGGACCAGTTCCTCAGCCGGCATGCCCTCGACGGCGCGCACGGTGACGTCCGTCGGCCGCTGGGCGAGGCCCGCCAGTGCGTTGTCCGTCTCGGCCTGCGCCAGCTTGCGGGCGTGCCCGAGGTCGGGCGGAGTGACGGGGTAGACGAGCGGGGCCGGGCCGCCGTGGCGGCCAGGGGACGTAGGTCCCGCCCATTGAGGCCGATCGCCACCAGCGCTGCAGATGGCGAGCGGCGATCCTGGGCGAAGAGACGACGCGAAGGGATGTAGAGATGGCAACGCGGGTCGGGATCAACGGGTTCGGGCGCGTCGGGCGGGCATTCACCCGGCACGTGGCGCAGCGCGGCGACATCGAGGTGGTGGCGATCAACGACCTCGCGGACGTGCGGACGCTGGCGCACCTGCTTCGGTTCGACTCCACCTACGGCCGGTTCGGCCGGCCGGTGGAGGTCAGGGAGAACTCGATCCTGATCGGCGGCTCGCCGGTGGCGGTGCTCAGCGAGCGGGATCCCGCGGACATCGACTGGGCGCGGCTCGGCGCGGACGTGGTCATCGAGTCGACCGGCAAGTTCCGCGGCCGGGAGCAGGCCGCGGCGCACCTGAAGGGCGGCGCGAGGAAGGTCATCATCTCCGCTCCCGGCAAGCAGGTGGACCTCACCGTGGTGATGGGCGTCAACGACCGGGAGTACGACCCCGAGGTGCACGACGTGATCTCCAACGCCTCGTGCACCACCAACTGCGTCGCCCCGATGGTCAAGGTGCTGCACGACGCGTTCGGGGTCGAGCGCGGCTTCATGACGACCATCCACGCCTACACCGGGGACCAGATGCTCCTCGACGGCCCGCATAAGGACCTGCGCCGCGCCCGGTCCGCGGCCTGCTCCATCGTCCCGACGAGCACCGGCGCGGCGAGGGCCACCGGCCTGGTCATCCCGGCGATGCGCGGCCGGCTGGACGGGGTGGCGGTGCGCGTCCCGGTCGCGGACGGGTCGCTGACCGACCTGGCCGCGGTCCTGGCCGTGCCAGTGACCGCCGGCGAGGTCAACGACGCCTACCGCGCCGCCGCGCAGGGCGACCTGAACGGCATCCTGCGCTACTGCACCGACCCGGTGGTCTCCCGTGACATCGTCGGCGACCCGGCGTCGTGCGTGCTCGACTCGGAGCTGACGCAGGCCAGCGGCACGCTGGTCAAGGTGTTCGGCTGGTACGACAACGAATGGGGCTACTCCTGCCGCCTCGCCGACCTGGCCGCCCTCGTGGGAAGCCAACTCTGACCGCGACCCGGCTCCCCACGCGGCCCGCGCGCCGTCCCCGCCACCGCCCGGACCAGCATCCGGGCGATGGCTGGCGCTCGCAGTGCTGTGCGTGACACCGCTCGTGGTCACCCTGGACAACACCGTGCTGATCCCTATGAGTCGTGACGCGACACCGATCGTGGAAAGCTCCGCGGTGGTCAGGTGGCCGCGCTTGAGGAGGGTGGCGACCAGGGCGAGGGAGTGGGCGGGCTGGCTGGCTCTTCGTCAGGGGCGATGCGGTTGCCGAACCAGAGTGGGCCGAGCTTCGCCCAGTCCCGTGACCTTGCCGGCGAGCATGCCGGCTTTCCACTCGGCGTAGGCAGCATCCGTCATCGCGTCCCGTGATCCGGCCCGGATCCGGTCGCAGGCGTTATACCAGTCGACGGCGGTGCCGTCCCCGGCGCGCAGGCGGAGCGTGGCGGTGGCTTCGGCGGGGTCGCGGAACCGGTTGCAGCATGGTCAGTTGCGGGGTGCCGGGCTGGGCGGCGACCAGCCGCAGCGCGCCGCCGGACTCCACCGCCGGGAGCTGCCCGTCATCGCCCAGCAGCCGCACCGCGGCGCCCCGGGACGCGGCGACCTGCACCAGCTGGTCCAGCAGCAGCGTGCCGGCCATCCCCGCCTCATCGACCAGCACCACATCCCCGGGCCGCAACGCGAACATCCGCACGTCCGCCGGCACCCGGCCGGCCGCCCGCAGCCGCCCAGCGGACTTCCCGGCGGTCCATTCATGCAGGAACTTGTGCAGGTTATCGGCCTGCACGGTCAGCTCCCGGCCCAGCACGTCAGCGGCCGCCGCCGAGGTGGCCAATGGTACAAAACGACGTCCGTGCTGCCGTAGCACCCACGCCCAGGCGCGCATCGTGGTCGTCTTCCCCGATCCGGCGGGCCCGATCCCGGCCAGCAGCAGCCGCTCATCACACGCGAACGCGGTCACCAGCGCCCGCTGCTCGGCGTCCAGAACGGCCTGGCTGGTGTAGCGCCCAGCCGCGTGCTCGGTGAACACCGACTCGCCGTCCGCGCGGCGCAGCTCCGGTGGCTCGTCCAGCACCGCCGGGGCCTCCACGCAGACCGAGTGCCGCGGGGAGATGGCCAAGGCAGTGATCGCGTCGGCGAGGTCGCGGTGGCGGTCAGGCGTCAGTCCGGGGACCTCGCTGCGCAGCATGCGTTCGGCTTCGGCGCGGATGTTCCAGCAGGTCCAGGTGGATCGCCGGGTTGCGACCGTGGCCAGGATCCGTTCGGCTATCCGGTCCAGGTCGGGGGCGTCGGCGGGTTGCTCCGGTGCGGCGCCCGGCGGGGGGCGGCCGGGGACGGCGGCTATCAGCCGGGCGGCGGCGCCTGGCCCGAACCGGTGGTCGAGCTCGGCGCGCCACCCGGTCCGCTTGTCCTGCAGTGATCGCGGGGGTTTCTTTCCCTGCCGGGTGTCGAGGGTGGCCTGCTGGGCGAGCTGGTGGCAGGCGGCGGCGGGCGGGTCGTGGCCGTGCGCGGCGCGGTAGCCGCGGACCAGGTCCTTGTAGCGCGGTACCTGGTGCCCTTCTTGCTTAAGGACGCCCTGCTCAGCACGGGACCCGGAGCTTCGAGGGCGGGCTTGAGGGCGTTCTTGGTAGAAATCTTGGCAGAAACTTGGCTCGCGCGAAAAGCGTGGCGGCTAGTGGAGCTTGGCGCTGTTGCGTGCCGAGACAAGCAACTCGCCACCAGGGAGGCCCGGCAGATCCGTGAGCGCGCGCCCGGCGCACGCGTCCTGGCTGGCCCCCGGGGGGGGGGCCCTCAGCCGCCTGCTCGAGCTGGCCAAAGAACCCAGGGCCCCGGTGGCATGACGGAATTTCCGTCACCCACAGCCCCGTAAACCCTGGCGGATGGGATAATTTAGGGCGATGAGGGGACTCGCGCCGCATCAGCTTCGCGTGAGTTGCGGGACCAGGCTATGGCGGGCTTGGGGGCGGTGTTGAGCGGCGATTACCCGGTGTATCGCGCGGGATTCCAGGCGGGTTCGCGGCTGGCCGGATACCTGCTAGAGGAGCAGGTCGGGGTGGGCGGGATGGCGGTGGTCTTCCGCGCCCGCGATGAGCGGCTGGACCGGCTGGTGGCGCTCAAGATACTGGCGCCTGCGATCGCGGCGGACCCGGAATTCCGGCGGCGGTTCACCGCCGAGTCCCGGGCCGCTGCCCGAGTGGACGACCCGCATATCATCCCGGTGTACGAGGCTGACGAATCTGGCGGGGTGCTGTTCATCGCGATGCGCTTCGTCTCCGGCGGCGACCTGCGGCGGGTGCTGCGTGACGAGGGGCCGACGCAGCCCGGACGGGCGATTGAGCTCATCGCTCCGGTGGCCTCGGCGCTGGACGCGGCGCACGCCGCCGGGCTAGTGCACCGGGACGTCAAGCCGGCGAACATCCTGGTGGACGTCCGCGCGGGGCGGCCGGACCACGTGTACCTGTCCGACTTCGGGATAGCCAAGGCGACGCTCTCATCGGCCAAGCTGACCGAGCCGGGAGCATGGCTCGGCACCCCCGACTACTCGCCGCCAGAGCAGATCGACGGCATGGCCGTGGACGGGCGGGCCGACCAGTACTCGCTCGCCTGCGTCGCCTTCCAGATGCTCACCGGGGTGGTGCCGTTCCAGCGGGACCGGGCGATGCAGGTCATGCTTGCCCACCTGCAGGCCCCGGTCCCGTCGCTGGCCGCCCGGCGACCGGACCTGCCCGCCACCGCCGACAGCGTGCTGGCCAGGGCGATGGCCAAGGCCCCGGGGGAGCGGTTTCAATCCTGCGGGCAGTTCGTGGGCGCGCTGCGCGAGGCGCTCGGCCTGGCGCCCCAGCGTCCCAGCGAGCCCGCCGTCCCGTCGGCGCCCGCCCAGCCCCACGAGACCGCCCAGCCATACGGGAGCACGAAAACCACCACGATCGTCCCGCCTGCCGCCATCCCGCCGCCTGCCACGACCCCATCGCCTGCCGTGACTCCCCAGCCATCGGCGAGTGCGCGGCCCTCCGGGAGCAGGCAGTTTTCGGTGGCCCCGCTTCCAGCTACCCGCGTGCCGGAGCCGGGCACGCAGCGGCAGCGCGGGCGGGCCACCAGGCGCCGGGCCGTCATCTCGGCCGCCGCCGTGATCGCCATCGCCGCGGCGGCCACGGCCTACCTGACCCTCTCGGGCAAGCCCGCGGGGAAGGCCAAGTCCGTGGCCATCAGTGGCACCCAGGTCGGCACGGTCACCAGCTCGTCGCATTACGAGCTGTTCTACACTGCGTTCAGCCGTGACGGCGCGACCATCGCCGCCTTCGGCGGGCGGGAGGGCAGCACGTCCACCGCCCGCATCTACCTGTGGACCGCAGCGGGCCGGAAGCTGGCAGGCATCCTCACCGACGAGAACGGGGCCGGCCTCGGCGGCTGGCCCGGAGGCCTCGCGTTCACCGCGAACGGGAAGACGCTGATCGCGGGCGACTACGACGGGTCCATCCACCTGTGGGACGTCGGAACTCACCACGCCAGCCTGGTCGGCGACCCCGACAATTCCGGCTCGCTCAGCACGTCCATTCTAGATAGCGATTACAGCCCCGGAGGGAACCTCGTCGCCGAGGGCAACAACCTGAGCAACATCCACCTGCTCCAGCTGGCGGACCGCCACTGGATGGGCACCTTCAAGGACCCGACCGCCGTCAATGAGTATAACCACCCCGGCCAAAGCGGCAGGCGTTACTACATTAACCAGGTCATCGTCGACCAGGCGGGCAGCACCCTGGCCGTCAGCGACTCTTCCGGGCACGTTTACGTGTGGAGCACCTCCGGCGGCGCTCCCCTCGTCAGCACCACCGGCCTCGCGCCAGCGGGCAACGCGGCCTCGCAGGGCATGGCGTTCGCCCCGGACGGCACCACGCTCGCCGTCGCCACCGCTGGCAAGCGGGGCACGCGGCTGTGGGACCTGGCCACCCGCCAGGTGACCGCCACGCTGACCGGACCGGACACGCAGCCGGAGACGGAGACGTTCACCCCGGACGGCGGGACGCTCGCCGTCGCCGACGCCAACGGCACGATCTACCTGTGGGACGTGGCCGCCCGGCGGATCGCGGGCACCATCCGCACGGAGATCACCGGAACCAACTGGGGAGGCCTGGAGTTCAGCCCCGACGGCAAGACCCTGGCGGTTTTCGCGAGTGGCGGCGCCGAGGTCACGCTGTACAAGATCAGCTATACCGAACCGGCGTAGTAGAGCGCCCCGCTGCCTTAATCCGCTGCGGCAGGCGCGGCGAAGCCTGCAGATGCCGATCGCTGGAGCGGTTACAGCAGCATTCAATGCCGTTCAGCTCAAGTCGATCTGGTGCGAGGTCATCATTGCCCGCCCCGCGCGGTGACATGCTGCCTTGCAGCGGCCTTGCTGGTGGCGTACAGCTCGCCGTTCGCGGCTACCTGTCTTGGTGACCTCGAAGGGCCGGGCGAAGGGACAAGGCGATGGTCTCGTTGACAGATGGCCCTCAGCTCTGTGCCCTGCGCCTTCCGGGGGACGGCCGCAGCCGCACCTACGACTTCCTCGACAAGCTTGTGCTCTGGGACGATCCCACTGGGTTCCGGGTGCGTCTGCGCGTCTTCCTGCCGGGCTACTTCGATCGGCCCCGCAATCACCGCTGGTCATACGCCAGCAGGGTCTTGATGGGGCAGTATCGTCACATCCTGTTTGGGGACGTCGACCTGGACGAGCACGTCGATCCGGCCGCGCTCACGCCCGTGATGGTGTGCTGGGAACAGGCCGGGAGTTCGTACGTGCTCCACGACTCGATGGTTCATGCCGTTGTGGCCGAGGCGTACACCGTCTCACTGGTGATCCGCGGGCCGGCGGTCAAGGACCGGTTCCTCGTGATGGACCGGGTACCGGTGAGAGCTGGTGGCAGTACGGGGCAGGCCGGGAATCGACTGAGGAAGCTGCGAAGAAACAGATGTCCGTCGAGCGCGTGCTCGAACTAGTGGACCGGCTGCGGGACCTGGATGTCTTCTAGGGCAAGAACACATAGCGCCCGAGAGGAACCCTCGGGCGCTACGGCCTTACTACCCAACAGCAGCCCGGTACTTGGCGACCAGGTCGGCCGGAACGCGGCCGCGCTCCTTGATGTCGAAGCCGTTCTCCCGTGCCCAGGCGCGGACGGCTACGGTGTCTGCACTGCTGGGCTTACGTCCACTGCGGCCGGCGGGACGACGTGAGGCGCCACCGACCTTGCGGGCGTGGGTTACATAGGTACCCAGGGCGGTGCGGAGTTCTTCGTTGTGCTTGGCACTCAGGTCGATTTCGTACTCTGCGCCGTCGAGGGCGAAGCGGACAGTGCCTTCAGCCTCGCCGCCGTCGATGTCGTCGATGAAGAGCGTCTGTATTTTCTGAGCCATCTGGGTAATGCTCCACTAGTTCGTGTGCGGGTTATGAGGAAGCGTAGCGGGCAGCCCGCCCCTCACTTGGTACTACGCATTCGTGTCGCCGTTTATGCCGCTCCGACTGCTGCCCGCTGCCGTGACCCCATAAACGCCCGCAAGTCATCCAGTGTCGGCATGGGTTCGTCGTGCACCCGATCGCAGCGCAGTGCTCCGGAGGCGGTGGCCAGGTCGAGGCAGTCATGCGTCCTCCAGTTATGGACCAGGCCATAGGCAAGGCCGCCCGAAAAGGCTGCACCGGCACAGTAGGTATGAAGCACGTGCGAACGGAACGCGGGAACAGCGAGGCACTCGTGCCTGCTGGCCGCCACTGCGCCCCGCAGCTCCGGCCGTTAGGACCGCCGCCTCAGCTCCGGTGGCGTCCTGGAGGTGTCCGGCAAGACGCTGGGCTTCGGGCGCGCTGGCCTCGCTCGTGCTTGTCTGTACGATGAGCCTTGGGTAGCCACGGATCGTGTCGAAGACTTCAGCCGGTGAGGCGCCACCAAGGTTCAGCAGGAGCGGGACTTCAGGCGCCTTGGCTGCCGATGTCGCCGACGTTGTTGGTGAGCAGCGGGCTGGCCTGTCCGAGGCCTGCGAGCGCCGTGGCGACCATGGCCCCGTCCGCCGCGTACTGCTGCCATCTGCGGCTACCAGTCGAAGGTGGAGAAGCAGTGGTCGGTAGCGATGCGCTCTAGTGCCGTACGGCAGTAAGGGATGAGGTGGCCGGGCAGGTTGGAACCAGTTCAGGCTGGAGCACTTGTCGGGCTCCATGTTCCTCGGGACGCCCGTCCAGCGGTGCACGGTGAAGAAGAAGGCTACCCGGCCGCCGCTCGACGAGTTGTGAATGACGTGGGTGAACGCCACCTTGTGCGGTTGGATGACACGGTGTTATTGCTGGCCTGGCGGATGAGGCGCTAGTTCCGGGTGGCGGAGTTCGACCTGGCCGCCGCCGTTCAGGAAGACGCCGAACCTGATCAGGCTGGCGTCGGCCGGGATCTGGGCGGTGACCTCATACTGGGTCCACGCGCCGGTCCCGGTGGCGGAGGCGATGTGGTTGGCCGGGTCTTCCCAGGGATCTGGGCTGGCCGCCCGCGGTGGCGCGGGCCGGCCTGGGCTGGGGGCGCGGAGGGCCAGGCCGGCC
>Ga0210389_10003618_pt1 | contig 12079 bp, 10 predicted proteins | sample IncBWH28OmetaG_FD_160127 | JGI IMG/M metagenome (GOLD analysis project Ga0210389, IMG submission 160127) | Forest soil microbial communities from Barre Woods Harvard Forest LTER site, Petersham, Massachusetts, United States - Inc-BW-H-28-O ... | reverse complement strand
ATACTCCCGATGGCGACAGGACGGGGTCACCGAAACGCGGGTCGCCTGCGACCAATTCTTGCAGGGCTGCGTCATAAAGCAATTTCAAGCCGAATCGCTGCGCACTTCCTCAACCGTGATCCGTGATGCGGTCAAAGCGGGCACACCGAAGGTGGAAGCTGGAGTTTATGATCTCGCGGGCGGCAAAGTCACTCTGAGCTGAACATCTTGGTTCTGGTGGGCACTTTAGGACAGGTCCGGCATATCATTTTGTCCCGACGACCTTGTCTTTCTTCAATTGCTTGACGAGCGTCTTCGCATACGCCTTCGCCAATTTCCCGAAGTCCTTGGAATAGACGGTCTCGGTTTCGCCACTCCAGAGGAGTTTTTCGTCCTTGGTGCTATAGAGGTTAAACTCGGCGTTGACGATCGTGCTTTCTTTGAGATAGGAGCTTGTCGTATGGACTTGGCCCCAGGCCATATTCCAGTAGGGCCAGAAATGGTAATAGGGCGCGGGAGGCACGAAGTAGGGGCCGGAGACGCTGGTGACCACCTCCTCAGTCTCCTTACGCACGGTCATTGGCCGGATGACCAGGACGCTATCGAAATCCCCTTCCTTGATGCGCTCTTTGAGTTCACCTTCCATCAGTTCGTTGCGAGGTGGTAGGACCATGTGGCTCTTGGTGCCTTGCACTCCAGACTCGGCTAGCAGTCTCTCCATTTCGTCTTCAAATTCCTGGCGTATGAGGTAATTTTCCATTACTCCGATGACCAGGATCTTCTTGATCTTAGGCATGGGCTGGTCGTCGAGAACCCAACGGTGAACAATTTTGGTGCCGGCCCAAAGCGGTAGGTTAGCTAAAGCAAGGCTAAATACAAGAAATAGTAGGCGTGTTCTAAACGAGTAAGGCCGCATGGGGAGGGTAAGAGACGATTTGGCTTCGAGCAAGTCGAATGGCACGTTGACTGCCTTTCGCAAACGCTACCCGAGTGGATGAGAATACAGACGACGACGCTAGTCCGCGCGATCCAAGGACCTGCTCCCCTGGCAAATGCGCGGCCCTGATGCCTCTACTCGGTATATAAAGTCAGCAGAACGCCCAAAATCATCAAAAATGTCGGCCAAGCTGCCCTGAAAAGGTGCTGCCACTTTTGATGTGGTTTAGTTAGTCGAGCTATTCCATTGGTCAGTACGACTACAAAACCTGTAACCGCGAACCAGAGATGCTCCTTCTGAATGTGGTGCATACTCTCCATGGCGTTGGGTGCATTCATATCGCCACTGTGAACGTGGAACAAAAGCAACATCGCGCCCGCACCTCCTACTACAGGAAAAAACCAGGTAGTCCATCGTGACTTCCATCGCCCTCGCGCTCTTTGAAATTCAACGTAGCCAAGGGCCAAAAGGATGATAGAGAAGGTCTTGTGCTGTAAGTCTTCCGCGTTATGGGTGATTGCATACCAAGGAGTTTGCGGACCAAAGGGCCAGATCTCCGTATCGCTATATAAAAGAAGAAAGAGGCCAGCCACGAGAAAGCACATGGGCCAGATATAGCGCGCCACTGGCCAGCGTTTGGCGAGAGGACTCTCCGCAAGGATGAAAATTCCTGCAATGATAACGAACAATCCAGCTAAGTGATGATTTAACTCGCTTTCTCGTTTGTCTGCTAGCTGCTTGGCTGCTTGCCCGGGGGCTTCGGGCACAGCAGGCCCATTCATTTTCATTCCTGGCATGTTGTCCATGTCGTGCTGCTGCGCTCGAGACAGGGGAATGAGCAGAAACAAGAGCGACAGAGTAAAGATGAACAGAACCATGGAATTAAAGTTTCGTGACATGGCCGTACCTCATAAAAGGAACATTGCACAATCCTCGTTGGTCTTAGTCCGAGTCTGAGGGGCGCCGGATGACGAGGTCTGACCGGGCTGCTTTGTAACGTTTCGCGGGAGTCCTTACGACTGTCAATATTGACAGGGGAGCGATGCGCCGTGAGGAAGGTGTGCACGCACCCGCTAGAAGGCCTCCCCAACGCCGACGCTCCAAGTATGACTATCCTTTCCCTGGGCGAAGTCGGCCCGGAGATTCACATGATACTTCTTGCTCAGTTCAAACCTGGCACCGCCACCGCCGCTCGGCAGGAAGTTCTTGGTCCTAAAGGGCTGCTTGCCGCCGGGTATTACCCCTCCCAGCCCTCCGAACGCCACGACGCCAAACCTCTTGGGTAAGGCTAGGCGATATTCCAGCTGCGTGGCTACGATGTAACGATCGAGATAGCATCCTGCAACATAGCCACGCAATTCACTGTTTGTTCCATAGATACAGTTTCCGTAGAACGGAGGCTGTCCTCCCGTAAGACAAGCGAACCCGTTATATGCAAGGACCTGCTGCTTCGCTAAGATCCAATAGCTGTTGAAGGTGAATTTGTAACTCTGAAACGAATATTTGCTACCTATGCCTTGAGAAAAGAAGTCCGAGGTGAAGTCCAGCAAAGTTCCGCTGGTCGGATAAAAGCGGTTAGACCGAGTATCGCGCTGGAGTCGAAAACCTATTGCTGTCAAGGCCGTGTGGATTCCAACATCGGGCGGCAGAGGAGTTGAGCCGAGATCAGTTGGTCTGAGCGTAATGAGCGAACTTCCCCAGATAAATCGTGGACCCAGGAAGAATTTCCATCCAAGGCGACGGAGGAACTCCGCAAACACTGCTTGACCGGCCTGGTTGAGAGGCAATTGGGTCTGCGACGTGCCGGCACCCAGACCGTATAGGTTGTAGTTTAGATTGCCTCGTGCGAAGGCCGCAGTCGCTCGGTAAGTATTTTCGTCAAAATAGAGTTGGCCAGCCAGCGCGAAGGCCCGGGTGCCGTTATCCGTAACTAGGCCAGCCGCGCTAACCACTGATGAGGGAGAAGTCTTGTCGCTCCTGCTGAGCGGAAAAATGTAAGCGAGAACAGGCACGATTCCCGAACCAAAAGCCGGGCTGGAAATCGGAAGGGGAGCAATTACGAATGACCCGCCGTCTTGCTTGCTTCCAGCGGATGTGTTCTGCTGTGCCGATGCATTGCGGTCCTGAGCCTGATCCTCGGCTGTCTGTGATCGAAAATATGAGCTTTCACTGATCTCGGTTTCTTGTGCCGCTACATTTGTTCCACTAAAGCTGCAACACAATCCGCCGACCAAAGAGCACAACAGAGCCTTCCAAAATCGCAGAGAATTGAAAGAAGATCTGGCCACAGGAAACTCGAACCTATGCTTCGAGTGGGGAGCCGCTAGAACAACCGACTCTTTCGATTGGAGAAGGGGGTCCGGTCGAGATGGCAAGAGTACTTGAGGCATCTCTGCCTCGCCTCGCAGGGTGGAGGTACCTCGGACCGGACCTTCTTTCTCTGGGGTTCGACAGGTAAATCCAAGATATGATTTGCACGACCTCTATCGGAACTGTCAAAAATGCCAGCAAAGGAAATTACCCTATTGAAATGGAAGCCTTGTGGCATTGCCAGAAAGATCTTCGCATGGCACGACTTAGGCCTTTCAGAAGGGAAACGGAGGAAACTGCGGACCATCGCGCCGCGGCGTTGCATCCGCAGTCCCCTGCCGCTGGTTGTTGAATAAATACTGGCCTTTTGTTTGTTCGTTTTAGAATCGGAAAACGACGCCGGCTCCGTAGCGGAAATTACTTTGGTTTTGGTTACCTTTGGTAAAGCCATTGCCGAACCGCGTCAGCACATAATCAAATTGTGCCGGCCGGATGGCGATGGATTTGGTCACTGGAATGTCGATCCCTCCGCCCAAGGCGAAATCCCATGCATTGTTGCTGGGGTTCGAGGTGGTAGTGCAAGTTAACGCACAAGCCTTGACCAAATTCGTGTACACATTAGAATGGGCTCCCCCAAACAGCACCTCCACGAAGGGCTCGAAATGTTGAGAGCGGTATTTAAAAACGGGGCCTACGTTGTAGGTGAAGAGGTTGCCGTCATTAGCCGTCACAGTGCACCCCGCCGGGCATGGGCTATTCGCCGTCGCAGGGAAAGCAAAGGTCTTTGATAGGCCGCCGTAGCCATTAAGTTCTGCTGTGATCCCAAACATGTGGTTTAAGAACACTGTTCCACCGCCACCACCGCCATTCAGGGAAAAGCTACTAACGATGTTGCTATTCTCCGGGTTAAATCTCATGTAGGAGTAGCCCAGGTTAACTTCCACCTTGGCATAATCCTGAGCGAGGGTAGCCGATCCAAACAGCAGAGCAATCCCCAACATGAATATACTTCTCGTTCCCATTTGTTTTCTCCTCATGCCGAGATCTCGATCCTCGGGTAATCCTAGGTTTAGTGTTCCTCGACGCGCCAAGTTAGCTCGCAATCGCTCTCCCAGAAACTGTCAAAAGTGACAGACTCTTGGGGAACATCGGGGTATCAGAGACCTAGGAGATTGGTCAGAAACTATGCGCTTTCCATTGAGAGCTCTTTCGCTATCGAAATGTGCTGGACAAAACTGCACGCAAGGGAAAACGCCAGCAAGTTATTCTTCGCGGCGCCATTGTGGTCCGAAGCCGGACTACTAAGCCGACCGTGAACCGAGTCATTACTCGCAAATCAACTATTCGTACCTAGCTTCATACGCGATTGCCGACGCGGGTCTCCGTATTATTCAGGGCGGATCCTCAAGGAAGGCCAGCCATCACCGTAGGCGGGGAAAGCAAACGCGAGACTTATGGCACGAGGATTCGCGTTTTGATTGCGTATTGAATCAAATCGGCCGTAGTCTTGAGATTGAGTACTTCCATGACGCGGTACTTATGAAACGCCACAGTCCGTGGAGTTACGTTCAATACGGTTGCGACTTCCTTCATGGATCTTCCCTCAGCTAGTAGGTGCACGACTTCGCGTTGTCGAGGCGTCAACGTTTTGTCTCGGGCTTTTGGTTCGGGATTGTTTATGAACGACTTTTGCATTCCTCTGGCTATCTGCGGTGTGACGTACGATTTTCCTTTTAGCGCCATCTCAATGGCGCGAATGAGTTCCGAACCTGCGGAACTCTTTAGTAGGTAGCCCGATGCTCCGGAGCGCATTGCTTCCATAGCCAATTCTGGGTCTTCATTCATGGTAAGGAAGATAAGCTTGACTGTTGGCATGAGTTCTTTCAATCGCAACCCAGCTTCGAGCCCGTTCATGAGTGGCATTCCGATGTCTACGATGATTACAGCAGGTTTGAGTTGTGGCGCAGTTTCCAATAGCGCGCGACCATCGGATACGGTGCCCACGATGTCGCAGTGAGTTTCCAACAGCGCGCGAAATGCCTCAACAAGAATCGTGTGATCATCGGCGAGCATTACGCGTGGAAGTGCCATGAAAGTCTCACTCGACCGAAAGGCTACAGAAAACGACTCAGTTGCGGACACTGCTATTTTTGACAGGGCCTAACTGCAAGAGCGAACTACGCTTATTTATGGGCCAAGGCTAGAGGTGGTTCACACTGTCAGTACTGACAGGCTTGTTCTCAGCCCTCCCGTGTAAACTTTTTCTGGAGTTCAGTCCCTTGGCCTCCATTTGTACTATATCTGGGCTATGGATTCGAGCCAGTATTTATGCGTTTCCCAATCGCGGCATTTCTGGTGATTGTCCTGCTTAGCGGCTGCAATTTGTCCTTCGGCCAGACCCCCGCGCAACGGGCCTGGGACATACTTGAGAAGGGACACGACAGCCACAGCACGAAGGAACGAGTCAACGCGGTTCATGCGCTTAGCAGATTGCCGGGCAATTCGCGGGCTGAAGAGCTGGCCGCGGAGTCGATCAGTGACAAGAACTCCGACGTTCGTGCTGCAGCGGCCCTTGCTCTTGGACGACTCGGCTCGAGTCGTACCATTCCGTTATTGAGAGAAACTCTTAAGGATAAGAATGTTAAAGTGGCTCTCGCTGCTTCTACCGGATTGCTCTCCCTTGGAGATCCATCTGGATACATCGTCTATCGCGAAGTCCTCTTGCGGAAGCGCAAGAGTGGGGAAGGAGCACTTGAGGATGAAAAGCGGCTACTCAAAGATCCCCAGGCACTTTCGCTGATGATGTTCGGGGTGGCCGTGGGATTCGCGCCATATGCCGGCTATGCGTGGGCGGCGTTTCAAGCTCTATCCAAGGATTATGCGGGGCCGGTCCGTGTGGAAGCCGCTCAGAAACTAGCGACCGATCAGGACCCAGAGACAGAGAGAGTACTGCTGAAGGCAGCTACGGATAAAGCATGGAAAGTGCGCGTCGCCGCACTCGATGCCCTGACGCAGGAAGCTGATCCCCGCGTGATGGACGAGCTTGTGGCTCATCTATCCGATAAGAAGCAACCAGTGAGATGCGCTGCAGCCGCGGCCGTTATTCGTGTATCGGATGCCAAAGAATCAGCGATCTTGCAGTCCGGCAGTGTCCGCTAGGAAGGCGTCGGCTGGACGCCGGAGTCAACCCCGTCCCGTGGCTCGCTCTGGAATCCTTCGGGGCCTCCGGCGTTGCGAAGTCCGAAACCGGGTTCCTTATAGCCCTTTGCTATGTATTCGTCGGGAATCGCAATTCGATTGCCGTCGCGCAAGGAAGTGTAATGCGGCGAATTGATTTCGATCCCGGCCTTGTTGAATTGATCTTGAATATTTTGATGCAGGTCGGAATAGATATTCTGCATATTCTGCGGCTCCGCTGTGAAAGCATTCAGCTCATATGCCACATAGAAGTCCTGTAGGTGGGATTGCAATACAAAAGGCCGAGGCGACTGCAAAACATTATGAGTCGATAGAGCTGCATTAATGAGCAGTTCGTGAACCTTCTTCCACGGAGAATTGTAACCAATCGTAACGGTGGTGTAGAAGATCACTCCATTCTTGCGAGCCTCAGCACTGTAGTTCAGAACGACACCGCCAAGCACGCTACCATTAGGAATCGTAACAATCTCTTTCTTTTGCGTGCAGATGCGCGTCACCAGGAGGTTCCTCTCCACGACCTCGCCGACGGCGTCCCCTATTCTCACGAAATCGCCTACGTTGAAAGAACGCATGTAGGTCAGGATTGTGCCTGCAACTCCGTGAGAAATGGCCGAAGTTGATCCGAGGGAGAGCAGGACGCCCAAGAATACGCTAATGCCACGAAACGCAGGACTGTTGGAGCCGGGGAGGTAAGGAAAAACGACCACGGCGGTCGCCGAAAGGATCAAAAGACGCACAAGCTTACTTGTCGGCGCCCCCCAGTCCGGATAGAAACCCGGCACAGTTAGCCTTCCCTCTTGAATTTCCGCGAAGATGAAATTGTCCAATCGAACTAGGTAACGCGCAACCACCAAAATTATGATAACGATGACCAAGTTTGGGATGTAACTCCAGATCGCGTGTCCCAAGCCCGCCAATTCCGATACGGTCCACCCGTTCATTTGGATCGAGGTGTATCTGGTGGATGGAAAAGAGTGCAAGATGAAGACAGCGTAGACCTGCAACAGCGCCAAAACTGCGAACATGACCACAACCACACCAGTTCCGAGCAGAGGCAACAGAAAGTAGCGCGCTATCCGTGAGCGAAATGAATTCGGAGAGTGGCTATCTTCAGTCTTGCGAATCCAAATGTCCAACCTTCTCCGCGATGCGCGACGTATGCGAAACAAGAGCAGAATGGAAACCACAAGACCCACGGTGGCAAATACGGAAGCAATTATCCCTCGCAGCACAGCGCGCCAAGTGTGTTCCTGGCGGTAGGTTGCAACCGTTCTGCGAATGATTTCTGCGTACTCGGCGCCGAGCTGAGCACGCGAGCGCCCAGCCGCTTTGGCATCGTCCTCCGTAATGCCCATGATTACGTCCGTGCCCGCGAGAATGTCCGTCCAGGCACCACGGTCTTCAGCGCGAATGTCTTCAGCGCGAATCACATTTCTCTTTGCTACGTTGAGGATCCTCTTTTGAATTTTCCCAGCACGCTCTTCCGGCGAAAGCCCGCCGATAGAAGTTTGCACGAGAAGGATAGGCCTTCCATCGATCTCTACCGGAGCCCCGTTTGTTTCTGGGGAATGGCTTGGTGCCGTCGCGGTTTGGGCTTCGTCGCTGCCTAGTACTTGGCTCGGCTGCAGGGCAAAGGAACTGACGCTCGAAGCAGATGCCATTGCGAATGTCAAAATGAGTCTCAGAACCTGCCGTGCAACCGCGCGCCCCCTGGACGCTTCTGGAATCGACGATGCGAGTATGCGCGTTTCACCTATTTTAGAGAATAGCAACGGGCTTCCATGCAGACACCACAGGCAGGCATTCATGCGTCGAGACCCTGTGAGAGAGTTGCATTCGCTGTTGGGCGACTGTAATAGCGGCACGCGAATAGTCCACACGGAAGAGGCCGCCATCAGCTTGGTTGGGTCGAAATCGATTGCCACCTGACAAAAATGACAGTTCCTTTCAAAAGTGCTCCATACCAGGATCGAATTACCTAGACACGAATCGCGGCTCTGCTGCTGCCGCTGGATCCAGTCTTGCAATGCGTGGAGCCAACGGTGGTGGCGACTCGGTGAAATGGATACCGGGTTTCAAGCATATGACTTCGAAGAGAGTGGCAATACTGACGGCACTCGCAAGCGTTGCCCCGACGCTGCGCCTCAGTTTGTACTGGGCGCAGGAAGTTTTCATCGTGCTTATGCTCACAGCGGCGATGTTGGTCGTTGCGTTGCTACTTGCCATTGCCTTCATCCTGTTTTCGAGCGGTGCTCATTCTGGATTTCTTTGGCTCAGCGCCAAAGTACGGCGAATTGCGGGCTGGGGTCACGATCACGTCGCCCGCGGATAATCAGTGGCCGCTCTGCCTCCGCGACGCTTATAACACGCCAAACAAAGACTCATGGTGATATCTGCTATAGGTTGAATTCTTGAGCGGACCAGTCCGGCGAATCTTTTCGACGATGACAAAAGGAAAAGGATCCTGCGCTCGCTTGTTTCCATGGCTGACTGTCACCGTCTATTAACCAATTTACTGACAACTCGAACGACCGGAAGCCAGCTAATCTGGGGACAATACACCCGAAGCTCGAATCTGAACACCATTCTTCACGCGAGGTTTTGCAGGTCTCACGCGCGGACACTCCGTTCCTTCGAGCCAGCAGGGGTTGTAAGACGGGCGCCGATGCTCGCCACGCTTTCTGCCACCGACGCACCGATGCTGCGAAGGTGGAGATCTCTTTGGGGAAACGGAATATCGATGCCTGCTTCCTCTATCGCTTTGGCCACGGCGACAGTCACATCGCTCTGGAGTTGAAACCACGCGTCTTGCCGGTCAGACCAGAAGCGCAACTCAAACTTGAGTGCGCTCTCGCCGAATCCCATGAAAAAAGCCATGGGCGGTCTTTCGAGCAATACTCCCGGATGTGATTGCGCGACTCCCACGAGCAGCTTGATCACCCGTTCGGGGTCGGTGCCGTATGCGACTCCTATGGGAATGTCAACGCGTCGCCACTGCGACGACAGGGTCCAATTGATGACCTGGTTCGAAATCAGGTTGCTATTAGGCACAATCACTTCTGCTCCCTGAAAGGTCACGACCGTGCTGGAACGTGCCCCGATCCGACGAACTATACCTACCAGACCGCCGACCTCCACGGTGTCGCCAACGTGGATGGGGCGCTCAAAGAGCAAGATCAAGCCGGAGACAAAATTGTTCACGATATTCTGAAGGCCAAAGCCGAGGCCAACGCCGAGTGCGCCCGTGAGCACGGTAAACTTGTTCAACTCGGCGCCCGCCGCGGACAAGGTGGCTAGCGCAACCAGCAGGAGGAGCACATAGTAGGTAACGGTCGAAATGGCGTAGGGCACGCCGCGATTGAGCGGCAATCTTGGAAGCACAAGCTTTCCCAAGATGAGAGTAAATGCGTTCGCGAGAGCGTAGCCAGAAAGAAGAACCAATACGATGCTGAGCGCGCCACCCAGAGTGAAATGCACCTGATGAAATCCGATCGGATGCTGGAGCAGATTAGACAGCACTCTTATTAAACCTTCGTAAACGGTCAGCAGGCGTAACATGGACCTCAACCACAAGAACAGGGCCCCGAGCCCTAAGATGCGGCTGCCCCAGCGTTCTATCGATTCCCTCCGCAATTCGAGCACGGCACGCGCCCAGCCCGTTTGCAGCACGGTGCGGAGAATTAGAGTCAAGACGCGGAAGCCACAATAAAGAGCTATGGCAACGAAAGATCCCACCAAGGCACTCAGCCCTAGAACTTGAGCAAGGGAAACATATCCGATGACGTTCGCTATAAGAGACAAGGCCAACAGTACGAGGTCTGCGCGAATTCCGATCAGGAAAATCCGCACATCTCGACTCCGGCTCAGAGGCGGACCCATTCTGGATGTACGGGCCAGCCAGGCAAAACTGACTAATGCGGCAAGAACCAGTAGGGCGTAGAGGTCGCGCCTGAAAAGTGACGGAAGCTGAATGAGCAGGTACGCACCAGCGAGTGCGTAGAATGCGGCTAGGATATAAAGAAAAAGTCGAAGTTTGGACTCGGCCAGCGGGGCCAATAGTCGCAACACGGGAACAAGATAGAACATGTAAAAAATAAACGCGACGCCGATAGGAGCTGAAACAACATATTGCCCTGTTCCAATGAGCGCCACCAAAAGCGCTACCGAAAACGGGCGGCGCAGGACCAGCCCGGCTTCGGCTAAAACATTGGGCATCGGCGCAACGGAACGTCTGAGTCGGAGAACCCCCAACAGAGCTAAGACGTAAATCATCGCCAGACCGATTGTGGCGAGTTTGCTTGAAGTCAGAAACTCCTGAGCGCCTGAATAGGACCGCTCAAACGATCTGCGGAAAGAAGGTCCGACGCTCTTTCCAGCAGTTTGCAAATCCCGGGTCTCCCAAAGTGGGCGGCCGTCTATCTCCAGTAGGTGACCGCGCTGGCGGTCGGACGCTTGACGGACGCGCAACAAGATGTCCGAGATTTGTTGGTCTTCCTGAGAGACTTGATTTTGCACAGTGAGTACAATATTTAGCTGCTCTTGTACTTGTGATTTTGCAGCCTGAATCTTGTCCAATTGTTGTTTGATACGACCGACGATGGCTTCGATTCCCGGCGACTTATGAATCTGGATCCAGGTCGCCACCCACTCCGGCTGTTGCGCCTCAAGTGTTTGGAATTGCTCTCCGAGGTTCGCCGCGCGCTGTGTTAGGAGCTTGCGTTGTGTCGCGTATTCGAGACTCCGAGACCGCCAATATCGCTGCTCGTCCTCCAAATCCAAGGTTGTGGGGTTTCCCGCCAGGAGGTCTATGGTTTGCAGTGCTCGCTGATGAATGTCGACGGCCTGTTCTTTCGCTTGCGTTTGTAACTTTTGTAATTCGTTCTCAGGCGTCAGTTGACTGCTAATTTCCTGCAGCAGGTGGTCTAATTCTTCCGCGCGGTCGGCAATCTGCGGCAGCGGAATCGTTTGGTCCCCCGGTCCAGATGGAGGGACAGTCGGAGCTGCATTCTGGTTCGAGTTGTTTGAGGGTGTCGATTGGGCCGGTAGCGATTGTGCATGCAGCGCACCAATGAACGGTGCGAAAGGAACGAAGAACAGGAAGACGATCACGAAGCAAGGGTTAAACCGGTCAAGAATCTCGCGAATGACGGCCCTTGCGCTCATGCAATGAGATGACCCTCGTTGGGTCAAAGGTGTATGTCCTCTTCTTCCTAGAACTAAACGGGCTGGCGCACACGCCAGATATGCTGTTCCGTGGGCGGTGTGTCTGACACTGTCAGAAGTGACAGATTGCTGGGTTCCTGTGGCTCGCAAACTGCAAATGAGCGACCGCGCATGAAACTCTACTTTTGCTGAAGGTGCCGTAAGTAGGTACCGCAGGAGCACAAAGTACCAGTGAATTCATCCGCACGAACCGGGACTCCCGTTCCCCGCAGGCGACGCAGTCTCCACTGCTCTTTCTCCGCGTGGCGGGCGATACACACTCTGGAAAGGTGGCTGGCTCGCCGACACCGCTCGTGCAGACGAAAGGCCTCCAAGTGCCGCGCTCCAGTAGCTTTCTTGCGCCGCCGCAGAGGAGCAACTCTTCGACGCGCTTGCTCTGACAGGGAAATTTCCCGTTTTCAATTTGGGACGAATCCGAAGGTCGCGTTCATA
>Ga0210389_10003617_pt1 | contig 12079 bp, 14 predicted proteins | sample IncBWH28OmetaG_FD_160127 | JGI IMG/M metagenome (GOLD analysis project Ga0210389, IMG submission 160127) | Forest soil microbial communities from Barre Woods Harvard Forest LTER site, Petersham, Massachusetts, United States - Inc-BW-H-28-O ... | reverse complement strand
CTACGATCACGATGCCGGCGGGCTCGGCGAAGGTCCTGGGCGTCGTGCGACGTGAAACGATCGAGGATCCGAATTTCTACAACAGTTTTTTTGCTCTGGTCGAAGGGTTCGTCGCGCAAGAAGGGCGATCGCACGTCGACCAACACGCTGAAATATCCAAACAGGGCGATCAGCCCAACTAGTACGGCGAGCGGATCTCCATCCGCAGCCCTTGATCACGCTTCAGCCACGAGAGAGGAGGTACTATGCACCGCAAGGCGCTAATTGCAATTGCCGTTGGATCGATTCTTGGAGCGACGCTGCCAAGTGCGTACGCCGACCAGCCCCCGGCCGCACCGAGCCAGGATGGCACGCAGCAGGCCACCCCGAATGCTGCAGCCCAGGGTACAGCCACGGCGGACCGCAAAGACATTCAGGCCGACCGCAAGGACATTCAGGCGGACCACAAAGACATTCAGGCCGACCGCAAAGATATCTCGCAGGATCGAGCGGATATTCGATCCGACCAGAAGGATCTACGCCGCGACTATGCCGAGCGGCGCGAAGGTGTAAATGACCAAGCCGACATCGCGCGTGACAAGGCCGATATTCGTTCGGACCGCAAGGACATACAGGCCGACAACAAAGATATCGCGCGAGACCGGGCAGACATACGCGCCGATCAGCGCGACATTCACGCCGACCAGCGCGATATCCGTAATGACGCAGGCAGCCCGAAGCCGGGGACGACGGCAACGACGCTGGCAAACAATCCACCGCCGAGTCAGGAGGGACAGCAGCCGGCGGCCACCACACCGCGTCCGGCAGCCCAGGGTGCAGCTACGGTTGGCCGCACCGACCGCGGCGACGAAGTCAGGGATCAGCGCGACATCAGAGCGGACCGTACAGACATTTCGCGCGAAAGGTCGGACATTCGAGCCGACCACAGGGACATACAGGCCGATCAGAGAGGTATACAAGCCGATCGCAGAGACATGCAGGCCGACCGTAAAGACATCGCGCAGGATAGAGCGGATATTCGCGCCGACCAGAAGGATCTGCGCCATGACTACGCCGAGCGGCGTGAAGGTGTGAACGACCAAGGCGACATTGCCCGCGACAAGGCCGACATTCGTTCGGACCGCAAGGACATTCGGGCCGATCACAAGGACCTGCAGGCCGATCGCAAAGATATCGGGCGAGACCGGGCAGACATGCATGCCGATCAGCGGGACATTCACGCCGATCAGCGCAACATTCGCGCCGATCAGCACGATATCCGTTCGGACCATCAGGACTTGCGAGCCGCCAATGGCGATATGCGCAACGATCGCCTCAACCAGGATCGCGGCAACCAGCGCATTGACCCCGGCAACCCGAAACCGGGGATGACGGCAACGACGCTAGCCAACAATGCCGCGGAAAATAACAAAAAGGCGCAGGCCACTCAGAACGTGCACAAGGCCTGGTATCACATCTGGTAGGTATTTGGTCAGTTCGCCTGCACGGAACTTCCCGTTCCGTGCAGGCATATTGCATGGGCCTACTAAAATCTCGTCAGCGCAGCACTATGATTTCTGAATCTCGATTGTGACGTGCGACAGCGCGGGGAAGCGCGCTAACTTCGCCCGGTAGTAGTTCGCGCTGCGCCCATCCTTCGGACACACTGACACAATAGCTCCCAGATGGCCGGGTCCGAGGCGCCACAGATGCAGATCGGCCAGCGTGCTGCCGTCGCTCTCGATGGTAGTTCGCAAAGCTTGCGCCAATCGGCCGTCCGGAATCCGGTCGAGAAGGATGGCGCCGGTGTCGCGAATGAGTCCATAGGACCAACTGGCGATCACGCAGGCCCCGACGACACCGGCCAACGGGTCCATCCAGAGCCATCCAAATGCGCGCGCAAGTAGTAGCCCAATGATTACCAACACTGACACAGCCGCGTCCGCCATCACGTGGATAATCGCGGCACGCATATTGTTGTCACGCCCGGTGGCGCCATGCTCGTGGTCGTGTTCTTCGAAGACGGTCGTGTAAGTATCGGCGCCGACCTCGATTTGCGTGGTAAATGCATGCGGCTCCGGGATCGCTGCCTGCGACTCCAGAAAATCACCCTGCGCGACTAGGGTGAATTCTTGCCGTGATCCATCCGGGCGTACCGTGGTGATGAGCGTCGTTCCGGCAGCAGGCGGGGGGCCAACAGCCGCCCGCAAACGAAAGCGTGGCGGAACGTTCTCTTCGAATACTTCGAGGATGAGATCACCTGAAGAGGTCGCGACGACATGCGCCTCGTCGTGGCCGTGCTCTACATCATGACCATGACCGTGGTGATGGCCGCTGCCGCTTAGCAGCCACGCGCTTGTGATATTGACCGCCAGGCCGAGGCAGGCAATCGGAATCGCCTCGGCGAAGTGAATCTGGATGGGGGCCAGAATGCGGGTCACGGATTCGTAGCCGATCAAAATTGCGATCATGGCGAGCACAATGGCGCTGGTGAAACCGGCGAGATCGCCGAATTTGCCGGTGCCGAAGGTGAAGTTCGCGTTCGCGGCGTGCCGCCGCGCGTACGTGTAGGCAAGCGCCGCCAGGAGCAGCGCGCCGGCATGGGTACTCATGTGCAGGCCATCCGCCACGAGCGCGATAGATCCAAACAGAAGGCCGCCGGCAATCTCGATGCACATCATCACGCCGCATAGCCAGATCACGGTCCAAGACTTGCGCTCGCTTTGCGCGTGGTCCTCGCCGAGAAAAACGTGTTCGTGAAACGATGGCTCAACGGTTGCAGGATCGGCGGTCATGGCGGCACTCACTTCAAATAGGATCGGACGACGTCCAGCAATTGCTCCGCAGCGTCCGTGTTGAGCGCGCCCGGATGTTTCTCCGCATCGACCAGATGCGAGCGCACGTGGTCCTCAAGGACCTCAGCCATGAGACCCGCCATGGCGCCGCGCGCGCCTGCGATCAGGTGCATGACCTGCTCGCACCCGGCCTCGTTCGCCAGCGCGCGTTCTATGCCGTCAACCTGGCCCCGAAGTCGACGAACGCGTGCCAGCAGCTTTTTTTGGTCGCGAATCGTATGGCTCATGCTGTAATTATAGCATACCCACCCACCCTATCAAGACAATGCGAGTTTCAGGTTGGATCAGCGCCGGGCATTTGCGTAACCAATATCGGGCGTCGCCGCGTTACGGTTGATTGCGATGGCGACTATCCTTCATGGCATTATTGCAATGGACCCGGGGGAATACATGCCGTCCAAGGTCTGCTTGCTGATCTGCGCGATTACACTCTTCAGCGCGCACAAAACGGCCCGCGCGGAGTTGGAACCATCGTGCGCAAAAGACTCCCCGGAGCGCCGCGGCGATATTGGTTGCAGCTACATAGAAGACAAGGTTTTACCGGCGCCCCTGAAAGAGCCGCTTTTTTGGCACATTGATCGATTCGAATCCAATTCGGGCGCCCAAGCGGCCGCCGGACCCAATAGCGTCGTGTTCCAGGCTCACGGGGCATGGTGGGCCATGTCGATAGAGCCGATGATCAAAGAGCATCACGGTGGCAAGCACGTGGCCTCGATAGCACTTCCGCCGCTTCCACCCGCGCCGAAGTACTCGATGCTTGTGATCTCTGCATATATTCCGGCTGGGCAGACCTCTCGCGTCCATCATCATTCGGGCGTGGAAGCGTTCTACACTGTGGACGGAGAACAGTGCCTCGAGACACCCACAGCCGCCCACAGAATACCGAAAGGTAGCGGGTTCGCCGTTCCAGCGGGGCTAACGATGCGGCTCGTCGCCACCGGCTCGAAGCCGCGCCGCGGACTCGCGGTCATCGTATACGACGCCTCGCAACCACCGACCACTCGCACCGAGGAACTAGCGTCCGAGCTCGTATTGTGCCGGCCATGACCCGCCGCTTGTTTCTTCTGCGCGTCGCTTTTCCCAAGTTTCTAACGAAGCTTGAACTGCCCCACCATATTGTCTTCGATCGCGGACCTTGAAAGCGAAGCTCCCAATCCGGTGTTTTTGTAATAGAGCGCTTTCAAGAAGGCCAGATCGCCGGCTGTTATCCCCGTAGGCATTTCACGCGTGCCGCAGCTTGATGACATTAGGTCCAAAATGCTCGGCAGTGGATCGCAATGGTCAGGCGATTGCGCGACTGACAAGGTCAACATCGCCAAGTAGTCGGCAATCGTCCCGATGGTGTAGCCGACGACTTTCGTTGTGTCGATGACCAGGATGACGATGCCGATACCACTCCCACTGCCGCTACCACCACCCACACGCGTCCCTGTGGCGTTGCTGCCGATGTACTTCTGTTCGATCTGCGGCCAAATGGGCTGAACGCTAAGCCCCAATAATTCCACGTCAGTATTCAAGACAGCGGAGCCGCTGCCCGTTGTCAGGTACCAGCCCTGAATCGCATGGTCGCTTTTGAACGCTATTAGGTTCCTCCCGCCGCCCGCATACCTGTTGTGAAAGGCAGGCCCCGTCGCCCATTTCATGACGGCATCCATTTTGTCCTGGGGCTTGCTCGTGAAAAGTATTTGTACGTTGGCTTTGCATTGCGGATCCGACTCCACGGGCGCGCCAACGTAGTCGGCGAGCGCGCGAAGTCGCGCCGTTACGAAGGCGTTGTATCCCGGGCTGAGCCCCTCAGTTAGCGGGCAAATGCTCTGCCTGCCTCCACGCCAACGCGCAAGGTTGCCCGTCGTCGTGGTATTCACGAAGTGCGTTGTGGCGTGGTGCAGGATGAATTCATCCAGGCTACTTCCCGCTAATTCCTGATCGGTAGGAGGGGTCGGAGCCTTGACGGTTACATCGCCGATCTCCCGCGACGCGCCCGCATTCACGTGTGGGTTGCTCTGCGTCGACTGAGCCGCAGGCGCGTCTGCGCGCGCCGTTGCAAGCCACGCCATGGTTATTGCAAAGGTCGCGAGTGCGATCCGCTGGGTTTTGAATTTTCTTCTGCCCGCCATAGGCAGTCCTCGATCAAAGAAATATTCCATTGGTCCTTTGCCTCCTGCTGCTTGTCCGTATCTGCCAATCGGCCGCGCGCTGACAGGTAATACACATGTTACGCTCGAGCGCCGAAAGGCGGAACCGCCCAGGGGCGAAACTGCGGCGCCGACAGGCCCAATGAGGGGAATCGTGTGGCATTGGTTGTTTTTCTGAAAGGAATTAACGTCGGGGGCCGCTACGGACTCGATGCAATGCAAGCAATAAGAAGACTGTCGAGACGCGATTCTGTAGCAACGCTCGTGGGGCCAAACAAGCATGGAAATTAGCGGCCGGAACTCGCAGCAGGTCTATGCAAGAATCGCGGGCGTTTCGCTTCTGGCATCACAGCCCAAGCCCGATGAGTCGCGGCCATGGCGGCGGCGCCGATCGCGTTAGCTGCGCAATCACCTCCCGGGCTTCTCATCTCGCAGACTTTTCGATGCAGCGAGAAGATCCTCTACATGGCCTTGCAATTGGCGGGCTATCGTTTGAATTTCGGCCGCGGTGATGGGCCGCCCGTCCATTTGTTCATTCTCCAGCTCTAGAAATAGTTTTTTAATCGAAGTGGCGGTTTCGTCCAAAACTTCACGAGGGTTTTTACGCGGTGCCTTGGTCATCCTTAGATGATCCTTTTCTGATGTACCAAGGCAGATTATCCGGGGTAATGCAGCAGAGTCTCCATAGCCTGTCGTCCCTATTGCACCCGCATCGGCTCCTACACGGCGTCGGTTCCTTCTGTCGGATCCTCCATGCGCGAATTATCGGACAGCTTGGCGCGCAGGGCGGGAACGAGAATATTTGTAAGATAGGCCAATTTATCGTAAAGCGACGCGATCAGAAGGAGTTGCGCCCGAGCCTGGGCATCATGGATTTCACGCGCCTTGGCTCGAATGTTTCGCGCCTCTTGCCGGTAATCCTGATTTTTTTCCGGCGACTCGGGGCACATTCGTCGAAGCGTAGCAGAGACATTTTGTAGGAGATGAAGTGGGCGAAGTACCGAACAATCGTAGGAATTTGCCTACGAGTCCGGCGCCTTTCACCCCAACGGCGAATCGCGCGCCATTCCATCAGTCAATGGCGCGATCCTTGGTTTCCGGCAGGACAAGCAGCGCCACGAGCGCCGCGGCGAAAGCGAGCCCGACTGGATACCAAAGGCCTGCATAGATGTTGCCCGCGTATATCACCAATGCAGAGGCCACGAACGGTAGGAAGCCGCCGAGAATGCCGACGCCGAGATGGTAGGGCAGCGACAGAGATGTCGTGCGGATTTTCGCAGGAAACAACTCGACCATAAATGCGGCCATCGGGCCATACACCATGCCGACCAATGCCAGCAGCCAGACCACGACCGCGATTGAGCCGGCAACGTTCACGTTCGCCGCAGTGTCCTTGAAGCCCGATCCTTCCAGCGCCTTCCTGTAAGCTGACTCATCGAATCCGCTCAGCGTCGTTGCGCCGATGCGAGTGACGACGGCGCCCCCTGCCACCGCGGGAATCGAGCTGTACGAGAGGCCGTTGCGGCTGAAGAACTTGCGCGCCTTGTCACAAGCCGACACCGGAGCCGCGAACAGCGAGAAGGTGCAGTTGTCGGCGCTGATCTCAATCGGGGTTCGTTTGGAGAAGGCGGACAGACCCGGGTTGGCAAAGTTTGCGAGTGCGTGGAAGCTCGGTATGAACGTCAACGCACCTAAAAGCAGTCCGGCAATCATGACGGGTCTGCGTCCTATTCGATCGGATAGAGCGCCGCAGAAAACGATGAGAGGCGTTCCAAGCGCCAAGCCGACGGCAAAGATCGCGTAGCTGGTTTTGTAATCGACCTGCAGTGTATTTTGCACGAAAAACAGCGCGTAAAACTGCGCGCCATACCAAATCCCAGTCATGCCGGAGGTGATACCGAACAGGAGCACGAGCACCCGCTTCATATTGTCCCAGGAACCGAAGCTCTCCCTGATGGGCGATTTTGAGGTGCAGCCATTTGACTTCATCTTTTGAAAGACCGGAGATTCTTCGAGTTTGAGGCGGATATAGATTGAGACTGCAAGCAACAATATCGACGTCAGGAAGGGGATGCGCCAGCCCCAGGCTTTGAAGGCTTCATCACCCAATGCCAAACGGCACAGGAGAATGACCAGCAAAGACAGCAGCAGGCCGATCGTCGAGGTAGTCTGAAGCCAACTCGTGTAGTAGCCGCGACGGGACGGCCGGGCATGCTCGGCCACATAAGTGGCTGCGCTGCCGTATTCGCCGCCAACCGCCAGACCCTGGGTCAGCCTCAGACACACCAAAAGCACGGGCGCCCATATACCCACCTGCGCATAGCTCGGCAGCAATCCGACCAGAAGGGTCGACAGACCCATCATCACCATTGTGATCATAAAGCAGCGCTTGCGGCCGATGCGGTCACCGAGTCCCCCGAACACGAGCGCGCCGAAGGGCCGCACCGCGAAGCCCGCGCCGAATGTCGCGAGACTGGCGAGAAAGGCCGCGGTTTCATTGCCGGGTGGAAAGAAGAAAGCGCCAAAGAAGACAGCGAGGCTGCCATACAGAAAGAAGTCGTACCATTCGAAGACCGTCCCCAAAGATGCCGCGACCAGGACTAGCCGCCTCCTGGCAATCTCATCCGTAATGGCTGGCGCTTCGAGCGCTTCTATTGCGGCCACGAAATGCTCCTCGCATCCCTGGGGAATTTCCAAACCGGGAAATGACGCGGAACGCAGTACATCACGCAACCAGGCGTCGCGCAACGGGATGCAGCTCAGGACAACGGGATGCAGCTCAGGACTAGGTCGTCGGAACTATTCTTCCTTCAATTGTCACCGAGCACGCCGGACGTGGGCGTACGAGTCCTTTGTCGCCTTCCAGCGTAATCAAACTGGCGGGCCAATCCGTCAGTTAGCCTTGGCAGCGGCCGCCTTCGCTCTAACTGCATCTAGATGTGCATTTGCCTCGTCTTTGCAACTTTTTTGGGCATCACCCTCCAGCGCCTGGCACTTCGCCAGAGCGATTTTTGTTTCGCCCTCAGCTTGGGTAACCGCAGAATCCGCTATGGCGCCGACGCTCTTGTCGGCGACTTTGGCTACTGCATCCGCCCGGTCCTTGGCGGCCTCGGCCTCGACTTGCTTCACCTTCTCGTCCGCCTTGGCGTTCTCATCGGCCGCTTTGCTCTGGGCGTTGGCGACGTTCTCTTGAACCTTCTCGGGAGATTCGGCCTTGTTGCAGGCTGACAGGCACAGTAATGCGCCGGCGAGCACCGCGCAGCTTAAGGTTAGTTTCATTTGAATCCTCCGGTTTTCCATTCGACTGGGCGGAATGTTAATGGTGGGACATACGCGCGCCCACTCCGTTAAGCCCGACTTGCAGTAGGACAAATGCCCTATGGCGGCTCAATTTCCGGGAATCGATCGAGGCGGCATTGACTACCGTCCGCTATTGGGCGGATCGTTAGCCCATGAAGCGGCCCATCCCCGGCAAAGAGCTACCCAAGCGCGCCGTGAAACTGAGCGATGCGCAGAGCATTGATGCTCAGTACGGTCTCGAGCCCGTGATCGACCCCAGCATCCCCGCGGATGGCGGCGCCCCAGGCGGCATGCAATTTCACTTGATCGCTTGCCCCTATTGCGGAGAGAGTTTCGAGACGCCGGTTGACACGAGTTCCGGCTCTGCCCGCTACGTCGAGGACTGCCAGATCTGCTGCCGGCCGATCGAGTTCAACCTCGAAGTCGATCACGCTGGAGCACTCCAGTCGCTTTCAACCCTGCGCAGCGATTAGCGACTGAAGGCAGATCGCAACGAGACCCAAAGTGGTTTCAGGAAATCCGTCGTCAAACGAGTTATAATGAACGTCCATGAAACCGCGATGGCGTGGTTTGTCCACGATTTGAAGGCCCTTTCAGTGGCCGGAGGTTTTCATGGCAATCCAAGACTACGTGCGATCTATTGCGGCGACCGAGACCGTCTCGAAGCGTGACGTCTTTCGGTTCCTGGAAATGCAGTTTGCGCGTGCGGATAGGAATCACGACGGTGAGCTGGATGCGGAGGAATTGGCAGCCTTTGTGCAGGCGGTCGCAAGGCCGGAGGCGGATCAGCGGTAGCTGCCGTCTCGGGTTGTTGGAATCCTTGGTTTCCGCAATGCCGGGATCGAGGCCGCGATTACCCAGGCAGATCCAATCAGGGCGAAGTTGACCGCGTTCTCCCCCCAGTTCAAATGAGTATGGGGATCGCTGATGATCCTGGGAGCATGCACCAGGATGGCGAATACGATGAACATCGCCGCCAACAACATGGCGGCGGGGCGCGCGTAGATACCTGAGATTAGCGCGATACCGGCTGCAACATGTCCCGCGGCCGTCGCATACGCCCAAAAAGTTTGACCCGGCGGCAGCCACGCAGGAACCATACTGACGGTGTTCGCCAGGTAGAAATGATGAGCCAGGCCAAAATAAATAAGACATATGCCAAAGACGATACGGCTGATCTTGCATAGCCGCTCGACGGTTGCCGGTTCGAGTGGCGCACCGTAGGCGCAAATGACCGCTGCCGCCGCCGCGAGCGCCAGATGTTCGAAAACTCCGTACCACGCGACGAAAACGGACGGCTGCGCGAAGCCACGGGGAACGTCGAGGAATATCTCCCCCAACGCGTAAAGACCGACCAGCACCAAGGCGCTAAGGTACACGGTGCGTTGCCACTGCATGGCCAATCCCGCCAGCAAAGGAAGGATCGGCAAGGCATACCCCAATGGACTATGACCTGGAGCGACATCCGGTTGCCACACCACCGCGAAGTCTCCCCAGAACAGGCCCGTAAGCCCCAGCACGACCACTCCCAGGCCGTAGATGCAGACAGCGACGCGCCGCGCGAATATCACGTCCAACGTGGAAGCCACTTGATTCCCCCAAGAAATGTCTTAAATCATGATCTGCGCAGCAAGCTCAAATACTAGTGACATCGTGTGAGGGTGTCTTGGGGAATATTGACTAAATCCGTTCATGGTCCGAGGGCGATACCTTGCCCTTTCGCATCAACGATGCGGGCTGACGGCGGTCGCGACGCCCAGAATCGGCCCCATGTCGGATCCGCGATCCTCGCGATGCAGGCTCGGTGCATAAAGACTCGATATCGTCCCGTCCAGATACAATGCTTCGCGACAACGCAACGAGTCGCGAAAGAACCCGGCGAACTCATAAAAGGTCACGGGCGACTCGCTGACGACGAAAACAACCACGTCAGGAGAGGGCGCGCAGACCCCGTTCCGGATCTTGCGCCAGCTCGAGCTAGGATTCATGACCGCGGAAGTAGTGACCTTGTCTTCGTGAACCAGCATCGGCCCCGATTGCGTTGCCAGCAATGGCTTTGGATTTTCTTTTGCGTAATCCTCCGTCGTCATCACCCGAGCAGAGCCGCCCTCCACCAGGAAAACACCATTGGGCTGCTGCGAGAAATTTCCCGAACCCACGTGGCGATTCAACGGCACGAGTTCCCGCCCCTCCGTCACAAAGAGCCCCACCGGCGAAAAATCAGGACGGTACATGCCTGCGTTTACGGCAAATACCAAGCGCCTGTCCTTGGCTCCCAGCGCTTCACGCAGCGCGGAAAATTGACGAAAAGGCCGGCCCGCATCGTCCCGCCAGAATAATTGCAACTGCTCGGCTTTCAGATCCACGCGGCACACCGTAAAAGGCGTGTCGCCCACGGTCTTTGCCCCGCATTCCACCGCCTGCGCAACGCCGCAACACAGCAGCGACGCGCCGAACAACCACAGCCGTACTCTCTGAATCAAAAAGTACATCCAATATTCGCCATTAGCTGCGTGCCGTGGTCTTGCCGGTACCGGAGTTGCCTTCAGCACGACAGCGCTCGCCCGCGAGTTTCATTTCACGCGCTCAAAAAGCAGCGTGCCGCGACTTGGTGGCGAACCCGGGAAATTCACGGCCGCCTGCCACGTCGATGTCACCGTGAGCCGATTGCCGACAATCTGAAAGGAGCGCACCTGCTCTGTCCCGTCCCACGCCGGGTTCCACGCGGTATCGATGCTCGCGATCCAGTGGTCGCCTTCGATGCGGTATTTGCCCGAATAGGCTACCAAGGACTTCAATAAAGTCGCGCGGTCTGAGTCGGTAGACGGAGTTTTGCGGCCCTCAGCTTCGATGACGGTCATCAATCGGCCCTCGCGAGTGAAAATAATATACCCCGTTGGGTGTTCGCCAAACATCGCGCGTTTCGGGCTCCCATCTTGGAATTCGGTTTGATATGAAATCAACTGCCATACGCCGATCAACGCTTTTGGATCCGCAGCATGGCTCGGCGGCGTCGAGAAAACCAATCCGAGAAATAGGACCAGCGTCTTCATTTGGATTTTCCTCAGCGGCCGGACTTGTCAAAGGCGGTCTTGATGAACTCTACCAGGCGGCGTCGCGCATCAAATCCGTGCCAGGGCTCCGTGCTCGGGAATCCGTACATATTCATTCCCAAGGGACCATGATTGTCGCGAGGATATTGCAGCATCTGCACCACCACGCCTTGCTGGCGCAATGCCCGGTACATTTCCAAGCTTTGGCCGAGCGGGTCAGTGGTATCTCCCTCTCCCTGTATGAGCATGAACGGTGTTTTTGCCTGGGCGACATAAGCGAGGGGACTTTGGCGCCAGACATCCTCGGCATGCTCCCAAGGCTTGCCGTAGAACCAGCGGTCATACCAAGAGTCATCCTCCGTACCGTATTCGCTTTGCTGATCGATGACCGGCGCTGCGCTGACGATCGCCTTGAATCGGTCGGATTTGCCCTCGACGAATGCTGCCATTTCGCCGCCATAGCTGTAACCCATCAATGCCAGCTTGTTCCGATCGATTGAATACGCCGCGACCACGGCATCGACTCCCGCCATGATGTCTTTGAGGTCGCTGCCGCCCAAGTCGTTCTTGTTCGCGGCGGCAAAGGCGGCGCCATAGCCCGTACTGCCGCGCGGATTCGCCATAAATACGGCCCACCCTTGCGCCAATAGGTGGGCGGTCATGGGCGAAAACGAATCGACGAAGGCGCCGGTCGGGCCGCCGTGTACCTCAACGATCAACGGAACCTTGCCGGTGGAGGCTTGAGAGGGAAGATAAA
>Ga0210389_10003615_pt1 | contig 12082 bp, 7 predicted proteins | sample IncBWH28OmetaG_FD_160127 | JGI IMG/M metagenome (GOLD analysis project Ga0210389, IMG submission 160127) | Forest soil microbial communities from Barre Woods Harvard Forest LTER site, Petersham, Massachusetts, United States - Inc-BW-H-28-O ... | reverse complement strand
CTGGCTCTGGCCGCCTCAGCGCCTGCCCAAAACCTCCAGGAATTCGCCAAACGGGTCACCGAATTCACGCTCCCGAATGGGATGCACTTCATCGTTCTCGAACGCCATGAGGCGCCCGTGGTCTCTTTCCTCACTTACGTGAACGCAGGTTCGGTGGACGATCCCAAAGGCCGCACCGGGCTCGCGCACATGTTCGAGCACATGGCCTTCAAGGGCACTGAAACCATCGGCACCACGGACTGGCCCGCCGAGAAAGCCGCTCTCGACAACATCGAACGCGTCTACGATCAGCTGGATGCCGAGCGCGCCAAACTGCAAAAGGCCGATCCCGAAAAGATCAAGAGTTTGACCAGTCAGCTTCACGAAGCCGTCGAGAAGGCCGATTCCTACGTCGTTTCCAACCTCTATCCCCGGATCATCGAAGAAAACGGCGGCGTCGGGATGAATGCCAGCACGGGCGAAGACTCCACCGATTACTTCTACAACTTCCCCGCCAACCGCATCGAACTCTGGTTCTATCTCGAATCGGCGCGCTTTTTCCATCCCGTGTACCGCGAGTTTTACAAAGAGCGCGACGTGGTCCGCGAGGAGCGGCGCATGCGCGTCGAATCCGACCCGCAGGGCAAGCTGATGGAACAGATGCTCGCCACCGCGATCGCCGCGCATCCCTACCGGAACATGCCCGGCGGGTGGGCCAGCGACATCGAGAATCTGCGGGTAAAGGACGCCGAGAAGTTCTTTGCGCAATACTACGTGCCGGCAAACATCACGATGGCGGTTGTGGGCGATGTGAATCCCGGTCGCGTGCGCAGCCTCGCGGAGGAATATTTCGCGCGACTAACCAAACGTCCACTGCCGGATCCGATCATGACCGCCGAGCCCGAACAGGAAGGCCCGAAAACGACCGAGGTCGCTTCTCCTGCCCAACCCATGGAGTTCGTTGCCTATCATCGCCCCAGTCAATACGACAAGGACGACCCGGTGTTCGACGTTCTTTCCAGTCTGCTGTCTGGCGGCCGCACGAGTATTATGTATCGCGACATGGTTCGCGATAAGAAACTGGCGCTCGAAGCGGGAGCGGAAGCGGAATTTCCAGGCGGTAAGTATCCTTCCCTGTTCTTCTTCTATCTGATCCCCGGGTTTGGCCACACTGCCGTTGAAAACGAGAAGGAACTTGATGTGATCATCGAGAATCTGAAGAAAGAGAAGGTGGACGAAGCGGCGCTCGCGCGCGTGAAGACCCGAACCCGCGCCACGCTGATCCGGCAGCTTGACAATAACGAAGGTTTGGCCCAGCTCCTGGCAAGCTATTACGGCAATTACGGGGATTGGAAAAAACTGTTCACCGACCTGGATGAGATAGACAAAGTGACTGCAGACGACGTCCAAAGAGTAGTGCGTCAGTACTTCAAGAACGACAATCGCACCGTCGCCGTAACGTTCCAGCCGGAGCAGGAAGGCGCACAGAAATGAAGCCTCTCTTTCTTCTCTCCGTATTTGCCGGCGTAGTCCTGGCCCAGCAACCGGCGGCGATCCCGCCATCCTGGAAGGACCTCAAGTATCCAGGGTTGAAGCAAATCGAGATTCCCAAAATTGCGGAATCCACGCTGCCGAATGGTCTGAAGATTTATCTTCTGGAGAACCACGAGCTGCCGCTCATCCGGGGTCTGGCCCTGGTGCGCGCCGGTAACCTTTTCGATCCCGCCGACAAGGCCGGGCTTGCCACCATAACCGGCTCCCTCATCCGCAGTGGCGGCACCGCCGCAAAGACCGGCGACCAACTCGACGAGGAATTGGAAAACATCGCCGCATCGGTCGAAAGTCAGATTGGCGAGAGCTTCGGATCGGTCTCGTTTTCCACGCTCAAAGAGCGTACTGATGAAGTCCTCAGCACGTTTCATGATGTTTTGACCGGCCCCGCATTTCGGCAGGAGAGGCTTGACCTCATCAAGACACAGCTTCGCAGTGGCATCGCCCGCCGCAATGATGACGCGCACGGCATCTCGCAGCGCGAGTTCGACTCGCTGATTTACGGCCCGAAAACCCCTTACGGCTGGCAAATCGAATACGCGACGCTCGACAACATCAAGCGCGACGATGTTGAAGCTTTCTACAAGCGCTATTATTTCCCGGCCAACGTCATCCTCGCGGTTCAGGGCGATTTTTCCGCGCCGGATATGAAGGCGAAGCTGGGGAAACTCTTTGCTTCCTGGAACGCGCAGCAGCCCCCTGTGCCTGCCTTTCCGCCAGTCAGCTCCAATCCGAAGCCGGGAATCTACGTGGCAACGAAGACCGATGTCACCCAGACCAATCTCGTGCTGGGGCAACTGGGCGGCGTGCTTCGCGACAAAGATTATCCTGCGCTCGAGGTCATGGCCGACATACTCGGCGGAGGTTTCCAGAGCCGCCTTTTCCAGAAGGTGCGAACTCAGCTCGGTTACGCCTATGACGTCTCGTCTGTGTGGTCCGCGAACTACGACCATCCGGGCATTTTTGAAATTACCAGCAGTACGAAGTCCGCCAGCACAGCCGAAACGCTCAAGGCGATCAACGCTGAAGTCGAACGCATTCGAACCCAGGAAGTCACCGCCGAAGAACTGGAATCGGCCAGACAAACGGTCATCAACGGATTTGTCTTCAACTTCGACACCCCAACCAAGACCTTGAACCGTCTGTTGACGTATCGCTACTTCGGCTACCCCGACGACTTCATCTTTCAATACCAGAAAGCCGTGGAACAAGTCACGCGCGCTGACATTCTGCGCGTGGCAAAGCAGTATATCGATCCGGCGAAATTTGTAATCGTTGCCGTGGGCAATCCGAAAGACTTCTCCACGCCGCTGGCGTCGCTTGGACTGCCGGTCAGCAATCTCGATATCACGATTCCCGCGCCGAAAGCCTCCGCTGCAGCCGCGAAAGCCGTCAGCGGACCTCCGCAGCCGAAAGGCGCGGCATTGCTCGCGAAAATGACCCAGGCGATGGGCGGGGAAGCCAACCTCGCGGCCATCAAAGACATGACCCAGAAAGCGGAGCTGAACCTCGATCCCGCGGCCGGAGGCCTGAAGGCCGCTCAGACCGAGTTCTGGATCGCCGCAGGGCACTACCGCGAAGAGAACGTACTCCCGTTCGGCAAAGTCCTCACTTATTCGGACGGCAAGAGTGGATGGGTGTCCTCGCCGCAGGGAACCATGGCCATTCCCGAGCCCGAGCGCAAGCAGATCAGCTTCGAGCTTTTCCGCATGTGGCCGTCGCTCATGGCCAGTGCGCAGGACCCCAACCGCGAAATCAAAGACGAGAACAACGGCGTCATTCGCATTTCGGATAAGAACGGCAACAACGTCCTGGTTACGATCGACCCATCGACAGGATTACCTTTGAGCGAGAACTATTCTGAAGCCGGAACTGCCGGTCAGGACGTCATGGAAACCTATGCGGATTGGCAGGAAACCAATGGCGTGAAGCTTCCGCACAAAATTACGATCACCCAGAACGGCAGGCACTTCGCCGATCTGACCATTTCGAGCGTGGCGATCAACCAGGGTTTGACGGCGGAGCAGCTGGCGAAGAAGCCATGACACGTCGGGCATTCGTTTTGTCCCTCGCCGCGGGCAGCCTCGCGGCTGAGACCTCAAAAGATCGAGGGAAGCGCCTGATCGAAAAGACTGTTCAGGCGCTCGGAGGCGATGCCTTCCGCACCATGCGCACGCGCAGCGAGGTCGGCCGCGCTTATTCGTTCTATCACGAGCGGTTGAGCGGGCTTTCCATTGCGCGTATACATACGAAATACCTCGAACCCGACGGAAAGACTCTCCTCTACCAGCTCGAGCGCGAAGTTCTCGGCAAGAAGCAGGAAGACAGCGTTCTCTTCACCACCAACGACGCTTACGAGCTCACATATCGCGGCGCCAGGCCGCTCACCGAGCAGCAGGTCAAGCAGCACCTCGACACCACGCTGCACGATGTTTTCTATATCCTGCGGGAGCGGCTCATGGAACCGGGGATCGAGTTCGAAGGAGCCGGCGCCGATGTGGTGGAGAACCAGCCGGTCGAGGCGATCGACATCTTCGATTCCGCTGATCGGAATGTGCGCGTATGGGTTAACTCGGATACGTTTCTGCCCACGAAACAGCGTTATTATCGGTGGGACCCGGTCATCAACGACCGTCGCGAAGAAGTCACGCGCTACGCCAAATACCGCGATGTGGGTCAAGGTATCATGTGGCCGTTTTCAATCGAGCGTGAGCGCGATACGGAGAGGATCTACCAGATGTTCTCGGATCACGTCACGGTGAACGATCCGCTTCCGGACAGCATGTTCGAACTGCCCAATGACATCAAGATGCTGAAGCGAATGTAGCGTGGGCGTTTTCGCCGCGCCTTGAACCCTATCGCAAAGCCGACGATGTCAAAGCAGGCTCCTGCGCGGGCATCACGCTGGGCGCCGGCAATTCGATTTCAACCAGAAGCCCCGGCCGCTGATTCGACGCGCGCATGGCGCCGCGATGCAACTCGACGGCGCGTTTGGCAATCGCCAGACCCAGACCGACGCCTCCACTGGTGCGTCCGCGGTCTTTCTCAACGCGATAGAACGGATCGAAAAGATGCGCCAGAGCTTCATCCGGCACGCCCTGCCCGAAATCGCGAACTGAAATCCGATAGAGAGCGCCGATACGCTTCAGACTGACCTGGACCCGCCCGCCGTCGGGCGAATAGCGAATCGCGTTGCGAACGATATTCTCGATCGCGCGCCGCAGCAGTTCCGGGTTGCCCTCCATCTCCGCTTCACACGCATCGAGTTCAAGAGCGATATGATGGCGCTCGGCCTCGATGTGTACGTCGTCCACAATGACGCGGACCAGATCATCCAGCCGCAGGGATTCAGTCATGAGTCCCGCAGGATCGCCTTCCGCCCGCGTGACCTGAATCAATTCGCCCACCAGCACATTGAGCCGGTCCGCTTCGCGTTCGATGCGATCGAAAGCCGCTTCGGAATCGCCCCCGCCGCGCCCCAACTCGACTGCGACACCCAGTCGCGCCAACGGTGAACGAAGCTCGTGCGAGATGTCCTGCAGCAGACGCCGCTGCGATTTGACCAGCCCTTCGATTCGCTCCGCCATCTGATCGACCGTGCGGCCAAGCTGACCCAATTCGTCGGCGCGCCGGGAGTTGACGCGAGCCGTGAAATCGCCGCGCCCGAACCGTTCGATCGTCTTCTGCATTTTACGGAGGGGCGAGGTCATCTGTCTCGCCAGGGCGTAGCAGAGCAGCGCAATGATCCCGAGCATCCACCAGGTTTGTTGCGGCACCTGAACTGACCAGTTCGGATCGCGAACGGGGTACACCGCTACGAAATAATATTTCCGGTCGCGCGACTGCGTACGCGTCGTAAACCCGCGCCCGCTCTCAATGCGCACCAGGGGCAGAAACGGCAGAAACGAGCGCAGCGAAAAGTCATTGGGTGGCGCATGAATGGCCTTCGACCAATCGCGGCCGGTCCCGCGAACATCCAGACCGTTGATGTCAGTAAGCGCCGCATCCGCGCCCGTGGCTTCCCTGAGGCGCCCGAGGAAGCGATCCAGCCCCGCCTGTCCTTCGAGTTCCCAAGCGGCACGGGCCTCGCGCAACTCAAAGCGCGCCGCCGCCGTACCGGGACCACGGAAGCCCCCGAAAATGCTGGAGACGTAGAAGGTGGCGGTTGATGTGATAACCACCGTCAGCAAAAACCAGAGCAGGATCTTGGTAAATAGCGTTCTCATGCAGCCGCCTCGCCTTCCGGCGAGCGAACGAACTGATATCCGACGCCGCGCACGGTGATAATCAGGGGTTTGTCGCCTTCCAGCTTCTTACGAAGGTGGCTGATATGCATGTCGACGGAGCGGTCGAAAGGCGTGGCCTTTCGGCCGTAGAGTTCTTCCATCAATTCATCCCGCGAAACCACGCGTCCGGCGGAGCGCATCAGTGTCTCCAGAATATCGAATTCGAAGGTCGTCACTTCGACGCCCTCGCCGTCGCGTAATACTTCACGCGTACCCGGATCGATCGTGATGCCGTTGATTTCCAGCCTGCCGCCCGGACTGCGCTGTTCGAGGCGCCGCAGGATGGCGCGGATACGCGCCACCAGTTCACGGGTGTTGAAGGGCTTGGGGAGATAATCGTCAGCCCCGAGTTCCAGTCCCACGATGCGATCTTCGTCTTCTCCGCGCGCCGTGAGCATGATCACAGGTAAGCGCGTCTCGCGCCGGACGCGCTTGAGAATTTCGAAACCGTCGATCCCGGGCAGCATAACGTCCAGAACGAGAAGATCGAAGCCGCCGCTGAGCGCCGCCGCAAGGCCCCGCCGGCCGTCGTTCTGACATTCCACGCGGAACCCTTCACGCGTCAGAAGTTCGGTTAGAAGGCTGGTAAGTTCTTCGTCGTCATCCACTATGAGGATGCGCACGTTCATGAATCTATCATTACGCCTACCACAAATGCAGTAAAGCTTTGTAACACCCATTGGCACGAAAAACGCTTGCAAACCGCGCGGAGGCCCACCATGGCTGAGAAGACTGCTGAGAAAACCAAAGACACCTGCGCGCATCCGTCTTGTAACTGCCCGCCCGCGGCGGACAGTAAGTTCTGCAGTGCATTTTGCGAGGGAAATTCAGACCGGCCGGACATCATCTGCGGCTGCGGTCACGCCGCATGTACGACGACGGCCTATGCCGGCGCCAGCCGCGCCTGAATCCCGGCGCGGTAACCCTCGTAGACTTGCTCGAAGACGGTATCCCACGATTCCCCGCATGCCTGTGAGCGGGCCGCGGCGCCCATTTGTCCGCGCAGTTCGTTGTCCGTCAGAAGGCGCTTCGTCCGGTCGATGAATTCGGCATCGGTCTCAGCTGCAAATCCGCTGACTCCGTCCCGCACAATAAACTTCGGGCCTCCTGCGCCCGTCACAACGGCGGGCCGGGCCGAAGCGAATGCCTCCAGTACGACATTGCCAAAGGTGTCGGTACGCGATGGAAAAGTAAAAACATCCATATTGGCGTAAGCTTCCGCCAAGTCCTCGCCGCGCAGAATGCCAGGCAGATCGGCAGCCGAGAGATTCTGGGCCAGCCAGTCGCGCTCGCTGCCATCTCCGACGATAAGAAATCGGAAAGGTGGTACGCCGGCATCCCTTAGCGCGATCTCCAGATCCCGCAGGAATCGGACGTTCTTTTCAGGCGTGATTCGACCCACGTAACCGAGTCGCAGGACTCCGTCATCCACTGTGCGCCTCTGAGGAGAAAACAGGTTCGTATCGATGCCGCGCTTCATCAGGAAGACCGGCTTCTGCGTGCGTTCCTCCAGCATTGCGATCAGTTCCTGATTCGGCGCATAAATAACATCGCCGAGCTTGTAGAAAGCGATCAGCGCGGAGAGAATCGTCGCCTCACTGAAATCGGCGATGCGTTTACGCGCATCCTCGCCCGTCCAGTCCAGCACCTTCGCCAGACGCATCGCGCCGAACTCATGCAGGTTGGTGTGCCAGGAGATCGCCAACGGCAATTTCATGCTCTTGGCGACATAGACGCCGACTTCGCTCACATCGCCGGGACTGACGACGTGGATGATGTCAGGTTTGAAATCCTCCAGCACCGCTGCGACTCGCGGCTGGTGACGCCAGAGAGCCGGGTCGTGACGTAAACCCTTATCGAGATCAAAGGATAGCGGTCCCCGCGCAAGCTCGAGATGCGTGATGCAATCATCGTTGTGCAGTTTCGTTTCTATTGCACCGCGCACGCACAGAAACGGGTACCCGCGGCGTTGGGCAAAACTCGTCAACTGCCGGCTGGTCAGAGCAACGCCGTTGATTTCCTGAAACGTGTCGGTGAAGAAAGCTACGCGCGGAACGCCGGCCACTCACGGGAAGGATAGCTCAACTCGCAACGAAATCGACGCCTTCATAGATGGTGTTTGTGTTAAGAATGCGGCCGATCGAGTTGAGTTGTATATCCGCGTATGCGTTGTGAACTCGCGAAAGACCCATGAACCGTCGGTCTGCAGCACGTGTTGCTCCACGCGAACGGAGTCCTGAGCGACGAGCAAATATTCTAAAGAGCCGGGAACGCTGCGATAGTGGCGAAACTTCTCTCCACGATCGTAATTCTTCGTAGAGTTCGGCAACACCTCGACAATCAGTTTCGGATTGACCCCGATGTCATTTGCACCCGCCGGATTCTCAACCGGTCCGCACATTACCACGACGTATTCGAAATGATTCGGGAGTGGTTGATCCTGGCTCCGGCCGTTGCATACATCTGGCCGTCGAGATACTCGCTTTTGTATTCCGCTTTACGTTCGATTTCCAGATATTCCTCGATGTCAAACAGCGAACGGCCTGGCTCGACATGTGCAGTTCCCGATTCGAGTATTACGCAATTCCTGCACTGTTCTGTTAAAGTTAAGCCTCGATCATTCCCGGTCTTCGGCTAAATCCTTAAAACTCCATTTCCTGGGATGGCAATTGACGTGCCTGTACGTATCGCGAATTACTGTCGCGGGAGAACTCTGAATGCTCGGCTGGATGATCGTTTTCGGATTACTGACAATACTCACGGGTGTTATGGATGTCGTTTCCAGTTTGGGAACCCCCCCCGTCTCGATGACGGTTGCGATGGTAGTATTCGGACTGCTCTTCCTGGTCTGTCTCCTGACGAGCGTGGTGCGCGGCCGCGCTTGACATGGAGCGGGCGGCATGAAATCCCGACCGCTCCGAATCGTCCTCGCGTTCTTCCCTTCCGGCGACGAATCGGCCGAACGTCTGTTACCGTCCTTGCAGCGGGTGAGCGTAAGCGCATGCGTGATTCAGGGGGAAAGCAGGAACATCCCCGATTTCTGTCAGCGCTACGAGAAGCTTCGCTTCGAAGGCGAATCGATGGCTGCGGCCGAGACCGAGCCGGGCAGAATCGAGGACGTCGCGAAGGCTCTCCGCATTGCCGGTTCTCCGGCGGTCTTCGTACTCGGCCCCGCGGCGGCGAGCGAACCGGAGCCGATTCCGGAGCCGGTCTCCATCACTCGCGAGGCCATACTCACGCGGCTGCGGGAAGACAGCGCAATACTCGATCGCACTTGTACTGATCTGGCGGAGGCGGCGCGTCTGGATCATACGCTGTCGCCGGCCGCCGAGTGGATACTCGACAATTCGTACCTCATTCGCACACAGGTCACGGAAGTGGAGCGGCATTTGCCGCGTGACTATGCCTTATGGGCTTCAGCCGGCAACGGTCATCGCAGTATCAATGCGCTCGCCCAGGAACTGGTCGCAAAGACTGCTCACAACATCACGGAAGCGAGTATTCGTGAATGTCTCAAAGACTATCAGCAGGCTTCCCACCCTCTGACGATCGCGGAACTCTGGGCCTTTCCTCTTTTCGTGCGCGTCGCGCTGATTGACGCCCTGGCCCGTATTGCCGCACGAGTGAGTGAAGGCCAGTTGCTGCGCGAGTCCGCCTATCTCTGGGCCAACCGGCTCGCCACTGCCGGGCGCATCGGCAATGAAGTCTTCGAAAATACTTTACGCCAGATGGGAGACGAGCCCGTCGCGGGCAAGCCTCACTTTGTGACCGCGCTCGCCGAGCGTCTCCAGGACGAAGAACTCGCGTTGGGCCCGGCCCAACACTGGATTGAACAACACTTCGGTGAGCCGCTGGTCGAAATTGTCAGAGCCCATCACACGAGGGAAGCCGGCGAAACCGTATCCACGGCGAACGCCTTCGGCAGTCTGCGCGCCATCGGCCGCCTCGATTACACCACCATCTTCGAAGAGGTCAGCTTTGTCGAGGCGGAACTTCGAACCGATCCCGCCGGCGTTTATCCGCGCAGCGATTTCACCACGAGAGATTTGTCTCGTCGTGTCGTGGAACGCGTGGCGCGGTACAGCGGCCTCGACGAAACAGAAGTAGCCCGCCGCGCGATCCAACTTGCCATAGAATCGGGCGATCCGGCGACAGGACATGTCACCTGGTATCTGCTCGCGGACGGGCTCGCCCGCCTCGAAGCCGCAACCGGGGCGCGGGTTCCGGCGGGAAAGCGAATCCTGCGTGCCGCCCGCCATCATGCCACGCCTTTCTATCTGGCCGCGGTCTCCCTTCTAACAGCCTGCTTCACGCTGGTGGCGGGTTCGCTGGCCTGGGAAGCCGGCGAGCACGGACGGGTCTTTCTGATCGCGCTCGTCGCGCTCGCGGTCCTGCCGCTGAGCGAACTCTCGATCCAAATCGTCAACGCCCTGGTGATCTCCTTCCTGCCGCCGGATCCCCTGCCGAAACTCGATCTGCGCCACGGCATCCCGCGCGAAGCCGCCACGCTGGTCGTCGTGCCCATGATGCTGAACAGCGTCGAGGTGGCGCGCGCGGAAATCGAGAAGCTGGAAATCCGTTTCCTCGGCAACAAAAACGAAAACATCTATTACAGTCTCTTCTCCGATTTCACAGACGCGCCCGAGCAGACCATGCCGCAGGATGGTGCGCTGTTACAGGCGGTCCGTGAAGGCATTGCGGATTTGAATGCGCGTTATGGCGATCGATTCATCCTGTTTCACCGTCCCCGCACGTGGTCCGAGAGCGAGCAAAGCTGGATCGGTCGCGAACGCAAGCGGGGAAAACTGGAAGATCTCAATGCGTTCCTGAACGGAAAGGACCACGGCATTCTCGACAGCGGCCATCAGCCGCCGCCGATTGCCTACGTACTTTCGCTCGACTCTGACACGCAGTTGCCGGTAGAAGCCGCCCGCCGTCTGATTGAAACTATTGCGCATCCTCTGAATAAAGTCGTGATCGATCCCGTGACCCGCGTGCGCAAACGCGGTTACACGATCATTCAGCCCCGGGTCGGTATTACGTTGCCAGGAGCGACCGCGACGCGCTTCACGCGCGTGTTTGCCGATGCGACAGGCACCGATCCCTACAGCCGCACTGTTTCCGATGCCCAGCAGGACCTGTTTCTGGAGGCGCTGTTTCACGGCAAGGCGATCTATGATGTCCGCGCGTTTCACGCCATGCTGGGAAACCGGTTCCCGCCCGATACCCTGCTGAGCCACGATCTGATTGAAGGCGCGCACGTGGGCGTCGGGCTCGCCAGTGATATCGAACTCTTCGAGCAACTGCCGGTGGATTATGGCAGCTTCGCCGCGCGCCAGCACCGCTGGCTGCGAGGCGACTGGCAAATCGCCCGCTGGGGCCTTCGCAACGTCGTGAAATCGCCGTCCGGGGAAGCGCCGAATCCCTTGAGTGTCATCAATCGCTGGCGCATCCTCGACAACCTGCGGCGCAGCCTGGTGCCCATAGCCGCCCTGCTGTTACTGCTGCTCGGCTGGCTCACGACGGCTACTCCGGGGGTCTGGAGCCTGGTGGTTGGTTTGGCAGTGGCGATTCCCGCCATCACTCCTCTTCTCGACAGGCTCGCGCAACGCATGCAGGGGACGGTGCATCGCTGGCAGGGCGCAGCCGACGAATTGGTTCGTGCCCTCGTCATGCTGTCGTTCCTTCCGCATCAGGCCTGGCTTTCCATTGACGCCATCGCACGGGTGATCTATCGCAGCTCGATCAGCCGCCGCAAATTGCTCGAATGGCAGACCGCTGATCGTGCCCGAGCGCAGGGCCATCAGCACAGGAACACAATGTTCCGCCAGTTGCTGGTGATCGCGGCTCTTTCGGCGCCCTTGACTGTCGTCCTTCTGCTGGAGGGGCAGTTCGCTCCCACGGCGGTGTTTGTAGTGCTGTGGGCCGGCTCGCCGCTGCTCATGCGATGGATGGCGCGGCCGACGCCTTCGCGGGCGCGCAAGGAATTGAGCCGTGAAGAGACCCGCTTCCTGCGCCGCGTCTCGCGCGAAACCTGGCGCTTTTTCGACGACCTCGTCGGGCCAGAAAGCAACTGGCTGCCGCCAGACAACACCCAACTGGCGTTGCGCGTGGAAGTAGCCCAGCGAACCTCGCCCACGAACATCGGCTTGTGGTTCACCTCCGCATTGGCTGCCCGCGATTTCGGATACCTGACCCCGGATGAATTCTCCAGACGCTGTTCCCGCACCATGGAATCGGTTGAGCGCCTGGAACGCTACGAAGGC
>Ga0210389_10003613_pt1 | contig 12086 bp, 8 predicted proteins | sample IncBWH28OmetaG_FD_160127 | JGI IMG/M metagenome (GOLD analysis project Ga0210389, IMG submission 160127) | Forest soil microbial communities from Barre Woods Harvard Forest LTER site, Petersham, Massachusetts, United States - Inc-BW-H-28-O ... | reverse complement strand
TGCCGATGCGACTTTCAGAATGATATCTTCCTTTCCTGGCTCGCAGCGGAATACGAGCGAGAATGGCAGCCCGGGCTCCGCAAGTTCTGTGGGTACATCCGATGCTGCCGAAACGTAGCGTTTGCCGTCCTCGCTGAGCTTGAATACCGGATCGTAGGTCATCTTCACATAGCCGGCCGGAACCAGAACTTCGGTCAAGCCAGCGTTCGGCCCCATCAGCGATTCTGGCGTCAGGTTCGACGGGATATCGTATTGATGTGGGTGCCCGATCAACCCCGGCGCCCAGGGCGTGTGCAAGCGTACCAGCGCGTCAAGCTTGTTCTCCAATATCACCATCATGTCAGCGCGGCGCAGCAATTCGCGCAGCATGATCCGTTCGTTGACGCCCTGGCGTCCGTCGAGCTTGTTGCGTGGATCGGCAACCTCTTCCCAATTTTTGAATGCCGCGCGCTGATCGTCACCCCAGAACTTCGATCTTCCATTGAGAGCCTTCCAGTCCGACAGCGTTTCCTGAAAGCCCTTCTCCCTCCAATCGTCCGTGCGGCGCATCAAATATTGCGATAGATGGTACCTGAATGTGTTCGACAGCTCCTGCTGCTGGATCGTACGGATGTCGAGATTGGACGGTGGCGGAATGCTTCCTTCGGCCATGGCCACGCAGTAATCGATCGGTTGCATGGTGCCACTGCCAAAGATCTTACCGGGCAAGAACTCGGTCGGCACGATCGCCTCGGCAAAATCACTAAAGAGCGGTTGGCCCTTGCTGTCGAGCCGGAACAGGATGTCCGGCATGATCAGCGGAACAAGCTGCGCCAGGGCACGGGTGTAGTCGACCGCCATGACCTCCAGGTCGGGGTCCCGCTCCCACAGGGCATGACTGGATTCAACCAGCGTCGCGCCGAGCTTCCCGCCGAGCATTTCCTTGATCTCGCGTGCCGCAGCTGTGACGATAGGCTGTTCGGTTTTCGAGCCCTTCGGGTAGACCATGGATTCGCGAATAACACCGATCCGCATGCCGGCCAGGGCGCCGCTGTTGCCCGGCATTGTGGCATAACTGGCGTAAGGTCCGTTGAGCACCGAGGACCGCGGCACTGTCGTAAAGGGATCGCGCGGATCGTAGTAGCCGTTATCCGCGTCCTTCAAGGCATCGAGGATTTTGGCACAGTCGACAAGCGTACGGGCATGAATGCCGGTGCGGTCGCAATGCACGTCGGCACCGATCGCACCACCATTAAAGCCAAGCATCGCCTTGTGCGGTAGAATAAGCGCGATCGCGTTGTGGTTTGACGGACCGCGACAAGAGGCGCGGGTTTCTTCGCCGAGGCTCGCCATCACGAGATTGGTGCTGACCGATAGCGCTGACCCCGAACTTGAACCCAATGAGGCGGCGCGCGTGGTGTCATAGGGATTGACCGCGTTGCCTCCCCAGCTGCCGCGCTGATACCCGAGCGTCGAGGCGAGCACTTTCTCCGGATGGTTTTTTCCGCCAGGATCGCCGGCGCGGCCGTTGTACTCGGTGTTGATCGCCTTGGCGAAAATAATCGCGCCCTTGCTGCGCAATTGCTGGACAAGCAGATGATCGCGTGCAGGGAAGTCGATATCATAGGCGGCATCACCTGCGCCGGTTGAGCGCATATCGGCCGTGTCGAACGAGTCCTTGAAAGAGAATACAACGCCGTACATGGGCATCTTTTCGAGGTCGGGATTTCGTCCGTACTGTTCATCAAGCTCGGCGGCGCGCTCCAATGCGTCCGGTTGCTGGCGGAAGAACTCACAGACCGGTGGAGCACCCTTCGGCAACGGTCCTTTCGAAGGATGAAGATCGTACTCTCCCTTGCAGGTGACTGAGCGTTCGCCGCGAATGTTGAAGGTTCCGATCGCGTTTACTTGCCCCGCATTGGGCTTGCCGACGATCATCCCATATTGCTGGTACACGGTGGGGTCCGAAGCCGTCGGCTCCATGCGGCCGAACTCAAGCGGCGGCCCCTTGTACTTGTCGAGATCGGGAAGGATCGTCGATGCCTTCACCGTCTCGGTCGGAAATTGCAGCGGTGCAAGGGCGCGAACCGCACCTTTCGCCTCCGGGACATTGGCGCCATTTTCCGTCAGCAAAAGGCAGGCAACACCGTTATACGCACGCGCACGATCGATGTACCGCTGAACCACCTCGACAAGGGTGATTTTGCCATCGCGGATCGCCTCGTGCAGATCGACAATGGTTGCTTCCTCCAGCCGGAAAGACGACGTCTCATTGTTCTTGATCTGATCCAACATCGCGTTTTCTCTCTAGTTTCAGAAGACCGGCAAATAGCAAAGTCCGGTATAAGGCGAAAATCCGAAGAATCTCGCGGTTGGCTCCAGGATCGAGCATCACGGCGGGAAGAGCGCGCGTCAAACATGAACGCTGCCTCACTCTTTAAGGCGCCCGCAATGACGAATCGGTCGCTCGAGGCTACACGGGACCAACTGATAAGCTTTTGTGAATTTGCTTATCAGTCCGCCAGCTGACACCATTTCTCTATTCCCTTACAGGCGCGATCCAGCGCCGTTCTGCGAACTTGGCGACAAAGCGTAGCCTCGCCAAGTTCGTACGGTTCCTACCTCTAGGTTTAGTTTGCCCGGGATATCGAGAGGACTAACTATCCGATCGGTCTGCGCGTAGCCGTCAATGCCAAGGTAGCGCCAATCAGCACCAGGACCGCAGCAAGCTCGAAAGCGCCGTCGAACTGCTGTGTCGCGGCGACAACGTAGCCGGTAATGACCGGCGCCATGATTCCGAAGCCGTTGCTGAACGTCAACAGCAGGCCGGTCAGGGTACCGACGCTTTGACTGTTTCGCAGTAGGTCACTGGTCAATGCATAGTTCATCGCCAGTGCGCTTTGGATGCAAGCGAGCGAGATCGTCAGCAACGTCAGGATGATTGCGGACGAATCCGTGAATGGCGACAGCGCCATCGCGCTGCTGCCCACCAAAAGCGATGCGACCAGCATGCGCCGCTTGCCGGTTCGCACACCGGCCGGGCCAATGATGCGATCGGCGACGGCGCCGATCGCAACCGTCATCGCGCAGGCAACAAGATAGCAGCACGCGGTGTAAAGCCCGGTGTGCAGGACATCGATGTGTCGTGCCATCACGAGATAACCTGGCAGCCAGGTCAGCAGCAGGAAATTGGTGAAGTTGGCGCAGATCTGGACGCCGATTAGCCCCCAGGTAGAACGCCATCTGAATAATTCGAGCACCGACAGGCCGCGAACGTCCAAGGCGACATCGCGCTCGGCAAGCACGAGATCACGCTCGGCGGGCGAGAGCCACCAGGCTCTTGCTGGATCCTGATAGAAAATCCACCAGATCGCCGCCCAGACAAATCCGATCACGCCGAGCAGGATGAAGGCCAAGCGCCATCCCGCGACCGTGATCAGCCAAGCGGTGGCGATCGACGTCAGCGCCGTGCCGAACGCCTGACCGGATGAGAATATCGCCGTCGCGAAACCGCGTTCCTTGTGAGGCGCCCATTCGCGTATCGCCCGATTGCCGACCGGAAAACCGAATGCCTCACCCATGCCCATCAACATGCGCGTCGCGATCAAGTACCACAGACTGAATGTCGCGCCAGTCAACGCGGTGGCGGCTGACCACAATGTCACCGAAAATGCAGCACTACGCCGGGCGCCGAATTTGTCCGAGATCAATCCGGCAGGAAGATTCAACAGAAAATAGGTCCAGAGAAATGAGGACAGCACATAGCCGAGCTGAATCGGCGACAGATCGAATTCCTTCGCTATCGCCGGGCCACCGATCGACAACGCCGAGCGGTCGCCGTAATTGATCGCCGACATGAAAAACAGCAGAACGTAGATGATGAAGCGAGAGCGCGGCGTGGCCTGCGAGGACGTCAGCGAGACTTCTGCCATGTTTCGACGCCCCCGATCACGTGATCTACGAAGTTTGGCAAAACGTGAATATGGCTGGAAAGCCGCAAGGCGCCACGCCGCACCGAATGCACAACCCCTTCCCGATTCAGAGCCGCACTGAGATCATTGATCCAGGGCGATTCGCTGCGGTCGTGGCCAGAACCTTGTTTCTCGGCAATGGACAAAATGTGCGAGCGATGATCTGGCGCCACCTCCAACAAGGGGATGCCCTGGGCTTGAATGGCGCTACGCAACTTCGAGCTTGCTTCGACGGCGCGCCGCTCAACCTCGTCGGTGCCAACCTGAAGAAGAAGATCAAGCGAGGCGTTCAAGGCAGCCAGGCCGACATAGTTGTAATTGCCGCCCTCGTAGCGCCGCGCGCCGGTTCGAAGCTGCCAGCCTTCCTCCGGTCCAGCGGCCTCATGTCCCGCCGCGACGTCGACCGAGAATCGCGCCAGGGCGGCTGGTACGACTTGTTCAACCACTTCGCTGCGGACGTACAACAAACCCATGCCGTAAGGACTAAGTAAGCCTTTCTGCGTAGCCGTCGCCCAGGCATCGACCGGCTGCGTCGCCATGTCCTGCCGCAACACACCGGACGATTGTGCGGCATCGACAAGAAAGAATGCGCCGTGCGCGCGGCAGGCGTTGCCCAGCACGGTCAGATCGGTGCGGCGGCCGGTACCGAAATCGACTTCGGTCACGGCCACGAGTTTTGTGCGGTTGTCGACCCGATGGATCAGCGCCTGTTCCAGAGTTTCGGAGGCGCTCGGCGTCACCAAGACGACCTCGGCCCCCCGTCTCTGCGCCTGCCACAGCCAGGGAAGCACGTTGTTTGGATGTTCGGCCGACGGTGCGACGACAATTCGATCGCCGGCTTTCAGCTGCAGACCGGCGGCGACAATATTCAGCCCTTCAGAGGTGTTTTTCGTCAGTGCTATCTCGTCGGGACGAGCGCCGAGCAGACGCGCCGACTTGGCTCGAACGGTCTCGGCCAAATTCAGCCATTCCTCCTTCGGAACGGACCCTTGCGATTGCGCTCGCAAAATCGATTCCGCTGCTCGCTGTGCGGAGAGCGGCAGCGGCCCCCGGGCGGCGACATCGAGGTAGGATCCACGGAGTTCCGAAAACTCCGAGCGGATCAGTGCGTCGGCGTCGGCCGGACTCAAACTTGAGCGCTCGCGATCGTTGACGAGACGTGGAGAACCAGTTCCCGGACCGATCTGCTGCTTCAATTTCACGTCATCCCCACGGTATTGCATCCAAAGATCGGAGGCGGTACCAAACTTGGATACAGAATTCAGGATACTAGGTCATGTCAATACCCCTGCCCGATAAACCCGACATTTCGTCCGTCGTCCAAGCCGCCCCGCTTCATATTCAGGTCTACGACCACATCTGGCGGGCGCTGATGGCCGGTGAGCTTCCGCCGGGCACCCGGCTCAAAGACGGAATCTGGGCCGAACGCCTTGGGATTAGCCGGACGCCGGTGCGCGAGGCCTTCCGAAAACTGATGCAGGACGGCGCGATCGATCCTCTGGATTCGGTCGGCTTTTGCGTGCACGCGTTCACGCCGGAAGAAGTCACTGGGCTGTATGCTTGCCGCGCGGCATTGGAAGCCTTGGTCGCCGAAGAAGCGGCGGCTAGTTGCAACGACGCGCTGCTGTCGCAACTGTCCGCCAACACCGCTGCCGCCGAGACGGCGCTTAGCCAGGGTGACATTGAAGCCTTGCAACGCATCAACGGGGAATTCCACACGATCCTTCTGAAGGTGTCGCGGAACCGGCATCTTCGCCGGCTTGTCGAACAGACGGAACGATCGGTACACATGGCACGGCAACAGGTCCTGCAACGCGCTGCCAACGATGCTGTAAGGCGGGACGATTATCTGCGCGGCCTTCAGGCGGTGTTGAATCATCACTGCGCACTCGTCGAAGCTATCGCTGCTGGCGACACCGCAAAGGCTTCCGCGACGATGCGCGATCATTTGCTGTGCACCGCGCAGGACATGACGCTGCTGCTTGCCGTCAACGTCGCGTGTGCGGCATGAGCGTGGAGTCATCTTGCTGGATCGGCATCGATACGGGCGGCACGTTCACCGATGTCGTTTTGGCGGACCGGGCAAGCGGCAGCTACTGGTTCCGCAAGGTGCCGTCAAATCCAAAGTATCCGGCTGAAGCCATCTTGCGCGGCCTTGACGAAATCTTGGTCGAGGCAGGAATCGGAGGTGAGCGCGTCGATTTCGTCGGTTTGGGCACTACGCTTGCCACCAATGCCGTACTGGAAGGTAAGACAGGCCGCGTCGTCATGCTGACGACCTTGGGCTTCATCGACATTCTCGAACTGGCCAGGCAACGTCGTCCGCACCTTTACAATCTCGAGATCGGCAAGCCACGGCTGCCCGTCAAAAGAGAGGACCGTATCGCCGTCAGCGAACGTCTCGATCAGTCCGGCGCCGTTGTTACGCCACTCGACGAGGCTGCACTGAGCGAGGCTCTTGGCACTTTGCCAAACGAATTCGACACTTTCGCCATCTGTTTTTTGCACTCCTACCGCAACCCCGCTCACGAGCGGCAGGCACGGGAGATTATTCGCCGCCGTTATCCTGCGGCGCTGGTGTGCCTGTCGAGCGATGTCAGTCCCGAATTCCGCGAATATGAGCGTTTTGCCACTACAACGGTCAACGCTTCGCTGCTGGCCATCATGGACAGTTATCTCGAACGCTTCGGCGACGGCGTAAGGCAGCGGCGCGTAACCAAATTGCCCTACGTGATTCAATCGAACGGCGGTCTGGTTTCTCCGGCGACCTTGCGTCAGGTCCCGATCAACACTTTCTTTTCAGGCCCCGCAGGCGGCGTCGTCGGAGCTGTCAATGTTGCGCGGGCTTGCGGCGTATCTGACATCATTACGATGGATATCGGTGGCACCAGTACCGACGTCTGTCTGGTCCGCGATGGCAAGCCGGCAAGCGCCAATCAGCGCGACATCGGCGGTCTGCCGGTGCGCACCGCCAGCCTCGATCTGCATACGATCGGCGCCGGCGGCGGCAGCATCGCCTGGGTAGACGCTGGAGGTCTGCCGAAGGTCGGACCAGAAAGCGCCGGCGCGCATCCAGGACCAGCCTGCTACGGCCGTGGCGGCCTTCGCGCGACGCTGACAGACGCTAATATGGTGCTCGGCCGCCTCAATCCGGTCGCTTTGCTCAACGGTCGGATGCTGGTTGACGCCGCAGCTGCGGGCGCCTCGATCGTGCGCGACGTGGGCGGCTCGTTGGGCGTGGATGTCGAGCGCGCCGCAGCCGGCATTTTGCAAATCGCAACCATTGGCATTACCGGGGCGGTGCGCGTGATTTCAGTCGAGCGTGGCGAAGACCCGCGCGATTGCGCCCTGTTCGCATTTGGTGGCGGCGGTCCCTTGCATGCCGCGGAAGTCGCTGAAGCCATGGAAATGCGAGAGGTGATCGTGCCGCCGCATCCGGGCCTGATGTCGGCGATCGGGCTTCTCGCCGCTGATATTCGTTCCGACTTCGGATTGACTTGCCTTACCGACGCTACCCCGGCCGGCTGGGAGGCAGTGGAAGTCGCACTTGCCGAGCTTGATCGCCGTGCCGCCATTTGGGTAACGAACGAGGGTCTCGATCCGGCTCTGTTGGAATCCCACCGCGTTCTCGAGTTGCGCTATCTCGGTCAGAGCTCTGAATTGAGTTTGCCGTTGAACGAGGACGTCAACACGCTGGCTACTCTGATTGCGGCATTCCATGCCGAGCATCAGCGGCGCTACGGCTACGCCATGCCAAGACGCACCGTCGAAATCGTCACCGCGCGCCTAACGGCACGGGTCGCACGGCCAGCACCTCATCCTGAGGCGACGCCCGAAGCCGCCCGGCAGGCGCCGGGCTCGCGCCGGGTTTGGTTTGCCGCCACGGGCTTTGTCGAAACGCCGATCTATCAACGTGATGCGATCCCATCCGCTTCTCGCATCACAGGGCCTGCCGTAATCGAGCAAATGGATACGACCACGATCGTCCCGCCGGGCTGGACCGTAACCGTCGATCGAATGGCAAACCTGCTGCTTAGCCGCGAGGCTTCATAATGCAAGCTGATCCAATTCTCACCGAAGTCGTCGCCCGCTCTTTGATGCTCGCCTCAGAAGAAATGGGCGCCACGCTGATCGCACTGGCATTTTCACCTAACATCAAAGAGCGCTGGGACTGTTCCTCCGCGATCTTCGACGCCGCCGGCAATGTGATCGCGCAAGCCAACCGAGTGCCGTTACATCTTGGCTCCATGATCGGCGCCGTCGAGGCATTGCGCGAAAAATATCCCTTAGAGCGCATTCAACCGGGCGACATGTTTCTCGCCAACGATCCCTATAGCGGGGGCGGCACGCATCTGCCGGATATCAACATCATCGCGCCCGTGTTCGTTGAAGGACGGGTGGTCGCCTTTGTCGCCAATATCGCGCATCACGCCGACGTTGGCGGCATGGTCTCTGGTTCGGAATCCACATTGTGCGCGACGATATTCCAGGAAGGCATCCGCCTGCCGATGGTTCAGATCGCCCGGGCCGGTGTCATCGTCGATGACATTCTCGATATCGTTCGCCTCAACAGCCGGACCCCTGACGAGCGACAAGGCGACCTGCAAGCACAGTTCGCAGCTTGCCGGGTCGGCACGGAGCGCGTCGGTGAACTGTTTACCCACTATGGGGTCGCCGCCGTCGATGCCTGTATAAGCAATTTCCTCCAGGCGACGGGCCGCCGCTTCAGCGCTGCGGTGCAAGACCTGCCCATCGGCGGCTATGAGAGCGAAGCAGTGCTGGAGAAGGCGGGCAGTGATCCCGACGCACGACTGCATTTGCGTCTTTCGATTACCGGCGGCCAGCTCCGTTTCGATTTTTCTGGATGTGCGAAACAGCTGCTCGCCACCAGCCGCAACGTTCCGCGCAAGGCCGTGCTGGCCACTGTCTACGCGATCACCAAATCCATGCTCGATCCTGATGTCCCCTCGAACTCGGGCTATTTTGACGCGATCGAGGTGATCACGCGTCCGGGCACGCTGACCGATCCGGTGCCCCCGGCTGCCGTTGGGACGCGTGCCATTACCTGCGGCGTCCTGGGCGATCTGATCGTCGCCGCGCTGTCGCAGGCGGTAACGGAAGGGGCCATGGCGGACAGCGGTCCGCATCACCTCGTGGTTTTTGCGGGACTTGACGCCAAGCGCAGAACCTTTTTCGTCGACTACGAAACGATCGCCGGCGGGGCCGGTGCTCGGGTTCGCAGACCCGGACTCGATTCCGTGCGCGTCCATGCCTCCGGCGCTGCCAATCTGCCGATCGAAGCTCTCGAAAATGCCTATCCGCTCCGGGTCGAGCACTATTCGCTCCGCGAAGGTTCCGGCGGCAAGGGACGCATGAAAGGCGGAGACGGAGTCGTGCGCGACTATCGCGTCCTCGCCGATGGCATCCAAGTGAGCCTGTCGTCGGCCCGCCAGGTCAGTCCAGCACAGGGATTCGCAGGTGGCGGAGAAGGACTTTGCGGGGCGTTTCTTCTCAACCCGGACACCGACGAAAAACGAAAATTGCCGTCTGCCGCAGTCGATCTGTCCTTGCAGCGAGGCGATCTGCTGCGCGTTCTGACACCCGGCGGCGGCGGAATGGGTAAACCGCCAACGTGAATTTTGCTTGGCGGCTGCCGTCACGGTCGATGCGAATTAAATTGTTAGTCAGACCAACAACCCCATTTGTACGACTTTCTTATCAGTCGGCCGACTGACTCCATTTTGTAGATTTTCTTGTCGGTCGCAAACTTCTCCCGCTCAATGATTCCACAATCGGGACACTTGCTTGCTGGTTCTCCAAAAATGAACGCTGTGAGCCGATCGAGGCGATCGGCAGCGTCGGTTCCAGACTCGGGCAGCGTTCCTAAAATAGATGTCGGTCCCTTTCGAAATTCGCTCGTGGTCCGTCGCTTGCACAACGGCAAGCCGTTGAGATCGCGCAGCACTATTGGCCTTGGCGCGTCACGGACGGAGTTGGCGCACCTTGCCACTCAAGACGCCATATGCCGCCTTGGCGCAAATTCTGGACGAGATCGGGTCGAAAACAGACCATGCACGTACCGCCCACGTGCCGTATAGAAGGATAGACGATCCCGTTACTGGTATGATCGATCCGCAGCTGTCGCGCCAATTTCTGGCCCGCCGGGTAGCCGATTTCGGGATCCTTGTGCAAAGCCGGTTCGATCTTTGTGTCAGCCTCACGCATATCGTGGAACGAGCCAAAGAAGTCGGCGACCAACTCGGCGTAATCGGTAATGTTCTCGAAGTGACCGATTGCTTCGAGTTCGCGGGTCAGATGATAGGAAACCTCATCGATCGCCGTATCCGCATCAAAACCGCAGTACCAGGCGCCACGCGCCTCGTCGTTGAATCTGTTACCGCATGTGGTCGAACGCACCGACCTGATCGGTACGGTGCCGAAACGGGTGGGCGTCCATGCGGCGGAAAATCTGGCGATCGAAATCTATGAAGTGCCACTGTCGTTGCCCCAGCCGGAATTCGCGCTCTATTGGCACGAGCGCAGCCGGGGCGATTTGGGACATCGCTGGCTGCGCGACCGAATCGCGGCGTTGATGCGCGTCCAATCGGATTGATCGGTCGGCCTTCGTATGGGCGCGATCGCTCTCGCCACGGCAGCCGGCGCCCGGCCGCCCGCCGCATGGGAAACATCCCAAAGAACTCAAGCCGATGGCGCCATAAGGCCGCGCGAACAACGGTCATAGACGCGGCTTGCCGCGTGCTGTCGCGATTGCGGCAAGGGTGCGTAAAACTACATCAGAACCAGCTTCACTCTTATTCAACCCAAATTCCCGCTTCGCTCAGAGCGTTGAGAATACGTTCGATGTCCTTGGCGTCGAGTCCACTGCCACAAAGTTGATCAAGTTCACCGAAGGTAATCTTACCGTTCCGTTCACCGATTTCGACGGCTCGTCTAATGATTTCCGGCACGCTCACGTTGCTCTCCTCGTCGCAGCCCCTACTATATGGCACCTTTGAGACATGCCGACCGGTGCTGCCGATGTCTGTTCATAGGGGGAAAGAAGATCTCGGCATTCATAGCCGCCATCTTGGTGCTTCCGCGTTTCAAGTCTTCGCGTTTTCGATTCTAGTCGAACGATTCGACGATCAAGGGGTAAACTTGGGCACAAGGAGGTGCGATATGGCGACAACAGCTACCCAAGTCGTTCTTGATACGCCGGCGGCGGAATTCCGGCTTCCGGCCACCGACGGCAAGACTTACGCACTCGACGACGTTGCGGGCAAAGAAGGCACGGTCGTCGTCTTCATCTGCAACCATTGTCCCTATGTTAAAGCGGTGATCGACCGCATGGTTTCGGACGCCCGCGTGCTGATGTCGGAGAGCATAGGCTTTGCGGCGATTTGCTCGAACGATGCGGCGAGCTATCCCGAAGACTCATTTGAGAATATGAAGCGTTTCGCAAAGGCTCATGATTTCCCGTTTCCGTATCTCCACGACGAGACCCAGACAGTCGCTCGGGCGTATGGGGCGGTCTGCACGCCGGACTTCTTCGGTTACAATGCCGACCGCAAGCTCAAGTATCGCGGCCGGCTCGACGAAGGCCGCACAACTCCGCCTCGCGCGGAGGCGCCTCGAGAGCTTGTCGAGGCAATGCGCGCAATTGCGACCACCGGTGTGGCGCCGGCTGACCAAAAAGCGTCTATTGGCTGCTCGATCAAATGGAAGGACGAATAAGGTCGAGCCCTGTCAATATGTTTCGTATCCGAGACCGCGTGCGGCAGCATTTGAAGGCCGCAAAGCTGCACATGTGCGATTTGACTAGCGGCATCACGAGGGCCCAGCGGCGGCTGCCGGAGTCGCATTCGTCGTACAGTTGCGCATTGCCGTGTGGACGGGCAACGCTTGTGACACAAGATCCCAGCCGGACGTTGCGCGCCCCATGGCGGGAACTGTGGTATCCTCCCGTAGAGAGCGATTGCACACGGATCTGATCTCCGGGTTTCGAGGAGGACCAACGTGAAGCGGGACTTCGACCTCATCGTCTATGGCGCGACGGGTTACACCGGCCGTCTCATCGCCGAATATCTGGCGGCGTCCTATCGCGGCGACGATGCTCCGTCCTGGGCGATCGCGGGC
>Ga0210389_10003611_pt1 | contig 12088 bp, 10 predicted proteins | sample IncBWH28OmetaG_FD_160127 | JGI IMG/M metagenome (GOLD analysis project Ga0210389, IMG submission 160127) | Forest soil microbial communities from Barre Woods Harvard Forest LTER site, Petersham, Massachusetts, United States - Inc-BW-H-28-O ... | reverse complement strand
CGGGTGCGTCCGTCGGCGCCAACACGCCGCGCAAGCGTCAACTCCTCGGCATCAGGACTGATGCGCTCGCCGAGCTGCTCGCGCAGGTGCTCGGGCAGGTCGAAGACACCCTCGACGTAGGCCTCGCTGGCACCCGGGCGGACGATCCCGGGCCGTGCGCGCCCACCGAGCAGAAGGTCGAGCGCGTGCGCGAGCACGGTCTTGCCGGCGCCGGTCTCACCGGTCAGCACGTTCAGGCCAGGAGCCAGGCGCAACTGCGCCTGCTCGATCAACAGGAGGTTCTCGACTCGAAGCTCTTGCAGCATCCATAGGTGTGTACCAGCGCACGGGGACGGATCGCCACCGTTGCAGCACTTGCCCGACTGCCCACGGAGGGCCATAATCCGTCCACGGCCTGAAGAGGACGTCGGGAGGGACCCTGACCTGGCCGTACACTCACCCGCTAACCGGCATGGCTGCCAGCGACCCCGATCCGCGATCCGATCGCCCTCCGCACGGTGGGGCCACCCCGCTGACGTCGTCGGCGCTGCGCGAGCGCCTGGATGAGGAGATCGGTCGCGCCGAACGCTACGGCGCCGGGTTGAGCTGCCTGCTGGTGTCCTTCGAGAACCTCGAGGAGGTCTCGCGCCAGCACGGCACGGAGCTGCGCGAGCAGATGCTCGACTACGTCGCGGTTGCGCTCAGCAACGAGCTACGCCGCTTCGACCGCGTGGGGCGCGTGGGCGATCGGGATTCCAACAGCGACCTGCTGGTGATCCTTCCCGGCGCCGACAGCCCGCGTGGGGAGATCGTGGCGCGGCGCGCGCTCGAGCGCCTGCGCACGATCAAGGTGGAAGTCGGTGGCACACGCATGGCGCTCGAGGTGTCCGTGGGCCTGGCCGCATGGCGCAAGGACGTGAGTGCCGGAGAGCTGCTGGAGCTCGCGCGCGCGGCCGTCAACAGCCCGGCCGCCGAGAACGGTGCGAGTGGCTCGACGCCGGCGCTGCCGTCGTTCGGGGCGCACGACGAGCGCGACCCGGCGGGTACCGACACGGCGGGCACCGGTACGGCATCGGCGTTTGGCCGCGTGACCGGACAATAAGCTGCAGTCGTGCTCTCCGGATCAGAGTTGTGGCTGCTGCGGTTGATGGCCGATCGCGGCCTGGCGCTGCTCGACGCGAGCGCGCTGCTGGTGGTGATCGAGGAGCGCGGCGAGCTGCGCGTGGCGGCCTCGGCGGGGACCGGTTCGGTACGGGTGCGGATCACGCCGGTGCATGGCAGCGCGCTGGGAGCGCTGTATCAGCAAGGCAAGGCGATCTCGCTCGACCGGCCGCGTGGCCAGGAAGCGGCGTGGCTTCACGAACTCGGCTTGGAGGCGCGGGCCGTGCTGGTCGAGCCGCTGAGTATGGAGGGACAGGGCGGAGGACTGGTGATCGCGCTACGCGAGCAGGGAGGCTTCCGCGGCCCCGACCACCAGGCGTTGAGCGCGTTCGCCTCGAGCGTGTCGGTGCGCCTGAAGGCGGAGCGCTCGGTGGAGATCGAACGTCTGCGCTACGGCATGGAGGCGCGTGAGCGCGAGCGCACGCGCTGGGCGCGTGAGATCCACGACGAGAGCATCCAGGGGATCGGCGCGCTGCGCCTGCAGCTGGCCAACGCGCGCGACCTGGACAACGAACGCGCACTGAGCGAGGCGGTGGACGCGGTGCTCGAGGGCCTGGGCACCGAGATCGACGGTCTGCGCCACCTGATCACCGAGCTGCGCCCGGCGGCGCTGGACGATCTCGGCCTGGCCGCGGCACTCGAGGCGCTGGCCAGGAGAGCGCAGGCGATCGACGGGCTGGAAGTGAAGACCGAGATCGACCTCGGCAGCACCGGCGGCGAGCACGACGCGATTGGCGAGAATGGGCGTCGGCGCCTGGACACCGAGCTCGAGAGCACGATCTACAGGATCGTGCAGGAGGCACTGACCAACGTCAGCCGCCACGCGCAGGCGAGCAGGGCGGTGATCAACGTGACCGAGCGCGGCAACGTGATCGAGGCGTCGGTGACCGACGACGGCCGCGGGTTGCCCAGCGCGGAGCGCCTCGGCCCGCGTGGCGACGGACTCGAGGGTGGCTTCGGCATGTCCGGGATGCGCGAGCGGGCGGAGCTGGTCGGCGGCGAGCTCGAGTGGCTGCCGGCACCACAGCGGGGCACGATCGTGCGCCTGACGGTGCCGCTGGCGGGGCGCCCGGCGCCCGCCGCCTAGCCCGGCCGCTCCCCCAGCTCCTCTTCGTCGCCGTCGTCCGCGCCACCGCCGCCGCGCAGCCAGCCAGCGAGCTGTTGGCCGACCGAGTTGATCGACTCGCCGGCGTCGCGGAAGGCGTCGCGGACGCGCTCGGCGTAGAACGTCACCGCCTCGCCCCCATCGGCGCGCACGTCGACGGGATCGTCGCGGCGGGGATACTCGTGCGAGCCGACGATGCGGTCGAACTCGCCGCTGCGCACCCACTCCATCAACTCGTGTGTGCGCTTGACGGTCATCGGGTGAGTGACGCCGAGGTCAAGCGTCAGCCTGGTGAGACGTTCGAGCGGGTTGCCCTTCTCTTTGTAGTCGAGCCCTTGACGCATGAACACGTCGAGGTCGAGCTGGTCGACCATGGCGCCAGCGGCGATCGACATGAGCGTGCGGCACACGGCGAGGGGGTCTCGCGTGACGATCGCCGCGGCGCGGTCGGCGCTCAGCTCGGTGGCGCGACCCCACTCCATCAGCGCGGTGCGCACCGGCGCAAGCGGCAGCGGCAGCCGTGCGCTGCGCGTCATCAAGACAAGGATCGTGAGGGCGGTGCGGTAGAGCTGATGATCGGAAAGGATGTGCGCGGCCTCGTGCGCGAACACCGCGCGCCGCTGCGGCGCGTCGATCAGCTGCAACAGCTCCGACTGGACCACCACGATCGGGCGACTCGCGCCGATCGCAAGCGCGTTGGGCATCGGGAACTGCGACAGGTACAGGTCGGGAACCTCGGCCATATCCAGCGTGGCGTACGCGATCGCGTGATCGCGCCACACCTCGCCGAGCTGATCTTCGGACAGCCGCACGGAGGAGCCGAGATACGCCTGGCGCAGCGCACGCTCGTAGCCGAGCTCGATTAGCTTGCGCACCACCGTGTCGAGGTACGGAATCGACCCGAGCGCGGCGGTGGCGGCACGATCGGCCGGGTGCTGGAAGGCTCGCGGGGAAATGCCCTTCAGCTGGTGGCCCTTGACGGGCAGGCTTGACTCGGTGGCAGCCATGAGAACAGGCTACAGCGCGCGCACTATGGCGACGCACCCACCAGCATTAGTTACTTTCCCCGGATAAATGGTTGAACGAAAACGGCCGCGTCCGTTGTCGGGCGCGGCCGTTCCGGGCAAATGGTTTTCTGCTCTGATCGAGCGGTGGGGATACTCTCAGTTGGATCGGATGGCGAGCGTGTCAAGGTTGTAGGCGAGGATTGACCAGCCGGTCCAGGTCTGCATTCCGTGGTGGCCCTTCAGCCGGGTGCGGCGCATTCCGTAGCTGCGCTTGAGGTGGCTGATCCTGCCCTCGGCCCCGGTGCGGTAGCGCGCGAGACGCCGTTGTGTTCGTTTGGAGCCGGGGTGCTGGCGGCCGGCGATGAACGTGCGCTCGGGCGCGAACTGGTTGAGCGCCTGGCTGGTGGGCCCGATGTTGAAGCCGCCGTCGAGCGCGACCTCCCGCGGCGAGAGCCCCAGCCGTTGCAGTTCTGCGGCAGTCTCCGGCAGCAGCGTGTCCTCGGTTGGGTTGCCAAGACGGCTGCTGGCCGCGGGGATGATCAGCCCGCGCGCGCCCGTCTTGGTGTTCTCGGTCACCTCGCATATCTGCGCGACAAACCCGAACTCGTTGGGCTTGCCGAGCTTGCCCTTGCGGATCGGCCTCGCGTCGGGGTCGAAGATCGAGATCAGCCGGTCGCTGATCGGCTCCCCGCGCATCCGCCTGCGGATCTGCTCGGTGACTCGCTCGGCTCGCTCGATGAATGTCTGTAGCCGCTGGACCTGGCGCAGCTTCGCCTTCGCGCCCCGGCCTCGAGCGCGTCGGCGCGCCATCACGATCAGCCGCTTGGCCTCGTGGATCGAACGCTCCACGAGCTTGCCCGCCTGCTCGGTGAACTCGAGCACCTGCTGCTTTCGCTCCCCGGTCCGCCGGCCCAGAGTGCGGGCCATCAACCTGACACGGCGGCCGATCGCCCGCGAGCGATCCCGCACATGCCCCGCGTCCTTGCCGACCTTCGCGACGAGCTTGCGCGCCTCGCCCGCCAGGACCCTGGCACAGTCCAGCGCCAGCCCCGAGTCGGTCGGATAGCGAACGTCGGCCTCTATGACTGTCGAGTCGATCCGCGCCGCTCTCGCCTTGAAGCGCGTCTCGCGTTGCGCCTTGCCGATCACCACGCGAGTGATCTCCTGCACCACCTCGCCACCAAGCCTCCGCGTGAGCTTGCGCACCGTCGACTCGTGCGGCACACGCTCGCCCAGCGCGATCAGGCAGAAACGGCGCAGATGCAGCGAATCCGAGACCTCGCGCATCAACGTCTCGTATCCCCAGCCTGTGCGCTGCTTGATCACCATCAAACGCACGTAGCTCTCCATCGGAATCGTCGGTCGCCCCCGATCCAGCGCCTCTCCTTGCCAATGTGAAGCGATCGGCGCAAGCAGCGCCGGATCGCCCAGCAGCACATCCAACGCCGCCAAATCGTGCGGCAGAGCCCGCACTTCGCCCGGCAGCAACTCGTCCCACAACGACTCGACCTGCCCATCCGACAGCCGCAACATCCGCACCCTCCTCGATCAGAAACCAGCCCATTTGCAGGACCAATTCTCTAAATCGCGCCAGACAGACAGCCGCCTATTCCCGGGGGAAGTAGTTAGTGCTTTGTTTCTCTAGGTCCGTAGTCCTGTTGGTGGTGGAGGGGGCTCGATGATCTCACGTGGTGGTGGGACCGGTGTTGCGCCTTGTACGCCTTGGTCTCGGAAGAGGCACAGCACTTGTCCAGCCGGTCGAGCTGCGCTTGGAGCGAGTAGCCCGGCCCATCCCTCACGTGCGAGCTGCTCGCCGACCTGCTGAAAGACCGGCCAATTCGCGTTGCCGGGAACGGGCGGGAAGAGACCGACAGCAGATAGGCGCTCCATTGTTGAGAGGTCGGCTACTTCCACATCGACATCCCACGTCCACAGCGCGCGCGGCATCTGCGCCAGGGGCGGGATTGCGCGCTCGGCGAGGTGTCGGTACCACTCTGCCCATGCGGTCTGCTGGCTGTCGGCGAGGTAGAGCGCGTCTACGACGTCGCCGCGCTGCCAGCGGTTGTCGGGGCGTGGGTCACGTTTGGGTAGTGGCGGTGATCCGGGGTAGGTGTGCTTGACCCAGCGTCCGCGTACGGTGACCGCGGCGACCTTGAGCGGCACGTCAGCTTGCGCCTGGGTCCTCGAGGCCGGAGATCAGACGGGCAACCGTTCGGTAGTCGCCCTTGGCGATGCGGTCGATCGGCTTGTCGTCGTCGAGCGCGGGTATGGGCTTGCTGAGCCACACGGGGATGTAGCTGGGGCGGATGACGCGTGCGAGTCGTTCAACCAGTGAGGAGAGCTCGGCGAGTCGCTCGGCGCGGACTCCGCTCGGTGCGCTGCGGCGCGCGAGCCATTCCCGTACGGTGCTCGGCGCTGCTCCTGTCGCGCGGGCGATGTCACGGTCGGAGAGGTGACCGGTGTCGTGAACGTGGATCGCCTCTTCAGCGTAGGCAAGGCTCATATGCGGAAGTCTAACATCGTGTCGGCGTGAAATCGGCACAATCCCGGCATCAAACAGAACAGACAATCGTGCACAGGGTCCGCCGCGAAGTGTTCTCTGCACATGAGCGAGCGAGGACGCCGACCACACCTTCGGGCGCGGTGCCCGCGCCGGCCATCGGCCTAGATCAGTCGGCCAGGCCGGTGCGGCGCACGTACGCGGTGATCTCGGCGCGGGAGGAGAAGCCGAGCTTCTCGATGGCGCGGGCGCGATAGGTCTTGACAGTGCGCTCGGCGACGTTCAGCTGGTCTGCGATCTCGGGGTTGGTGTAGCCGTTGGCGATCAGCCGGATGACCTCGCGCTCGCGCTCGCTGAGGACGACCCCGTCGCCGACCGCGTCCTCGCCGGTCGCCATCAGCGCCCCGAGGCGGGGGTGCAGGTAGTTGCCGCCGGCCACGGCCAGGCGGAACGCCTGCAGGAGCTCGGCCGGCTCGGCCTCCTTGAGCACGTAGCTGCGGGCGCCTGCTCTGAGCGCCTGGCGTGCGTACTCGGGGTCCTCGCGCATCGTCAGGATCGCGACGGCGAGGGTCGGGTGGGCGATGAAGCAGGACGGCAGCGCGCCCAGGCTCGATCCGCCCGGCATCGTCAAGTCGAGCGTCAGCAGATCGGGCTTGTGCTCACGGACTTCGCGGATCATCGAAGGGATGTCGGCGGCTTCGGCGACCACCCGGAACTCGCCGCCCTCGCGTTGGAGCACCGCGCGCACGCCGTCGCGCACCACCGCATGGTCGTCGGCGATGATCACGTTGATCGGTCGCGTCACCCCTGGCATGCCCGCCTCCATATCGGGAATCTATCGGCACCGCCCGACCGATCCGATAGGTCTGGATGCTCCTGCAAAGACGTTCACACTCCGCCATGGCTTGGTCATGCGGGGAGCTGGGATGAGAGCGTCAGAGTCCGTGCAACCCTCGACCCCACCGATCGTGACGCGTTAGCTTGAGCGCATGAGATCAACCCTCAAATCGGCACGGCTGCGCAGGATCATCGCCGCGTACACGGTCAACCGCCTGGGCACGTGGTTTGGCCTGCTAGCGCTGCTGGTAGCCGTGTTCGACCACACGCACAGCGCGCTCGCAGTCGCAGCGCTGATGTTCGCGGGTCAGGCCCTGCCGGCGTTGGTGGTGCCGGCGGTGGTCGCCCGGGTCGAGGCGTCGCGCCGTCGCAGCGAGCTGAGCTATCTCTATTTCTTCGAGGCTCTCGCCACCGCGGCTCTGGCTGTCCTGCTGTGGCATTTCTGGCTCCCGGCGGTGCTGCTGCTGATGGCGCTCGACGGCACGGCCGCACTGGCCGCGAGCGCGCTGCTGCGCGCCGAGGTGGCGCGGGCGGCACGCGATCAGGTCGAAGACGAGCTGGCGGGCGGCCGTCCAGCCATAGCGCACGGCGAGCGTCGAGCGCACACGGACGGACAGATGCACGAAGCGGTTCACGAGGCCGAGCGCAGAGCGAACGCCGTGCTCAACGTCGCCTTCTCGGCCACGTTCGTTCTCGGCCCGGCGATCGGCGGCGCGGTGGTGGCCATCGCAGGCGGCCCTGCGGCGCTATTCATCGACGTCGGCTCGTTCTTGATCTGCGGCGCGATGCTGATCGACCTGCACCCCCACGTTGAGGATGCGGGGGGCGACTCTGTGAGCGCCCGCCTGCGCGTGGCATGGCAGCACATCAACGAGGCGCCGTCGCTGCGCGCGATCCTCATGGTGGATGCGCTGGCACTGTTCTTCATCGAGTCCGGCGGACCAATCGAGGTCTCCTACGTGAAAGCGACGCTCGGCGCTGGCGACGCCGGCCTCGGACTGCTGCTTACGATGTGGGGGGTCGGCGCAGTCCTCGGAAGCCTGGTGTTCGCACGCCTCCTGCGGCGATCGCTGGGGACCCTGCTGAGCATTGGCACGGTCTCGATCGGAGCCGCCTACCTCGGCCTGGCCGTGGCCCCTTCGCTGGCGCTGGCATGCGTAGCGGGACTCGTCGGCGGCGTCGGCAATGGCATGCAGTGGCCCTCGCTCATCAGCCTCGTCCAGCGACTCACACCCAAGCACCTACACGGTCGTCTGATGGGCGCCGTCGAATCGCTCGGCTCGCTGTGCCTATCGATCGGCCTACCGCTGGGCGGAGCTCTGGTGGCCCTTAGCGCGCCACGTACGGCGTTCGTCGTGGTCGGAATCGGAGCGGTATTGAGCGCCGCGTGGCTACTGCAGCTGTCGCGCCGGCCGGCGACCGCACGGGCACTCCACAGCGGCGAGGAGCAGCATGATGTCGCCGCAGACGACTCGTTTGGCATCGTTGGGGACCCCGTGCCCCCAGAGGGCACCGCACACGAGGCGATACCGAGGTGAGCTGGCACGGCTGAGCGTGACCGCGCTCGATCGAGCAGACGGCACGAGGACGGCTCGGAACGCCCTCTGTCGTCCGGATAGGCGATGAGCGCCTTAAGTGAGACGGCGTGTCGGCCGTTAAGTACGACACAGGTCCGATGCTCTCGCCCACGCTCAAGATTCGTCTGTTCCGGGCAACCAAGGCCACGCTCTTGACCGCCACGCTCGCCGCGGCCGCGTCGCTGTCGCACCCTGAGGAATGGCGCCCCGCATTGCTCGTCGCGCTGCTGATGGTGCTCGCGCTGCTCGGACAGTGGCTCAGCATCGAAATCCGCGGCGGGCAGCTGAGCGCCTCGCTGATCGCGATCGTGCTGGCCGTCGGCCTGCTCGGACCGGCTCCCGCCGCCGCGTACGGCATCGCCGCGATGATCCTCACGTCAACCCTTCGGCGTCTCACGCCGGTGCAGTGGCTGAACAACCTCTCGCTGTTCACGCTCGTCCCGTTCGCCGGCGGCCTGATGATGCATGCACTGGCGAGCGACCTGCATGACCTGCACAACCAGAATCTCAGTCAGAGCGTCACGTTCGGGCTGGCCCTGCTCGGTGTGTTCATCGTTATGGTCGTGCTGCACTTCGTCCTGTTCACGCTCGATCTGAGCGTCGAAGGCGGACGCTCGTTTGCGCAGGAGATGCGTGGACTGGTGCCGCTGCTTCCCGGGGAGTTCGCAACGGGCACGCTCGCGACCATGCTGGCGATCGCCTACACGACCGTCGGCTTGCCAGCGCTGTTCGCGGCGATCGTGGTGCTCGTGATCTTCCGCCAGCTGACCGTCGCTCTGCTGCGCTCCGAGGAACGAGCGGAGCAGCTGTACGCGCGTTCCAGGCAGCTCGTCGGGCTGCAGCTTGGAGTGCTCAGGACGCTCGTGCGAGCGCTCGGCATGCGCGACAAGACGAGCGCCCGCCACGCTGCCGCGGTTGCCCTCTACGCCAAGGCACTGGCCACAGAGGTCGGCTGCGGCGAGGAGGAACGGGACTTCATCCACGCCGCCGGGCTGCTTCACGAGATCGGGAAGTTCACATGGCCGGACAGCGTCCTACACGCCGAGGTCGTCGCCGATGAGGATATGGCGATCGTCAAGAATCACCCGCAGGAGGGCGCCATCCTGGTGGGAGCGCTCGACGGCTACGGCCCGGTCGCCGATGTGATCCTCTACCACCACGAGCGAGTCGACGGTCGCGGGTATCCGGCCGGCCTGATCGGCAAGGAGATCCCGCTGGGATCGAGGATCCTCGCGATCTGCTCGATCTATGACACTGTCACGGCACGCGATGGCTACCGTACGCACATGAGCCCCGAGGAAGCGATGGCCGAGTTGCGCAGCGGCGCCCGGAACGGCCAGCTCGACTCCGAACTGGTCGAAACCTTCATCGCGCTCTTGGAACGCGAGGGCGTCGCATTCGCACAGGACGCCAACTACGAGGCCGAGCTCGACTTCGAGAGACGAGTGCGGGAGATGGCGGAACCGCGTTCGCCGGACGTAGCCGTGCGCTCACGTAGCGTCGAGCAGGCGGAAACAACCCAGCACGACTGGCGTACCGGCATCGTCGAGCTGGCGCAACGGGCGCTGAACAAAAGCTGAGGGCGTCCCGCGCCGAGCGTGACGCCCTCTAGCCAAGTCTTGCTGCGTTAGTGGTTCGGGAAGTGGTTCGGAAAGCTCGCCATAATTGTCTCCATTGCCTTTGAGAGTTCCTGGCAGACCGCGCCCCTCACAAACTCCGTACGCGGACCTACCACCTTGAGTAGGTTTGCTAAGGATAGCGGAGCATTGGCCGCAATGTCCAGCCTTAGCGCTTTTTTTGCACGACTGCTTGCAGTTGAGCGCCAATGACAAGCCGGGAGAAGGGTTAGGCGTTCCGGCCGCGACGCACCATGGTCGGATCGGACAAGGGCGTTTGCTGGCGCCCAAACGTCCACAAAGCTCCTCGGCGCTCAAGCTCTCCGCCGGAACTGACGAAAGATGACCATCGACGTCCACGACTGACCGAGGTCATCCATGCCGCTTTCCGTCCCTCCCACCGCCACCAACCGTCGCAACGAGCGCCAACTCGTGTTCACGAGCTCGCAGGCTGCGCGCTACCTGGGCGTGTCGCTGGCGACGGTGCGACGTTGGACCGACGCCGGGCACATCGCGTGCTACCGCACGCCGGGAGGCCAACGACGCTTCTCGCGGGTGCAGCTGGACGAGTTCATCGCCTCGATGCAGAGCGGCGGCCGCGCTGCGGAGCCGACCGTGGTCGACCAGCGCGGCGCGCAGGTCGCCTGAGCCCAAGCCCGCGGGTCAGCTCGCGTGCGTCCGAGTCAGCTGGCCAGGCGCCCGAACTTCTCGCGCAGCCGACGGTAGAAGGACGAGCCCGGTAGCTGGGCGATCGTGCCCACGTCGTTGACGAAGCGCGCATGGATGCGCCCGCCGGCGGGGATCTCACCGGCCGGGCGACCGTCGACGGCCACGTCCAGCGGCTCACGGGAGCTGTTGACGATCGTCATGCGGTCATCCGGCGCGACCACCAGCGCCCTGGCGCTCATCGAGTGCGGGGCGATGAACGACACCACGAACCCCTCCACCCCCCACGCCATCACCGGACCGCCGTTGGCCAGGTTGTAGCCGGTGGAGCCGGCCGGGGTGGCGACCACCAGCCCGTCGCAGCGTACGCTGCCGGCCTCCTCGCCGTCCAGCGCGTACGCGAGCTCGGCCACGCGCTCGCCCACCTTGCGATGGATGGCCACGTCGTTGATGGCCACCTGGCGCGCGATCTGGCTGGCGCCGTCGGCGACCCCACCATCGAGCGGGTCGAGCACGATCGCGGGCAGGCGCAGCAGCTCGTAATCGCGGTTGAGCGCGCGGCGCACCCCGTCCTCGATGTCCTGCGGCTCGACCGTGGCGAGGAAGCCGATCGCGCCGAAGTTGATAGCGAACACCGGCACGGAGGTGCCGGCGTAGCGACGCAGCGCGCGCAGGATGGTGCCGTCGCCGCCGAGCACCACGCATAGCTCGACATCGTCCTTGGCCGGCGCGTCCACGAGCAGCCCGGGGCGAGCGCTGAGGCGGTGCTTGGCGGTCTCATCCTCATCAACTCGAAGCGTCACGCCGGCCTCGGCCGCGCGTGCGATGAGCAGCTCGAGCGCGTCGGTGGTGTCGTCGGCTCGCCGATGCGTGAAGACGGTCATCTCCCTCATCGCTGCCCCCCGTGCTCGTGCGGCTCGATCGTGCTCGGTACGGGCTCGTGCGGCTCCACCTCGAGGGCCATCCGCTCGAGCGCATCGGGGTCGCTCACGCCTGCCCCCGTGGCCGGGTCGGTGAGCCACACGAACGTCTCGCGGTTGCCCTTCGGGCCGGGCAGTCCGGATGAGTGGTAGGCGACTACCGCGGCACCCAGCTCGATCGCGCTCGCCCCGACGCCGGTCAGCGCCTCGCGTCGGTCGGCGGCGGCGCGCACGACCCCGCCTTTGCCGACTCGCCCGCGTCCGAGCTCGAACTGGGGCTTGATCATTGCGAGCACGTCGTAGGGGCGTGCGAGGCAGCCGAGCACCGCCCCTAGCACCTTGGCCAGCGAGATGAACGACACGTCGATCGTCGCCACCTCCGGGAGCTCTGGCGCATCCGAGCCCTGCCCGGAACACTCGTCAGCGAGCATCTCGGGGGTCAGCGCGCGGGCGTTGGTGCGCTCCAGGACCGTCACGCGCGGATCGTTGCGCAAACGGTAGTCGAGCGTGCCGTAGCCGACGTCCACCGCCACCACGTGGCTGGCGCCGTGCTGGAGCAGACAGTCGGTGAAGCCGCCCGTGGAGGCGCCCACGTCGAGCGCGCGTCTACCGGCCACCGATAGCCCGCTTGCGCAGAGCGCGTTGGCCAGCTTGACCCCGCCGCGCGATACGAACGCAGGGCGCTCGAGGATCCGAACCCGCGCCTGCGGGTCGACCAGT
>Ga0210389_10003610_pt1 | contig 12089 bp, 10 predicted proteins | sample IncBWH28OmetaG_FD_160127 | JGI IMG/M metagenome (GOLD analysis project Ga0210389, IMG submission 160127) | Forest soil microbial communities from Barre Woods Harvard Forest LTER site, Petersham, Massachusetts, United States - Inc-BW-H-28-O ... | reverse complement strand
CGCCGGGCCCGAACAATCCCAGCGGATTCATCCTGACCACCGTGCTCGGCATCGTCGGCGCCTTTCTCGCGACCTGGATCGGCCAGGCCATCGGCCATTACGAGCCCGGTGAGGGCGCCGGCTTCATCACCGCGACCATCGGCGCGCTGGTGGTGCTGTTCATCTGGAACCGGCTGGTGGCGAGCGGCGTGATTTCCGACTACGGCGCGAAGTGACGGCGCAGCCGTCATTCCGGGGCGCGCGGAGCGCGAACCCGGAATCTCGAGATTCCGGGTCTGGTCCTTCGGACCATCCCGGAATGACGGCTCAAAGTCTCACGCAATCAGATGCCCGCCGGCGTCCATCCGGACGATTTCGCCGGTCATATTGCCCGAGGCCGGCGTGGCGAGAAAGCACACCAGTGCCGCGACATCTTCCGCGGTCGAGGCCCGCTTGAGCGGAACTTTCGCCACCACCGTGTCGCGCACCAGCTTGGCGCCCTCTACGCCGCGGCCCTTGGTGAACCAGGGCGTGTCGATATAGCCGGGGCAGACAGTGTTGACGCGGATCAGCGGCGCCAGGGCGCGCGCCAGCGAGAGGGTGATGGTGTTGAGCGCGCCCTTGCTCGCGGCATAGGCGATCGAGGAGCCGACGCCGCTGATGCCCGCGACCGAGGAGACGTTGACGACAGCCGAGGCGCGGCCGGAGGCTTTCGCGCTGGCTTCGAGCAGGCCTCGCGCCGCCCGCACCATCTGGAACGGCCCGATGGTGTTGACGCCGAACAGCCGCTGAAAATCCTCCGCCGACAGACCGTCGAGATTGCCATGCGCCATGTGCTTGGTGGTGCCGGCATTGTTGATCAGCGCGTCGAGACGGCCCCAGGGCGCCGCCGCCGCGACGATCTTCTTGCAGTCCTCGTCGCGCGAGACGTCGCCCTGCACCACCACCACCTCGCCGCCCGCGGCCCGGCAGAGATCGGCGGTCGCTTCGGCCTCCTTCTGGCTGGAGGAATAGTTGACGACGATGCGGGCGCCTTCTTTCGCCAGAATGGCCGCGGTCGCGGCCCCCAGACCGGACGCGGAGCCCGTTACGATCGCGCACAAACCATCCTTCGACATCCGCATTTCCCCTGATTGCTGTTTTTGCTGGCCGGCCAATGGCGCGATCTACCATATCGTGCGGAAAAATGCCTGCAAATTGGCAAAACTCCGTTGCGCGGAATTATCAATTCCGGCGGGCGGCGCTTCATGCCGGCCCCGCAGGGCGCCTTGCGGACATCGGCGCTTGTCATGGCAGTGGCTTTTCCTCATCATGCGGTGCAAGAAAAGACCGCACCCGAAGCCTCAGGCAAAATCGCCAGGCAGGATGCGTGCGGTCGAAAAACGAGGAACGCTGTGGCGGAGAGTGAGAACATTGTCGCCGAGACCGCGGAGAAGATATTTTCCGATCTCGCCGACGCCCAAACTATCAACCGCGACAAGAAAGGCAGCTGGAAAGCGCCGCTGTGGCAGGCGCTGACCGAAAACGGCCTGCCGCTGTCATGGGTATCGGAGGATTGCAACGGTTCCGGCGCGAGCCTTGCCGAAGGCTTTGGCGTGTTGAGCGCGGCCGGGCGGTTTGCGATTGCGGTGCCGCTGGCGGAAACCATGCTGGCGGGATGGCTCCTGGCGCAGGCCAAAATCGCTTCCCCCGATGGCGCGATGACGGTCGCACCGGCAAGCCCCAAGGACCGCATTGCGCTGAACGCCGACGGCACCCTTTCCGGCCGCGCCCGCGGCGTGCCCTTTGCCAAGGACGCCAGGCATATCGCGGTGCTGGCGCATGGCGCAGGCGGGCCGTCGATCGCTTTGGTGGAAGCTTCCGCGTGCCGGATCGAGGCCGGCCTCAATCTGGCGAGCGACGGCAGCGACACCGTGACCTTTGCCAATGTCACGCCGGTCGCCATCAAGCCGGCGCCGAAAGGTTTCGATCAGACCGCGCTGATGCTGATGGGCGCGGTGGCGCGCAGCCTGCAGATCGCGGGCGCGCTGGAATCGATGCTCGACATCAGCGTGCGTTATTCGAACGAGCGCGTCGCCTTCGAGAAGAAAATCTCGAAATTCCAGGCGGTACAGCACAACCTCGCCCGCCTCGCCGGCGAGACCGCAGCCGCGATGACCGCGGCGAGTTCGGCGGCCGACACCATCGCCAACGCGACAAGCTTCGACGATGCGGTTTTCCTGGAAGCGACCGCGGCCAAAATCCGCTGCGCCGAGGCCGCCGAAAAGGGCGCGGCAATCGCGCACCAGGTTCATGGCGCGATCGGCTATACGCTCGAGCACATCCTGCATCGCTACACCATGCGGGCGCTGGCCTGGCGCGACGATTTCGGCCATGAAAGCCATTGGGCGGTGGAACTCGGCAAGCGCGTCGCCGCGCGCGGCGCCGATGAATTGTGGCCGCTGGTCGCCTCGCGCTGAGTATGTATATGAACAAATCCCAGCACGCCGCTTGGTTCACCTCTCCCATAGGGAGAGGTCGGCGCGCAGCGCCGGGTGAGGGGTTAGGCTCTCACGATAGACCGTACCCCCTCACCCCGACCCTCTCCCCATGGGAGAGGGAGCGCACTTCTGCTGCCGAAACATTCGGACTCTACTCTCCAAGAAGTATCTGCATCTGGGACATGTTTTAAAATGACCGCAGCGCTCCGTTTCGATCCGATCCGCCTGCCGCCCGAATGCGAGAAGCTGCGCAAGGAGGTCCGCGCCTTCCTCGCCGAGGAGGTCGCGCGCGGCACCTTCGATCCGCACTCGCCGCAGGGCGGCGACAACGACGTGCCCGGCTTTTCCAAGCGGGTCGGCGAGCGCGGCTGGATCGGCATGACCTGGCCGAAGAAATATGGCGGCCATGAGCGCTCGTTTCTCGAGCGCTATGTGGTGACCGAGGAGATGCGGGTTGCCAACGCGCCGACGCGGCGCTTTTTCGTCGCCGACCGGCAGAGCGGCCCGGTGCTGCTGAAATACGCGCCCGAGCACATCAAGATGGACATCCTGCCGCGCATCTGCCGCGGCGAGGTGTGCTTCTCGATCGGCATGAGCGAGCCGAATTCCGGCTCCGACCTGTTCGCCGCCAAGACCAAGGCGACCAGGACCGACGGCGGCTTCCTGATCAACGGCACCAAAATCTGGACCTCGTCGGCGCAAGTGGCGAACTACATGCTGGCGATCTTCCGCACTTCGCCCTCGACCAAGGAGAACCGCCGCCACGGGCTGACGCAATTCCTGGTCGACATGAAGACGCCGGGCATCAAGGTCAACCCGATCGGGCAATTGACCGGCAAATCCGAGTTCAACGAGGTCGTGTTCACCGACGCCTTCGTGCCCGAGGATCATGCGCTCGGCGAAATCGACGGCGCCTGGAAACAGGCGACCTCCGAGCTCGCCTATGAGCGCTCAGGCCCGGAGCGGTTCCTGGAAACCTATTACGTGCTGACCGAACTCGTGCGCGCGCTCGGCAATGAACCCGACACCCGCGGCGCCGAAGGCATCGGCCGCCTGGTGGCGCAGCTTCACACCATGCGCCGGATGTCGGTGTCGGTCGCGGGTATGCTGCACGCCGGCAAGGAGCCGGTGGTGGAGGCCTCCATCGTCAAGGACATCGGTACCATCTGGGAACAGGCATTGCCGCAGCGGGTGCGCGATCTCGCCGCCTTCGTGGAGCCGGACGCCTCCAACCACGAAATTCTCGACACGGTGCTGCCCTACGCGATGAAGGTCGCACCAAAACTCACCATTCAGGGCGGCACCACCGAGGTGCTGCGCGGCATCATCGCGCGCGGGCTCGGTTTGCGCTAGGCGTTTGAAAGGATGTCGGAATGAACCACCGGCGCTCTGCTCACCTCTCCCGAAGGGAGAGGTCGATATTCGCGCGAAGCGAGAATATCGGGTGAGGGGTTATGGTCCCTCGATAGACCGTACCCCCTCACCCCAACCCTCTCCCCATGGGAGAGGGAGCTCACTTCCGACGACGCAATATTTCACTCAATTGGAGGCCAGCACATGAGCAATTACACGGATATCGGCATCGAGAAGCACGGTCACGTCGGCCTCATCGAGATCCGAAAACCGCCCTTGAACTTCTTCGACGTCGCCCTGATCAACCAGATCGCGGATGCGCTGGAGGAATTCGACCGCGACATCGAAATCCGCGCCTCGGTGCTGGCGGCGCAAGGCAAGGCGTTCTGCGCCGGCGCCAATTTCGGCGATCCGGCGCGGCAGCAAGCCGAGGAGCGCGCCAAGATCGATCCGGCGTCGAACCTTCCGATCAACCACCTCTATGTCCAGGCGGTACGCATCTTCCGCAACAAGAAGCCGATCGTCGCGGCCGTCCATGGTGCTGCCATCGGCGGCGGGCTGGGCTTGGCGGTATCGGCGGATTTCCGCATCACCTGCCCCGAAGCGCGGTTCGCCGCCAATTTCACCAAGCTCGGCTTTCATCCCGGCTTCGGGCTGACCGCGACGCTTCCGGAACTCGTCGGCAAGAACAATGCCGAATTGATTTTCTACACCAGCCGCCGCGTCACCGGCGAGGACGCCACCCGGATGGGCCTTGCCAACGCCTGCGTGCCGCAGGATCAGGTCCGCAGCGAGGCGATGAAGCTCGCCGCGGAGATCGCCGAATGTTCGCCGCTCGGCCTGATCGCAACCCGCGCCACCATGCGCGCCGGCCTCGCCGACCGCGTGCTCGCCGCCACCAACCACGAACTGGTCGAACAAAACAAGCTGCGCGCCACGGAAGACTTCAAGGAAGGCGTCAAGGCCACCGCCGAGCGCAGGGTCGCGAATTTCAGGGGGCGGTGATCTCTTCCCTTCTCCCCTTGTGGGAGAAGGTGGCGCGAAGCGCCGGATGAGGGGTTTGCATCCGCGGAGACAAACCCCTCACCCGTCTGCGATGCTTCGCATCGCAGCCACCCTCTCCCACAGGGGGAGAGGGATAGCAGCCGGGACAACGGTTATATTTTCTTCCTCACCACCAGCGCATCGACAACCGTTACGCCCTGCCCTTGCGGATGAACCAGCACCGGGTTGATCTCGATTTCCGAAATCTGGTCGCGATAGGCCGCGGCCAGCACCGAAACCTGCGCGATCAATTGCGACAGCGCCGCGACGTCCGCTTTGGCCGCACCGCGAAATCCATTGAGCAGCGGCGCGGCCTTGAGTTCGGCCAGCATCGCCGCGGCCTCCGCCGCGCTCACCGGCGCAGGGCGGTAGATCACATCGCGAAACAGTTCCGTGGTGATGCCGCCGAGCCCGACCATGATCATCGGACCGAAGGTCGCATCGAGCATGGTGCCGATGATGATCTCGACGCCCTTTTTAGCCATCGGGCCGACCAGCACGCCCTGGATCGCGGCATCGGGACGGTGCTTGCGGGCATTCTCCACCAGCGCCTCGAACACCAGAAATACCTCGCCCTTGGCCGCGATGTTGACGCGCACGCCGCCGACTTCGCTCTTGTGTGGAATATCCGGCGATTGGATTTTCATGACCAGCGGAAAGCCGGTGCGGGCGATCGCGGCGTCGAGCGCGCCCTTCTCCGTCACCAGCACTTCCTCCGGCAAGGCGATGCCGGCTTCGCGCAGCAACGCCTTGCTGTCGGCTTCCGAGAGAACCGCGGATTTCAGATGCGCGGAGATATCGCGCCGGGGTGACGCCGCGGCATCGAGCGGCGGTGCGAGAGCGAATCTCGCGCGCTCCACCATCCGGCGCAGCGCGACGCCGGCATGGGTGAGGCCCGACAGCACCACCACGCCCGATTTCGCCAGTTCCCTGCGCGCGAAATCCGACGGCAGCGTGTAGGAGTAGAACACCACCGGCTTGTTCTGCGCCGAAATCACCGGCTTCAGCTCGGCTTCCTTGAACCACATCCGCGTTTCGCTCGACAGCGAAAGCACCACCAAGGTGGCGTCGACCTCGTCGGATTCGTCGAACAGTTCGATGCTCTTCTGCAGCCCGCCGCTGGAGACGCCTTGCGCGGTGACATCGACCGGATTCTTAGCCGCGCCATAGGACGGCATCCACTGCTTGATCTTGTCCTGTATGCCGGCCGATAATTCCGGCACCTGCAGGCCCTGCAGCGACACCGTGTCCGCGCCCCAGATGCCGGCGCCGCCGGACACCGTGAGCACGGCGACGCGATCGCCCTTCGGCATCGGATTGCTGGCCAGCACGGCGGCGATGGTGACGGCCTCGTCGAGATCGTTGGAAACGATAAAACCGTACTTGGCGAACACCGCGTCATAGGCCGCCGACCAGCCGGCCATGCTCGCGGTATGCGAGGCCGCGGCGCGCTCGCCGGCGCCGGAGCGGCCGACTTTGGTCACGATCACGGGTTTGCCGATTTCGGCGGCGCGGCGGGCGGCGGCGAGGAACTTGTCGACGTCCCTGATACCCTCGATGAACAGCAGGATCACGTCGGTCGAGGCATCCTGCACCATATATTCCAGGAATTCGCCGGCGCCGAGGTCGGACTCATTGCCGGCGCTGACGACATAGCTGATCGCAACCCCGAGCGCCTTGGCGCGGTGCTTGATGGCAAAGCCGATGCCGCCGGACTGCGCGACAATGCCGATCCGTCGCCGGGTCGCGACCAGCGGAATATGGCCCGGCTTGACGTCGACGGTCGGACTGAACGTCGCGGCGACCTTCTGCACCTCGCTATAAAATCCTTCGGCGTTGGGACCGGAAATCCGCATGCCCGTTCGCTTCGCCAACGCGACGATAGCGTCCTGCATCGCGGCCGAGTCGCCGCCCTCCTCCGCGAATCCCGAGGAGATGATGACCGCGTTCTTGACGCCTGCGGCGGCGCATTGCTCGAGCGCGCCGAGCACGGCCTTCGCGGGAATGATGACGACGGCGAGATCGACCGGCTGGCCGACATCCGCGATTATCGGATAGCATTTCAACCCGTCGATGTCGCCGTAGTTGGGATTGATCGGATAGAGCTTGCCGGGAAAGTCGTTCTTGCGCAGCATCGACAATAGCCGCCCCGGAATCTTCTCCAGATCGCGCGACGCCCCGATCAGCGCGATGCTGGCGGGCGCGAAGAACGAGTCGAGCGGATGCGGCATGGGGGGTGGTCCTTTTTGTTGTTAGCGCGCGATGTGTCGGATTGAAGCGGCGCGCTCAGTGCATCTCGTCATCCCTGCGCAACGGCTTTGCCGTTGCCGCTGGAGGTGCGAGCCTCTTCGCGAGCCTCGAAGGATGACAGCCCGGACCCCATCCTTCGAGGCTCGTCCTTGCGGTGCAAGTGCACCGCAAGGCTCGCACCTCAGGATGACGGATCGAGCCGAAGTAACGAGTGCACCGCTCACGCCGCAAGATGAAACGTCACGCCGCACAAATCGAACGAATCGCCCGCTACCGCGCAGCCCTTCGCTTTGGCGGCATCGAGCACTCTGGCGGCGTTGGCGACCTTGAAGGTCAACCCGCTCATGATGTCGCTCGCGCCCTTGACGAAGGTAAAACTGCCGTTGGGAAGTTTCAGCTCGGGCGCGCCGTTCGCGTTTTTGGAGACGGGAATTTCGATGATCCGCCCCCAGTGCTCGGCAAGCCGCTGCGGCTCCGGACTTTGCATCTCCACTCCTGTCAACGCCCGCGTCACATCCTTGCGGATCGATTTCTGCCAATCGGGGCCTGCCGGCGGATAGGGTCCCAGAATATCGTCGCTGCCGGCGGTGTGGTTGAATTCGATGAAGGCGGCGCGGCAGTCGCGCGGGTGCAATTGCACGCCGTGATAGGGCGCGTGATCGATGGTATTGGCGACGCGCACGCCGATCTCCTTCGCGTGCTTGCCGCGCGCGTCGGGATCGTCGCAGCAGAAGATCGCCATATAGCCGCCGCGGCCGCCGGTCTTGTCGAGAAAGCGCCCCGCCGCGGTGCCCGGCTGGAACGGCGCCACCACTTCCAGCAAAATGGTATCGACCGGCAGCAGCGCGTTTTCGAGGCCGTATTTGGCGACATTACCGTCGCGGTAGCACACGCTCAGGCCCATGATCTCGGCAATGTCGGAGATCACCGGCTCGAGACGCGGCGCCACCAGGCAGATCTGCCGCAGCCGCAAATAGCCGGCCATCTCAATGCCCCTGGAAAACGGGCTTGCGTTTTTCGACGAAGGCTTTCGCGGCTTCCTTGTGGTCGGCGGTCTCGCCCGAGCGCGAGTGATTCATCGCTTCGGCGTCGAAGCAGGCTTCCAGCGACATGTGTTCGGCATTGTTGATGTTGCGCTTGATATAGCCGAGCGTCACCGACGGCCCCTGCGCCAGCGACATCGCCAGCTCATGCGCGGCCGCCTCGACCTCGGCGTCGGGAACGACTTTGGTCACGATGCCGAGGGCGAGCGCTTCCTGCGCGGTGAGCACCGGCGACAAAAGATAGAGTTCACGCGCGCGGGCGCTGCCGAGCATCTGCGTCAGGAAATAGGTGCCGCCGTAATCGCCTGACAGTCCGACCTTGGCGAAGGCCGTGGTGATCTTGCAGGAGGCTGACGCAACGCGGAGATCGCAGGAAAGCGCAATCGACAACCCGGCGCCGGCGGCCGCGCCATCGACCTGCGCCACCACGGGCTTTTGCATCTCATGCAGGATGCGCGAGACTTCCATGCCGCGCCGCAGGTTGGTCTTCTTGGCTTCGAACGGCAGCGGCGCCCGCCCCTCCGCCATCGACTTGACGTCGCCGCCGACGCAGAACGTGCCGCCCGCGCCCTTCAGCAGCACGGCGCGGACCTCGTGATCCTCCGCCGCCCGCCGCGCCGCTTCGACCAGCCCCCGCGTCATGTCCGGGTTGAGCGCGTTGCGCCGGTCCGGGCGGTTCATGGTGATGGTGAGCAGGCCGTGATCGAGGTTTTGCAGGACGATTTCGTTGTTCATGGGTTTGCCTTTGCCATTCCTGGTTTGCTGTTTAAACCGTCATTGCGAGCGAAGCGAAGCAATCCATAGCTTGCCGCGGGAAAGATGGATTGCTTCGTCGCTTACGCTCCTCGCAATGACGGCCTTTCGGCCGTCACTTCTTCACCAGCGGGCAGCGCGAGGCTTCCAGCGGCTGGAACGCCTCGTTGCCGGGAATGGTCGCGAGCAGCTTGTAGTCGTCCCAGCGGCCTTTCGATTCCGAGGGTTTCTTGACCTCGAACAGATACATGTCGTGCACCATGCGGCCGTCCTCGCGGATCCGCCCGTTTTTGGCGAACATGTCGTTGATCGGGGTCTCCTTCATGACCTTCATGACAGCGGCGGAGTCGGTGGTATCAGCGGCCTTCACGGCCTGCAAATAATGCGTGACCGAGGAATAGACGCCGGCCTGCGCCGAGGTCGGCGGGCGCTTCATCCGCTCCATGAAGCGTTTTGAAAAGGCGCGGGTATCGTCGTTCAAGTCCCAATAAAAGGCTTCGGCGAGCAACAGTCCCTGCGCGGTTTCGAGCCCGACGCTGTCGATGTCGGTCACGAAGGCGAGCAGCGGCGACATTTTCTGGCCGCCCTTCATGATGCCGAACTCGGCGCCCTGCTTGATCGCGTTGATGGTGTCGCCGCCGGCGTTGGCAAGCCCGATCACCTTGGCCTTCGACGCCTGCGCCTGCAGCAGGAAGGACGAGAAATCCGAGGTGTTGAGCGGATGGCGGACGCTGCCCAGCACCTTGCCGCCGTTCTTCAGCACGACATTGGTGGTGTCCTTTTCCAGATCCTGGCCGAAGGCGTAGTCGGCGGTGAGGAAGAACCAGCTGTCGAGGCCCTGCTTCACCGCGGCGAGCCCGGTGACGTTGGCCTGGGCAAAGGTGTCGAACACATAATGCACGGTAGTGGGACCGCAGGCCTCGTTGGTGAGCCGGATCGAGCCGGGTCCGTTGTAGATCACGATCTTGTTGCGCGCTTTCGCGATCTCGCCGGCGGCAAGCGCGGTGGCCGACGCCGCCACGTCCCAGATCATCTCCACGCCCCGGTTATCGATCATGTCGCGGGCGATGTTGGCGGCAAGATCGGCCTTGTTGAGATGGTCGGCCGCGATGATCTCGATCTTGCGGCCGAGCACCTCGCCGCCGAAATCCTCCGCCGCCATCTTCGCCGCGGTCTCGCTGCCCGTGCCGGTGATGTCGGCATAGAGGCTCGACATATCGAGGATGCCGCCGAGTTTCAACGGAGGTTTTGTCTGCGCGAAGGCGGCGGTCGCGGCGAGCGCCAGCGCTGCGGCGAAAACGCCGGAAAGAACCCGTTTCATCAAAGCCTCCCAATCGGCATGCCGCATTGATTTCGCAGCCTTTATCCGTTGCTGCGATCATGCCGCATGCGCCCGCCAGCGGCAAGGCGCACGCCGGAGACAGCAGTCATGCGGTCGCGCTTGAGCATTTTCCGGCGAGCGGAATGATCGATCTCACGCCAGCAACCCCTTCCCCGGCACATGATTGAACTCCAGCCGGATGCCGTCGGGGTCCTCGAACAGCAGCGAATAATAGCCGGGCGCCCAATTGTCCTCGCGCGGCGCGCGGATGATGTTGACATCCAGGGCGCAGAGAAAGCCGTGCAGTTCGTCGACGTCGGCGCGCTCGCGGGCGCGGAAGCAGAGATGATGCAGGCCGACGCGGCTTTGCGCGAAGGCGGCGCCGGCGTGTTCGGGCGCGGGCTTGCGGATACCGAACGCCGTGCGGCCGCCGACGCAGTAGAACAGTTCGTCGCTGTCGATCATCGGCTGCAAGCCGAGAAACGGCAGCAGCTTGCGGTAGAATTCGCGGGCGCGTTCGAAATTCGAGGCGGTGAGAATAACATGCGCGATACCGTTGACTTCCATCGGCTTCCCCTTCGTCATGGCTGACCCAGCATACAGCAATTGGACCTGATACAGCGCGGCGCCATGACACGAAGAATCAAAACGACGGGGCGTTGCGGCGGGCTCGCGGTGGTCGCGGCGTTGGGGCTCGTGCCGGTTGCCGCCAGCACTGCGGCCGATGCCGCGGGATGCGCGTTCGCGCCACAGGGCGAGGGCCGCGTCGCCGCCATCATCGATGTGCGCAGCTTTCGCCTGGAAGACGGCCGCGAGATCAGGCTCGCCGGCATCGAGCCGGTGACGGCCGAAAGATCGAAGGATACCTCCGCATTGTCGGCGATGCTGATGGGACGCGAGGTGACATTGTCGGGCGACGACGACACGCCCGACCGCTACGGCCGCCAGCCCGCCTTCGTGTTTCTCACTTCTTCCGAAACCCCGGTGCAGGCCGAGCTATTGGCGCGCGGCGAGGCGCTGGTTTCCGGCACCGTCGCCGACAAGGACTGCGCGTCGGCCCTGACCGCCGCCGAGCAAGCCGGACGGCAGTCCAAACAAGGCATTTGGGCCGATGCCGCGGCCATAAAAAACGCGGAAAGTCCGGGCGATATTTTGGCCGGGATAGGGCGTTTCACAGTGGTCGAAGGCAAGGTGTTGTCGGTCCGGCAGGCCGGGGCGACGACTTACCTGAATTTCGGACGGAACTGGACACGGGACTTTGCTGTGACTATTTCAAGGCGCATGCTGGCGCGGGTCGAGGCTGCGGGAATCTCTCCTAAGTCTCTCGAAAACCAGCGGATTCGTGTCCGCGGTTTCGTCGAGTCGCGCGGGGGTCCGCGAATCGAGGTGCTCTATCCGGGGCAGATTGAACGAGTTGGCGGGAACTAGCCCGCCCGACATAGACGAGTAGCCGACGTGGGGGAGTTTGCCGGACGGCGCGAGGGAAGGACGAGCCGCCGCCTTTGGGCTGCGCCCGTTCTGCTGTCGGCAGGCCTGATGCTCGCCGCCTGCGGCGACATGAGCCGGTTCCAGACCGCCTCGCCCGCGACGACCAACCCGATCAAGCCCAACCACACGGTGGCGCAGACGCCGGCCGCCGAGCGCGAGCACGAGCGCATCCTCACCTCCTATGGCGGCGCCTATGACGATCCCAGGCTGGAGGCCCTGATCGGCAAGACGGTGGACCGGCTGGTGGCGGCCTCGGATCGCCCCGACCAGGCCTACAAGGTGACGATCCTCAATTCCGGCGCGGTCAACGCCTTCGCGCTGCCGACCGGCCAGCTCTACGTGACGCGCGGCCTGATCGCGCTCGCCAGCGACACCTCG
>Ga0210389_10003609_pt1 | contig 12090 bp, 9 predicted proteins | sample IncBWH28OmetaG_FD_160127 | JGI IMG/M metagenome (GOLD analysis project Ga0210389, IMG submission 160127) | Forest soil microbial communities from Barre Woods Harvard Forest LTER site, Petersham, Massachusetts, United States - Inc-BW-H-28-O ... | reverse complement strand
TGCCCGTCTCTGGTTCCATCATCCGCCCTGCAAAGACCCCTGCGGGGTCGGCTCGGCGCGGTCGAGATTTCCGCCTCGCTGCCGTGAACCGGTTCGCAGCAGTTGCCGAAACCGATCGCGGATGTTTGCCCGGGTCAGCGAGACCGCGAGGATGAGCAGCGCTCCCGAGAAGATGCTCGGCGCCCACTCGGGCGCTCCCGCGAGCAGCAAGCCGACGTCCGCGGTGCCGAGAAGGAGCCCGGCTACGGCGGTTCCCCAGGGGTTGACCCGTCCGGCCCGGAACTGGGTCGCCCCCAGGAACGCGGCCGCAAACGCGGGGAGCAAGTAGGCCGGTCCGACGGTCGGGTCACCGGCGCCAAGCGCGGCAGTCTGCATGACCCCCGCCAAGGCGGCAAAGAACGCCGACACCAAGAGCGTCACTGCTCGCAGCCTCCCGACGTTCACCCCGCCCAATCGCGCGACCTCCGCGTCGAAGCCCGTCGCGTATACGCGGCGCCCGAACGCCGTCTTCTCCAGCACGAACGCGAGCCCGAGTACCCCTGCGATCATGAGGCCCACCGGCGCCGTGAGCCCGGCGACGTTCTTGAGCGCGAAATCGACCTGGAAGGTGCCGCCCACGTTCTGAGTGATTGTGTTCGAGCCTGACACCGCGATGACGATGGCCGCATAAATGCTGCTCGTGGCCAGGGTGCCGATGAACGAGTCCACGCGCATCACGATCACGACGACAACATTCAGCAGCGCGCATGCCAGCCCAATCGCGACGCCCGCGGCCAGCGCGAGCCACGGATTTGGGCTGACATGCGCGAGAAACCATGCCGAGCCGATACCGCACAGGCCCATCACCGAACCAACCGACAGGTCGTACAGACCCGCGGCCAACGGCATGAGCAGGCCGAGCGCAACCAGGAGCGTCACCGCGTACTCGTTCAGGATCTGCTTGACGGTCGCATAGTCGGGAAACTGGTCGGGACTCAGGATCGTGAACAGGATGATGAATCCGATCCAAACGTAGATCGCGCCAATCCTGCGGGGGCTGAACCAGCCTTTGGCCCGCTCCCCGATCCTGCGAGTCGCTGTCGCCGTGGTCGCGACCTCGCTCATGAGACGTGCCATGCCTGCTTGAAGATCTGCTGATAGTTCAGGGCGAGCGGGAACATCGGCTGACCATTGATGTTCGGCAGGTCCTGCCTGGTGAGGATCCAGTTCGGCAGCTTGACGGCCAGGGCTGGAGCGAGCGGCGCGTTCTCGATCTTGGTCAGGATGAGGTTGAAGTCCTGCCACATTGTCTCCGGCCACGGGTTACCCGCCGCGGCCCACAACTGGCCGGCCTGCATATAGGCCGCCTGGGTCGTCGCGATGTTGTTGGCAAGCAGCTTGACCTTGCCGTTCAGGCCCGCCTGGGTCAACGCGGCGGGTACGCCATCGACGGCGTCGTTGAAGTCGAAGTACACGTAGTTGATCTCCGGATGCGCCCGCAGGAAGCTGACGACCTGGGACGGCAGGGTCGTACCAGCAGCCGAGACCAGGAAGCTGGACTGCTGAACCGAGCACGAGTGGCAGGCGCTCGAGTTGATAGTGCTGGTGAGGGCCCGGTCCTCGTTGGCAAACACCGGAACCTGGGCCGTCACGAAGAGCGCCAAGTGAACGTTCTGCCCGTTGGAGTCCGCGAGAATCAAATCGGCGAGTTCCTGCCCGAATTGCCGGTTCGCGTCGTCACTCAAGACCACGCCGGTGACGGCAGGGTTGGACGTTTCCGGTTGATCGTGCAACACGACGGGGATGCCTTCGGCCCTCAGCTGGTTCAGCTGGTTGGCGAAGAGCTCCGGGGGGATACCGCCCGAGGCGATCACGCCGTCCGGCTTGTCACGCAGCACCTTGTTCCAAGCGTTCGCGATCTGCTGGGGCTCGAAGCCGCCCTGAACGGTCTGCAGCTTCCATCCGACAGCGTCCGTGGCCTCCTTCAGGTATGGGACGAAGCCTTGGCAGGTCGTCGTCGCGCAGACGACGAAGTCGACAGTCTTGCCGGTCGGCGGCTTCTGCGGTAGCGCCGGAACATCGAAGGTTGTCGGCCGCTTCATGAGTGCGGCGACGGTCGCCTTTGCCTGCGCTACCGCATCCGACGCCGGGGCGCTGGTCGAGCTGCCGGCAGACGCGGCACTGCTCGCGGAACTGCTTGAACTGCTTGAACTGCTTGAACTGCTTGAACCACACGCGGTGAGCGTTAGCGCAGGCACAGCCAACGCAATCATCGCGGTTATCAGCCGCATTCGACGACTCATGTTTCTCCTCGTCCTCCTGCATTCGCATTTGCAAATCACTGAATGAATGTTCGAATGCGAAGAACGCACCCGCTCGATATCACTGTGTCTAGGCGCTGATGTCGCAGCTACCAAGCGCCTTTGGTGTGGCCGCCGTTGCCGTGCAGACCCCTATGCCGAACCCCGCACCCCACAAAGCACGCCGCTCTCTTTCGCGGCCGCGCTGCGGTTCGTTAAACAATCCGTCCTGGACCCGGCCATCACGATGCCCCGTCGTACACCGCGGGGGCGTGCTTCGTGATCGCCCAGTCCTCCGGGTCGTGACCGACCCAGATCTGCGCGTTGTTGGCCTTCGCGATCGCCTTAAGGCGAGCGACCGAGCGGGCCGTCTGCTCGGCGCTCCAGTCGTTGGGGAACGGCATGCCGCTGAGCCCGGCTCGGAGGTGAACTACGTCACCTGCCAGCAGGAAGTTCTGCTCAGGCGTTCGAACGAGCACGCCGAGCGAACCCGGCGTATGCCCGGGCAGGTGGTACAGGACGACGCTGCCGTCGCCGAATAGGTCGTAGTCGTAGGGGCCGACCTCAATCCACTGACTCGGACGCTCGCGCAGGAAGGCGAAGTCGTCAGTCAAGAAGAATCCCGACTGTTGGCTTGGGTCCGGCCACCAGGCAAACCGCATCTCCCCCAGGCCACCGAAGAACTGCGCGTGCCGGAAGAGCGGCATCATGCCCGTGTGGTCGAGGTGGAGGTGGGTCATGACCACCGTGTCGATGTCGCCGGGTTGATAACCGAGCTTCTCGAGTTGGTGGTCGACGCAGAGCTCGCGGGGGAAACCGTCCGGCAAGAGGGCAGCACCGATATCGCCGTAGGTCCCCACCGGATCGTCGGCCGCCTCGGGCCGCATGCCGGTGTCGATGAGCACCCGGCCCTGGGGATGCTCGATCAGGAAGCTCGGAAACGGACAGGGGAGCAGCCCCTCACACCCGAGGACCAGTAGCGCCGCAGGCAACGTGAGAATCGGGGCGTCGAGCGCCCACAGCCGGCTGACGGTCCCTGTTCCAGCCAGCATCGAAGTGGCCATAGTTGTCCTTCCTCGTTGAAGATGACGTTGAGGCTTGACCGCCTCAGAAAACGTTGCTGACGCCAGGCTCCGCAATCGCTGATCAGCTGGAGCTTCGCGAGATGGGCGATCGTGGCTCGGCAAACGTGGCTGCGTCGATGACGAACCGATAGCGCACGTCGCCGGCCACCAGACGGTTGTAGGCCTCGTCGATGTAGTCGGCTTCGATGACCTCGACCTGCGCACCGATGCCGTTCTGCGCGCAGAAATCCACCATCTCCTGCGTCTCGGGAATGCCGCCGCTGGAAGACCCGGCGACAGAACGCCGGTTGACCAGCAGCGAGTATGCCTCGATGCTGAGTGGCTTCTCGGGCACACCCAAGTTGACAAAGGTCCCATCCTGGGCGACGAGCTGCAGGTGGCGGTCGATGTCATAGCTGATCGGCACCGTCGAGACGATCAGGTCGAAGGAGCTCGCAAGATCGTCCAGTGCCCCGGGCTGCGTGACCGTCCGGTAATCGTCGGCACCCATCCGCCGCGCGTCGTCGATCTGCTCCTCGGTCTTGTTGATCACCGTCACGCTCGCACCCAGGGCGTTGGCGATCTGCACCCCGACGTGACCGAGACCACCAAAGCCGATGATCGCCACCCGCTTGCCCGGCCCGGCGTTCCAGCGACGCAAGGGCGAGTACGTCGTGATGCCAGCGCACATCAGCGGCGCCACGGTCTCCAGCGCCAGCCCGGTCGGGATGCGGACCGCATAGGCCTCATCGACGACGATCCTCTCGCTGTAACCCCCTAGCGTGACCAGGCCATCGCGCCCGATCGAGTTGTAAGTCAGAACCGGACCCGCGGCGCAGTACGACTCCAGGCCGGCGCGGCACCTGTCGCATTCGCGGCATGAGTCGACGATGCACCCGATCCCGGCCTGATCGCCAACGGCGAATCTCGTCACGTCACTGCCGACCTCCGAGACAACCCCCGCGATCTCGTGACCGGGCACCATCGGGTAGTACGACGTCCCGAATTCGGCGCGGGCGTGATGAACGTCGGTATGGCAGATCCCGGCGTAGGCGATCTCGATCAGGATGTCGTGAGGCCCCGGCTCTCGCCGTTCGATTGTCACGACGTCGAATTGGTCGGTGGCGCTGGCGACCGACCGAGCGCCGGCCGTGATCGTCCGCGTCCGCGCATCTTGCGTCGCCATCAGTCGCCCACCGGGCCGCAGCGCTTCTGTCGCGAGCCGAGTTGGTCTCGGTCGGCGACCGCGATAGCAAAGGTCACGATCTCTCGCTTCCCTATCGTTCGTATTGGCGAACAATTGTTCCTAAATACAAACGTCATGCTAAACCGCGCCTTCGGAGGGGGTCAAGGGGGCGGCTCGGCCCTGAAGGCGACGGTGTGATAACGCGAACCGACTCGCAGACGCTTGCGTGCTTCCCCCGGGCGTTGAAGCGCAGGACTTACGCGTAACTCTGACGACGGCAATCCGGCCAGCGACGTGCCGGCTGCCGCGACAACCACCGGCGCCCTCAGAACGGAGCGGGCCTACAGGAGCGAAGTTCAGGCGCCCGGTGGAGCCGAGGTTAGACCGGGAACAGTTGATCAGCAGCGGAGTACGGGTCGGTCGTGCCACGGGCAACCGCCTCGGCCACGGCGTACAGCGCTGTCGGCGCGGTCAGCGACGCGAATCTGGCTCGGACCCGATCAAGAACGATCGCTTCCACTTCGGCCGTAGCCCGCCGCCGCCGCCGCACGGCGAGCGAACCGGTCGACCGCAGCCACGCGAAGTGGCCATCCGCAGCGGCCAGCAGTTCAACGATGCCGCCGCCTGCAGCGGCCACGGTCTGCACTACCGGAACGGCCCAAGCGTCATCCGGGATAGGCTTATAGCCTTGCACGCGGCTTAGATCGCGCAGTACGGCAGCGGAGCCCTCGCGGTCGGCCTTGTTCACCGCGAAGACGTCCGCGATCTCCAGTATCCCGGCTTTTGCGGCTTGAACGTCGTCGCCCGCTCCGGGCGCGAGGATGACTAGCGTGGTATCGGCGAGCGACGCGATCTCCAGTTCCGCCTGCCCCGCGCCTACTGTCTCGATGAGCACGACGTCGTACCCGCTGGCGTCGAGGACCCGTAGCGCCTGCGGAACCGCCGCGGACAAGCCGCCGAGCCGTCCCCGCGAGGCCAGCGAGCGGACGAAGACGCCCTTGTCGGTGGCGTGCTCTAGCATCCGGATCCGGTCACCGAGCAGCGCGCCGCCGGTATACGGGGAGGACGGGTCGACCGACAGGACGCCGACCGTCCTGCCCTGTTCACGGATTGCCCGTGTTAGCGCCGAGATGGTGGTGGACTTACCCACGCCGGGGGACCCTGTGATGCCGACGACTTGAGCTTGGCCGGCATGGGGCGCGAGCGCGACCGCGACCTCGCGCAGCAGCGGCGAGTCACTCTCCACCAGCGAGATCAGCCTGGCGACGGCCCCCGGCTGCAGTCCGCGCGCGTTGGCGACGAGGTTCGCGACAGTAGCGCCCGAACGGAAGCCGCGCGATTCAGAGGAAGTCATCCTCGATCCCCTCTTCCGGTGGACGACCGAGCGGTAGTCACTGCTGCAGCTTGTACTCCTTGAGCAGGCCGCGGCTGATGATCGTCTTCTGGATCTCGGAGGTGCCTTCGCCGATCAGCAGGAACGGCGCCTCGCGCATGAGCCGTTCGATCTCGTATTCCTTGGAGTAGCCGTACCCGCCGTGGATCCGGAACGCCTCCTGGGTGACCTCGGCGCAGTACTCCGAGGCGAGCAGCTTGGCCATGCCCGCCTCGACGTCGTTGCGCTGGCCGGCGTCCTTCAGCCGGGCCGCGTTCACCATGAGAGCGTGCGCCGCTTCGACCTTGGTGGCCATCTCGGCGAGCTTGAACGCGATGGCCTGGTGGCCGGCGAGCTGCTGCCCGAACGTCTTGCGCTGCTGCGCGTAGGCCACCGCCAGCTCGAAGGCCCGGATGGAGATGCCGCATGCCCGGGCGGCCACATTCACCCGCCCCACCTCGACGCCGTCCATCATCTGGTAGAAGCCCCTGCCCCGGGCCTGTGGGCCGCCGAGGATGTCGTCCTTGGAGACGCGCACGCCTTCGAGGAGCATCTCGGTCGTCTCGACGCCCTTGTACCCCATCTTCTCGAGCTTGCCGGGGATGGTCAGTCCGGCCCGGGTCTGGCCAAAGCCCGGCTCCTTCTCGATGAGGAACGTGGTGAAGTTCCTGTAGACGGACTCGCTGCCGAGGTCGTCCTTGACCAGCGTCGCCACGAGCCGCGACTGGGCGCCGTTGGTCAGCCACATCTTCTGGCCGTTGATCACGAAGTCGTCGCCGTCCGGAGTGGCCCTGGTCTTGATCGCCGCGACGTCCGAGCCGAGATCCGGCTCGCTCATCGAGAAGGCGCCGCGCACGTCACCGGTCGCCATCTGCGGGAGCAGCCGTTTCTTCTGCTCGTCGGTGCCGTGCTGCAGTAGCAGGTACGCGACGATGAAGTGGGTGTTGATCACGCCGGAGACACTCATCCAGCCGCGGGCGATCTGCTCGACGACGAGCGCGTACGTCAGCAGCGACTCGCCGAGGCCGCCGTACTCCTCCGGGATCATCAGGCCGAAGAGCCCGATCGTGCGCATCTGGTCGATGATCGCCTGCGGGTACTCGTCGGCATGCTCAAGCGCCTGCGCGTTCGGGATGATCTCCTTGTCCACGAACTGCCTGACCGTCTGCAAGATCTCGGTCTGGATGTCGGTGAGTCCTGCGGTCTGGGCCAGACGGGCCACGATGGTGCTCCTTATCGGTCTCGTAAGTCCAGCGGTTGCGCAGGGACGGGGTCCATCGGTTGCAGAGGGGCGGCCTTCGCGGTCGGGAAGTAGTTCTCGCCGATGCCCTGGCCGCGGCGCGGGATCATCACGGTTCGCTTCCACGACAGCACGACATCACCGTCCTGGTTCAGCCCGCGGGTGAACATGGAGATGATCCCCATGCCGGGACGCTTGCCCGACTCGCGCTTGGCGGTGCACAGGCTCTCGGCGTAGAGCGTGTCACCGATGTAGACCGGGTGGGTGAGCTCGATGTCGGTCCAGCCGAGGTTGGCGACCGCGTTCTGGCTCATGTCCAAGACGGACAGGCCGAGCACCATGGCGACGGTAAGTCCGCTGTTCACGATCACGCGGCCGCCGGTGATCGGATTGGACGCCGCCAGGTGAGCGTTGAAGTGGTTCTGGTTCGTATTGCAGGTCAGCTGGGTGAACCAGGTGCAGTCCGCCTCGGAGATCGTCCTGCCGATCGGGTGCTGGTAGACGTCGCCGACCTCGAAGTCTTCGTAGAACCGGCCCAGCTGGGCCTCGTGGACGGTCATCACGCCTCCGGGGGGGTGAACGTGGACGTACGAGTCAGCCCCGCGGCACGGCCCTTGGCCGCGATCACCAGCGCCATCTTGCGCGATGCCTCGTCGATCATCTCCTCGCCGAGCATCGCCGCGCCGCGCGCTCCGCCGGCTGCGGATGTGTAGTGCTCGTACGCGTCCAGGATCAGCTCGGCGTGGTCGTAGTCCGCCTGGTCCGGGGAGTAGACTTCGTTGGCCGCCGCGATCTGGTCCGGGTGCAGCGCCCACTTGCCGTCGAACCCAAGCGCGGCACTGCGCGCGGCCACGCGACGGAACCCGTCCACGTCCCGGATTTGCAGGTACGGCCCGTCGATGGCCTGCTTCCCGTTCGCGCGGGCTGCCATGAGGATCGACATCAGGATGTGGTGGTACGCGTCGCCGACCTCGTATCCAGGTGGCTGCTCCCCGACGACCAGCGACTTCATGTTGATGCTGGCCATGAAGTCCGCCGGCCCGAAGATGACCGTCTCCACCCGTGGAGAGGCCTTGGCGATCGCGTCTGCGGCGATCAGGCCCTGGGCGTTCTCGATCTGCGCCTCAATGCCGATCCGGCCCACCTCGTAGCCGAGGCTCTTCTCGATCTGGGTAATGAGCAGGTCCAGCGCCACCACCTGCTCGGCGCTCTGCACCTTAGGCAGCATGATGGCGTCGAGGTTCGCACCGGCTCCTTCGACTACCTCGACCACGTCACGGTAGGTCCACTTGGTGGTCCAGTCGTTGACTCGGACAACGCGGATCTTGTCGCCCCAGCCGCCCTCGTTCAGCGCGGCCACGATGTTCTTGCGCGCCTCGGGCTTCGCCAGTGGCGCACACGCATCCTCCAGGTCCAGGAATACCTGGTCAGCGGGCAGGCCCCTCGCCTTCTCCAGGAAGCGGGGGTTACTTCCGGGGACGGCGAGGTTCGAACGCCGTGGCCGAAGCCTGGGGCGTTCCGTCCGGACGGGTCCGGTGAGGGCATCGCAGGCCTGTTGGTTCTGCATATCTCTCTCCTGTCTTATGAATCTGAGTCGGGGAAGTCGTGAGGTTCGCCCTCCCTGGCGTCACAACCCACGGAAACGGTTGATGGCCTGGAGATGCTCGGCTCGCAGCTCACGGTCGCGGACGCCCAGGCCCTCCTCGGGAGCCAGGCAGAGCACGCCGACCTTGCCCTGGTGCAGGTTCTTGTGCACGTCGAAGGCGGCCTGCCCGGTCTCGTCGAATGCGTACGTCTTGGACAGCGTCGGGTGGATGAAGCCGCGGCTGATCAGCCGGTTCGCCTCCCACGACTCCCGGTAGTTGGCAAAATGCGAGCCCACGATGCGCTTGAGTGTCATCCACAGGTAGCGGTTGTCGTACTCGTGCAGGTAGCCCGAGGTGGACGCGCAGGTCACGATCGTCCCGCCGCGCTTGGTCACGTAGACCGAAGCGCCGAAGGTCTCCCGGCCCGGGTGCTCGTAAACGATGTCGACGTCTTCACCGCCGGTGAGTTCCCGGATCTTGGCGCCCAGCCGCTTCCACTCGTCCTGGTTCTGCTTGTCACCGTCCCAGAACCGGTACCCCTCCGAGTTGCGGTCGATGACCAGTTCGGCACCCATGCGGCGGCAGATCTCGGCCTTCTCGGGAGAAGAGACCACGCAGATGGGGATGGCGCCGCCGTTGAGCGCGTATTGCGTGGCGTATCCGCCCAGTCCGCCGGAGGCGCCCCAGATCAGCACCGTGTCGCCCTGCTTCATGCCCGCGCCGTGGTGACTGACCAGCTGCCGGTAGGCGGTGGAGTTCACCAGGCCTGGGGAGGCCGCCTCCTCCCAGGTCAGATGTTCGGCCTTCGGCATGAGCTGGTTCGCCTTCACCAAGGCGAGCTCGGCCAGGCCACCGAAGTTGGTCTCGTAGCCCCAGATGCGCTGCTGCGGGTCCATCATCGAGTCGTCGTAGCCCGCGGCGTCCTCCATCTCCACCGACAGGCAGTGCGCGACGACCTCGTCGCCCGGCTTCCACTTCGTGACGCCAGGCCCGACCGCGAGAACGACACCAGACAGGTCGGAGCCGAGCACGTGGTACGGCAGATCGTGCCGCTTGGTCAGGCTGCTGTACCGCCCGTACCGCTTCAAAAAGCCGAACGTCGAAACTGGCTCGAAGATGGACGACCAGACGGTGTTGTAGTTGATGGCCGAGGCCATCACGGCCACGATCGCCTCGTTCGGCCCCAGCTCCGGGGTCGGCACCTCCTGCAGGTGCAGCGACTGACGCGGGTCCTTGTCCTTGGACGCCAGGCCGGCAAACATCGCCCGCTCGTCCTCGCGGATCACCACCCCGCGATACGACTTTGGAATCGCCAGGGCGGCGACCGCCGCAAGATCGTCGGCCAGGATCGCGGTTCGGATGTCGTCGATGTCGCTGCTGGACACGCCGCCTCCACTCTCAATGCGCTAGTTCAGCAAGTTCGCCTGTATGAACGGCCATGAGTTGTCGGGAATCGAACACCGTTGGGACGGCCGGCTCTAGGTACGGGCGGCTTCCACAGCGTCGACGACCTGGGTAAGGACGAGTGTGATCTCGAAGTCCTTCGGGGTGAAAACGCGAGCGACACCCGCTGCGGTAAGGGCAGCCGCGTCGGGCTCGGGGATGATCCCGCCCACGACGACGGGGACGTCAGCCAGGCCCGCTTCACGGAGCCCGTCGACCACTTCGGGAACGACGGACATGTGGGACCCTGACAGGATGGAGAGGCCGACGACGTCGACGTCCTCCTCTACCGCCGAGGCAACGATCTGTGCCGGGGTAAGGCGGATACCGGAGTAGACAACCTCGAAGCCGGCGTCGCGGGCGCGCACTGCGATCTGCTCGGCCCCGTTGGAGTGCCCGTCCAGTCCGGGCTTGCCAACCAGGAACTTCAGCGGCCGCCCCAGTTCCGCGCCCAGGGCTTTTACCCGCTGCTGGACGTCAGCCAACGACTTGTAGTGGCCGCCGCCGTTCGCCGCGACGACGCCAGTCGGCGGACGGTACTCGCCGAACACTGCCCGCAGCGCCCCGGCCCACTCCCCCAGCGTTACCCCGGCGCGAGCGCAGGCCAGTGACGCCTCCATCAGGTTGGTGCCGGTGCCGGAGTCGGCGCGGAGACGCTGGAGCGCGGCGGCCACGGCGGAGGTGTCACGGCCCAGGCGCCATCTCTTGATCGCGTCCCTGGCCGAGGTCTCCACCGCGGGGTCGACGGTAAGGATGCCACCGTCGATGCTGCTCGACAGCGGATTAGGCTCGGTTTCCGTGAATCTGTTCACGCCCACCACTACGTCGTCGCCGGCCTCGATGCGGCGGCGCCGGGCCGCCAGCGCGGATACCAGTTCCGACTTCAGGTAGCCAGACTCCACCGCCGCGACCGCACCGCCCAACGACAAGATGTGGTCGATCTCCTCCTTAGCCCCCGCCTTGATCTCGGCCACCTTCGCCTCGACCACGTGCGAACCCGCGAACAGATCCTCGTACTCCAGCAGGTCCGACTCGTAGGCCAGCACCTGCTGCATCCGCAGAGACCACTGCTGATCCCACGGACGCGGGAGCCCAAGCGCCTCGTTCCACGCCGGCAACTGGACGGCCCGGGCGCGGGCGCCGCGGGAGGCGGTGACCGCGAGCATCTCCAGCAGGATCCGGTAAACGTTGTTCTCCGGCTGCGCCTCGGTGAGGCCGAGCGAGTTCACCTGCACTCCGTAGCGGAAGCGCCGCTGCTTGGCGTCTCGCACGCCGTACCGGTCGCCGGTGATCTCGTCCCAGAGCTGGCCGAAGGCCCGCAGTTTGCACATCTCCTCGACGAACCGGACGCCCGCGTTGACGAAGAACGAGATCCGCCCGACAACCTCGCCGAACTCCTCGGCCGGCACCTGTCCAGAGCCACGGACCGCGTCCAGCACGGCGATCGCGGTACACAGCGCGTAGGCCACCTCCTGCACCGGCGTCGCGCCCGCCTCCTGCAGGTGGTAGCTGCAGACGTTGATCGGGTTCCACTTCGGCACGTTGGTCACGGTGTACGCGATCATGTCGGTGATCAGGCGCAACGACGGCCCGGGCGGGAAGACATACGTCCCGCGCGACAGGTACTCCTTGACGATGTCGTTCTGCGTCGTGCCCTGCAGCTTGCTGAAATCCGTGCCCTGCTCCTCGGCAAGAGCAAGATACAACGCCAGCAAGTACATAGCCGTGGCGTTGATCGTCATCGACGTGTTCATCCGCTCAAGCGGGATGCCTGCGAACAGGTCCCGGAGGTCGCCGATATGGCTGATCGGGACCCCCACCTTGCCGACTTCGCCCCTGGCCAGTTCGGCATCGGGGTCATAGCCGGTCTGAGTGGGAAGGTCAAAGGCCACCGACAGTCCCGTCTGCCCCTTGGCCAGG
>Ga0210389_10003607_pt1 | contig 12092 bp, 12 predicted proteins | sample IncBWH28OmetaG_FD_160127 | JGI IMG/M metagenome (GOLD analysis project Ga0210389, IMG submission 160127) | Forest soil microbial communities from Barre Woods Harvard Forest LTER site, Petersham, Massachusetts, United States - Inc-BW-H-28-O ... | reverse complement strand
GATCGACACCGCCGGCCGCCTGCAGAACAAGGCCGAGCTGATGAACGAGCTGGAGAAGGTCGTGCGCGTCATCCGAAAGGTGGACGCGACGGCGCCGCATGCCGTGCTACTCGTGCTCGACGCGACCGTGGGACAGAACGCCCTGTCGCAGGTCGAGGCGTTTCATCGCATCGCGGGTGTCACGGGTCTGGTGATGACCAAGCTCGACGGCACCGCGCGTGGCGGCATCCTGGTCGCGCTCGCCGAAAAGCATAAGCTGCCGGTGCATTTCATCGGCGTCGGCGAGGGTGTCGACGATCTCGCGCCATTTGCGGCCAAGGACTTTGCGAAGGCGATTGCAGGATTGGACGAGTAATGGACAAGACCCAGCCGCATCCGCTGTTCAAGTTCGCGACCGAGGTCGGCCCATTGGTCGTGTTCTTTGCGGCGAACGCCAAATTCCATCTGTTTGTCGCGACCGGCGCCTTCATGGTCGCAATCGTGGTGGCGATGATCGCCTCCTACGTCGTGACCAGACATGTGCCGTTGATGTCGTTGGTCACCGGCATCGTCGTGCTCATATTCGGAACTTTGACACTGGTGCTGCACGACGAGACCTTCATCAAGGTCAAGCCGACCATCATCTACAGCCTGTTCGCGCTGGTGCTCGGCGGCGGCCTGCTGTTCGGCCGCTCGTTCCTCGCCGTCGCGTTCGATCAGATGTTCAACCTGACGCCGCAGGGCTGGCGCATTCTGACATGGCGCTGGGCGCTGTTCTTTGCAGCAATGGCGATTCTGAATGAAGTGATCTGGCGCACCCAGAGCACGGATTTCTGGGTGAACTTCAAGCTGTTCGGCGTGACGCCGCTAAGCATGGCTTTTGCCGTCAGCCAGATGTCGCTGATCAAGCGCCATCATCTCGAGCCGGCGTCGCTCGAGGCGAGCGAGGCGGCAGAAGGTGACGTGAGGAAGAAGGGTTGACGTGCGGCGCCCGTCTCGTAGCGCCGGTTGCTGCCGCCGTCGATAAATTGTTAAAGAACATCGTCCAGAATGCGAGGCATACTAAGCAGGATCGGGACAATGCGTTGGATCTTTGCTTGTGTCGCTTGTTTCTCTGTTCTGCTGTTCGTGCTATTCCTGCCCAATCTCGGCGTGTACGTCGCGCTTGTATTAATCGCCGTGTCGCTCCTACCCGCAGGCTTCGTCGAATCGAACCTCGGAGGTGCTATGAGCGCCTTCGCCCGTGCTCACGGGTTGGACCAGGGGCACTTGCTGTTGGGGATCATTGTCGCTCCCCTCGTCTGCTTTGGTGTAGGTTGTCTCATCAAGGCGATATGGCAACGGGATGCGAAGACCGCTGCCGTAGGGATAGCCTGCCTCGGCTATCTGGCATTGACCGTCGTGGCCTATTTCCGATTCAACAGCGCGTTTCACGGCTGAGCCGCACCGCTTCGGAGCGCTCGCTCACGGCGCTCTAGCTTCCCGCCTTCATCGCCTTGTCGATCTCAGCCCGCACCACGCTGTCGAGATTGTCAGGCGTAATTGGCCCGACCAGCTTGTAGACTATCTTGCCTTCGCGGCCGACGATGAAGGTCTCGGGCACGCCATAGACGCCCCATTCGATCGCGGCGCGGCCGTTGCCGTCGACGCCGACCATGCCGTACGGATTGCCGTACTGGCCTAGGAAGCGCCGCGCGTTATCAGGCGCGTCCTTGTAGTTGATGCCGATCACCTGCAGCCGCTTGTCCTTGCCGAGCTCGGTCAAGAGCGGCGCCTCGTCACGACATGGCACACACCACGATGCCCAGACATTCACGACACTGACTTTGCCCGTGAACGCGGCAGGATCGAGCCCCGGCACGGCTTGGCCGTTGACGGTGAGGCCCTGGAGCGGCGGCAGCGACGTCTGAGGCGCGGGGTGACCGATCAGGGCGGATGGAATTCGCGATGGGTCCCCGGCGCCGAGCCCGAACCAGAACAGCACGGCCAGTCCTGCAAAGAAGACCAGCGGCAGCAGCATCAGGAAGCTGCGACGCCGCGGCGCGGCATTGGTCGTGATCGGCTGCTCGCTCATGACAGCTCCGTCGCGCTCTGCCCGGAACGGCGCGTGACCCCGCTCTCGTCGAATTCGCGCAGGCGCTGCGTCTGGCTGCGATAGTCGAGCGCGATCCAGCCGATCAACAGCGCCAGCACGAGCGCGACCAGCGCGTAGGAGCCGACGATGAAGGATGCGTAGGGGCCGAGCGACATGTCAGGCCGCTCGGTGATTGGCCTGCATCATCTGCAGGCTGCGCACCCGGCGGCGCAGGATTTCATTGCGCATCGCGGCCAGGTGCAGCGTGAGGAATAGAAGCGTGAACGCCACCGCCATCACCAGCAGCGGCATCAGGAAGGCGCGGTCCAGTGTCGGGCCGCCCATGCGGAACACCGAGGCCGGCTGGTGCAGCGTGTTCCACCAGTCGACCGAGAATTTGATGATGGGAAGATTGATCGCGCCGACCAGCGTCAGCACCGCGGCCGCACGCGCCGCGCGCGAGGGATCCTCGACCGCGCGCCATAGCGCCATCAGGCCGAGATACATCAAGAAGAGGATCAGCACAGAGGTGAGCCGCGCATCCCACTCCCAATAGGTGCCCCACATCGGCCGGCCCCAGAGCGAGCCGGTGACGAGTGCGAGGAACGTAAAGGCCGCGCCGATGGGAGCTGCGGATTTCGCCGCGACATCGGCGAGCGGATGCCGCCACACCAGCGTTCCCAGCGCAGCAACGCTCATCACGCCCCAGACGAACATCGATAACCACGCATTCGGCACATGGATGAACATGATCTTGACGGTGGCGCCCTGCTGGTAGTCGTCCGGCGCGGTCGCCGATTGATAAAGGCCGATCGCGAGCAGGATCGCGGTCACGGCCACAAGCCACGGCAGCACCCGCGCGGTCAGCGCCAGGAATTTGGTGGGGTTGGCAAGCTCGGAGAGCGTCATGGGCACCCTGTTAGTCGTAGCCGGCGTCGCAGGCAATTGACATGACGCGGCTTGGCCAAGAGTTGATTGGTGAGTTGATCGGCATCAATCCAGCCCCTGTCGCAGGCTCGCCGCGGCCGCGAACGGCCCGATCACGAAACTGATCAGGGACAGCGCGCAAAGGATCGAAAACGGCGCGCCGAAGGTCTGCGGTCCCGAAATCGCCGCTTCCGACGCCGCGACGCCGAAAATCAGTACGGGAATTGAGAGCGGCAGCACGAGCACGGCGAGCAACAGCCCGCCGCGATGGAGCGTCACGGCGAGCGCCGCCCCGATCATGCCGGTGAAGGTCAGGGCCGGCGTTCCCGCAAGCAGCGTCAGCGCCACCGCCGAGGTCGACAGGGCGTCGAGATTGAGCAGGAGGCCAAGCACCGGGGTGGCAATGATCAGCGGCAGGCCGGCCGCGATCCAATGCGCCATCGCTTTCGCGGCGCAGGCGAGTTCCAGGGGCGTCCGGCTCATGACGATGATATCGAGCGAGCCGTCTTCATGGTCGGCCGTGAACAGCCGGTCGAGCGTGAGCAGGCTCGCGAGCAGCGCGCCGAGCCAGAGGATCGCTGGCCCGAGCCGCGCCAAGAGTTTCAGGTCCGGCCCGACCGCAAACGGCATCAGCACGACCACGCTGAGGAAAAACAGCACGCCAATCAGCGCGCCTCCACCAACACGGAGCGCAATCCGGACGTCGCGGCGAATTAGGGCGGCGAGCGAGGTCATGCCGAGCCTCCCATCCTGAGTTCCCGCGTCGCGATCCCAAGTGGGCCGTGGGTGGCGGCGACGATCAATCCACCGCGGGCGAGATGCTCGCGCATCAGACCCGTAAACAGCTCCTGCCCGGCCGCATCCAGCGCGGCGGTCGGTTCGTCCAGCAGCCAGACCAGCCGGCGCACCGCCAGGAGTCTGGCCAGCGACAGCCGCCTCCGCTGCCCGGCCGAGAGATAAGCCGCCGGCAGATGGGTGGCGTGGTCGATCCCGACCGCTTTCAGGCAGGCCGCCGCTTCGGCAGCCTCGCCGCCGAGAAAATTCTGCCAGAAAGAAAGGTTTTCCTCGACGCTCAGCGCCGGCTTCAGCGCATCCCGGTGGCCGAGATAATGAGCCTGTTCGGCCAAGGTCAGCTCGGCCTCGCCGCCCTCCAGCGCGATGGTCCCCTCGGTCGGCATCAACAGCCCCGCGACCAGGCGAAGCAGCGAAGTCTTGCCCGATCCATTTTGGCCGGTGACGGCCAGCACCTCGCCGGAGCCGACCTCGAAATCGAGATCGGCGAACACCTCGCGCCCGCCCCGCACACATGTCACCCCGCGTCCCGAGAGCCGCATGTCGCCCCTTTCTTTAGCCCTCAGAAATTCGATGCTACCGCGTGAGAATTTATGGCTGCCCCGCGCTCGCGGATGGTTGTCGATATGGCGATGTCGTTAGAAAGCTTCTATAAGCCGGAACTTGATGCAGCACACAATCGCGCGCTGCGGCCAGCCCTTCGCTGATGGTGTTATAATACCCCTTGCCGGGTATAACTGACAATTGGGATTCCTCACATGACCTCTCTCGACAGCTTCAAGAGCCGAAAGACCCTCAAGGTCGGCGGCAAGACCTACGTCTATTACAGCCTGCCCGCCGCCGAGAAGAATGGTCTGAAAGGGATTTCGAAGCTGCCTTATTCGATGAAGGTGCTGCTCGAGAATCTGCTGCGCAACGAGGACGGCCGTTCGGTCAAGAAGGAAGACATTCAGGCGTTCGCGAAGTGGCTGAAGAAGCGCAAGCTCGAGCATGAGATCGCCTTCCGCCCGGCGCGCGTCCTGATGCAGGATTTCACCGGTGTGCCGGCAGTCGTCGATCTCGCCGCGATGCGCAACGCGATGCAGAAGCTCGGCGGCGACGCCGAGAAGATCAACCCGCTGGTGCCGGTCGATCTCGTGATCGACCACTCGGTGATCGTGAACTTCTTCGGCGACAACAAGGCTTTCGCCAAGAACGTGGTCGAGGAATACAAGCAGAACCAGGAACGCTACGAGTTCCTGAAATGGGGGCAGGCGGCGTTCTCGAATTTCTCCGTGGTGCCGCCGGGCACCGGCATCTGCCACCAGGTCAATCTCGAATACCTTTCGCAGACGGTCTGGACCCGCAAGGAGAAGATGACCGTCGGCAAGAAGACCGGCACCTTCGAAGTCGCCTATCCGGACTCGCTGGTCGGCACCGATTCGCACACGACAATGGTCAACGGCCTTGCCGTGCTCGGCTGGGGTGTCGGCGGCATCGAGGCGGAAGCCTGCATGCTCGGCCAGCCGCTGTCGATGCTGCTGCCCGACGTGATCGGCTTCAAGCTGAAGGGCCAGTTGAAGGAAGGCGTCACCGCGACCGATCTCGTGCTGACCGTGACCCAGATGCTGCGCAAGCAGGGTGTGGTCGGCAAGTTCGTCGAGTTCTACGGCCCCGGTCTCGACAACCTCTCCGTCGCCGACAAGGCGACCATCGGCAACATGGCCCCCGAATATGGCGCGACCTGCGGTTTCTTCCCGGTCGATACTGCCACGATCGACTATCTCAAAACCTCCGGCCGCAAGGCGGATCGCGTCAAGCTGGTGCAGGCCTATGCCAAGGCGCAGGGCCTGTTCCGCACCAGCAAGTCCGCCGATCCTGTGTTCACCGAAACGCTGACGCTCGATCTCGGCGAGGTCGTGCCGTCGATGGCAGGCCCGAAGCGGCCCGAAGGCCGCGTTGCGTTGCCGTCGGTCTCCGAAGGCTTCGCCACCGCGATGGCGAACGAATACAAGAAGGCGACGGAAGCTTCGCAGCGCTACGCCGTCGATGGCCGCAATTTCGATCTCGGCCATGGCGACGTCGTGATCGCGGCGATCACCTCCTGCACCAACACCTCCAACCCGAGCGTATTGATTGGCGCCGGCCTGCTGGCGCGCAAGGCGGCGGCGAAGGGACTAAAGGCCAAGCCGTGGGTGAAGACCTCGCTCGCGCCGGGTAGCCAGGTCGTGGCCGAATATCTCGCCAATAGCGGCTTGCAGCCTGATCTCGACAAGGTCGGCTTCAACCTGGTCGGCTTCGGCTGCACCACCTGCATTGGCAATTCCGGCCCGCTGCCGGAAGAGATCTCGAAGTCGATCAACGACAACGGTATCGTTGCTGCTGCGGTGCTCTCCGGTAACCGCAACTTCGAAGGCCGCGTCAGCCCCGACGTGCAGGCGAACTATCTCGCTTCACCGCCGCTGGTGGTGGCGCATGCGCTCGCCGGCAGCGTCACCAAGAATCTCGCGACCGAGCCGCTCGGCGAAGGCAAGGACGGCAAGCCGGTGTACCTGAAGGACATCTGGCCGACCGCCAAGGAGATCAACGCCTTCGTGAAGAAGTACGTCACCGCGGCGATCTTCAAGAAGAAATATGCCGACGTGTTCAAGGGCGACACCAACTGGCGCAAGATCAAGACCGTCGACAGCGAGACCTATCGCTGGAACATGTCCTCGACCTATGTGCAGAACCCGCCTTACTTCGAGGGGATGAAGAAGCAGCCCGATCCCGTCGTCGACGTCGTCGATGCGCGGATCCTCGCGATGTTCGGCGACAAGATCACCACCGACCACATCTCCCCGGCCGGTTCGATCAAGCTGACTTCGCCCGCCGGCAAATTCCTCAGTGAGCACCAGGTGCGGCCTGCCGACTTCAACCAGTACGGCACGCGCCGCGGCAACCACGAAGTCATGATGCGCGGCACCTTCGCCAACATCCGCATCAAGAACTTCATGCTCAAGGGCGCTGACGGCAATATTCCGGAAGGCGGCCTCACCAAGCACTGGCCCGACGGCGAGCAGATGTCGATCTACGACGCCGCCATGAAGTACCAGATGGAGAATGTCCCGCTGGTGGTGTTCGCCGGTGCCGAGTACGGCAACGGCTCCTCGCGCGACTGGGCCGCGAAGGGCACCCGCCTGCTCGGCGTGCGTGCGGTGATCTGCCAGAGCTTCGAGCGCATCCATCGCTCTAACCTGGTCGGCATGGGCGTGTTGCCGTTAACCTTTGAGGAAGGCGCTTCCTGGTCTTCGATCGGCCTCAAGGGCGACGAAAAAGTAACCATTCGCGGCCTGCAGGGCGATCTGAAGCCGCGCCAGAAGCTCACCGCGGAGATCGTCTCCTCCGACGGCACTCTGCAGCGCGTGCCGCTGCTCTGCCGCATCGATACGCTGGACGAGCTCGACTACTACCGTAACGGCGGCATCCTGCACTATGTGCTGCGCAAGCTTGCCGCATAGTGTGCAGTGCAATCGCGGGCTCACTGCGAAGTGAGTGGAAGCGGATTTGCTCACCGCGAAGTGAATGGCGACGGATTTGGAGGCGGCCTAAGAGAAAGGCCGCCTCCTTGCGTTTTGGGGCAAGTTATGCCCGTAAAGGTACGGTGGTAGAGTTATGACAACGACGATGGCCTACAATCTGATCTCACGTTGGTCCAGTACGCTGGGCATCTGTGCCATCGTCGCCGTCATCCGTCCCGCCCATGCCGATCCGCGCGCGGTGGTTGAGCTCTTCACCTCTCAAGGCTGTTCGTCTTGTCCGCCTGCCGACAAGGTGATCGGTGAGCTGGCAAAGGACCCGTCGATCATCGCGATCAGCATGCCGATCGACTATTGGGATTATCTCGGCTGGAAGGACACGCTGGCGGACTCGCGTTTCTCGGCGCGGCAGAAAGCGTATTCGCGCATGCGCGGTGACCGCGAGGTCTACACGCCGCAGGCCGTGATCAACGGACAGGTTCATGTGATCGGCAGCGACCTTGCCGGCATCGAGAACGCAATCGGCAACACGAGCAAGGAATCCGGCGTGATGTCGGTGCCGGTAACGATGACGCAGTCCGGCAAGCAGATCACCGTGTCGGTCGCGGCTGCGAAGAAGCCACCGATCGCGCAGCATGGCGAAGTCTGGATCTGCGCGATCTCGAAGGCGATCCCGATCTCGATCGCCCGCGGCGAAAACCGCGGCAAGGAACTGACCTACTACAACGTGGTGCGCAACCTGGTGAAGGTCGGCGACTGGAACGGCAATCCCGGAAGCTGGTCGGTGCCGCTCGACAACGTCGAGCATGACGGCGTCGACGCCGCCGTCGCCTATGTCCAGGACGGCAGCCGCGAGAAGCCCGGCCCGATGCTGGGCGCGGCGTATACGCTGCTGCACTAAGTTCATCGGAAAATTTGAAGCTGTCATTCCGGGATGCGCCGTCAGGCGCAGGCCCGGAATCCATACCCGCCACCGTGAGTATGGATTCCGGGCTCGCGCCGCGCGCGCCCCGGAATGACGAGAGCAGCGCCACAAAAAGAAAAAGGACCAACTCACGTTGGCCCAGTGTGGGATTTCTGCGTTAGGTCCGGTCCCGACGATCCCGGGGGGCTGGGGGCTGAGGAATCCGAAACCGAAAGAACCGGACCAACGCAGTATCTTCTTTTCCCAAGTCAGGGCGGCAGGCGATTGGCCGAACTGGGGCGGTATTGTGATTCCTTCTAACGATCCTGTGACGAGTGCAACGGTAGAAATTTCGTCCTGCGCTAGACTCTTGATCGCGCATGATTTTCCTCGTCGAACCGTGGGATCACCCGGCCGCGCCACGTCGGGCGGGCGGGCATTCCGCGGCGGTATTTCCGCGTCACGCTGGCATTGGACAATCCGCCGCGTCGGTTCCGTTTTGATTCGCAAACCGCCTCTTGCGGCAGGCTGCGGTTGGCGCAATCATGTCATTGCCATGACAAGGAGGCTCTCCATGAGTCTGATTTCGGAGGATGCCGATCCAAGCGGAAGTCACGCAGCGGCGCGGGTCGCCGTTGCGAGTCCGATGCCGAACCGGGTGACGTTCAATCGCTTTGAGCTCAATCGAATCCTCAATCTCTACGGCCGCATGGTCGCCGATGGTGAGTGGCGCGACTACGCGATCGATTTCCTGAAAGATCGCGCGGTGTTTTCGGTGTTCCGCCGCTCGTCCGAGGTCCCGATCTACCGGATCGAGAAAGACCCTCGCCTGGCGCGCAAGCAAGGCATGTACAGCGTGATCTCGGCGACCGGGCTGATCCTGCGCCGCGGCCACGAGCTCGACCGCGTGCTGCTGGTGATCGACCGCAAGCTCGCGGTGGTCTGAGCACATCGTCACTCCGGATCGACGGTGGGCACGGCGCGCTGCGCCTTTGCCTACCCTACGCGTTGTCGGCGGGAATGGTGCCCGCACCCTCGCCGAGCGTGAGCTGCATCATCACGGTGTCGAGCCAGCGGCCGAATTTGAGACCGACATTGGGATGCGTGCCGATCATCCCGAATCCGCAGCGCGTGTGCAGGCCGACCGAGCCGGCATTGGCGGAATCACCGATCACGGCGATCACCTGCCGGTAGCCGCGCTGCTCGCATTCGGCCAGCAGCACCCGCATCAGTTTCAAGCCGACGCCGCGGCGGTGGATGGCGGGCTTGAGATAGATCGAGTTCTCCACGGTGAAACGATAGGCAGGCCGCGGCCGGTAGGGGCCGGCGTAGGCGTAGCCGATCACCGCGCCATCGACCTCGGCCACCAGATAGGGAAAGCCGCCGTCCGTCAGGGCGCGGAAGCGTCGCGTCATCTCGGCAAGGTCGGGCGGAGTCAGCTCGAACGTCGCGGTTCCGAAGCGTACCGCTTGCTCGTAGATATCGGTAATGAAGGGAAGGTCGGCCTCGGTGGCGGGCCTGATTTCGGGCGAGGACATGGGGGTAGATTAGCAGCGGCTTGCCGCCAATCAACGCTCTTCGTCATCCCAAGGGACAGGCCCGGCGATGACGACGGAGAAAAACAAAAGCCCCGGCGCAATGGCCGGGGCTCGTGTCTTCGTCAGTTTCTCTCGGATCAGTCGCGCTGGCCGAGCAGCTGCAACAGCAGCGTGAACAGGTTGATGAAGTTCAAGTAGAGCGACAGCGCGCCTGTAATTGCCGCACGCTCTGCCACGTCACCACCGGCCGAGGCGTAGCCGTAGATGTACTCGTTCTTCAGCCGCTGGGTATCCCAGGCGGTGAGGCCCGCGAACACCAAGACGCCGACGATCGAGATGATGAACTGCAGCGCGGACAAGTGCAGGAACAGGTTCACCAGGCTCGCGATGATGATGCCGATCAGGCCCATGAACAGGAACGATCCCATTCCGGTCAGGTCACGACGCGTGGTGTAGCCGTAGAGGCTGAGCGCGCCAAAGGTCGCCGCGGTGATGAAGAACACCTGCACGATCGAGGTGTGGGTGTACACCAGGAAGATCGACGACAGCGAAACGCCCATTAGCGCCGAGAACACCCAGAACAGGAGCTGGGCAGTCGAAGGCGCAAGGCGGTTGATGCCGGCCGAAATCACGAACACCATGGCAAGCGGTGCCAGGATGAATAGCCATTTCAGCGGGCTGACGAACATCGCGTAGCCGAACGGTGTCAGGAACGCGCTGCCGATCTTGGCTGCGGCGCCGGACGGATCCGATGTTACCGCCGCCATGTAGACGCCGAGCGCGGCCAGGCCGGTGATGGCGAGGCCAATGCTCATGTAGTTGTAGATGCGCAGCATGTAGGCGCGCAGTCCGGCATCGATGGTCGCGGCGTCTGCGCGCCCGGCGACCCGGCCGAAGGGGGAGGTGTAGTTGCGATCGAGGTCCGACATGGTCGAATGTCCCGTTGGTTGCCCGGCGGTTTCGCGTTGTAAGCTTCATGTAAGCTTCGCGCCGTCGGCTGGTCGAAATCTATCTCAGATGGTGCAGCGTGCCGACATTAATTTTGTGTCATCAAGCCGCGCTGTCTGACCCGCATGTATTTGGCCCTTTCAAAGGAAACTACCATAGGGCAAATGCGCCGCCACGCGCGGCTGAATGTCGCTTCCGGCATCCGTTCCCGTTAAAAGCGAGCGCCAAATCCCTTAAAAATATAAATTCCATAAAGATCACCGGACCGCGGCATTGCGTTAACCTTGCCGCGCGACGCTGCTCCCCTTTCACAGGTTGCGCAGCACAGTGGCCGGCTTCTGGTTCAACGCGAGCAGCGTGCCGATCAGGCCCAATCCGACCGTCACGACCAATGCCGCCACCACGACGCCCGCAGCACTTCCGGCCTGCCAGACGAAGCTCAGCGTCATCAGCCGTGTCACGATCAGGTAAGCCGCTATGGAACCCGCGATGACGCCGAACACCGCGGTGGCGAAACCGATAAGAAGATATTCCAGCACGTAAGCGCCGAGCAGCCGCGCGCGCGTGGCGCCGAGCGTCTTGAGGATGACGGCATCATAGACCCGGTGGCGATGACCGGCGGCAAGGGCACCGCCCAGCACCAGGATGGCGGAGATCAAGGTCACGGCGCTGGCGCCGCGGATCGCCAGCGCGAGATTGGTGACGACCGAGCCGATCGTCTCCATCACCTCGCGCACCCGCACGCTCGTCACCATCGGGAAGGCGTCGGCGACCTGCTTGATGATGCGGGCGTCGTCCTGGCTGCTGGGATGCGGTTCGCTGAGTGTCGCAATGTGGCTGTGCGGCGCACCCTTGAAGGCATTGGGGGAATAGACCAGTACGAAATTGATGCCGAGCCCCTGCCAGTCGACATTGCGCATGTTGCTGATCTTGGCGGGAATGTCGCGGCCGAGCACGTTGACCACGACCTCGTCGCCGAGCTTCAGCTTCAGGCCATCGGCGATCTTCTTCTCGATCGAGACCAGCGGTGGGCCGCTATAGTCGGCGCCCCACCATTCGCCCTCGACGACCTTGGAGCCTTTCGGGATCTCGCCGGTATAGGTCAGGCCGCGGTCGCTATGCAGCACCCATTCGGCGTCGCTCGATGGATTGAGCTCTTCCGCGCGCACGCCGCGCGCGGAGACGATGCGTCCGCGCAGCATCGGTACGTCCTCAACCATGGCGTCCGGCTCGGTCTTGCGCAGGAAGTCATTGAACCTGGCGGCGTCGGAGGAGGGGATGTCGATGAAGTAGAACGACGGCGCGTGCTCGGGCAGCGCCGCCAGGAATTGCCGGCGCAGATTGCCGTCGATCTGGGTGATGGTGACAAGCACGGCGAGCCCGAGGCCGAGCGAGAGCACGACCGAAGGCGTCTGCGCGCCGGGCCGGTAGAT
>Ga0210389_10003606_pt1 | contig 12098 bp, 11 predicted proteins | sample IncBWH28OmetaG_FD_160127 | JGI IMG/M metagenome (GOLD analysis project Ga0210389, IMG submission 160127) | Forest soil microbial communities from Barre Woods Harvard Forest LTER site, Petersham, Massachusetts, United States - Inc-BW-H-28-O ... | reverse complement strand
CTGCCGCATGCCTTCAGCGAGCGATGCTGCGGGAAAGAGCGTATCGCCCAGAGCCGCAATAGCTCCCGTTACGCTGACCGCCAAGGCCAGGGGCAGCGCCGCCACTACGCGCGACGATCGGCGTACCGCTTCGGACGCTGCGTCTGCACGCGAATACCAGGCCGTCAGAGCCAGCGCCGCCACCAGGAACTGTGTATTCACTAAGTGCAGCGACAGATAAAATGCCCGGCCGACTGAGGCATTGGATGCTACGAACTCGAACAGCACCAGCCCGGCGCCCAGTAGCGCTTCGGCGAATAGAAAAACAATCGACAGCAGCGAGTAACGCCGCACCGGGTGGTCGCGCGGAAAGCGGAGCACACTCCACACCGCGAGCCAGCCGGTAGCCAGCAGGGAAACTGCGCTGGTCACCCGGTGCGTGAATTCGATAATGGTTTCCAGGCGCGGCGCGCGTGGGACTACGTCGCCATTGCACAACGGCCAGTGATTGCCGCACCCGGCGCCCGACCCACTGGCGCGCACGTAAGCGCCCCACAGCACCACGAACAAGTTCCAGGCCAGCACGCCCCACGCATAACGCGTGAACGTGGCCGGCCGGCTTTTGGACGGAGACGCGATGATCGTGGGCACGCAACCTCAATTTAACAAGCGCTGATGTAACAAGCTTTAATGTAACAAGCTTTGATAAAATTGGTTCTCTAGTTGTGATGCATTTTCGCCGGTCCGCCCCGCTGTTCGCTGTTCTGCTTGCTCTTCTCGCCGAAGATTCGCCGGCCCAAAAGAAGAAACCTGTCTCCGACGACGAAGGCTACATCCCGGTGGTCGCGCCGGAGACCAAACAGAAGAAGAAAAAGGAAGACACCCAAACGCTGCCTCCGCCTAAGGAACTCCCGAGCGCGGTGACGGCCGAGACGGACCGGCTGGCCTTCGGCGCGTCACCCTTAATTGGAAAAGGTTTGCTTTCGCAGCAGACGCGCGACGCGTTGAAGGCGCTTCTCAAAACCAATCACGGGACCATCGTCAAACTGCGGGCCTTCGTGGCCGGCTCAGGCGATCTGCGCCGCGTGGGCGAGCTGGTGGCCGAGACATTCACCGAAAAACATTTGCCTCTGCCGGTGTTGACCGTGGTGCAAGTGGGCGCGCTTCCCCTGGAGGGCGCTCAGGTGGTACTGGAAAGCATCGAGGTGGATAAGAAGGTGGTAAATCCCCACGGTATCCGTTTTCTGGCTGGCCAGAGCGCCTCCAGCGTAGCGCAGTCACTCGCGAAACTGACCGTAGCTCTCAAGGGCGGCGGCATGCAGGCCGATGACGCTCTGCGTGTGACCTGCTTCGTCAGCTCGCTCGACGAGCAGCGGGATGCACATCAATTAATGTCGTCCACTTTTCCAGGCGCGGTATTGAACTACGTCCAGATGCAGCGCGAGCCGGTGACGCCGGCCGCGGAATGCGAAGCGGTGGCCCGGATGCGATCGGCGATGCCGGAACCGGTGAGCTTCCTCAATCCTGCCGATCTCGACAAATCGCCTAACTATTCGCAACTGGCGCTGGTAACAAGCCCCAAGCTGGTGATCACCGGGACTCAACTGGCGTTCGGGAGCCAGGAGGGCGACATCAAGTTGGCGTTTGAGCGGCTCCAGCGGGTGCTCAGTTCCGCGAACGTTCGTTTTGATCGGATAGTGATGTCGCACACTTATGTCACATCCAGTGCGATCATCCCGCGCGTGCGAACCGTGAGAGCGAATTATTACAGCAGCACCGCTCCGCCCGCCAGCACGTTGCTATCTTTCGAGGGCCTTCCATCGCTCGACGCTGCGTTCGGCGTGGACGTAATCGCGGCCATGGATTCACCGAGCGCGCAACGCTGATGCCCAAACACACGGCGATGCGCCGGGCTGCTCTCGGTCTCCGTGCGCATTCCGGCTGGGCTGCGCTGGTGGCGTTGGCAGGCACAACTGAGTCCGCAATGGTGGTTATCCGGCGGCGGATCGAGACCGCGGACCCGTCCATCCGAGGATCGAAACAGCCTTTCCATGCCGCCGAGCCTCTCAAGCTCCAGGACGCCGAGGCATTGATCCAAAAATGCACCGACAGCACCAGGCGATTGTCGCGCGAAGCCCTGCAAACAGCGCTCGCCGATTTGCGCGCGAAAGGCTTCGAGGTCGGCGGCTGCGGAGTGATTCTTGGATCAGGCCGTTCACTGCCGCCGTTGGAAGCGATCCTGGCATCGCACCCGCTGCTGCACACCGCCGAGGGCGAGTTCTATCGCCACGCTTTAGTGGAGGCGGGGGAGCATTGCGGACTGCGGGTGTTGGGAGTCAAAGAACGGCAAGCGTATGAACGGGGCGCGGCGCAGTTGCGTCTTTCGGTTGCAGAACTCGAAAAACGGATCGCCGCGCTCGGCCGCGGCATCGGTGCGCCGTGGACCCAGGACCAGAAGTATGCTGCTTTAGTGGCATGGCTGGCGTTGACTAAAGGTTAGCCTAGGATCATGCCCGACGGGGCATAATGAAACTGATGCTCGATTGGACTACTTGCAGCGCTGTAGAACGAGATCCACAGAAGCTGAGCGGCACCTGGATATTCCGTGGAACTCGTGTGCCTGTCTCGGCGCTTTTTGCCAACATCGAGGGGGGCGCCACCGTGGAGGAGTTCATCGAGTGGTTTCCGGGAGTTTCGCGGGAGCAGGTGAACCTTGTTTTGGAGCACGCTGCCCGAAGCTTGGCTGAACCTTTGCGTGCGTAAGAGAGGATGCGAATCCTCCTGGACCACAATACGCCGGCGCCTCTGCACGCGCGGCGGCTCTCCTTACTGGTGCTAAACACGAACGATTGGACCCGGATTCGACATTCCACTGCTCTGATAGTCGCTGCCCTGGCTTCCATCGGAATCGGTGAGTATGTTGAGCTGGAAATTCCCGCCCAATGATCACGGCCGCGCGATGATCCCGATTGAAATACAACAGCCGCTGTTGACGAAACCAATGCTGAGTTGACCCGCTTGGCGGCTTGGACCCTGGTGTCGCGTGACTTCAGTTGGCGGGCAGTGATTTCCGCTTTTTGGGGGAGCTCAGCAGAAGCGTGCGCTCCAGTGGCTTTCCGAGGAGAAACTTGTCCATTATTGACGACACTACATCAAAGAAGAAATCGTCGGCCCTGGGTCCGACATAAACAGCGCTGATCAATTGTTACAGATCGAAACGCTGGTTAATACCCCCGATGTCAGGTCGGTGGTCCTGATACAAAGCCGCCCGCCATTCGTTCTCGTATCGAAAGCAGCAACGCTTGTGAAAGCCCAACGTGAGAATCTCACCTCAAAGCTTCGGGCCCGGCACAGGGATCGGCCCACGCAAGTCTCGCTGGATGGCGAGTGCGGATTCAAGCTCACATGATAAGTGACTTTCCCGAAATCATAGTGCGAAGAATCTACATCAAACATCGCTGACCGATGAAATCGCCCGACGGACGACTTGACCGCTACGCCAAAACCGAACGCACCGTAAATCTGCCACATCGCCATCGACTCAGATTCACCTAGACACCAGGAATTCACGTAAAGATGGTCGCGCGCATTCTGAAAGTATTCAGCGGATGACTGACTTATTCGTGACATCATTTGCTGCAGGGAGATACGATTTTTTCCATTGGTCGTTTCTTCCGTAATGCACCTGGGAGCGTCATCAGATGAAGGGGTTTCGAGACAGACCGCTTTGCAGAATCCCTCATACGGATCGTCGCGTAGCGTAGCCGCCTTGGCGAACCACAATCCACTAGTGGCTAGCATTGCGACGAACTTTGGTAAGTCCATGTATCGCCAAATGGTCGCGTCGTCACTGGTCAAATCTTTAACCTGAGGCGCGTCGGGCTCCATCTAGTGTGCTCAGTCGATAATAACGCCTTCGGCTTCAATTCATGCTCGATCGGTACTTTCGACTTTCCACCACAGATGTTGAATTTCATGCCGTTCGCAATTCGCCGCGCCGCCAAAGACAAGCGTTAACCGCCCGATATTCGACTCAGGAGCGCTACCAAACGATCCAATCAATGCGCACGTTGGCGTTCGTCTCCTTAAGTCGCGTTCTCGTCGCTCGCAACACAATCTAAAAAGAAGACGTGAAGCACTGGCAGAGTACCTTGAAGCTGATTTTTCCTCAACCTATGAGGCGCTCGTGTTGATGATCACGGCAGCCCCCGATAATCCCGATCGAAATACAACAGCGGCCGGCCTCCAAGCGTCTCGGCATGCATCACTTCACCCAGAAAGATGGCATGGTCCCCGGCCTCGATAATCGAAGTCAGGCGGCACTCGATATTGGCGATGCATCCCCGTATCAGCGGCGCGCCGGTCACGTTGGTGTACCATTCGACTCCTTCGAAGCGCCCCTCCGGCTTCACGGCGAACGTTACGGAAAGCTCGCGTTGGGTTTCGTTCAAAACATTGACGGCAAAGCTCGAGCACGCGCGAAAATGCGAAAGAAAATTAAAAGCGTAATCGATGCAGATCAGGATCAGCGGCGGCTGGATGGAAACCGACGTAAACGAACTCACGGTGAGCCCGTGCGGGGTTCCATCCGGTGCTCTAACAGTGGCCACGGCGACTCCGGTGGCGAACATCGAGCAAGCTTTCCGGAAGGCTTCCGTGTTGAAGCTGGGAGCAGAGCTGGGATGCGCGATGGAGGCCGGTCTTGACAAGGCTATAACCCTAATCCTATCATGAGGTTTGCTCCTGCCTTCCGCGTAGCTGGGGCATCATCGGGAGCAATTCCGCTTGCATTCAGTGCCGTTTTCATCCTTGAGGGGGACACCTTGATCAAGCTCGACATCATTAACGAAGTGGTAAACAAGACCGGAATTACCAAGACCAAAGCCGAGATGGCGGTAGAAACGGTCTTTGAGAGCATGAAGCGAGCACTGGCGCATGGCGAGCGCATTGAGCTGCGAGGCTTCGGCATCTTCAACGTCCGTCCGCGCAAGACCGGGATCGGCCGCAACCCCCGCACTGGCGCCGAGGTAGCCATCCCGCCCGGCAAAGCAGTGCGCTTCAAACCGGGTAAGGAGCTGCAGTCGCTGCAGTAGCGTAGTTGTCGTGGTCCCACGCCCACCGGCCGACGGCTTCCGGGTCGCGCTGACACTCTCGCATCCCACGATTTCCGCTTCCCGCTGGGCGGTCCATTGGCTGCTCCTGGGACTTACCTTTCTTACCACTACGATCGTGGGCGTGGTGCTCACCCGGAGTTTTGAAAACAACCGCCCGCTCGACCTCGATCAATACGTGAGCGTATTCGCAGTGATCGGAGCGCGGCCGTTGGTCTTGTTCCAGGGCTTGGCGTTCTCGGTGACGTTGATGTCGATTCTGTTGGCTCACGAGCTCGGCCATTACTTCGCCTGCCTTTATTACGGGATCGACGCCAGCCTGCCGTATTTTCTTCCGTTTCCTTCGCCCATCGGCACGCTAGGAGCGTTCATCCGCATCCGCTCGCCTATCTACACCAGGCGCGCGCTCTTCGATATCGGGATCGCCGGACCGCTGGCGGGTTTCGTTTTATTGCTGCCGGCCATGGCGATCGGCCTCGCGAATTCGAAAGTGCTTCCGGGGATCGCCGAGCGGGGCGAATTAATCTTCGGAGTGCCGGCCATACAACGCGCCCTGGAATGGCTCATGTTTCCCGGCGCGCGGGCGGCGGACATCTATCTGCATCCGGTGGCGCGGGCTGCCTGGGTGGGGACACTCGCTACCGCCCTCAATCTGCTGCCGATCGGGCAACTGGACGGCGGGCATATTCTTTATGCGTTCACGGCGGATAAGCACAAGCTGCTGTCGCGGCTTTTTGTGGTAGCGCTCATCCCGATGGGGATTTTCTACTCTCGAAGCTGGCTGGTCTGGGCGGTGCTGCTGTTTTTCTTCGCGCTTCGTCACCCGGTAATTTGCGACGTCGCGCCGCTGGGTCGAAATCGGGTGCTCCTCGGCATCGCAGCCCTGGTGATATTTCTGATTACCTTTACCGCCGTTCCTATTCGCTAGCGCAGCACGTCTTCAATCGGCTTTCCAGCTTTGGGCGCCGCTCCGGCATAATCTTCACCGAGCAGAGCGGCTAATGTCGCCGCGATCTGGCTCTGCGTCACGGGCGCGACCTTGGTACGTTCACCGAGCGCACGCGTGTCCGGACCGAGGAACGCCATCCACATGTACTTTGAGCCGGCGATCTTCTCTCCGTGGCTCTTCCATTCCACCGGGGCTTGGCCGCGTCCATGGTCGGTTAGAAAAATCAAGGTCGTTTTGCCGCGATATTGACCAATGGATTGCGCAGTATCCCATAACTCCTTCAGATATTGATCCACCCGATGGGCGGATCTCAGATACAGCGCGTAGTCTCCGCGATGCGCCCACTCGTCGGTTTCGCCCAGCGACAGATATAGAACGCGCGGATGGTGCAGCTTCAGGTACTCGATCGTGGTGTGAAAAGGGAATGAGTCGAACGGCTCGTCGTCCCAGATCCGGGTTTCATCTTTCAAGCGATTGAGCAACGCCAGCCGGTCGGTTATCGGCGGCGCGGTCAGTGGTTCGTAGCCGGAGTTGGCGACAAAGCCGGCGCGGGCGGCATTCACTATCGAGGAGATTACGCCCCAAGCGCCGAAGGCGGCCACCTTGCCGCGGTACGCCGGCTTTTGATTCAGCCATTCGAGCACGGTGACATTGGGGTTTGGGACAGCGTCGTTGCTGTGGATGCGCGGATCTGCGAATCCGGATAGCGTCTCGTTATACCCAGGATAGGAAAAGTTGAAGCCGTTGGTGACGTAGGCGTCTGATCCGAGCTTGCGATTGCCATAGATCTGGCCGTTCTTCGCGATCACCTGCCACAAGAACGGCAGGAGGGCCTCGCGCTGTCCGGTGGCTACTTCATGATTCTTATCGTCCATCAAAGCGGCATCCGCGCCCTGGAATACCTCTTGCCAGCGCAAGCCGTCGGTCATGACAACGAGAACATTTTCGGTTTTGTGAGGCGGCTGCGCGGTCGCGCACAGTGCGAAAACGGCCAACAGCGTGATGTATTTCGGCCTCATTTGTTTTGCGCGACAGGCGAAGCGCGTAGAATTCTGCCGGGGCGCGCCTCGGTCAGTTGGCCATTGGCGATCACCCGCTGGCCATTAATGATGAGATCCTGGACTCCTTCGGCGTACTGGTGAGGATTGGCGTAATCGGCTTTGTCCTGCACCTTAGCAGGATCGAAAATAACGATGTCGGCCTTCATTCCCGGCCGCAGCAGTCCCCGGTCCAGCAGGCGCAGCCGCTCGGCGGTGTAGCCGGACATTTTGCGCACTGCGTCTTCGAGCGTCAGCACTTTCCGCTCGCGAACATAGCGGGCCAGCACACGAGAGAACGTCCCGTAGCTGCGAGGATGCGGCGCGCCCTTGCCGAACTGTGGAATCTCACCGTCCGAACCGATCATCGTAAACGGCGAGCGCAGGATCCGTTCGATATCCTCTTCGCTGATGGCGTGATAGACCGCCTGGCAGCCGCCCTTCTGCTGGATCTCGATCGCGGTCTCGGCCGCGTTTTCGATGGTGACCGGCCGCCCGCGCGCGGCGGTGATGTCGGCCAGGCTTTTGCCATCGAGCGACGTGTCGAAGGGACAATTCGCCATCACCACATTTTTGGGATCTCCGCCGCCGCGATCCACCTTGATCCGTTGGATGATTTCGGCCGTGATTTTGGCGCGCTGGTCCGGAGCCGCCAACCGCTCGAGCAGAGCCTTCTGGCCGCCGGCCTGCGACCACTGCGGAAACAGCGCCGCCGTTCCGGTGCTGGAAGCGGTGTAGGGGTATTGGTCGATGGTCACGTCGACACCTCGCGCCCGAGCGTCTTCCACCAACTTCAACGTCTCCACGCTCTTGCCCCAGTTTGCCGCTCCGATGATCTTGTGATGGGTTACCTGTGTCGGCAGGCCGCCCTCCTCGCCGATCCGGATGGTCTCGCGAACACTATCCAGAACGCCGGCCGCCTCATCGCGCATATGCGAGATGTGCATGCCTCCGAAACCGGCCACCACCTTGGCGATCTCGATCACCTCCTCGGTGGGCGTGAAGTTGCCAGGCACATAGAACAAACCGGTGGAGAGCCCCATGGCGCCATCCAGCATGGCCTGCCGGGCGATCTCCTTCATCTTCGCGATCTCTTCCGGCGTTGCTTTCCGGTTCTCGAGGCCGAGCACCTGCTGTCGAATGCTTCCCTGCCCTACGAAGCTCCCGAAGTTGACGGCCGGATGCGCGTCGGCCACCTGCTTTAGGAACGGCCCCAGCGGTATGGGCGAACTGCCGTCCTGGCCTTCGATGAGGGTCGTAACCCCCTGGCGAATGTAGTTTTGCGCCGCCGGATCCAGGAAAATGCCCCGCCGGGCGTGGGTGTGGATGTCGATAAAACCGGGCGCAACTGTCAACCCATGGGCATCGATCGTCATTTTCGACGGCAGATTCTCTAGACGCCCGATGGCCGCTACGGTGTCTCCCCTAATACCGATGTCGCCTTGGTACCAGGGATTGCCCGACCCGTCCACGATGTGGGCGTGTTGAATCAGGATCTCGAAGGGTTGGATTTGAAGAAAGAAGCTTAATGCAACGACCTGCAGCATGCAGGCCATTCTACATCACAGCGTCAGATGAGCAAATCCTTCACACTTCTGTGTCAGATTGTGCCTCAGTGTCGCTTTTCGGAGAATCAGCGAGCATGGACAAAAAGAGGCCAAAAATCAGGAAAACCGCAAGAATCGCGCCGACCATCATAAGAGACTCCCACCTTCTGGTCATTTAGACTGCAATTGAAGGGCCGGGGTTCCGAAAAAGGTAATACCAAGACAGTACTAGTCCCGGCGCGCCGCTTGATATATATTTATGCAATGCCTGACTCCCGGCCCTCGTGTCTTTCTGAGGTCTTGGCGGAAGAGTATCAGGCGCTGCGAAGTGGATCTTCGTATGCTCCCTCAGATCCGGAAGCTTCCGAGACTTCGCGCCTCGCCGAGCTATTCCACGAGGTTCACCGTCAACCTAAACCCTTCAGCGCGCTCTGCATATCAGGTGGGGGCATTCGCAGCGCAACCTTTGCGCTGGGCGCGCTTCAAAGCATGGCCGATCACGGATTCCTGGCCGAGTTCGATTACCTTTCCACCGTCTCCGGCGGCGGCTACGTCGGAAGCTGGCTAACGGCTTGGATCCAGAGAGCCGGCGGGCTGGACAAGGTTACGCCCAAGCTAAAGAGCAATGCTCCGAGGCCGCTGCCCGGGGAGCCCGATCCTATCCAACACCTGCGCGATTACAACAACTACCTGACGCCGAGGCTGGGGCTGTTTTCCGCCGACACCTGGACCGTCGTCGCCACCGTGATCTGCAACATGATCCTCAACTGGCTGGTCCTGGTGCCGCTGCTGCTGTTTGCGCTGGCGATCCCGAGGGTTATGGTTTCGCTGCTAACTTCCGGCAATCCGGATGGCGACCTGGCCTCGCGCTGGGTGACCGGTATCACCTACTGGCTCACTTATTTGCTGTTCGCGGCCGGCATTTTCAATGCGATGCGGTACCTGCCCGGGGTCGGCAATGCTCGACACACGCAAGGCGACTTTCTGCGCTACGTTCTGGTTCCGCTCGTGGCCGCATATGCCTTACGCTGCACATATTATTGGTGGGTCTATGTGCCGAACTTAGCGCTGAATTTCTGGTCTGAATTGTGGTGGGGGTTGATCGCCTGTGGCGCAGGATGGGTGGGATATCTGCTGTTTTGCGTCGCTTTTAGCGATCCAAAGAGGTGTTTTTATGCGTTTTTTGGCCCGATAACGCTTGCTATCGGCTTGCTCGGAACCAGCGTCGGCGTGACGGCCTGGTTTCTCTTGGGAAGGGTCTATGTCTGGGATGGTTTCCAGCTTCCGCAATTCGTGGCGCTGGGCCTGCCGGTGATGCTTTTGGGCTTCTCTTTCGCCGGTGCACTGTTCATCGGATTGACCAGCCGGGCGCTAAAAGACGAAGACCGTGAATGGTTTTCGCGGGCCGGCGCCTGGCTGACGCTGTTCATTCTGCTGTGGGCCGCGATTGGCACGCTGGTGCTGCTGGCGCCGCAGTTTGCCTTGCTGCCGGACCTTCAATCCGGAGGCCGCCGGTGGATTCAGTCCGGACTCGCGTTGCTGGGAGCTTTGAGCGGGTGGGCGTCAGCGGCTGGGGGCTTCAGCAGTAAGAGCAAAGCTCGTAAGGACGAACCCGACCCGGAGGTGCAACCGTGGTACATCAGCGTGGCTGTCAAGCTGGCGCCGGCGGCGTTCCTTTTCTTATATTTCGTCGGACTAACGCTGTTCACCAACTTCGTCTTTGCCAAAACCGGGTTGGTCCGGACCGCCTGGTGGGACCACAGTTATCTCCTGAACACTGCGCCCCTGTGGGCCAACTGCCTTGTGGCGCTAGGCTTTTTGCTGCTGAGCCTGTTCAGTGCGCGCTATATCAACATCAACCTGTTTTCGCTGGGCGCGATGTACCGCGACCGGCTGATTCGCGCTTACCTGGGCGCGTCCAACTCCAAGAGAAATGCCAGTTTGTTCACAGGCTTTGCTGAGAACGACAACCTTCGCATGCGGGAAATCGACCCCGCTTTAAAGCCGTTTCAGGTGCTGAACCTGACGCTCAATCTGGTAGCGGGAGAGCGGCTGGCTTGGCAGCAGCGAAAAGCGGCGTCCTTCACCGTGAGTCCTCTGCACTCGGGCAGCAGCGATCTCGGCTATCGACCCTCGGCTGAATACGGCGATGGAATCAAGCTCGGGACAGCGATGGCGGTCTCGGGCGCCGCAGCCAGTCCGAATATGGGCTATCACTCGTCGCCCGTAGTCGGTTTCATCATGACGTTGTTCAATGCCCGCCTGGGCGGCTGGTTCGGAAATCCGGGCGCGCCTGGAGAAAAAACCTGGCGCTATCGAGGACCGCGTTCGGCCACCGGATCGCTGATCAAAGAGGCGTTCGGGCTCACCACTAATCGCAGCCAGTACGTTTACCTCTCCGACGGAGGCCATTTCGAGAATCTGGGCTTGTATGAAATGGTGGCGCGACGCTGCAAGAACATCCTGGTGCTGGATTCGGGCGCGGACCCATCATTTGGTTACGACGACCTGGGGAACGCGCTTCGCAAGATCCGAATCGACATGAATATCCCGATCGAATTCAGCGAGGCGCTGGCCGGTCCTTTGCGCGCCGGGACAAAGCGTTGCGCCGTGGCTCGCATCCACTACTCGGCCGTGGACGGCGATTGCGAACCGGGCTGCCTGGTGTACGTGAAGCCGATGTTCGTGGGCAACGAGCCTCCCGACGTGCAGAGCTATCACACCGAGCACGGGCAGTTCCCGCATGAGTCGACCGCCGACCAATGGTTCAATGAATCACAAACCGAGAGTTACCGCATGCTCGGCTTGCACACCATGGATGAAATTTGCCGGACCATTTCCGGGCCAGGGCTCGACGATGTCCGGAAGGCCGCCGAAGACTACATTCAGTCTCGCGCGGCGGGTACACCGTTAACGACCGCGCAGCAGGCTTAAGCTGGCCGCCCGCGTCCGCTAGAATCAGTGGAAGCTTATGGTTCTTTCCGCTGGAGCTTGCATCGGCCCGTACGAGATTCTGGCCTGGCTGGGCAGCGGCGGAATGGGCGAGGTCTACAAGGCGCGTGACACTCGACTTAACCGTGTTATTGCTCTGAAAACTCTGCCAGCGGAGAAAGTCGCCGACGCCGACCGCAAACGCCGATTCCTGCTCGAAGCGCAGGCCGCCTCCAGTCTGAATCACCCGAACATCGTTACGATCTACGAAATCTCAGAAGAGAGCGGCGCTTGCTTCATCGCCATGGAGTACGTGGGCGGTTCCACACTGGAGCAGTTGAACTCCAGCGGGGGCCTGGCTTTGAACGAGGCGATGAGCTATGCCGCTCAGATCGCCGACGCGCTCGCCGCCGCCCACTCCGCAGGGATTATCCACCGCGATCTGAAACCGGCCAACATCATCATCACCGAAGACGGCCGGGTAAAGCTGCTCGATTTCGGACTGGCGAAATTGATCGAGACTGCGACGCCCACGGGCGCGACT
>Ga0210389_10003605_pt1 | contig 12102 bp, 10 predicted proteins | sample IncBWH28OmetaG_FD_160127 | JGI IMG/M metagenome (GOLD analysis project Ga0210389, IMG submission 160127) | Forest soil microbial communities from Barre Woods Harvard Forest LTER site, Petersham, Massachusetts, United States - Inc-BW-H-28-O ... | reverse complement strand
TAAGGCGTCCGGCGCACGCGCTCCGTCAATTGACCGCCTTCTTCATAGCCGACATATCCTGGAGGCGCGCCGATCAATTTCGACACGGAATGTTTCTCCATGTATTCGGACATATCGAAGCGGATCAGCGACTTTTCGCTGCCGAAAAGGAACTCCGCCAGGCGCCGTGCCACTTCCGTCTTGCCCACTCCCGTGGGACCAAGGAACAAGAAGCAGCCCACCGGACGGCCCGGAGCCTTCAATCCCGCGCGGCTGCGTCGAATCGCCCGTGCCAACGCGGTGATGGATTTGTCCTGGCTGATGACGCGGCGGTGCAGCTCTTCTTCGATGCGCAGCAATTTCTGCTGTTCGTCTTCTTTGATGGCCGACACTTGAATGCCGGTCCAGCGCGCCACCACTTCTTCGATGTCCTCGCGCGTCACGATGCCCGTCGAGGAATCGTCAATCTTTAACTTCTCGCGCAGCACGCGCAGGTGTTCCTTTTCCTTGCGCTCTTCTTCCGAATAGAACCGCGCCTTCTCGAATTCGTGGTTGGCGATCGCTGTTTCCATGCGGTGCGTGATGAATTTCACGCGCTTCTGCACTTCGGAAACCTCGTCCGGCAGCATGGCCTGGCGCAATTTCACGCGCGAGCCAGCTTCATCGAGCAGATCAATGGCCTTGTCCGGCAGAAAACGGTCTGGGATGTACCGGTTCGAGAGATACACCGCGTATTGGATGGCTTCGTCGGTGTAGCTGACTGCGTGGAATTTTTCGTAGCGGTCGCGCACGCCCTGCAGCACGCGAATCGCTTCTTCTTCATTCGGCGCGCCCACTTTTACGGCCTGAAAACGCCGCTCGAGCGAACGATCTTTTTCCACCGACTTCCGATACTCCGAAGGAGTCGTCGCGCCAATGCACTGAATTTCGCCGCGGCTCAGCGCCGGCTTCAAAATGTTCGCGGCGTCCAGCGAACCTTCCGCCGACCCCGCGCCCACCAGCGTGTGCAGCTCATCAATAAACACGATCGCGTTCTGGCTCTCCATCAATTCCTTCATGATGGTCTTCAGTCGCTCTTCGAACTGCCCGCGATATTTCGTTCCCGCCACAATCAACGAAAGATCCAGCGATAGGATGCGCTTATCCGCGAGAAACGGCGGCACATCGCCATCCGATATCCGCTGCGCCAAGCCTTCCACGATCGCCGTCTTGCCCACGCCTGGTTCGCCGATCAGGACCGGATTATTTTTCGTCCGCCGGCACAGAATCTGAATCGCGCGTTCCAGTTCGCGGTCTCGTCCTACCAACGGGTCCAGCTGGCCTTCCATCGCCGCCTGCGTCAAATCCCTGCTGAACTCCGCCAACAATGAAGCTTCTTTAGGACGGTTCACTGGCACCTTCTCTCCCGCGCTGCGTCCCAATTCCTCGCGCACGGTTGAAAGTCGCAATCCCCGCTCCAGCAAAATCTCCGCACCGAAAGACTTCTCTTCCCGTAGCACGCCCAGCAACAGATGTTCCGTGCCGACGTGTTTGTGGCCCAGGCGCTCTGCTTCCTCGGCTGCGAAATTCAGGATGCGCTTGCACTCCTGGCTCAGCGGAACTTCCACCGAAGTCGAGATGCGCTCACGCACGGTGATGCGCGCCTCGATTTCCTTGCGGATGGATTCGATCGAGCCATGCGTGCGCAGAAAACGGTTCGCGAGCGCCTTATCCTCGCGCAACAGTCCCAGCAGCAAATGCTCTGTCTCGATGTACGGGCTGCCGTACTGGCTCGCCTCGTAGCGTGCGAAAAAGATTACGCGCCTAGCCTTTTCTGTATAGCGTTCAAACACGGGTCACCCACGGTCTCCTGGAGTCGTCGCCCCAGCACTGGCGGCCCGCGGGAGAGGTACCGCGGAATCGCTCAGCGCTTCTACGCTCGGGGCCAATGCTCCGCGTTCCAGGGTCAGAACACGGTCGGCGCGCCGGGCTAATGAAAGGTTGTGTGTTGCAAGGATGGAAGTCAACTGCAGCGACCGGTGCAGCCGCTGCATCAATTCGAAAATATTTTCGGCGCTGCGTTGATCGAGGTCGCCGGTAGGCTCGTCGGCCAGCAATAAAGCCGGGCCATTCACCAACGCTCGCGCGATGGCCACACGCTGTTGTTCGCCCCCAGATAGCTGACCCCCACGCTGCTCTGCTCGATCGGCCAATCCGACTTCGCCTAGCCACTCTGCCGCAGTCCGGAGCGCTTTCGCCAAGTTGACGCCCCGCACCAGGAGAGGCATCGCGACATTTTCCGCCGCAGTGAAATCCGGCAGCAGGTGGTGCCGCTGCCACACAAAACCCACGGCGCGATTGCGATACTCCGCCAACTCCGTTTCTGAAAACGACTGGAGCGATTTCCCGGCGAAGTATACTGTACCGCTCGTTGGAGTGTCCAGCGCAGCCAGCAGATGCAGCAAAGTACTTTTTCCGGTGCCGGAGGGCCCGACCACCGCAACCATCTCGCCGCGCGCAATCGTGAGGTTAATCCCCGCCAGAGGAGTCACGTCTTGCGCGCCGGAGCGAAAGGTCTTTCGCAGATTCTCACCGCGCAGGATTTCGCGCGTGGCCGGCGCAGTGGTTTCACCGGTGTTGTCGAGGAGAGCTGTGCTCGAATTTGCCTGCGTGTGCATCGCCTAGGCTGTAATCTCTTTCACGTTAGATGCCGAATGGCCCAAACTGTATGTCCTTCCTTTACAGGCATCTAGTCCTTCCCGATTTGGCGCCTCCCATCTGCAAATCCAACAAATTTCTCTTTTATGGCGGTACCGTTACCTAACATGGCGCAGCGCCCACACGCCCCGCACCGCCAGCGACCGCCGGAAGTTCGCCTCTTTTTCGATTCTAGCACGGAGCGCCGCGAATTGCAGATTGCTCCGCACCGATTCGTGAACCGAATTGGCGCATGGCTTGAGATTCGTTCGCCGCCGCTCGCCAAGCAGGAGAAACTGCGAAATGCATCGCGGAATCCTGAAGATTTTCGAAGACCTATGCGGCTGCGACGCGGCGCAAAATTATTCGAAGCGGAGAATCTCCACAGGCAGGATGCGCGAAGCTGAACGCGCAGGCAGAAGTGTCGCGGCGACGCTGATGACGAGCGCCGCTGCCGCAATCCAAATCGCGTCGAGTGCATTCGCGTGGAACGGCACGTAAGGAATCGCATAAACTTCGGGATTCAGCGGTATTAATCGCCATTTATTCGCGATTCCGGCAAACGTATAACCGATTAGCAAGCCCGCGACGGTTCCCGCGATGCTCACGACGAGCCCTTGCAAAATGAAAATCTTGCGGAGCTGCTGACGGCGCGCGCCCATGGCCATCAACACAGCTATATCGCGGGCGCGATCCGTCACCGTCATCGTAAGGACCACTAGAATATTCAACCCAGCCACAAAGGTGATCAGCCCGATGAATAGCGCCGTCACCAGTTTCTCCAAACTCAAGGCGCGAAATAGCGCCCGGTTCTCGTCCATCCAGGTAGATGTGATGAATCCCGGCCCCGCGCGCCGCAATAATTCCTCAGCGATCGCCGGCGCGTCGTCCATCTGCGTCACGCGCACCTCCAGCAGGCTCACTACATCGCCAATCCCCGCGAGCGACTGCGCCGAACCCAGCGTCACGAATCCCCAGTTCGCATCGTAATCATAAAACCCCGAATCGAAAATTCCGCTGACGTGAAAACGCCGTGACCGCGGCAGCATCCCAAACGGCGTCAGGCTTCCCTGCGGACTCGTGAGCGTGATGTAATCTCCGGCGGAAATATCCAGATCGCTCGCCAAGATGCGTCCCACCAACACCGCCGGAATCCCATCCGCATCCTGCGCGAAATCTCCGCTGCCTGCCACAATATGATGAAGCGCTTCGCTCGCGCGCCGTTCCAGTTCCGGATCAACTCCCTTCAGCACCACCCCGCGCGCGCGGCCGCCTGCTGATAGCAACACAGTGGAATAAATCGCCGGTTCGATCGAGCGCACCCCTGGAGTGCCGCTCAGCTGCGTCATCAGTTCACGATAGTCGCGGATTCCGTTCGGACCGAGCGGCTTCAGGTTTACGTGCGCGGTGACACTAAGCAGTCGGTCGCGAATCGCCTGGCGAAATCCTGTGTTCATCGAAAGCGCGATCACCAGCGTCGTCACGCCAGCCGCCACGCCAATCACCGCCAGCAACGTCACGATGCGCAGCACCGTTGGCCGGTTCGGCGACCGCAGGTACCGCAGTGCCACCAGCCATTCGAAGCTCATTTCGCTTTGCCGCCTGACTCACTCGCGTCGGCGGCAAAACCCGGCGCAGCCGCGTCGTCAGCCGACGCGTCCAGCGATTCCGCACGGAGCAATGGGAACAGCACCACTTCGCGTATCGCGTGCGAATCCGTCAGCAGCATCACCAGCCGATCAATGCCCACGCCTTCGCCCGCCGTCGGCGGCAGGCCGTGCGCCAGCGCGCGAATGTAATCCATGTCCACTTCTTTCGGCGCTTCTTGCCCGCCTTTCTCCACCTGCGCGCGAAAACGTCGCTCCTGGTCGAACGGATCGTTCAATTCCGAAAAGCCGTTGGCCAGTTCCATCCCCGCGACAAAAAGTTCGAAGCGTTCCGTAACTGACGGATCATCAGGTTTCTGTTTGGAAAGTGGCGAAATCGCGGTTGGAAAATCATATATAAATGTCGGCTGTACCAGATGCGCTTCAGCGATGGTTTCAAAAAGCTCGCCGGTCAATTCTCCCTCGGACAGCTTCGTCTCATTTGCCACGGAATCCAGCCCATGCGACCGCGCGTAAACATTAAATCGCTCCGCTACCGCTCGTGTCCCGCCCTCCGCACCGAGTTCCGCCACACTAGGCGCCGCGCCCGCCGCGGCAGGCCAATACTTCACAATCGCCTCGCGCATTGAAAGCCGCTCGAACCGCCCGAAATCGATCGTCAGTTCGCCATACTTGATCTGCGCGCTACCCGTGACTATCTCCGCCAGCCCGCGGAATAATTCCTCGGTCATGTCCATCAACTCGAGGTAATCGCTGTAGGCTTGGTAGAACTCCAGCATCGTGAACTCCGGCTGGTGGATCGCGTCAATACCTTCGTTCCGGAAGTTGCGGTTGATCTCGTACACCCTGTCAATCCCGCCCACCACCAGGCGCTTCAGATAAAGCTCCGGCGCGATGCGCAAATAAAGGTCCATATCGAAAGTGTTGTGGTGCGTCACGAACGGCCGCGCCGTGGCCCCTCCCAAAATGGGATGCATCATCGGCGTTTCAACTTCCGAATATCCCCGCGCGTCAAAGAATCGCCGTATCTCCCGAATGATCTTCGCGCGCCGGATGAAAATCTCGCGCGCTTCTTCGTTAACAATCAGGTCGAGATACCGCCGCCGATAGCGTTGCTCGATATCCGCCAGTCCATGCCATTTCTCCGGTAGAGGCAGCAGCGCCTTGCTCAGCAGTTCGATTTTTTCGACCTTCACCGTCAGCTCGTTCGTCTTGGTGCGGAAAAGATGCCCCGAAGCGCCCACAATATCGCCCAAATCCAGTAACTTGAATAGTTTGTATGCTTCCTCGCCCACCACATCCTGCCGCACGTAAATCTGCAGCCGGCCGCCGTCTCCGGCGATATGCGCAAATGCCGCTTTGCCGTGCGGGCGCAACGCAACAATCCGCCCGGCTGCGCGTACTTCTACCGGTTCAGCCGTCAGTTGTTCCGTCGTGCGCTCGCCAAACTTTTCTCCCACCTCCCGCGGCGTATGCGTCCACGCAAATTTGCGCGGATAGGCCGCGTGGCCGAACCCTTCAATCTCAGCCAGATTTTTCAGGCGCTGTTGAAACTGATCCTGCGGTTCGAATTCCAACGGGTCTACTTCCTTTCGGCGGTCAGGGCCGTGCACACCAACAATCTAGCGGGCCATTCGGAGAGCCGGGCGGCAGTATAGCGGTCGCCTTCCAGAAGCGTCAAGAAAACGCCTCCAAAACCGCCGCAGGCGAAAAGCGGTGTATAATGCCCGCTCAACTTGGGGGCAGCGTGTTCTTGAAGCGGAAGCCAGGCACTTCCTCCTCACGACGCAGCGTCTCGGATGATTGGATCGCGTGGTTACCGCGAGACAAGGTCCAGCTGTTCGATGCTGTGGTCCATCGCTGGGAGACTTTTTACGCCATGATGAGCGTCTCACTTGATGACGCTCTATCCCTGCGCGCTCGTGGCGAACTGGTGCGGGCCCGGCAGCAAGTGTCAGTCTCCGCCGATCTTCTGGCGCGACTAGCTGCGTCGCTCGTCGGCGCGTGCGGAGTGCTCTCCGGTCGCGGCCGCCACATCAGTAACGTTCCCAATGTAGCGCCGCTGAATACGGACAATTTCCGCGGCGAGACCGCGCAAACCGCAGCCTCCTGGAACGAATTCCTCCACCGCGTACTCTTTGCAAGCCGCTCGCGCTATTTCCAGAAACTGCGCATTTTGTCGGAAACTCTGCAGAACCTGACGCGCGAATTTAATGATGCCGCTGACGACGTCACGGCCGGAATCTCCGTGCAACCCGGTGACAGCTGGGACAAGCTGGAGTGTTTGCACTACGATTTCACGACTTGCTTGCGTGAAGCCGAAGTACTCGTGAAGTCGTTCCTCCGCTCGCTGCCCGGCGAACAGCTACAAGCCTTCGCCGCCGAACTGGATGCCGTGCCGGTTCCCGAAAAGCGCCGCACCGCCGTTCCCCGGACGCGAATTAGCCGCGCCTCGGCTTGATTCCCTTCCAAAATTGGTAGAATTTCCCAACCCACGGCTTGCCAATACGATCGGTCCGCGTCTAAAGTGCATGTTCCCGCGGTTCTTCCCGATAGAAAGGTTGCTGCAAGCCGCGACCGGATCAGGCTTCGAGGCTGGACCTTTGCTTTGAATCCAGCCAAAATGATCGAGCGATCGCGCGAAACGAGGCGTATTCCGCTTTTCGCCTTTCGCCTTTCGCTACGAAACCGGCCATACGCTTCAGATGGCGAATTCGTTGCGTGTATAGAACTATAAGTACAACTCACCAAGCAGGTGCCGCATCGCAGTTAAGGATGCGCCCCGACGGGTAGCGTGGCCCGAACGAGACGAATCGATACTGGGGAAATGCCGGAGGCCGAGGCCATCCGCCTCGCCCAACAGGGCGATGCGGCTGCTTTCGAGCGCCTCTACCGCCTGCATAACCGGCGGGTCTATTCGCTCTGTTTGCGGATGGTCAGCAATACCGCCGAGGCGGAGGACCTGACGCAGGAGGCGTTCCTCCAGCTTTTCCGGAAGATCGCCACTTTTCGCGGCGAGTCGGCGTTTTCGACCTGGCTGCATCGCCTTGCCGTCAACGTCGTGCTCATGAAGCTACGGAAGAAATCCGGCAACGAAAGCTCGCTTGAGGAGCTCACCGAGCCCGATGAAGATTCCGGGGGTCCGCGGCGCGACTTCGGCGGCCCGGATCTGCGTCTTAGCGGCTCGATTGATCGGGTCAATCTGCAGCGCGCGGTAGATCAGCTGCCGCCAGGTTACAAATCGGTGTTCGTCCTGCACGATGTGCAAGGTTACGAACACAACGAGATTGCAGAAATCATGGATTGTTCCATCGGCAACTCGAAATCGCAATTGCACAAAGCGCGCATGCGCCTCCGTGAACTGCTTCACGAAGCGCTACGCGCCCAGGCCCGCGAGGAACGCAAGGCTGCCGGCGCAGATTCCGGCGGCAAGGACTGAACCATGGCCACGATCACATGCAGGGAATTTCTGGCTTATCTCGAACCCTGGATGGAAGGCGAACGCCCGCAGGACGCGCAAGCGCATCTCCGAACTTGCCGCCACTGCTCGAGCGTCGTCAGCGATCTGGAATTGATTCACACCCAAGCACGCAGCTGGAACACCGCGGAACAAGAGGCTCCCGAGCGTGTGTGGACTTCACTACGCGCGCAGCTCGAACAGGAAGGACTGATCCGTGAAACAATCCCGGCTAGTGAGGACCGCGCGCGCGATGTAGCGCAAGCCGGAGCGCCTCGCGCCGGATGGTTCAGGACTTTATTCCCGAGGGTGCCGCGCCCTGTGCTCGCAGGCGCCTATCTTGCAGCGCTCGTCGCCGTTGCTTTCGCGCTCAGCGGCCCCGTCAATAAGCGCGTCAACGAAGCGCGCTGGCTGAAGGGCACGCAAACTTCCACCTCGCCGCTCAGCGCCCAGCTCGATTTCGCCGAACAAAATTCGAACTCTTATGTCACCCGTGGTAATCCCGCGGTCACCGCTTCCCTGCATCAGAATCTGGCTCTGGTTGACAAGTACATCGCTTTGTGTGAAAAAAGTGTCAACGAAGAACCCCAGAACGAAGTGGCGCGGGATTATCTCTACGAAGCGTATCAGCAGAAGGCGGACCTGCTGACGCAAATGACTGAACGCGGAGAAAACGTCCAATGAGCACCTCGCACTTTGTTCCGGCGCCGTGGGTCCCGAAGGCGAAGTGGAAAACAGCCGGCCTTCTCGTTCCCAGCCTACTGCTCTGTAGTGCCGTCTCCGCCGGGCCGCGCCGCCAGGAACAGCATTTCAAAGTCGCCGCTCATCCGGTCATCACCATTCACAATCCCAACGGCCTCATCACGGTGAAAGCCTGGACCAAGACCGAAGTAATGGTCATTTCCACTCCAGCCAGCGATCGCATCGAAGTAGATGCCGAACAAATGGGCAATCGCGTGGACGTTTCCACCCGCGAACTTTCCGACTCCGTCGCGCCAGACGATATGCGAGCTGATTTCCAGATCAACGTCCCGGAAGACGCCGAACTGCAAATTCACAATGATGCTGGCAACGTCAGCGTCGCGAATGTCCTTGGCGATATGAACGTCGAAACTGTCGCTGCAGGCGTGGACCTCGAAGACGCCGCCGGTTACCTCACCGTAAAAACTGTCGGCGGCTCGTTTACGTGCATGCGCTGCGCCGGACGCATTGAAGCCTCTTCCATCAGCGGGAATTTCCGGCTGCTCGATCTGCGCAGCTATCACGTCTGGGCGCAAACTTCTTCCGGCAACATTCTCTTCAACGGTGAGTTCCTGCCCAACGGAACGTATTCTCTGAAGAACTACAGCGGCGTGATCGAAGTTCGCTTCTCACCCGGAGATTCTTTCGACCTCAGCGCCACTTCCCTGAAAGGCAAAGTGAACAACGAAGCGAAGCTGACGCCGTCCGCTCACCAGCATCACTTCATGCCGCGCTGGGGCAACGCTCTCTTTGGCACTTTCAACGAAGGCCGCGCCAAGATTGAGATGACCTCCTTCGATGGTACAATCAACATTCTCAAACGTGACTGATTTGCCCGTTCGCCACAAAAATTGCAACGATGACCACTGACGCTCGCGCGCGCTCGCTCGTCTGCCTGATCGGTTTTATGGGCAGCGGCAAGTCCACCGTCGCGCGTCTGCTAGGCCGCCAGATCGGCTGGCAGCACGTGGACCTCGACAAACGCATCGTCGAGGTCGCGGAGCAAACCATCCCCGAAATATTCTCCAAGCTCGGCGAACCTGAATTCCGCAAAATTGAACACGCCCAACTCCAGCGAATCGTCGGCGAAGCGGCTGAGCAGCAAAAACCTCGCGTCATTTCGCTCGGCGGCGGCACCACCGCGCAACCGCAAAATCTAGCGCTGTTGCGTCAGGCGGGCGCCGTGCTGGTTTGGCTGCAATGCCCGGTCGAAGAACTGCTCAAGCGCATCGCCCATATTCAGGACCGTCCGCTGTTCCGCGACGAAGCGAGTTTTCGCACTCTCTACCGGGAACGCTTGCCTTCCTACGAGATTGCGGATTACCGTGTGGAGTCGAATATCGAGCCTCTGCGCGTGGTCGAGCAGATCGTCGCGCTGGGAATTTTCCCGAAGGTGACTGCATGAACGAAGACTCCGCACGCAGCCGAATGAAATCGTCGTCGCGTGGCTCAAGCGCTCGCATGACGCCCGTCATAACGCTAGTCGTCGCGCTCGGAATCATCGGCACGGCGCTTCTCACGCTCCACTGCGTATCCGAAGCCAGCGTGCTGCCGCCGCGAACACATGCGCTCATCGCCCCGCTCGCCGCCGACAAAGGCACATTCAAAATCCTGGTCAGCGGTCAACAAATCGGCAAAGAAGAATTCACCATCGCGCCCAACGGCGGCGATTGGTCCGCACACGGCAGCACCGAAATTCAATCGCCCAAAGGCAACACCCACGTCACTGGCAATCTTGTGGTGCATCCCGATGGCATTCCCATCCGTTACGAATGGTCCACGCAAGGTGCCAAAAAAGCTTCTGCCACGATAGGTTTCGCGGGAGTCACCGCCACCGTCGAACTTCATCTCGAAGGGGCCAAGCCTTTCACCCAGCAATTCACTTTCGCTGCTCCTCTCGTCGTCGTGCTCGACGACAATCTCTATTACCAATACACATTCCTGGCCCGCCTCTACGATTGGGACAAAAAAGGCGAGCAAACCTTCTCCGTAATCGTTCCGCAGGAAATGACTCCCGGCACAGTCACCGTGGATTCCATGGGCGAGCAGGTGGTGAACGGCCAGAAAGTGCAAGAGCTGCGGGTTAGAACCGAAGACAATGAAATTGATCTTTTCCTCGACGGCCCGAAACTCGTGCGCCTGGTAGCTCCCGCCGCCAACGCCGAAATCATCCGCGAATAATCCCGCACCAAAATAAAAAGGCCCGGGAGAAACTCCCGGGCCTTTTCAACAAATGATCCGCAGCAAGCTCTAGTCGATCAGAATCACCGCTCTAAAGCTCTGCGCGGCGCACCACGTGGCTCGATTCACTCGGCTGCGGCCTTTCAATTCCTACCGTCACGCTCATCTCCGCAGACTTGCGAATGATTCCCAGCGCCACCGATTTCTGGTCACTCTTGTCTCGCAACACCACCCGCAGATCTGCCAGCGTGCGCACCGGCTTGCCGTCCACCTTGACGATCACGTCGCCGGCCTGTAATCCGGCCTTCGCCGCCGCAGTTCCGGCTCGCACTTCGCGGATCAGAATCCCCGTGCCGTCCGGCGCGCCAAAGTACGAGCCGAGTTGTCCCGAAAGATCTTCGGCATTGATGCCAAGCGCCGGTGTGCGCGTATCCATCGGCGGTATCGCCACAGTGAAATCCTGATTGGGCATCGAAAACGCAAACGCATTATCGAAATCGCGCATCTTGCCCTTCATCCGCTTCTCGAAAAACGCGCTTCGCTCACCCAATTCCACCGAAACATTTTGCGTCGCGCCATTGCGCGATATCACTAAGGGCACCGTGCGGCCCGTCGGAGTTTCACGCACCAGCCGCCGGAACTGCACCGTGCCTTCGACCACTTGCCCGTCGTACTGCGTGATCACATCATTTTCTTTCAGTCCGGCTTTGGCCGCGGGGCCGTCCGGCTCCACGTCCATCACCACCACGCCGCGCTGCGCTGTCAGTTTCAGGTCTTTCGCTTTTTCGGCGGTCACTTCGCCGATTTCCACGCCCAGCCACCCGCTGCCATCTTCATCGCTGCCGACAAACACGTTCGGCCCCTGCACTTCCTCGCTCTTTTCCTGCGCCAGCTCCGCCAATTCCGCCGCGCGCGTTGCCAGCTCGCTCGCACTCGCGTCGAATTGTCCTTGATTGGCTCGCAGCTGCACCGAGAGATTCTGCAACCTCTGCATCTCGGGTGAACTCATCTCTACCTCCTGCCGCACGCGTTCATTCATCTCGGCGAGGTTTTCCCCTAGTTCTTTCTGCACCGCGCGGTCAATCTCCGCCCGGTCAACCCTGCTATCTATACTACGCACCGCGTTGTCGATTTGTTCCAAGGGAAGTTCAACCCGCAAGCACCCCGCATCGGGCGCGACCGGCGTTGTAGGAGTTTGAGTAGAACCGGAAGGAGCAACTGGTACAGGACTATTGGTGGTCTGTTGCGGAGTGCGTTCCGTGGTCTGGCCAGGCAAAGCGCCAGGGGTGATTCCCATCGTTAACAGCAACAAACCGCAACCAACCAAGCTGGTGGCATGGAAGTGCTTCATCGCATTCGTCCTCACTAATGGGTGAATTCGCCCCGTCAGACGCCCGGCCGTTGCACTACCAGGCGTATGCCGCCATTAATCGTACGAACCGATATTTCGCCGCCGCCCGT
>Ga0210389_10003604_pt1 | contig 12102 bp, 13 predicted proteins | sample IncBWH28OmetaG_FD_160127 | JGI IMG/M metagenome (GOLD analysis project Ga0210389, IMG submission 160127) | Forest soil microbial communities from Barre Woods Harvard Forest LTER site, Petersham, Massachusetts, United States - Inc-BW-H-28-O ... | reverse complement strand
TCATCGCCGTGCTCTTCGCGGTGGCGGTGACTGGCGTGCTCAATCGGCACCACTGGACTCACAGGCCATCGGCGCTCGCGATCGGGCTCGATCTTCTGTACATCGTGCTCCTCTTCTCGCCGCCGATGCTCAGGTGGGTGGGCGCCTCGCGGCGATGGTTGCGCAGGACCGGCTCAGACAGCTCACCGTGACCGGTGGCGTCGCCCGACCCTCGATCGCCCCTGGGAGGCCTGTGGCGAGGACCGCTACTGGCTGTTGCTGACAGTCCGCTCGTCTGTCGTCGAGTGGGACACGTTCAAGCCGACCGGGCAGGCGACGCCGGTGCCGCCAAGCCCGCAGTAGCCGCCGGGGTTCTTGGCGAGGTACTGCTGGTGGTAGGGCTCGGCGTAGTAGAACGGGTGGGCGTCGTCGACCTGGGTGAGCTCGGTGGTGATGGTCCCGTGGCCGGCGGCGGCGAGCATCTCTTGGTAGGCGGCGAGCGAGGCGATGGCGGCGTCGCGCTGGCGCTCGTCGTGCCACATGATCAGCGAGCGGTACTGGGTGCCGACGTCGTTGCCCTGACGCATCCCCTGCGTGGGGTCGTGTCCCTCCCAGAAGAGGCGCAACATCTCCATATAAGTCGTCTTTGCAGTGTCGAAGGCGACGAGCACGACCTCGGTGTGGCCGGTACGCCCGCTGCAGACCTCCTCGTAGGTCGGGTTGGGCGTAATCCCGGCGGCGTAGCCGACAGCGGTGCTGTACACGCCGTCGGCTTCCCAGAACACACGCTCGGCGCCCCAGAAGCAGCCCATGCCGAAGACGGCGGTGTCAACCCCGTCCGGGAACGGCCCCTCGAGCGGCGTGCCGAGCACCTCGTGGCGGGCCGGTACTGGCATCCGCTCGGTGCGTCCGGGGAGCGCGGTGGCCGGCTCGACCATGGCGGTCTTGTCCCTTCCGAACAGTCCCATGAGTCCAGGCTAGCCGATGATCAGCCGGTAGGGCGCGGCTCGAGCACGAACACGGCGATGTCGCGGCTGACGTTCGCGTCGTAGTCGTCGAACCCGCCGTACAGCAGGTTCATGTGCTCCCACAGCCGAGCGCGCTCCTCGCCCTCGGCGACGCGTGCGCGAACCTGCCGTCGCCGGCCGCGAATCTCGACCTCGGCGTCGGGGTTGGCCTTGAGGTTGTAGGCCCACCCGGGGGTGTTGTGGTTGCCGCCGTTGGAGCTGATCGCCACCAGCCGCTCGCCGTCCTGCCCATAGACGACCGGTGCGGTGCGCGACTGTCCGGAGCGCCGGCCGGTGGAGGTGAGCAGCATTACCGGAGCACTGCCGACCTTGTTCATCAGCCGCCCACGAGTGAGGCGGTAGATGGGAACGTTGAGCCTGCCGAGCGCGCGCAGCGCAGCGGCGGGCATGAAGATCGACAGACGCGCGTACACATGGTCGCTGAGCATCGGCGCAGTATCCCACCCACGCTTGACTGCGCGAGCTCGCGCGCGTATGCAATCTTTATGCGCGTGGCGCTGATCCGCCTCAGCACACCCCTTGGACGCGAGCTGCAGCGCGTGTTCCCAGCGCGGCCGTTCCACGTGCGCTTCTGGGACGGCGGTGCGGTGGCGGCGACGGTCTCCGAAGCGCCGACGTTCTTCGTGAGACGGCCGGTGGCGCTGGCGCACGTGCTGGCGCAGCCGAGCACGCTCGGCCTCGGACGTGCGTACGTCGACGGGTCGCTGGCGGTTGACGATCTCGACGGCGCCCTGTCGGTGGTGGACGAGTTTGACCCGCCGCCGCTGAGCAGCACCGACCGCGCGCGCCTGGCGCTGGCGGCCGTCGCGGCGGCGCTGCCCGGCGGCCTGCCGAAGCGCCCGGGCTTGGAGCTGCTGCTGCGCGGACGTCTGCACAGCGCCGAGCGCGACGCGGCGGCGGTGCGCTACCACTACGACGTAGGCAACGACTTCTTCAAGCTGTTCCTCGACGAGTCGATGACCTACAGCTGCGCGGTGTTCTCCAAAGGAGCCCAGACGCTCGAGGAGGCCCAGCGCACGAAACTCGAGCTGGTGGCAGGAAAGCTGGATCTGGAGCCGGGCATGCGGGTGCTGGATGTGGGCTGCGGGTGGGGGAGCTTCGCGATGCACGCCGCGCGCGAGCACGACGTGAACGTGGTCGGGATCACGCTGTCGGAGCTGCAGGCCCAGCGCGCCCGCGAGCGGGTGGCCGAGGCGGGCCTCGAGGATCGGGTGGAGATCCGCCTACAGGACTACCGCGAGCTGCCGGCCGGGTCCTTCGACGCGATCTCCAGCATCGGCATGTCAGAGCACGTGGGCGAGAACCAGATCGACGTGTACGCCCGCACCCTGTTCTCGCTGCTGCGCCCCGGTGGGAAAATCCTCAACCACGCGATCGCCGCGCTCGACCCCAACGCGACGCCGCTTGACGACCTGTTCTCGACTCGCTACGTGTTCCCAGACGGCGAGCCGCTGCCGCTGTCGCGCGTGCAACTGGCGTTCGAGCGTGCCGGCTTCTGGACCGGGAGCGTCGAGGGCTTCCGCGAGGACTACGCCGTGACCCTCCGCCACTGGGCCCAGCGCCTGGACGAGCACCTCGATGAGGCCGAGGCGCTGGCCGGCGTCGAGCGCACCCGCGTGTGGCGCCTGTACCTACGCTCGGCCGGCCGCGGCTTTGAAGCGGGGGACCTCGCCGTCTACCAGCTGCGCGCCCGGCGCCCGAGCACCGGTTGACGGCGAGTTCGCGCACGGCGCGGCAGCGGGCTAGAATGCCTGCAACTCGCGGATGTAGCTCAGCTGGCTAGAGCGTCGCCTTGCCATGGCGAAGGTCGAGGGTTCGAATCCCTTCATCCGCTTCAGACAAAACCACTGGAAATCCGGGGGTTTTGTCGTTTCTGGGGCGGGGTGGGGTGGAGGCTTTTGGCCCGTGGGTAGCAGCCGTGGGTAGCAAACGTGAGCGGGAATCGTTGACTTCGACTCGCTGTGATCCGATCCCATGGGTGCGTGGATGCACCGCATGGGGCCGCGCGCGTCTCTAATCCTGAGTGGCTTCGGCGCGGGCGAAGATGGTCGCCAGGGGCGTGTCGAGTGCCTCGGCGATCCTGACGATGTTCGTGAGCGAGACGTTGCGCTCGCCTCGCTCGACGGCTCCGTAGTAGGAGCGATCGAGGCCGCACTTCAGCGCGAAGGCTTCCTGGGAGATGCCTTGCTCCTTGCGTGCGGCGCGGACCGCATCGCCGAACGCGACGTGTGCTGGAGATAGTCCGGGGATGCTGGTAGCTTTCCCAACTGCTGTACTGAAGTCCACGGGCAATAAGTCCCGTACATAGATCAAAGAGTGCCCCCGCGCTGCGTCAACAGCCGGGGGCGTGGCACGGAAAGGCAGGACCTTCCCATGCAGCCGGAGGATACCCCGCGAGCTGCGCCCCAGGTCGTAGTCGTTTACGGCCAGGCGAACGAAAACCAAATGTTGGCCGATGAGCTGGCACTGGACGGCTTCGACGTACGGCTGGTCTACGACCTCGCGTTGCTCGGCGAGGTCCGATCTGGTCGTCTTTGCTCACCCGTCGAAGAGAGGTGCGGGGCTTGACGCTCTACGTGCCTTGCGTCGGGGCGAGCTTGCGGGCTCCCGAGTCCGCGTCCTATGGATGAGCAGAAGCAGCGATGCCATCGACATCCTGCGCGCGTTCGATGCTGGGGCAGATGACGTGATCCGCGCGCCGTTCGTTTACGCGGAGCTGCTCGCGCGAGTTCGAGCGCTGCGACGGCGCATGGACGAGACGCCGCCGGTGATCCAGTGCGAGGCCTTGACGATCCACACGGCCACACGGACCGTGATCTACGGATCGACACCAGTGAAGCTACGCAGGCTTGAGTACGCGCTGCTGCTCTACCTCGCGCGGGAGCCGACCCGTGGTTCGCCAAGACCGAGCTGCTGCGGCGAGTGTGGGGATACCCGTCGCAGGACGCATCGCGGACGGTGGACTCGCACGCTTCGCGGTTGCGCTGCAAGCTCGCGAGGGCTGGTGCTGTCGGCTGGGTGCGCTCGATTTGGGGTGTCGGCTACTGCCTCGCACCAGGCACACACCACCAAGGAGAGAAGGCTATGGACGAGCGAGCTGAGCTGGCGCGCTTCGGCGAGACCTTCCGGCAGGTGCGCGAACAGCAGCGAGTCAGCATCGCTGAACTCGCCGCCAGAACCGGAATCGACGCGCAGCGGATCAGCGACCTTGAAGCCGGACGGCTCGATCCCACGTACGACGTGCTGATTGCGCTGGCCTGCGCAATGGGTGTGCGGGTGTCCGTGCTGTTCCCCAAGGATTGAGCACAACGGGGCCTATAACGTCGAAGCCGCGCGGCCGTACTGGCTCATGCGCCGCCAGACGCGTCATTCTTATGGAATGGCACGCGCTGATCTGCTGGTCCACCTAGTACGCGCCGCGAAGGAGCGCGATGATGGAGAGCTTGGCCGAACGGTCGAGTCGATGATCGCTGAGGAGCGAGGAAAGCAGCACCACCTTCTCGCAGAGCGCTTGGAGAATGCGCTCCATGCGGGGCCTCCGGCCGTCAACGGCAGCGCGCACGCTGCGCTTGGAGCCGGGTTTGCGGTGCTCACACCTCGACGGACGTTGGATGAGCTCTTTCTTCCTGAGTCGGGACGCGTAGCGGTGGACGAGCTCATCGAGGAGCAGCAACGCACCGAGACGCTTCGAGCCTACGGGCTTGAGCCCCGGCATCGTGTGCTGCTGACGGGCCCTCCGGGGAACGGCAAGACATCGCTGGGCGAGGCGATCGCCGAGGCGCTGTTGCTGCCATTGGTCGTTGTGCGCTACGAGGAAGTGATTGGCAGCTATCTTGGCGAGACAGCCGGACGGCTTGCCGCCGTATTCAACTTCGCGCGTACGCGGCGGTGCGTTCTGTTCTTCGACGAGTTCGATGCGGTTGCGAAGGAGCGCGGAGATGAGCACGAGACGGGCGAGATTAAGCGCGTCGTCAGCTCATTGCTGCTGCAGGTTGACGCGCTACCAAGTCATGTGATCTTCGTGGGCGCCTCCAATCATCCGGAGCTGCTCGACCGCGCGGTGCATCGGCGTTTTCAGCTGCGGCTCGAGCTGCCACTTCCGGGCAAGGTCGCGCGGATCGCATGGTTTGAGCGGTTGCTGGGCGAGCTCGATGAACCCGCCGGGATGAGCCCGGAAACGTTGGCGCGTCGCACTACGGGTGCGAGCTTCTCGCAGTTGCAGGACCTGACCGACGATATTCGTCGTCGGCGGGTGCTAGAACCAGGAATGTCGTTGCGACGTCTGCTCGGGGAGCGGCTACGCCACTGGCGAGAAGTAACCGCACTAGAGGCACATGCCTGAACTTCCGGCGCTGCCGCTGGGTACACCAACGAGGCGACGGCGAACAACCCGCAGGAGCCCTCGGCCGACGCTTCGTGGGCCTGGGGCACAGGCGCAGGTGCAGCGGCTCGGGACGCCGCTACGCCGGCTCACTGAAGCGTTCGAGGCCGGACGACTTGCTGCAGCCGAAGACCCTGCTGCCCTTGAGCCCGAGCAGGTACTTGTGCTCGAGATCGCCGGAGAGATCGACGAGTTCATCGGCGCGATCGGAAACGTTCCGGGCCTTGAGTTCCTGGCCGAGGAATTCGAGGAGGACAAGGTCGAGCCCGACGAGTTCGCGGCGGTAGACAAAGATGGGCGTCGCCACCCATATCGACGAGAGCTGTTTCTGGTCGCAAGTGACCATACGGCCTGGCAGCAGCTTCTCTCGCTATGGCGTCGCTTCGAGCGCGGGGAACCGTTTCCGCAGGGGCTGGCCCCTTTTCGGCACCTCTTTGAGCGCTTGCGCGTGCTGCGTGCCTGGGATGATCGAGATCGTCTGGAGCGCACGGGCGTCTTGCGTATATGGGAGCAAGAGCTCACCAACGCGCTGGACGACGAACTTGTGCCATTCGAGGCCGAGCTTTGGCTGCGGCGTGATCAGCAGCGCCGCTCTGCCGCGCTTGAGGAGCTGCGGGCTGGGCTGAGGGTCGCTGGCGGCGAGCTAGTGCAGAGCTTCGTTAACGAGCAGATCGGCTATCACGGCGTGTTGGGTCGCGCGCCGGCACGACTGCTGCGAGATGCTGTCGCGCGTCACGAGATGCGCTGGCTGAAAACCGACAGCGTGCGATTCTTTCACGCTGTCGGGCAGATCGCGGCTTCTACCGAGGTGCCGCTTGAGCCCGAGTCGCTTGTACGTCAGCCGCCGCCGCTGCCAGCGGGAGCGCCGCGAATCGCCCTTCTGGATGGAGTCCCCCTGGCTAACCATGCTCTGCTTGCTGGCCGCCTCGTGGTGGACGACCCTGACGACTGGGATGCGACGACGCCGGCAGCTCGACGTGTCCACGGCACGACTATGGCTTCGCTTGTGATCCACGGCGATCTTGGTGGCGAACACCCCGCCCTGAGCACGCCTCTCTACACAAGGGCGATTCTTCGGGCAGATGCGCCAACGTGGGTACGGGACGCGAGAGAGGAGCTGCCGCGCGACCAGCTCGGGGTAGACATTGTCCAGCAGGCAGTCGCGCGGCTATTCGAGGGCGAGACGCCGGCAGCACCAGGAGTGCGGGCGATTGTCTTGGCTGTTGGCGACGCTGCGCTGCAATTCGACCGGTTTGTGAGCCCTCTCGCGCGCTTGCTGGACTGGCTGTCTTTCCGACACAACGTGTTGTTCTTGGTCGCGGCCGGGAACCATCTCGACCCGCTCAGTGTCCCTGAGGACACAGGGATTGAGGACCCAGGCGAGCTGCAGCACGAGATGCTTTGCGACATGCAACGCTCGGCTGCGCTACGCCGTCTGCTCTCGCCTGCGGAGTCCGTGAACGCTCTGACCGTCGGAGCGGCACACAGCGATCAGTCCAGCCAGACTCCTGCTGACGATCGCGTTGAGCCCTTCATAAGCTCAGATCTTCCGTCGGTGATCAGCGCGCTCGGGTCGGGTGTGGGTCGTGCGGTCAAGCCCGACTTCCTGCTCCCCGGTGGTCGCCAGCTCGTGCGCTTGGAGCCGCCGGACGGGGATGGCCGGCGACTGGTGACGATTCCACCGAGCACGCGCGCACCGGGCGTGCGGGTAGCGGCACCTGGCACAGAACCTGGCACGCTTGCCGCAACGGTACATGCCACCGGCACGAGCGTTGCAACTGCGCTTGGCGGCTATCACGCTGGGCATCTGCTCGACACGCTCGCGTCGCTGCGCACGCTGCACGGCGAGTCGCTACCTGGGGAGGATTTTGATGTCGTGCTGACGAAGGCGGCGCTCGTCCACGGCGCACGCTGGGATGCCGCGCACGGGCTGCTCGATCAGGTTCAGCAGGACCTCGGTCGTAAACGCGCCCGGGAGGCCGTCGCACGCGTCGCAGGCTACGGACATGCGAACCCTGAGCGTGTGCTGGTGTGTGATGAGCATCGTGTGACCCTAATCGCAGCTGGGCGAATCACGGACGGCGAGGCCCATGACTACCAGTTCCCGCTTCCTCCGAGTCTCAACGCTCGTGCAGAGCATCGGCGGGTGACTCTCACTCTGGCATGGCTGACACCGATAAACCCGTTTCACCGCGGCTACCGACGCGCGGCGCTGACGCTCGATCCGCTTGGCTTCAAAGATATCCTTGGAGATCGGGCGGATGCTGACATGTATGGCGCGCGACGCGGCACTGTGCAACACGAAGTGCTAGAAGGTCGCCGTGCCGTCCCCTACGCGCCGGGGAGCGCACTGGAACTCGCGGTGTCCGCGCGTGCTGGGGCGGGCACGCTAGACGTGTCCATCCCATACGCCGTGATCGTCACGCTCGAAGTCCCGCAGGGTGTTGGCCTGCCAATCTACGAGGAGATTCGGCAGGCCCTCCGCGTACCAGTCGCAGTGCGCGCAGGTCGCTGACGTTGCGCCTGTAGCACCCGGCCGCCGCTCGCTCCACCCCGCGTCATGCGAGGCCGCTTACTGACGCGACTGCTCGCTCGCGACTTTCCGCACGGCGTGGCAGGCGCAAGGCGTACAGTGCAACGTTCGAACAGACATGATGCACACACCTGCGGGTGCTGTGCGATTGCTGTGTCCTGCGGGCGGGGATATCGGGGCGCTGGCTGAGCGGGCGGGCCTTCGATAGCGGCGAGGGGGGCGCGTGTCGCTGGTGTCGGCGCGCAGGGCAGCGTGGTGGCGCGGGCGTCGGGGGTGGTTGCGGCCGGGTGGCCGCTGTTAGCTGCATCGGAGGCGTTGGCTTCGCCTCCGTGTCTGCGCTCCCCCAGCGTGCCGGGAAAGTCGTTGGCCGGTCGGGGCCGGTTGGGGTCTATACAGGGTGTGGATAGCCACTTCCCCGAAATCGGCCGTTTTCGGCCGCTCACGGTCATTAACAGTAGTGATGACCGCTTCGAGCATTGGTGCCGCGAAAGGCGGCGGCTACGCCCGGTATCTGGAGGGCAAGACCGTCCATCCCGAGTGCGGGGACTACTACTTGACGCCCGGTGGGGAGCCTGCGCAGGCGCCCGGCCGTTGGCTCGCCTCAGCGGACACGCTCGCTCAGCTCGGCATCGACGGCAGGACTGTTGACGGTCCGGACTTCATCGCGTTGATGGAGGGCAGGCACCCGAGGGATGGCGGCTGGCTTCGCCGTGCCGGTGCGGATGGTGGCCGGGGTGGTGGGATCGATGTGACGTTCAGTGCGCCGAAGTCGGTGTCGGTGACGTGGGCACTCGGCGATGAGAACGAGCGCGGGGTGATCGAGCAGGCGCACCGAAGCGCCGTCGAGCAGGCGATCGAGCACATGACCGAGACGGTGCCGACCGTCAGGCGCCGGTATGGCCGCGGAGTGGTGGAGGAGCCCGCACGCGAGCTGATCGCCGCGGAGTACCTCCACACGATCGCGCGCGGCGTGATGGATGGCGACGCACCTGACCCGCAGCTGCATAGCCATGTGGTCATCACGAGCACGGTCAGGGACGACGGGCGGATCGTGGCGGTCGCCTCACGGCCGGTGTTCCGCTCCGGTCATGAGGTTGGTGCGTTCTACCGTTCCGCGCTCGCGCACGAGCTGTCCGGGTGTGGCTATGAGATCGACGGCGGGACGGGGAAGGAGGGCCGGTACTTCGAGATTGCTGGGGTGCCGCAGGGGTTGATCCATGCGTTCTCCGCGCGTAGTGGTGAGGTAGCGGCGGCGGCTGAGCGTTTTCGGGCGAAGTGGGGGAGGGCACCCGAGCGTGGCGAGCTGCGCAGGTTGAAGCTGGAGAACCGCAAGGCCAAGCTCCCTGTCACCCGTGTGGATCTGCAGCGGGTGTGGGATGAGAAGGCCGCACGCCACGGCTCCCAGCTTGAGCTACACGACGAGGCGCGTGGCGGTCGCTCGCGTGCGGGGTGTGCGCTTGAGGATCGCGTCGAAGAACGATTGACCGAGCGCGCCGCGACCTTCGAGCCCGGCGAGCTGCGCGCCGTGCTGCTCGAGCAGTCAACCGGCGAACTCTCCCCAGCCGACGCGCTTGCCAGGGCGCGAGGGATGATCGCCGAGCGCCGCATCCTCCCGCTGGAGGGCGGGCGGATGACAACGCTCGCGGTACGCGCCAAAGAGCACGCGATCGAGCGCCGCGTCACACAGCTCGCAAAGCCCGCCGGCAGAGACGTGGGCGAGCACGCGCGGACAGTCGCCAGTGACCAGCTCGCTGAGCGGATCGGGTCGCTCTTGAGTGATGAGCAGGTCCAGGCGCTCCAGATGATCACTGGTCCGGAGCGCACGGCGGTCCTCGTCGGACCCGCCGGTACGGGTAAGGGTGTGGTGATCGACGCCGCCGCTAGAGCGGAGCAGCTCACCGGCCACCACACCTACGGGATCGCGGTGTCCGGCTCGACCGCACAGCGTCTCGATCAGGACAGCCCCGCGCTTGCCGGGCGGACGCTCACGCTCGACGCGCTCGTTACGAGAGTCGAGCGCGGCCGGCTCGCCATCGACGAGCGGACGACGATCTTCTTCGACGAGGCCGGGATGGCCGACACCAGCAGACTCGACCGGCTCACCCAAACAGTCGAGCGGACCGGGGCGAAGCTCGTGACGATCGGCGACGGAGCGCAGCTCCCATCGATCGGCGCTGGTGGCATGTTCGACCGGCTCGCAGAGATCGCGCCGAGCGCGCAGCTATCGAACGTTCGGCGCACGCTTGACCCCGCCGAGCAAAGAGCATGGGGCGGACCTACGCGCCGGGCGGTCGGATCGGGCTATGGCGCACTACCTCCGCAGAGGCCGGCTGCACATGAGCGACCCCCGCGATGAGGCCGTCGAGCGCGCCGTCCAGGGCTGGGCCAAGCTCACCGAGACCATCCCAATCGGCGAGGTTGCGCTGATCTCCGACGCATCCAACGTGGAGATCAACCGTCTCAACGCGCGTGCTCAGCACTACCGCGCCGAGCGCGGCGAACTCGGCGACATCGCAGTCCAAGTGCCCGGTGTCCACTACGGCGTCCGTGCGGGTGATCGGGTGGCGATGATCGACCAGCACCACCAGCCCGGTAGTGAGCGCGTCGAGAACGGCGCTCGCGGTGAGGTCATCGACATCAACGAGACCGGCGAGGTGCTGATCCAGTTCGACGCCACCCACCAGTGGCGGACACTCGCCGGCGACGAGCTTGCCCGCCTGCGGCTCGGGTACGCCAGCCACATCCACCGCGCGCAGGGCGCGACCGTGACCCGCACGCTCGTCGTGACCGGAGGCTGGCAGACCAGTAAGGAGCCCGCCTACGTCGAGGCATCCCGCGCCCGCGAGGGCACCGACTGGTACGTCAACCGAGATGACCTCGGGACCGACCGACACGACACCGATCGCATCAAACGCCTCGCGCGAGACATGGGTCGCAGCCGGACCCAAACACCATCACTCGCACACCGCGAGCCATACGGCTACGACTGGGAGGGACGCTTCGCGCTCAACATCGACCGCCACGGCCCCGAGCGCTACGCCCCACGCCTCCCCAGCGTCATCCGCACACTCCACCGCGCCATAAAGCCACCAGCACACAATCGGACCCGATGAGTCGCTCGCGGCCAGGACACCCCGCCCAAAACGCTTGGCAGCCGGGGGCAGCGAGATCGACTCGGCTCACAGCCGATGACGTGATGACCGCCCGCGATGTGGCCCGCCTGCTGCACGCGCCCGTCTCGACCGTCGAAGACTGGGCGCGCCGCGGTGTCCTGCCGAGCGTCAAGATCGGCAGGCGCAGGATTTACATACGCCAGGACATTGAAATGGTGTTGATCGGTCGTGTCGGAAGCGATTGAGCCAAATGAAGCGCTGGTGCGTATGCTCAAAGGATAATCCCGTCGAGAGCATACTTTGCATATAAAATGCAGACAATGTCCGTTCCCACGGCCTCACTCACAGTTGCTGACTGGACTGGTCTGGTCGCTGCCACTGCTGGGATCTTGGCTGTGGTCGTAGTCTTCGTTGGCTTTGTGTCGCGGTGGCTCGCTTTTCGGCGGCTCGTCGTCGAGGCAGCCTATGAGGCGGCGCATAATCTCCAGCATGTCGCCGGGCATTACGAGGAACACGATGAGCGATTTCGCTCATGGCCGGGCCTAAGTCTGACGCGTGTGAGGCAGCTAATTGAGCTTCCGTTCTTTCGGTGGACTGCGCGAGCCCCGGCGATGTATGCCGACATCGATCACATGATTCGGAATCATGAATACGTTGATCGATTTTCGTTTGACGAGCATGGACTCGCAGCGGCGACCCGGCCACTCGAATGGTACGTCGAAGACGTGATTCGCTTCCTTGTGCATTCAAAAAAATTCAGAGGGGCAAACAAACTCGTAGTCAAAGACCTAGGGCTCGGCTGGTTGTCGCGCGACGATCCACATATCAGGTTCCGGTGGGACGACGCAGTGGCGGATAGGCAAGCCGAACGCTACGGCAGCCGGCCGGACAGCGCGATTGTTTGCTGGGTTGGCTCTACCGACCCGGCGCGCCCTTCCCTACACAAGGTCTTCTCCGCCATGGAAGATCCACCCCCCAGCGGGCAGCGACCCAAGCTTGCGTGGTATTGACGCACTGACGATCGCGTTGATGATCGTGAAGGGTGCCAAAACCTGATGAACCGCCCCG
>Ga0210389_10003603_pt1 | contig 12102 bp, 15 predicted proteins | sample IncBWH28OmetaG_FD_160127 | JGI IMG/M metagenome (GOLD analysis project Ga0210389, IMG submission 160127) | Forest soil microbial communities from Barre Woods Harvard Forest LTER site, Petersham, Massachusetts, United States - Inc-BW-H-28-O ... | reverse complement strand
TAAGTGTATTGTATTATTGAAGAAATAGTACAATTTGTGAAACGCTCAGATGGGAGAAATCTCGATAAAAATAAATATTGCTGACAGAGTTTACCCTTTAAAGGTAAACATGGAAGAGGAAGAAATAATACGAAGGGCAGCCAAATTAATTAACGACCGGATAAAAGAGTACCAGGAAAATTACGCGGTGAGGGATAAGCAGGATCTGCTTTCGATGTGTGTGCTGCATTATGCAACATCCTCATTAAAAGCCGACAAGAAGGTTACGGTTGAAGATACGGAGGTAACCGATAAGGTTTACCAGTTGGATCATTTGTTGACGGAATTCTTTTCAAAGCAATAAACGTTCTTTACATAATTAACGAGCAAGTAAGATTTAACCGCGGTTAAATTTTAAGTTTCACTATTAAAAACTTAACGCTTCAATATCAGGAGATCAAAAAAAAGAGGCATGCGTTACTCCGTTTTCTGTTTAACGGTAACCCATTCATCTCAGACATCCTACCAGAAGTTTTTAAATACATGACACTTAAAAATTTAGTTGCGGTTTTTTTATTTACACCAATTATATATTTTAACAAATGAGTTCAACCATATTATACCTCATCATCGGCATACTTGTCGGGGGGCCCGCAGGGTTCCTGATGGGGCGCTACCTGCTAAGGAAGCTGTTTAAAGACCAGGAAGTATCCGCCCAAAATAAGGTAAAAAAGATTCTGAAAGATGCAGAAAACGATGCCGAGATACTGAAGAAAAACAGGCTGCTGGAAGCGAAAGAGAAATTTTTGCAGATGAAAACCGAGCATGAGCAGCAGGTGAACGAGCGAAACAACGGAGTCAACCAGCGCGAGAATGGCGTGAAGCAAAAAGAGCAATCTTTGAACTCGCGTTTGGAGAACATGAACCGAAAGGAAAGTGAAATTGACAACGTGCGTAAAAACCTGGATCGGCAAACCGAAATCGTCCTTAAAAAGCAGGAAGAGGTGGATCAGCTGAAGAACCAGCACGTACAGCAGTTGGAAACCATTGCCGGCCTGAGCGCAGAAGATGCGAAAAACCAACTGGTGGATAATTTGCGCGAAGAGGCCCGCGCCAAGGCGATGGCCCAGATAAAGGACATAGTGGATGAAGCCAAGCTTACCGCCACAAAAGAGGCTAAAAAGATCGTGATCCAAACCATACAGCGTACGGCTACAGAGGCGGCAATTGAAAATACGGTTTCCATTTTCAATATAGAAAATGATGAAATAAAGGGACGCATTATCGGGCGTGAAGGGAGGAACATTCGCGCACTGGAAGCAGCTACCGGGATTGAGATCATTGTTGACGATACGCCGGAAGCGATCATCCTTTCCGGTTTCGACCCGGTACGCCGCGAGATTGCCCGCCTGGCCATGCACCGTTTGGTGACCGACGGCCGTATCCACCCGGCGCGTATCGAGGAAGTGGTTGCTAAAACAAAAAAGCAGATCGAAGAGGAAATTGTGGAAATAGGCGAGCGTACCGTTATCGACCTGGGCATAAATGGCCTGCATCCGGAGTTGATCCGTATGGTGGGTCGTATGCGTTACCGTTCATCCTACGGACAAAACCTGTTGCAGCACTCGCGCGAGGTTGCTAACTTCTGTGCTACCATGGCCGCCGAATTGGGCTTAAACGTAAAACTGGCCAAACGTGCCGGCTTATTGCATGATATTGGCAAAGTGCCTGATGACAACCCGGAACTGCCACACGCTATCCTGGGCATGCAATTAGCTGAAAAGTATAAAGAACATCCGGAAGTATGTAACGCAATCGGCGCTCACCACGACGAGGTGGAAATGACCTCTATGTTGTCGCCCATCATCCAGGTTTGCGATGCCATATCCGGTGCACGCCCTGGCGCACGCCGCGAAGTAGTGGAAAGCTATATCAAGCGATTGAAAGAATTGGAAGACCTGGCGATGTCATATCCCGGCGTCGAAAAAACATTCGCCATCCAGGCCGGTCGTGAGTTACGCGTTGTTGTTGAAAGCGAGAAAATAAGCGATGCACAGTCGGAAGTATTGGCCGCGGATATTTCCAATCGGATACAAACTGAGATGACCTATCCGGGACAGATTAAGGTTACGGTGATCAGGGAGACGAGGTCGGTTGCTTTTGCGAAATAGAAACAATAGAGGTGAAAGGCGAAAGGTTAATTATTCCTGAAAGGGACGAAATTACACATTAATTGGGAAAAATAATTCTTTTCAAAATGGATTCTTTGACACCAAAAACTCAAGGGGGAATGGCGGAAGCTTGTGATAGGTTAAAAGATGAAGTTATCGCAAGTCTCGACGGCTCAACAAACAGTCTTAAATCAACCATAAAAAGAGCAATTTGGACGGTTGCTATCATTCAGTACATAGCCATTGTCGGAACTATTTGGATTGCTTTTCATTATTTGAAATTTTAATTTCGATCAAAAGTTGGGCACAACTTCAAATAAAAACCACTTGCTCCCTCGGCCGTTGAAAAACGCCCGGTAGATATCTATTTCGACAAATACGCCGAAAGTCATCAAAACCCAACCAATAAGGCTATCCATTGGATTTGCGTACCGCTCATCGTTTTCAGCCTGCTGGGTTTAGTGTGGGCTATACCTTTCCCATACCTAAAGTTTTTGGGGCGGTATAATACCTTTATTAACTGGGGTTCCATATTGATCGCATTTTCCGTTTACTATTACTATAGGCTTTCGCCGGTATTATCCTACTTCATGCTGCTGATCGTATTTGCCTTTAGCTATGGCATTATCGACCTGGCAGACTGGCAAAAAACCGGCGGACCGCCGCTGTGGGAGTCGTGCCTGGTGGTTTTTGTCATAGCATGGATCGGTCAGTTTATAGGGCATAAGATCGAGGGGAAAAAGCCATCATTTTTGGACGATCTCAGGTTTCTGCTCATCGGGCCGATATGGCTGCTGCATTTCATTTTGAAGAAAGCTTCGATCAGGTATTAAAATCGACTCCCGGAATTTCTTATTTTTCTTAATTTTAGCCTTAATTAAATCTTAAATTTCTCACGCTAATTTCCGTGTTAATTATTTCGAAATTTCGCGATTACTATGATGCTTCTGTCGGTAGTGGCATTGATAAAACGATCATTTATGAAAGGGTAACCAGTAGCGTTCAAAGCCGGGATTTTATACTTAAGGAATATATCGCGGGGGATTATTTTTACCGGGCTTCTGATTGGGTATGGGGGTCAAAAGTGGTTGTTTTTGAATGGAGTATAATTGGCTTTTGCGGAAAAACCTATGTTTTATTAACTGAAAAAACAAAAGATGAAGATAATGCCGCTTCCCCGGAAACAATAGAATATTTTTATGGAGACGAATGTCTAGAAAAGGTTTTTAGAAATAAGAAGCAGAAATGGCGATATCAGGAAACCAGAAATTTTATCGACAAATGGCACGGAAAAGAGTTTTTAAGCTTTTTTGTAAATAACAAGGTGCCGATTTTCATTGCGACCAGACAACGCGGCTACAATCAAATCAATTCGGATGTTGTTTTAAACCCGTTGCTGTTGGAATATAAATTCTTTAGAATTTTCGACTCTTATACCGCATTTCAGGAAATTCAAATGTTTATATCTGGGGTACTCGGTGTTGGCGCCGCCAATAATTTGGAAATTCCTAACGATGAAAAGATCAAACAACATGGGTTTGACCTAAAATGGTCATTTCGTAATCCGGATCCGCCTAAAAGAAAACAATAACCTCGCCGTCTTACAAATTCTTCCCCAACTTGTCCAAAATATCCTGGGGGACGTTCTCCAGGTCAAGCACCAAAAACCCATCCAGGCAATCCGAAAATTTGGGGTCGATATTAAAGCTGATGATCTTTGCATTCAGGGCAATATATTGGCGGAGCAGTACAGGAACCTTTATATTCCTTGTTTCCACTTCTGAGATCAGGTTGTCAAGGCCTTTAAAATTATCTTCGCCTGATAGCAAAACATCGCTGTCCAAATTGCCAAGGTCAACCTTGAATTTTTTGCGCGGCCTTACATATTTGGATAGCTCATGGTCAAAATGATTACGGTTAATATAATCGACAATGAGCGATTTGCTAAATGTCGAAAAGGAATTGCTGATGCTAACCGGCCCGATCAGGTAGCGATATTTCGGATTATCGATCAGGTATTTCAGAATTCCCTTCCACAACAAAAACAAAGGCAACGGTTTTTGCTGGTATTCTTTCCGTATCCACGAGCGCCCAAGCTCGATGCTCTTTTTCAATACCGGGACAAACCCGGATTTTATTTTGAATAACTCGGATATATAAAAGCCCCCTTTACCGTGGCTGAAAAATATCTCATTACCAAGCCCCAGCCTGTAGGCGCCTACGATCAATTTCGCATCCGTATCCCATATGAACAGGTGATGGTAGTAAATATCATATTTATCAAGGTCGGTAGACTTATTCGTCCCTTCTCCTATTTCTCTGAACGTTATCTCCCGTAGTCTGCCTATGTCCCGAATCACATTTGGGATCAATGATGTCGGCACAATAAAAACTTCGTAGTTTTTCTCTACCCACACCCGGTAATCATCTCTTAATGGCGCAATATCTTTTTCAAGGGCGGCTGTATCGATGGCAGGCGCGATTGCAGCAGGTGTTTTCTTTATTTTGAAGAGATTGCGCGGGTTGAATATTTTTTTCTCCTCGTCCAGTCCGCTCCCGAGGGCATAGGTGCGTGTACGCAGATAATTGAGCAGTTTGGTGCTGTTGGTATAGTCAGGTACTTCCTCAATATTTATCGGTTTGCCAATCCGCAGTTTGATGGTATGCCCTTGTTTATTGAAAAGTTCAGAAGGCAGCTTGGCCGTTCTGAGCGTAGGGTGTATTAGGCTTAGTAAATTAAAAAGCAAGCCATTATTGCCCTGAAAGTAGATCGGCACGACCGGGACTTTAGCTTTGGCGATAATCTTCCCTACCACCGGGTGCCACATACGATCGGTGACTTGTTTTTGGTCAAGTTTATAGGTTGAAACTTCTCCGGCAGGGAAAATGCCAATCGGTGTGCCATTTGCCAGCAGCTCGAGCGTAGTTTTTAAACCGCTTATAGAAGACGAGTGCTCAATGTTTTCAAACGGATTAACGGCAACAAAATAATCTGCCAGGTTAGGTATTTTCTTTAAAATAAAATTGGCCATCAGTTTTGCATCGGGCCTCACCATACACAATATCTTAAGCAAAACCATGCCTTCAATGCCGCCATAGGGATGATTCGCAATCGCTATAAAGCTGCCGGTAGCTGGCAGGTTTTTTAGTTCCTTTTCGTCAAACTCAACCTCAATTCCGCATCCTTTTAAAATCGCATCAGCGAATTCCGGGCCCTGTTTGGGCTGGGCCTGGTCAAACAGTTCGTTTACCCGGTTGATCTTCATCAATTCCATCAACAAGGGGGCTAGCCCGGGCATTTTTAGCTTGTCAATTTTGGTAGCCTTAGCAAACTCTTCGGTAGTGATTACTTTCATCCTTAACAAAAAAAGCCCTGCAAACCTATCCGGGTAAATAAGTATGGTGAAAAATTGTTTAATTTAACGCTGGTAAACCTCAAACATGAAAGCGCCAATCAAAAGTTACTTTACCATCACCAAAAAAGAATGGAATGGCCTGGTAGTTCTGGTAATTTTGATTGCAGGGGTATTGGCTGCGCCTTATGTTTACCAATTGTTCCGCAAAGATAGCACAATAAATTTCAAAGATTTTGATAAAGCAGCTGCACAGCTTGGCAAAGCAGAAAAAAATGGCAGCTATGTACCCGGCGATAGCCCGCGGGACGATCAGGCCGGACGTGTTGCCATGTTTCCATTCGACCCGAACGCTATTACAATCCAACAATGGCAACAACTGGGTTTAAGCGAACACCAGGCGGAAATAATCGTACATTATAAAGCCAGGGGCGGGCGGTTTTACAAAAAGGAAGACCTTAAGAAAATATATGCCGTCACCGCTGAAGATTATAAGCGACTCGAACCATATATCAACCTCCCCGATGCTGGCAATGCATACAAAAAGATAAAGCCCGGAGAAACCGTCGAACTAAACAACGCCGATTCCACCCGGCTGACTGAATTGACCGGCATCGGGCCCTCCCTGGCGGTACGGATCATTCGGTACCGCGACCGTTTGGGTGGTTTTTACCGTAAGGAACAACTGGGTGAGATCTACGGGATCGACTCGTCAAAATTTGTTGTTTTGAGCAGCGAGATCACCATAAATCCGCAGCTGGTTAAAAAGATAGACATCAATTCAATTTCATTCGATCAGCTCCGGCTATTCCCATACTTTACTTACAAGCAGGTAAACGCCATCATTCAGTACCGCACGCAGCACGGTAACTACACTTCGGTTGCTGATATGAAAAATATTGCGATATTGGATGAACAAACTTTACAAAAAACGGCACCTTATTTAAGTTTTAAATGATTGCAGATCAAATCAAAGCGGCCATCCGCGACATTCCCGATTTCCCTAAGCCGGGAATTATTTTTAAGGATATTACCCCAATTTTAAAAGACCCTGGGCTTTGCGGGCATATTGTGGATGCCTTTATTGAAAAATTGAAAGACACCCGTATTGATGCGGTAGCCGGTATCGAGAGCCGGGGCTTTTTATTTGGGTTGACGTTGGCTACAAAATTGGGCGTACCGTTTGTGCCGGTGCGCAAAGCAGGCAAGCTGCCTTTTACGATTAAACAAAAAGCCTATAAACTGGAATACGGCACGGCAGTTATCGAGTTGCATACAGATGCATTTGAGCCAGGGCAGCGTATTTTAATTCATGACGACTTGCTGGCAACCGGTGGTACTGCCCTGGCGGCAAGTGAATTGATTGAAGAAATGGGTGGTATTGTTGCTGGGTTTTGTTTTGTTGTAGGGTTGGGCTTTTTAAATGGCCAGGAGCGAATTGCGCCGGTTTGTGATAAGGTGATCATCCTGGCGGAGTATTAAGATTTGTGTTAAATGACTGAAAAAGAAAAAATGATTACAGGCTTGCCTTACCAGGCCAGTGATCCTGAATTGGTTGAACTGAGGGCAATCGTCAGAAAAAAGTTAAGGCCGTATAACCAGGTTGGTGTACATGAACCTGATGACCAATCGCGGATGCTCAAAAATATACTTGGTGAAATGGGAAATGGCAGTTGGATAGAGCCGCCGTTTTATTGCGATTACGGGTTTAACATCACTGTGGGCAATGATTTTTATATGAACTTCGACTGCGTTATTTTGGATGTGGCGCCGGTGATTATTGGCAACAATGTGATGTGCGGGCCTAAAGTACAATTGCTTACAGCCACCCACAGCATTGATGCGCAGGTTCGTAATTTTTCAGGGACGGAACTTGGCAAACCAATAACCATCGGCAATCGTGTTTGGATAGGCGCCGGGGTAATTGTTTGCCCGGGAGTTGCTATCGGTGATGAAGCTGTGATCGGAGCGGGTAGCGTCGTAACGCGTGATGTGCCACCACGCGCATTTGCTGCGGGTAATCCTTGCAAGGTGATAAAGCACATTGATTAAAAGCACTAAAAAAATATTTCAGTTCGCCAGCTTGACCGATAAATGAGCCAGGAGTTGCTAAACCAACAATCTATACCGGATACCGATTTGTTAATTTTCCGATAGCTTTTATTTCAATCCAAAGTACTATTTATTGCGTTACTTTGCTATAAACCAATAATTACCGATGGATTCTTTAATTATCAATACGCCTTCAACCGGCTACGATTTCTCCCAAAGCGAAAACCAGCAAATGGTTGGCCACATGGCCCGCGATTTCGCTGAAAAGCACATCCGGCCCCATGTAATGGAATGGGATGAAGCGCAGCATTTCCCTATTGAAGTATTTAAGCAACTGGGCGAACTGGGCATGATGGGTGTGGTGGTTCCTGAGGAATACGGCGGCTCAGGTTTTGGGTATTTGGAGTATGTTACCGTGATCAGCGAGATCGCAAAAGTATGCGGCTCAATAGGCTTATCTGTAGCAGCTCATAACTCATTATGCACCGGGCATATACTGGCCTTTGCCAATGAGGAACAAAAGCACCGCTGGCTGCCTAAACTGGCCACCTGCGAATGGCTGGGCGCCTGGGGGCTGACAGAGTCGGGCACTGGGTCGGACGCGATGGGTATGAACACCACGGCAGTACCTGATGGCGATCACTATATCCTAAACGGCTCAAAAAACTTCATTACACATGGCAAATCAGGCGATGTAGCCGTGGTAATGGTCCGTACCGGCGAAAAGAATGACTCAAAAGGTATCTCAACATTTGTTATTGAAAAAGGCACGCCTGGGTTTACACATGGCAAAAAGGAAAATAAGATGGGTATGCGCGCCTCGGAAACGACAGAACTTGTCTTTAACGAATGCCGGGTACCCAAAGAAAATATGCTGGGCAATCCCGGCGAAGGCTTTAAACAGGCGATGAAGGTACTTGACGGTGGACGCATCTCCATTGCCGCTTTATCCTTAGGCATTGCCAAAGGCGCATATGAAGCCGCGCTGGCTTACTCCAAAGAGCGCAAGCAGTTCGGGCAGGCCATCAGCAGCTTCCAGGGCATATCCTTTAAACTGGCCGATATGGCCACCCAAATTGAAGCTGCAGAACTATTGGTAATGCAGGCCGCCGACCTAAAAAACCGCCACAAACCCGTTACTAAGCAAGCCGCCATGGCCAAATATTACGCTTCGGAAGTTGCTGTGAAAGTTGCCAATGACGCTGTGCAGATCTTCGGCGGCTACGGCTATACCAAGGATTTCCCCGTGGAAAAATATTACCGTGATGCCAAGTTATGCACGATAGGCGAGGGGACGAGCGAGATACAGAAAATTGTGATTGCAAGGGAGGCGTTGAGGGATTAATACCCTTGGTACAAGTAATGAATTTGTAGGGGCGATCCCTTGTGGTCGCCCTTAAAAGAGCGATTACCCGATGACGGACGCGGTATTAGACGGACGAAACTTACGAAGTTTTATCCCCGCCAGGAAATACGCTTGTTTCCGGAATTTAATTCCTGTATTTTTGTTTATAACGCAATTTTAGAATCATGGAAACCATTGTATTGGAAGTGGATGACGCACTGGCAAAAGCGTGGAAAAATAGTTCTCCGGATGAAAGGGCTGTTTATGGGAAAAAGATAAATGCTGTGCTAAGAGAGTTACAGAAAACGAAATTTGACGATTTGCTTGATAAAGCCGGAAACACGGCGGCTAATAATGGCTTAACGGAGGATAAGCTTAATAAACTATTAAGGGAGGAGAGTAACGCCAATAGTGAACGTTACGAATGGTGGAATGATGAAGAGATAATGGCCGAGATAGACCAGGGTGAAGCCGACTTTAGGAGCGGTAAGGACCCCGGCATGACCTGGGATGCGTTAAAAGCTGAACTACTATCCCGACGCAAAAAAAATGCAAGCTGACTTTTTATTTTTGGCTACTGCCCGAAAAGAAATCAGGAGGTCTTTTGATTGGTATGATGAAAGATCCCAGGATGCAGCAGATCGTTTTTTGGAAGCTATCGATAATGCCGTTGTTGCAATTTCAAAAAATCCTGAAGCTTATCAAAATAGGAAAGGTAACATCAGGGAGTTTGTGGTTGACGTATTCCCGTTCATTGTCGCATATCGATATTCAAAAAAAGAAAATCTTATTACCATTTCACATGTTTTCCATACAAGCAGGAGCCCTAAACGAAAATATAAAAACCTATAATATCGCCGAATATCTAACGATTTAGGTCGGTTTTGAAAACTGAAAGTTGAAGACCGGATTAAAAAAAGTTGTTGCATGATTGACCATCGTAAAATTACTCTGGGTAAATTGCTCATAATTCTTGCTTGTGCCTCTCTCTTTTCGTCGGCCCAAAGTCAAACAAAATTATCTTCGGACGATGTTTCGTTCATCGCCAACAACAAAATCAAATATTCAATTGTGTTATTAAGTTGTGATACATGCGTTCCGATAACAAACGTAGGATTTAGAGTTAGAGTGACTCTCACAAACAAAGAAGAAAAAATTGTAAAACAAATAGACGACAGGGCTTGGATGTTATTATTAAAAAACGATAAAACTGATTGGGCTGCAAATCTCATTTTATACGAACTTTGTGATAGGGATGCAATTTTATTCTCTCAATGTAAAAGTAGAAAAAGATGGATCGGGTTTTTGAAGGGGCGGGATATGGATTTTTGGAAAAAGCATTTATCAACTGATATTAAAAAGAAAACACCATTCTGATTTCTCTGATCCACAATTTCATTTTCAAATCCCAAAAACATTCCCTACCTTTGCCTTCCCTGAAAGGAGGTATATCGGGAATTATGATCATTATCAACGTAAAAGACGGCGAATCATTAGACAAAGCATTAAAACGCTTTAAAAAGAAGTTTGAAAAAACAGGTGTGTTACGTGAGCTTCGCAGTCGCCAGGCTTTCGAAAAGAAATCCGTTACCCGCCGCCACGTGGTTAAACACGCTATCTACAAGCAAAATATGAACTTAGAAACAACTGTATAATTTTTTTAAAGTCTTTTAAAAAAATTATCAGATTTCTAATCAAAATACAAAAACTATTTGTACATTCATCGTTCGGATGTACAAATAGTTTTTATGTTTACAGAGCGTTTTATCCGGTATATTCAGTTCGAAAAAAGGTACTCTCCGCACACTGTATCCGCCTACCAGTCAGACCTCAGCCAGTTTATCGGCTTCCTCAACAATCCTGAAAAACAAGACCCGCCGCCAGAGCCGGTGATTACGAATCCATCCCAAATTACGCATTATCATATCCGCAACTGGATGGTTGAATTGATGAACGACCAGATACTGGCCCGTTCCATCAACCGTAAAATTGCCACGCTGCGCAAATATTTTAAGTTTTTGCTGCAGGAAGGCATTATCGAAATTAATCCTGCCTCAAAGATCAATACGCCTAAAATTCCTAAAAACCTGCCGGTTTTTGTGGAAGATGAAAAGCTTACCCGTATGCTGGACGATGGCGATGTATTTGCCAATGATTTCCCCGGCGTTCGCGATAAGCTGGTGGTCGAAATGCTGTTCGGTACGGGGATGCGGCTTTCGGAATTGCTGGGTGTAAAAGACTCGGATATCAACGTTTACGAGGGCACTTTAAAGGTACTGGGAAAACGTAATAAAGAACGTATTATACCTATCAACAACGAGCTGAAATTATTAATAGCTGAATACCAGGAGTTAAAGAAAAAGCAGCAATTTTCTGGTAACAATTCGTTAACCTTGATCGTTACAAATAAAGGAGCCAGGGCTTATGCGATGTTGATCTATACTATTGTGCAAAAATATCTGTCGTACATATCAACCCAAAATAAACGCAGCCCGCACGTTTTGCGGCACACTTTTGCAACAAGCCTGTTAAACCGCGGCGCCGATCTGAACGCCATTAAAGAACTTTTGGGCCACGCCAATCTGAGTGCGACCCAGATTTATACCCACAATTCAGTTGAACGATTAAAATCTATTTACAAACAAGCCCACCCAAAGGCTTAAAAAAGGAGGAATCATGAAAATCACAGTGCAATCTATTCGTTTTAATGCAGACAGGAAACTACTGGACTTCATCCAGAAAAAAGCTGATAAGCTCGATACCTTCTATGACCAGATCATAAGCGGCCAAGTTTATTTGCGATTGGAAAAAGTAGAAGATGAAGCGAACAAAATAACGGAGATTAAACTGACGCTTCCGGGTAGCCAGTTATTTGCAAAAGAACAATGCAAAACATTCGAGGAAGGCACCGACCTTGCTATCGAATGCCTGCGCAAGCAAATAGAGAAGCATAAGCAAAAGAAAACCGCCTCTGTGGCCGCAGCAAAAAAAGCGGTTCTGGCCGAGGTTCAGGACGAGTTTTAATCATAAAAAACATAAAAATTTTAACTGGATCGGCGGGTTTTTACCCGCCGATTTTTTTGGTGCGCCCGGCACGGGCGCAAACTATAGGGTGCAAGTCCCGAACGCGCCTTGATAGTGGGAAGCGTTAACCAAAGGCAAGGGTGTCCTCCGTGAGGAGGAATCTGAAGGAAGCCGGCGG
>Ga0210389_10003600_pt1 | contig 12108 bp, 10 predicted proteins | sample IncBWH28OmetaG_FD_160127 | JGI IMG/M metagenome (GOLD analysis project Ga0210389, IMG submission 160127) | Forest soil microbial communities from Barre Woods Harvard Forest LTER site, Petersham, Massachusetts, United States - Inc-BW-H-28-O ... | reverse complement strand
CGAAATTTTCACTGCTGACCAGGCGCGCGAAGTCGAAGCCCTCGCCGCCTGCATCATCCCCTCCGATGAAACCGCCGGCGCGCGCGAAGCCGGCGTCGTCTATTTCATCGATCGCGCCCTGAAGACCTTTTTCAGCGAAGCGTTGCCCGCCTATCAAAAAGGGCTCGAGGCCGTGCAGAAAACCACCGCCGAGCTTTTTCCCGGCATTGCCCGCTTCTCCGCCGCCACCGAAGAACAGAAACTGAAAATTTTCTCGCACATCGTGCAGGAGTCCGAACGGCCGGAAAGCGGCGCCCGCCGCCTGGCCCCCGGCGCCTCTCCGGATTTCTTCCAGACCCTGCGCATCCATACCATTTTCGGATTTCTTGTCGACCCGGAGGGCGGCGGCAACCGCGACTTCGTGGGCTGGAAAGCTATCGGCCGCGACCCGTCCCATAGCTTTTCCGCGCCGTTCGGCTTCTACGACAAGGACTATCCCGGCTGGCAACCTGTGTCCGGCGAAACGGAGAAAAAATGAGCCGGCCCATGGTCACTTATAAACCCTCCGACGAAGTGGATTTCGTCATCGTCGGCTCCGGCGCGGCCGGCGGCGTCCTGGCAAAAGAACTTTCCACCAACGGCTTCCGCGTCGTCGTCCTCGAACAAGGCGAATATCTCCGCGAAAAAGATTTCACCCACGACGAAACGAAAATCTTCGTCCAAAGCCTGCTCACCAACAAAGTCAACACCCATCCCATCACCTTCCGGAAATCGGCGAGTGAAACCGCCAGGAAACAGCAGGCCGTCCTTTACGGCAGTTGCGTCGGCGGCAGCAGCGTGCACTTCACCGCCAACTTCTGGCGCTTCCACGAAATTGATTTCAAGGAGCACAGCAAGGTCGGCGACATTCCGGGCGCGAACTTTGCCGATTGGCCGATCTCGTACGCCGACCTCGAGCCCTACTACACCAAAGTTGAGTGGGAAGTTGGCGTTTCCGGCCTCGCCGGCTCCAGCCCATTCGATCCGCCGCGCTCCAAGCCCTATCCGATGCCCCCGCTTCCGGTGAAAGGAAACGGCGTCATCTTCGAACGTGGTTGCCGCAAGCTCGGCTATCACGCGTATCCCGCGCCGCTGGCGATCCTTTCGAAGCCTCGCGCCGGCCGTGCCGCTTGCATGAACTGCGGCTTCTGCCTAGGCTTCGGCTGCGAAGTTGGCGCGAAGTCCACTTCGCTCTCCAGCGTCATTCCCATGGCCGAAAAAACCGGCCGCTGCGAAATTCGTCCCAACTGTTACGTCAGCCGCATCGAGACCGACAAGAACGGCCGCACCGTTGGCGCCGTCTATTTCGATGCCCAGCGCAACAGCCACCTGCAAAAAGCCAAGGCCGTGATTCTTGCGGCCAACGGCGCCGAGACTCCGCGGCTGCTGCTGCTCTCCGCTTCGAACCAGTTTCCCGCCGGACTCGCCAATTCCAGCGGCTATGTTGGCAAAAATTTCATGCCCAACAGCAGCGCGCTCGCCTACGGCACTTTCGACGAGCAGTTGAACGATTACAAAGGCCCCGCCGTCAGCCGCATCATGCACGATTTCTACGAGCTCGATCCAAAGCTCGGCCTTTACGGTGGCGGCGGATTGGATGCCCGATTCGACTTCACGCCCATCAGCTTTGCGCTAAACGGGCTCCCTCCGGACACCCCGAAATGGGGAACCGGTTTCAAACAAGCGCTGGTCCACAATTTCACACGCACGATGCAGATTTTCTGCCACGGCACTTCGCTCCCCGTTGAGGCCAACAGCTTTTCCCTCGATCCCGACGTCAAAGACGCCTGGGGGCTTCCCGCGCTCCGCATGACGTTCCGGGATCACCCGAACGATTTGAAAATGATGGAGTGGATGAGAGCGCGCGCCATGGAAATTCTTGACGCGGCCGGCGCGAAACCCAAATGGAGCTTTCCGGTCGAGGAGCAGCAGTTTGCCGTGCACCTGCTCGGCACCTGCCGCATGGGCGATGACCCTAAGAAATCAGTAATCAATTCCGACCATCGCACCCACGATGTCAAAAATCTTTTCCTCTGCGACGGCAGCAGCCTGGTCACTTCCGGCCGCGGCCAGCCGACCATGACCATCCAGGCGCTCGCCTACCGCGCCGCGGACCGCATCACCGCGCTCGCCAAGCGCGGCGAAATTTCCGCGTAGCCTGGGAAGATCCACCTTTGAGTGCGGCAGCGGAGTTGCCGCTTTTTGGGCGTGAACCCCTGCCGCCTAATTCGAATTCGCCTCCGCCCTTGCGCCGTAAAAGCGGGAGCTATGCTCCCGCACTCAAAACTCTCCCAAACCACCTTGCACATTCTCCAATTTCCTGCACAATCAATCCCTGCACATTTCACAGGAGATTCACGGATGGCCTTCATTATCCCGCGACAAGTTTGCAGAGCGGCTATTCTTCTACTCGGCGCTTTTCTCACGAACTCGTTCTTAACCGTCGCCCAGGAACCGCCTGCCCTCAAGACCGCCGCCCAGCAGTTCAAAAATGTTCAAGTCCTCAAAGACATTCCGGCGGACCAGCTGATCCCCACCATGCAATTCATCTCCGGAGCCCTTGGCGTCGATTGCGAGTTTTGCCACCTTGAGCACGATAGGGACAAGGACGACAAAAAGGAAAAGCAGACCGCGCGAAAAATGATCGAGATGGAACTTGCCATCAACAAGTCCCATTTCAAGAACGAAATCGAGGTCACCTGCTACACCTGCCATCGTGGCTCGCCGCATCCTGTCGGCGTTCCCATTCTTGCCGTCAACGCCGCTAAAATGCCCGAGCGCGAGCACCACGAAATCAGCGCCCAGGAAACCTTGCCCTCCGCCGAGCAGATTCTCGACAAATATTTGGCTGCGGCCGGAGGCGCCGAAGCCTTTCACAAATTCAAAACGCGCGTGCAGAAGGGAACTGTGGACACCGGCGGCGAGCAGTATCCGATCGAAATTTATTCCGAAGGCCCGGAGAAGCGCCTCTCCATCTCTCACGCATCGTTCGGCGAAAGCGTCACGGCCTTCAACGGCCAGGCCGGCTGGCTTAGCACGCCCCACGGCGTCCATCCGATGAGTCCAAGCGAGCGCCAGTCTGCCCGCATCGATGCGCAACTATATTTCCCCGTGCGTCTCCGCGAGCTTTATCAGGAGTTCAAAGTCCTTCCCGGGGAAACCATCGACGGCCACGCCACGTTTCTCGTCACCGCCAGCGGCGCCAACACTCCTCCCCTGCGTCTCTACTTCGACCAGCAGAGTGGTCTGCTGCTCCGCCTTGTCCGGTACACCGAAACGCCGCTCGGCCGCAATCCCCTCGAAGTCGACTACGCCGACTATCGCGACGCCGGCGGTCTCAAAATTCCCTACCAGTGGACGTTGACCCGCACCAACGGCAGCTTCACCATCCGCATTGCCTCCGTCCAGCAAAACGTGCCAATCGACGAGAAACTTTTTGTCATGCCCACAATCCCGGAAGCTCCCCATCCTTAAATCCTCCGCAAAAAAATAGGGCCGAAGCTTTCTTCGGCCCATGTAACGGCCCCGACCCGGTCAGGACCGCGTTTTGACTCAAAACTTAAAAATCAATCCCCCCACAAAATTTCCCCTGTTCAGGAAGTTCGCCACCTTCGCGTTGTAACAGAACCCGAATGGGTCGCAATACACACCGTACGAAGAACTGCCGTACGTCGGCAGATACCGGATGTCTCCTCGCAAGCCGAAATGCCGGCTCAAATAATATTTCACGCCGCCACCCAGGCTGTAACTGAACTCCGTCCGGTTCGGATTTCCACCACCATTAGAATCGTGCGTGAAGCCCACGCTCGCCGCCGCGTAAGGGCGCAACCTGTGGCTGCTGTCGCGGAACGTATATTGAAATCCAAACTGATATTGATCGATGTCCGAGTTGTACGCCTTAAAGTACGTTCCATCGATGATCTGGCGCGCGCTGTAGGAAGTATTGTTGCGGTCCCACATGAATTCGGTCTGAAGATTCTCCGTCAGGTTATAGCCCAAAAACGTTCCGTAAGAAGTGGCCTCATTTACTCGCAGCTTGTCGATCGGATTGGTGATCGGGCCGGTGGAACTCAGGTTCACCGGATACGACCCGCTCGTTTCGTAGCCCACAAATGGGGAGACTTCAAATCGTCCCTGCGCGCTGGTCGAAACACTCCCCGCGGTGAAAAACGTCAACAGCCCAAAACAAACTGTTCGATAGTTCATGCTGATGCCGCTCCTTAAAATAAATTGCGCCGGACCTCGCACGCCACCAACACATAAAGGTCCTGCCGATGATCAGTTCAGGGGAATCATACGCTGGATACCCCGAGACCATTTACCCCCGCGGCGTGCAACGGCAGACACTGCTCCAGAAGGGGTCTGCGATCCCCTGGTATTAACCCCAAGTCGCGCCTGAAGTTTCGCGGAACCGAGGCCCACGCCTCTCCTTCATGTCTATTGGATGGAATCACTTACCGAGGAGTCGCGTTACCTTTGGCCACCAGCCGATCGAGCTTTTTAAATGGAGATAAAGGTTCCCACCCAACCCGCGATCTGTAAGCTGCGCTATTCTTTCTTCTTCTCGCCCGCTTCCTTGCCGCCTTCTCCCTCGGCTTTTTTTCCACCCTCGGCCTCGATCGCCGGCTTTTTCTCCAGATACTGCACGATCAGAGAGATTCGCCGGTTCGAAGGATCCAGCGGCGCATCCGCTTTCCGCAATCGCTGATCCGCAAATCCGCGCACCTGCGTCACCTGGTCCTCCCGAATTCCGTTCATCTGCATCAGGCGACGCGCCGCATTTGCCCGGTCCGCCGAAAGTTCCCAGTTGCCGTACGCCGCTCCTGCCGGGTACGGTTTCGAATCCGTGTGCCCCTCCATCGCGATGTGGTTCGGCAGCTTACCCAGTTCCTGCGCCAGCATCTTCAACAGGTCGCCTCCGTCTCCACTCATCCGTGCACTGCCGCTGTCGAAAAATGTGCCCGCCGCCGATTCCGTCAACTCAATACGCAAACCTTCGTTGGTCACCGTCATATCGATATGATTTTGCAGCTTGTCGAATTTCGGCACTTCACGGATGGATTTCTGCAGTTGTTCCTTCAACTGCTCCATGTTGTCCTTGTTCACCACAAAGTTTTCGCCGGCGCCGACCATATCGGTGCCGACCATCTTGGAAGTTCCGGTCGGGTCCTTGAAATATCCCCCCACCGCTTTCTGGACCTTGACGCTGCTGTTCAGCAGCCAAAGCACGATGAACAACGCCATCATCGCAGTCACAAAATCCGCGTACGCCACCTTCCACGCTCCGCCGTGGTGGCCGCCGTGGATGACTTTCTTCTTGATAATGATTGGTGGTGGTCCGGGCATCGCTATGCCGGTTTCTCAGCGGGAGGTGCAGCGGGTGCGTCGCCGCCTTTGTCCTTGATGTATTTTTCCGTTTCTTGAAACGTCGGCCGCACGTTGCCTGGAATCGACCGCCGCCCGAACTCCACCGCAACCGTCGGCGGCGATCCCTTTATAAAGCTCACGATGATCACCCGCAGAACCTGATAGTAGGCGTGCTCCTCTTCTGTCGCCTTCAGCATGTTCGCCGCAATCGGTCCGAGGAATCCGTAACAAAGCAGAATACCCAGGAACGTTCCCACCAATGCCGCTGCCACCTTATGCCCGATCTCTTCCGGCGGACCACCCAGGGCCCCCATGGTGATCACCACGCCCAGTACCGCCGCCACAATTCCTAGCCCCGGCAGTGCATCCGCCATCGTCGAAAGGGCCGCGACAGGCTGCGACGCATCGTGATGGTGTGTATCCATGTCACTTTCGATCATCTGGTCTACATCGAACGGTTCAATCCCTCCGCCCGCCGCCATGCGAATCGTGTCGCACACAAACGGCAGCGCGTGGTGGTCTTTCAGGAATTTCGGGTATTTCGAAAGTACCGGACTCTGCTCGGGATTGTCGCTGTCCGCTTCCAACGCCATCAACCCTTCCTTGCGCGCCCGCGAAAACAGCTCGTACAGCATCTTCAGACTTTCCAGGTACTGCGCTTTCCCATATTTCGAACTCCCGAATGTTCCCAAAACTCCCGCGATAATTTTCTTCAGAATATAAAGCGGATTGGCGATCAACACCGTCCCCAGCGCGGCGCCACCGATGATCACCAGTTCCGCCGGCTGAAGCAGCACGCGAATATTCCCGTGCTCCATCAGGTAGCCGCCCAGAATGGCCCCGATCACCACCACGATCCCAATGATCACGAACATGTCAAACGCCCCTCGCCTGGCCGCCGCAATTTAGTGTGCAACCACCACAATCTGGTTCCCGCCGCCGTCGCTGCTCTTTCGCAACCCTTCTTCCGCGCGGCCCACGATTCCACCCGACGTATCCATGTCCTGCACCTGTGTCGCTCCGATGGAAATGGTTGCGCCCCACGTGTCTCCCCACCAACTCACCTGTGCGCGTTGCGTCATCTTTCGCAACCGTTCTCCCACTCTCGCCACGTCGCTCTCGTTGCATTCCGTCAGCACCGCCAGGAATTCCTGCTCCCGCCATCGTCCCAGGAAGTCCGTGGGCCGCAGCGCGCTCTGCAGCGTTTGTGCCACCACGTTCAGTGTGGCGTCCACCGCCGCCTGCCCGAATCGTTCTCGAATCTTCGCGGCTCCATCGATCGAGATGCACATCGCACAGAACGGCACCGGATACACCTTATGCAGGCTCAGCGCCTCCTGCAGGTGCGCCAGAATCATGCTGTGATTCAGGATCCCCGTCAGTTGGTCCATGGCCCCCGCGACCGCCAGTTTGTCGTGCCGCCGGTCGGTCGCCGTCCGGGCGATCATCTCCTCGAAAAGTTCCGCCGCTCCATGCATCCGCCCGTCATCTCCACGCAGCGGCACCGTCCGCACATGCACGCCCACCGACTGGCCGGACTTCTTCCGCAGCGACGCCTGCACTGTCAAGCATTTTCCGTCCCGCATCGTCTCCAGCAACGGGATTGCGCTTCCCTCCAACGGATTGTTTTCCGCATCCGCGTGCTCCAGGAACGCGTCTGTGCACAAATGGCCCAGCACGTCTTGCCGTAGATAGCCGGTTACACGTTCAGCCCCGTCGTTCCACAAGATCACTTTTCCTTCGCGATCCACTGCGCACACCGCCACCGGCAGCGAATCCAGAACCATCCTGTAGAGTTCCTGGCTTCCCAATTCCGCCATAATTGTCCTGACACAACTCCCCAAACCTCTAAGGCACGCCAGATTCCACGGTTAAAAAGATGAGAACCAACTTAACTTCTTTATTTTTGTCGAAGAAACGAAATATCCGCGGGGACGAGTTCCACTGTGGCGGAGGGAGTTCAATTTCGGAACGCCCTTCCGACCACCTCGGATTAGAGCGCCGTCTGGGGATCGTTACATTGGGCTGGGTGAACGGAGTTTCGCACTGCCGGCAAATAGCGGGACGGGTGTAAGATTGGCAGCGTTTTCTATGCAAGAAGGATTTGGACTTGAAGACCCAAGGGATTGCCTTCGTATCCGTGGTCTTGCTGGCGACGCTCGGCATCTGCCGGGGCACAGGGCGAGATCTTTCTCCGCAAGCGGCAGAATCCCGGTGGACTCTGGTATGGAGCGATGAATTTAACGGCCCCGACGGTTCTCGTCCCGACGCAGCAAAGTGGAAATTCGAGGTCGGCGGCAACGGGTGGGGCAATCAAGAACTCCAGTACTACACCACCCGGCCCGAAAATTCCTTCATTCGCGGCGGCAACCTTGTGATTCAGACGCTGCAGGAAAACTTTGCCGGCACCGACCGCGTGGCGCGCAATTACACGTCCGCGCGAATGACGACACAAGGGCTTTTCGAGCAAGCCTACGGGCGTTTCGAAGCGCGCGTCAAGGTTCCGCGCGGACAAGGCATTTGGCCGGCGTTCTGGCTTCTCGGAAATGACTTCGGGAAGGTCGGATGGCCCGCCTGCGGCGAGATCGACATCATGGAGAATATCGGGAAAGAGCCATCAACAATACATGGCTCGATGCACGGACCCGGATATTCGGGCGACTTCGACTTCACATCGGTGTACAAGCTCCCCGGCGGCGTCAATTTCTTCGACGACTTCCACGTGTTCGCCATCGAATGGGAACCGGGAACCGTTCGTTTCTACGTTGACCAGGAACTCTATTCGACGTTCACGCCATCGCGGCTTCCCGCTGGAAGGAAATGGGTTTTCGACCATCCATTCTTTATCGTATTGAACGTCGCTGTCGGTGGCCTTTGGCCCGGTCTCCCGGACTCAACCACTGTTTTCCCACAGGCCATGCTCGTGGACTACGTCCGCGTCTACAAAGCGCATTAACCCGGTCGCGTCGGGTGCCTGGGTGGGCTTGAACCACCGACCTCGCCCTTATCAGGGCAGCGTGGTATGTCTTACAACAACTTACAAGGCCGCGGGGACTGCCAAACTACGCGGAAGTCGTATGCGATAGCGCGCTTTGTGGGGTGGGTTGTGGGTTGGAAAAAGTCCACGGACTCCGATGCGGCCGCCACTGGGTGGGAATGAGCCTATACTGGAAGCACTATGGAAAAACTTCAAGCATTTCAAGCTGCCGCTTCCGAAGGCGGGTTCGTGGCGACCGGAGAATCCGAGGGAGGCACGGTCCTGTGGCTGAGGAAAGCGACTGTCGATGCCGAAGATCGCATTTGCCTCGACAGCCTGACGAACAGTGCGACCGTATACTGGGCGACGATTCCGTGGAAGATAAACTCGAAGACGTTTCGCGAAGCATCCGAGTTGCGCGCGTGGATTCTGTCCAGGCCACCCGTTGAGGCGCAATTATGACGAACCACGAGGTTCTCTTGCGGCTCTCCATCAACCAGCACGACGACATGGCAGTGGCGTCGCTGCACGATAATAACGCGAAAATCATCCGTACCACAGTGATCCGCTACTTCGGAACGGGGACGGTACCTGACAACGTAGAGGGTACGCTTATGCAGCGCATGGCCGACCACGCACGCTCATACGAACGATCCGAAGACCCAGACGCTTGGCTGGCGCGTTGCGCCAACACGGAGTGCGACCGCTTGCGTAACGAAGCGATTCGGGACAAGGCGAATAAAGATTAGGCTCGCCGCCGCTCTTGTCGAGCAAAACAGTAAAGACGGAGAAAGGCTTGGGAGCACGTTCACTTTAGAGATTCCTGCCAAACTGCTGTCATCGTAAAGCAATTGCACGCCGATTGTCGTGCACGCAAACCACACAATACTCAAGCGACTCCTGTACCTCCCATGCGAACATTCTTCACTCTTGGTCTTTTGGACACCAGTCTGCAGGCTGGGTTGGAACCGGCATCCAGACGGGATAGACTTAAGCTCCCTTCCTAGACAACCGGCATAAGTTTCCGGGCCGACCCCTTTCGGCCTCTTGGAACTCTGTCTTGCCTAATATCTCCGCCCACAATCTGGACTCTGATGAAGACGAAGTCTCTTATAAATCGCAGGGTGCAAGTCGCCTTCGGGGCCGCCATTCTCACCATGGTCGTCGTGGGCACGCTCTCTTATCACGCTTTGGTCGTATCCAGTGAACTTGAGCAGTGGGTGAGGCACACGCACGAGGTTATTGAAAACCTCGAAAGGCTGATGTCGGCACTGCAGAATGTCCAATCCAGCTTTCGCGGAATGGTAATAACCGGCAAGGAATCCTACCTTGGCTCCTATCATGCCAACATCGCAAGCACCGAACAGTACGACTTAACCATCCGCAGATTGACGGTGGATAACCCCCTACAACAGCAGCGTCTTCCGGCTCTCGAAAAGCTGGCTGCGCAGTTGATTCGATTTAGCGACGGGGTCATCAGCCTGCGCCGGACCAAGGGAATGCAAGCGGCGGCGGAGACCATTGGCGAAGGAACGGGCCAAAGGCTCATGGATGAATTTCAAGTGGGAATTCGCGACATGCAGGACGAAGAGCTGCGATTGCTGGCGGTACGTAGTGTTGGGGCGAGACGGCGAATGGCTCAGGCCAAGACGGCGCTGGTTTTTAGCAGCCTCATGGGATTGTTTGCCGCCACCTTCGCGGTCTGGAGCGTGCGGCGCGAGAGTTCCGGCCGAGCGCTCGTGGTAGAGAAGCTCCGGGAGAGCGAGGAAAAATATCGCTCGCTCATTGATGGCGTTCAGGACTATGCCATTTTCACGCTCGATCCTGGCGGGAAGGTGATCAGTTGGAATGCCGGCGCAGAACGCATCAAGGGCTACAAAGCCGAGGAGATCATCGGCCAGGACTTTTCCCGCTTCTATCTGCAGACGGATATCGATGAAGGCAAGCCGGAAAAAGAGCTGCATCTCGCGGCCACAAGCGGCCGGTCAGAACTAGAGCATTGGCGCGTGCGTAAAGACGGATCACGGTTTTGGGCCAATGTCGTCCTCACCGCGGCACGCGACTCTTCCGGGCTTCTGGTGGGCTTCTCCGAGATCAGCCAGGACATCAGCGAACGCAAGAAATCCGAGGAGCATTTGATCGAGAAGGTAGCGGAGCTGAAGCGCTCCAATGACGACCTGGAGAAATTTGCCTCGGTGGCTTCGCACGATCTTCAGGAGCCATTGCGCATGGTGGCCAGTTTCACGCAATTGCTGGCCAAACGGTACAAGGGCCGGCTGGACTCCGATGCGGATGAATTCATCGGCTACGCGGTGGATGGGTCCAACCGCATGCAAAGCCTGATCAAGGATCTGCTGACGTATTCACGCGCAGGGAGCAACGGAAAGATACTGCGGGAGATTTCGAGTGCAGACGCGCTCAAAACAGCGCTTACCGGTTTACAAGCAACTATCGTGGAAAGCGGCGCGGAGGTCACGCAGGAGGGGCTGCCCGCGCTCACCACAGACGATGGGCAGTTGGCGCTGGTGTTCCAGAACCTGGTAGGAAACGCCATCAAGTACCGCAGTGCCGAAGTGCCACGCATACATGTCTCGGCCACGAAGAACGGCGGCAACGAATGGATTTTTTCGGTACGAGACAACGGGATGGGCATCGAGCCGCAGTACTTTGAACGGATCTTCGTCCTTTTCCAGCGATTGCACGGGCAAACGGAGTTCAAGGGGAGCGGAATCGGGCTGGCCATTTGCAAGAAGATTCTGGAGCGGCTGGGCGGGAGAATCTGGGTGGAGTCGCAGCTCACAAAGGGGTCGACCTTCTGTTTCGCCCTGCCGGCAAGGGATGGGGAAGGATGAAGTCGCCTGGCAACGGAACGATCCCGGGCGAAGTTTCTTCTTCGGTCCGCTGCGCTAAAGCGTTCGCCCTTCTTCCCGCCGTCAGTTTGTTAGCGGCCTGGTTCGCTGGACGAGACCCACGCCAGTTGGCCGGTGTCGCGGGTCCGAGCAAGTTCGAGGTGTTGTGATGGAATTCCTGAAATGGCTATCCACGCCTGGCGACTTCATGCCACACGGTTACTGCTACAACTGGGTGCCGGGGCTTGTCTGGTTGCACGTGATCTCCGATTCCCTAATTTTCCTGGCGTACATGACCATCCCGTTCACCCTGATCCATATTGCGCGGCGACGGAAGGATCTGCCCTTCAACTGGATGTTCGTGTGCTTTGGCGTATTCATCGTGGCTTGCGGCCTGACGCACGCGATGGAGGTGTGGAACCTTTGGCATGCGACGTATTGGGTGGCGGGTGGGGTGAAGGTGGTGACGGCGGTGGCGTCCATCGGAACGGCGATACTTCTGGTGCAGCTTGTGCCACGCGTACTCAAGATTCCGAGCGTCAATGCACTGCATGACGTCAACGAGACGCTGACGTCGCAGGGTGCGGCTGTGCGCGCCAGCGAAGCGAAGTTCCGCGGGATTCTGGAGTCGGCGCCGGATGCCATGGTCATCGCGGATGGGCATGGACGCATCGTTTTGATCAATGCAGAGACGGAACGCCTGTTTGGCTACGGCCGCGAGGAGTTGGTCGGACAGCTTGTAGACATCCTGGTGCCGGACCGATTTCGCGGGAAGCACCCGCAACATCGGGAGGGCTACACCGCGCATCCGCGCACACGAACGATGGGTGAAGGCCGCGACCTGTGGGGCTTGCGGAAAGACAAAACGGAGTTTCCGGTCGAGATCAGCTTGAGCCC
>Ga0210389_10003598_pt1 | contig 12112 bp, 9 predicted proteins | sample IncBWH28OmetaG_FD_160127 | JGI IMG/M metagenome (GOLD analysis project Ga0210389, IMG submission 160127) | Forest soil microbial communities from Barre Woods Harvard Forest LTER site, Petersham, Massachusetts, United States - Inc-BW-H-28-O ... | reverse complement strand
CGGAGAAAATGTCCATATACGTTTCGCTCGCAGCCGAAGAAATGTTTCCCTCGGTGATGAACATCGGCAGGTCCGCCGGAACTCCGTCATCGCGCCAGACTTGCATAATGTGGTTGATGAGCTGGGGTTCATCGTAGAGACTGGCCCACGGAATTCTGCAGGGATCGAGGGGATAGTGCTCGAAAGAGAAAAATGCCAGATCTCGTAACCGGTCGTGCCGTTTGAGATATTCGATGAAACGCCCGGTCCAAGATACTCTGCCGCTCCCATCAGGCCAGACCTCAATGTCCTGGTTCACGCCCTGAAAGGATGGTCCACCCAGTTTAAGAGCTGGATCGAGGCGATGAAGCGCCGTCGCCCACTGTAGATAAAGTGCTCCATAGTCCTCTGGAGCCAGATATTGTCCGTCCGCTTCCTCCCCCATCTCGATATAAGAGATGGGATACCCTCGTTTTTCGAGATAGGCGATTTCGGCGGCGGCATTTTCCGGTGTGTCGTAGACCAGCGCAACCGGAATCATCGCCGGAAGACCGCGCGTAACGCCGCTGGTGAAGAACAGATCAAAGCCCGGTTGCGCTTGATGAGTAGTTCCCAGATCGGAAGCTTCATGCCAGGGATCGACGGAAGAACAATAGGTCGTGGTTTGCTCCTGGTCGGGCGTATGCCGCACCAGATCGTGGAACTCGCCGTTTGCCGAGGCAGTTCCCACATAGATCTCACGGATCGCATAACCCACGCACGAACGCGGATCAGCGGAAGCATGCGTTCCACAGCTATTCGAAGATTCCGTCATCCATATGCGCAGAAAGCGAACCGGAAGAGGCGTGGAGCTCAGGCGAAGAATTTCTGATCCGCCGCGGCCGTGCTCAACGGCTCCCAGCAGATAGGTCTGCCATGTCCCTCTCGTCGGCGCGTGCATGGGATCATCGCCGGCCCAGCGTTGCACCAAGAATCGCGTCGCGTAAGGCTCCGCCCACACGATGCGAATGCTATCGACTTGCTCCACTTGTGCCAGATCGATCACCACCCACTGCGGGTGCAGCGAATCGCTCTCTCCCGTGAACCGCTGAGTGAGATAAGGATTACTCTTCCAGTAGGTACTTTCATCGCCGTCCGTGATGCGGGAGAACCCGGCGTTCGGAGTGCCATCGTTCCGCGTGAACCCACGATGCGGAAGCGAATATCCATACGAATAGCGAATCGGCTCGCCTGGGACCGCTGCGCCAACGAAGTATCCTTTCTGATCTGGTTCGCTCCAGGTGCCTTGGGGGTTCCAGTGCCATGCCTCTATGGAAAGCTCCGTATTGTTGCGATAGGTAACGGGCTGCCAGCCCGCGGCAAGCGCCCTGCCGAGATTTGGTTCCGTCAATCCGCTATCGACAGCCTCTGGAGGAATGCGGTCGATCCCCGCACCAAGGGTCTCACTCGGCCGAAAGTGATTTGTGGAATGTCCGGGAGTGATATCGACTTCGATGGTCTGCGCTGTCGACACGGTCACGAGAATAATGAATATAAGAAAATATTCGTAACGAAAAGTTATTTTGATCAAGAGATCACTCCTTGGAATTGACATGTCGAAGTTGACAAGGACGCGCCGCACGACATGACAGGACGTTCGACGAGTCCAGGGAAACTGATTATTCTCTCATTCATCGCGAGATTCGTGCGATGTACACCGCGAACGGATCGAGCGTGATCTGATCGACCGGACCGCTGCGCGCCGAGCCCGAAGTCGTGACCAGGGCTGTGGCCTTCGCCGCAGAACGCAAGTTCCAGCAACGAATCGGAGTACACAATCAGTTCTGAACCAGCACGTAATCCGATAGGTCGGGCGTCAACGGAATCGAGGTCGCCTTCGAATGCAGCAGAACAGCAACGGCTGGCGCGCTGGTTCGAACGACCATGACGATGGGCGCCACTGCTGATCGCGTTTAGCCCGCTGGCAGTCGTTTTCGGCCTCGTCCTAGGATTGGCGTGCACGAAATGGACGCATCGATCGTGACGCGATCGCGATTGAGGTTGTCGAGAACAGCCGGAATCGCGTGATGGACGCTCTTGTTCTGATTCCGCGGTCGACACGATTGCGACCGCTTCCTCCATTCCACTCAACGGTACACTGCCGAGCGTGACCACCCTCGAAGACGCCGGTCGCGATTCTGGGTGCTATGGCTGCTCAGCGCCTCTTCGCGGACCGCGATGCTCTTGGACAGATCCTTCAGTGAAATTGCGGCCCCGCACAATCGGGATTCCCAGGATCTCGAAATATCCCGGCGAGACATCGTTGAATACGGTGCTGACGGTTGGACCATTCTCCCCGCACGGCAACGCGAGATCGGCATCCTAGTCGGCGTGGCGCGGAAGGGATTTCAAGATATCAGTGAAGTGCCGCGCGAGTTCTGGGCTCCACTGATCATGGCTGGCCGGCTGCAAGGTGGCTCCGATCTTTTCGGTGCCGACCATCCCGACCGCCTCGACATCGGAGAACGCGGGGTTGTCTTTTTTAAATTGCTGATATTCATCCCACGAGAACGCATGTCCGCGGCCTTGACGGTCGGTCCACGTGAAACCGTAGAGGCTCTAAGGATCGCGGATCGAGATCGGATGCAGCACATACGCGTTGAAGAGGGTGAACAGCGCCAGGTTGAGTCCGAGGCCAAGGGCGATCGTTCCGACAGTGAATACGAACCCCGGGCTGCGCCGGAAACTCCTCAGGGCATAGCGAATGTCTTGCAGTGCGGTCTCGAATAGATCGATCCCACGCACCCCGCGGCAATCTTCTCTCACCGCTCCGACTCGGCCGAAATCGAGACGCGCCAAGCGGTCGGCTTCTTCCTCGCTGCGCCCGGCATCGAGGTGCTGCGGCGCGCCATGGCCAGGTGGAACTCCACCTCATCCTCGAGTTCCTCTTCAAGACGCGCGCAACAACAGTGCGCGCAGACGCAAAAGGAGATCGCTCACGGCCATGGCATTTCCCCTCAGGCCAGTTCCAGCACTTTACCGATGGCGCCTGCCACCTGGGTCCGGTTATTTGCCTCCTGCCGCAGTTGCTTTCGCTCGGAAGCCGTCAACCGGTAAAAGCGGGCTCGACGCCCCAACTCGGAAACTCCCCACTCCGCTTTGATCCAGCCCTGGTGTTCGAGGCGGTGAAGCGCCGGGTAAAGTGAACCTTGGTTCGCCTGAAGGACGTTATCCGATAGCTGGCGGATTCTCTCGGAAATCACCCACCCATGCATAGCATCGCCGGGCTGCAGTGTGCGGAGAATGAGCAAGTCCAGCGTACCCTGCAAAACATCGAGGCGAGACGGCTTGGCCATTGGTGTCGTCCCTCTACCGCAATGAGTAATGCGGCTGATGTCGAATGTCAACACCACAAATGGGAGACGGCGAGATTGTGCATACTTCAGAGAGGAATGACTTTCTTATCCACGGTGCCCGAGCGCCCCGGACGAAAGATCTGAAGGCATGAGCGGCTCCCGAGCTTCTCCGAAGCAAGCAACTGCAAAGATCCGCTGTATCGCTGATTCCGGCTCTGCGAAGGCAATGGACACCTATGGGACACTAAACAGAGCGCTCGGAGGGGCGCCTCCACGATCCAATGGAGCCTAAGTGTTTGGGACTGAAGGAACTGGCGGAGAGGCAGGGATTCGAACCCTTTGTTAGCCCGTACGACGGTTTAACAATTGTCGACTCTCTTACGATTCCGAGCAATCCCAAGTATTTACAGTCGCTCTTTCCCCACCAAAACTCACGTAATGTGAGCTCATTCGTCAATTTCAGGACATCGTTCAGGACACTGAATTTACGTGAACTTCTCGGAGGCTGCTAGTGCAATTCCACATTCATTTCTAAATTGTGAGCTACGAACGCCCATTCATCCGCCGCTTGATCGATGATTTTCGAGATCGGCTTGCCGGCTCCATGCCCGGCCTTAGTCTCGATCCGAATCAATACCGGAGCCGGACCCGCCTGGTCGGCCTGCATCATGGCGGCAAACTTGAAACTATGTCCGGGCACGACCCTGTCGTCGTGATCCGCCGTCGCGATCATGGTGGGAGGATACTTCGTTCCGGGTTTCAAATTGTGCAAGGGCGAGTATGCATAGAGAGACTTGAAGTCTTCCGGATTGTCCGACGATCCGTAGTCCGACGTCCACGCCCACCCGATCGTGAACTTCTGGAAGCGTAACATATCCATCACTCCCACCAGCGGTAACGTCGCCCCGTACAGATCAGGCCGCTGAGCGAGGCAAGCTCCAACCAGCAACCCGCCATTGCTGCCGCCGCGAATCGCCAGCTTGGGCGTGGACGTGTACTTGTTCGCGATCAGCCATTCCGCCGCCGCGATGAAATCATCGAACACGTTCTGCTTTTTCGCGTGCGTCCCAGCCAAATGCCACTCTTCCCCGTATTCTCCTCCGCCGCGCAGATTCGCCTGCGCGTAGATGCCGCCCATTTCCAACCACACGACATTGGGAACCGAGAAAGACGGCGTCAACGAAATATCAAATCCGCCGTAGGCATACAGCAAAGTCGGATTCTCCCCGTCCAGCTTCAATCCTTTCTTATAGGTCAGGAACATCGGAACGCGGGTTCCATCTTTGCTGCTGTAGAAAACCTGTTTGGTCTCGTATTTCGCGGCGTCGAAATCGACCTTCGGCTGTTTGAAGATTGAACTTTTTCCCGCCGACGGATCGTAACGGTAAATCGTGGTCGGCGAAGTAAAGCTGGTGAAGGCATAAAACGTCTCTTTATCTTTTCGCTTTCCGCTGAAACCATTCGCCGTACCGATTCCCGGCAAGTCGACGCTGCGAACCTGCTTTCCTTTACGGTCGTAGACGCGAACTTCGGTGCGCGCGTCCTTCAGATAGCTCAACAAGAACAGATTGTCCACCACTGTCGACTGTTCCAACTTGTCGTTACCTTCAGGCACGATCGTCTTCCAATTACTCTTTTCTGGATGCCCTGTATCAATCCCGATCAACTTTCCCCGCGCCGCATCCAGGTCCGTCTGAATCCAGAACACCGGACCATCGTTATCAATGAACCGGTACTGTGCGTCAAAATCATCGAGCAGCTTGACCACCTCGGACTCAGGCTTAGTCAGATCTTTGTAGTAGAGCCGGGTTTTGGGAGAGGTTCCCTGCGCGACCGTGATAACCAAATAACGTCCGTCATCCGTTACGCTTCCACCGAACAGCATCTCCTTGTTATCCGGACGCTCGTAAACCAGCTTGTCCTCCGATTGCGAAGTCCCCACTTGATGGTAGTACAGTTTCTGAAAGTAATTCGTGTCACGCAGCGCCGTGCCCTTCGGCTCATCGTAGCGGCTGTAGAAAAATCCTTTGCCGTCCTTCGTCCACGATGCGCCCGAGAACTTCACCCACTTGATCGAGTCGGGCAGTTCCTTCCCCGTCCCCACATCGCGCACGTGCCACTCCATCCAATCGGATCCAGATGCCGCGGTACCATACGCCAGCAACTTTCCGTCATCGCTGATTGCCGTCCCGGACAGCGCGACCGTGCCATCCGCCGACAGTGTGTTCGGGTCCAGCAGAATCCTTGGCTCCGCATTCAGCGACTCGGCCACCAGCAGCACATTCTGATTTTGCAACCCGTTGTTATGCTGGTAAAAATAGCGGCCGCCCTGCTGTTCCGGTACCGTGAAGCGCTCGTAGTTCCACAGCTTCAGCAGTCGGTCCCGGATCGCGCTCCGGTACGAAATGTCTTTCAGATATCTAAACGTCAGCTTGTTCTCTTCTTCCACCCAAGCCTTCGTGTCTGCCGAGTCCGCATCTTCCAGCCAGCGATACGGATCCGCGACTTTCAACCCGTGATAGTCGTCGACCTGATCCACTGTCCTTGCTTTCGGATATACAAGTGACGCCCCACCGGTCTGGGCGGTTACGCGCGCGGTGGTGACACACGCAGTCAAGACTGCCAAACACAAAACAAAGGTCGACAACTTCATGAGCGGATCCTCCAACGTCGTAAGAACGTTTAACCTTCCGGGCGACAGGTGTCAAGCGTTAGCCGGACCATGGTCTCTCTCCAAGAAATTACAACTACGGCTTCCATCATTTCTAGCATTAGTGGTCAACCCCGTTTCATTGAGAAGGACTACCGACAAGGGCCGACGCTTCTTCGAGATGGTCCGTCTGGAGTGCATGCAAATCTCACTCAGACATCGGCGCCAATCACCGGATTCGCGAGGAGCGGATCAGTGACTGCCTGTCGAAGCTGTGTGGTCCTGCCAGATGTACTGTAGCGCTTCGGAAAGCGTCTGTTGTCTCACCGCACGGTCGACGTGGGCGGCATTGCGGGCGGCCGGGCGCTCGGTGTGTTGCCCCGACGGCGGAGTTTTGGCGGAGACCGGACTGGCAGCCGCGACTAGGCTTACCACGAGGCAGATGGTGACAGGACGCGGGAGTAGAGGCAAGGTGCTATTTTGCAGCATTCGGAATTCCGGGAGAAGGGTGTAAACAGCTCAGAATGGGGAGCAGGCAAGAGCTTAAGGCAGGCCGCGGCCTTCCCTGGCGCACGCCGAGGCGAATTGTGTGGCATGTCTTGGGAAAACTTCGGGACGGCGAGTTGCTAATCGCGCGCTCGATCTGGAATGGGATTACGACGGACCCAAAGAGCCGCAAAAGCAAGGCGCCGATCCCAATCATTCCGAAACTGGCCGCCAAACTCGAGGCGCATCGCGCACGCCTCAGGAAACCGAAAACAGGGTCGATCTTTTCCAAACGGGCCGGCAATGAGATCGGTCCCGACAGCCTGCTGCGCAGGGTCATTCTGCCGGCGCTTGAGGTCTGCGAGCTCTGTAGCAAGCCAGAATCGGAGCAGGGCAGAGCAACCCATCGACACGAACGGAACAAGGTACTGCCCGCGTGGTGCGGCGACCAACCTTATTCGCCTGGGCGTAGACGATTCAGTAATTCAGCGAATCCTGTGTCAGAGCAACGTCGCGGTTACATAACCTGTTACATCCAGACGGCGAGCGAAGACGTCAAAGCCGCAATGCAGAAACTCGAAACGGCATAAATAACACCTACGTGACACCCAGACAGCCCGTTCCGGGCACGAAGCGGATCATTTGCTGCCCAGCCCGATGCTTTGCAACTCTCTTTGCTGGATGGAACTTGGAAAGAAGTCTCGCGGAGAGGGAGGAGGGAACTGCTCCCTTCAGGGGCATGATGAGTAGTTTGATCAAGGTTGGTGTGCGCATCTTCCTAGAAAAAGAATTGTGGGGAAACGAGGTTTCATTTTCCGATTCTTACGTTTAAACAGGCACTGGCCGGTTCACTCGCGGAGGAGAAATCAGAAGCCTTCGAGTACCTTGCGCGCGACCGTTTTCTGGACGGGTGACGGGCAACCCTGGACATAATCCGGTAATGGAGGTTAGCTGACAATCCACCCGGAGAGCCTGTTCTAGTGGATTCCTGTTATTGATCGACCATTTCCTCACGCGTACAGTGGCGGACACGCCGTGGGGAAGATCACTCGGGTAATGCCAGAATTGCACCTCCAAACCCAGAGATTGAATGTGTTATCCTCGGCATTTTTCTCGAGACGGAGTCTATGCAAAAGTATTTCCTACTGTTGCTCGTTCTCGCGTTCGCACTGGGTGCCAATGCGCAGAGTAACTACGGGGTTGTTAAAGGCACCGTTACTGATCCGCAGCATTTGCCGGTGGTGGGAGCCGCGCTCCAGATGAAGGCGGTGAGCACTGGCTCTACTCGCCATCTGGTCACGAACCAACGAGGTATCTTCGAAGCGTCCGCACTACTGCCGGACGATTATGTGCTGACCACGGAAGCGCCAGGATTTGCCCCGCGAACACAATCGGTTCGGCTTGAGGTTGGGCAGGAACTCGCGGTTGCCGTCAGCCTGACTGTGAATCCGGTCAAGCAGGGAGTCGACGTCACGGGGGCGAATGAGGTGCTGCACACTTCCGATGCCAGCGTTGGCGAGGTCGTTGAGCCTAAGTCTATCGGCGAGTTACCACTGAACGGACGAATGCTGATCGATCTGGTGCTCACGGTACCGGGAGCCCACGTGGGTTTTGGCGCACAAACTGGTTCGACGAATCCTCTTTATTGGCGTCCAGGCCAGCGTTCCGCGGCTGTCCTTGGCGGCAGCCGCCCGAATGCGAATTTTTTCCTACTGGACGGTGCGACCAACACCGATCCGACTTTCAACACCCAAAACCTCAGCCCCTCTCCCGACGCGGTCAAAGAATTCCAAGTGGAAACCAGCAGCTACACTGCAGACCTGGGCGGAGCGGGAGGCGGTCAGATCAACATTGTCACGCACTCGGGTTCGAATCAATACCATGGGACGGCCTACGAGTTTCTTCGGAACGGAGCGATGGATGCCAGTTCGTTCGGTTCGATGGGAAACAACCATCTGGTACAGAATAACTTTGGCGCCTCCTTCGGCGGACCTCTCCCGGGGGGGAAGACTTTCTTCTTCCTGAACTACGAAGGCCTCCGTTTGGCGCAAGCGGTTGCACAGATTCTGACTGTGCCTACGCCAGCTGAGATCCAAGGGGATTTCAGTATGAGCCCCATCAAAATCTACGATCCAACAACCGCAGTAGCGAATGCGAGCTATGATCCGACCCAGCCGACCGGGCCATCGAACTATCCCTACACTCGCTCCCAGTTTTCCAACAATCAGATACCGTCGGGAAGAATCAATCCCCTGTTGACCGCCTTTCTCATGCAATACGTGCCCATGCCGAACATGATGATGAATGGGGCCGCTGATTCCAACAACTACCTCGATGTGCGCACTGAAACGCACTTCCAGAATCAGGGTACTCTGCGTGTAGATCACGTCTTCTCGAACGGCGACACTCTTTTCGGAAGGTACAGCATCGGAACAGAGAATGGATTCTCCCCCAGCAGCGGCGTGACCTCGACCACTGAAAACCTTCCCGGGTTCGGAGCAAACTTCGACAACCGCTCGCAGCAAGCCGTGATTTCCTGGAACCATATCTTCGCCCCCAACAAGGTCAATACCGGGTCGTTTGCGGTTTCCCGTTTGTCGATGGACCGTACATCGCAAAACGACGGAGTGAATGACATCGTCGGCGCACTCGGCATCCAGGGCGTCGGATTCGGCGGTCCGGGCGCATGGGGCGCTCCCTGGTTTGCGGCGCAGGGTTACACGGGCATCGGAGACACGTTCGCCGCCACGCCCATGCATGCCTGGGACACGATGTACGAGTTCCGGGACACGTACGCATGGCAGCGGGGACGCCACGGAATCAAATTCGGTGGCGACTTTCATTGGTATACGTGGCCGATGTGGGGATTTTTCCAGAACCGCGGCTACTACCAGTACACCAACGGGTACACGACCGAATTCGGATTCAATGACGGGACCGGCTCCGGGTTTGCCAGTTTGCTGCTGAGCCTGCCTGCCGTCAAGCAGCGCCAGGCGGGCATTCCACAAATGAATTTGCGCAACTGGGGAAGCGATGCGTTTGTCGAAGATAGCTGGCAGGTAACGTCGACCACAACGCTGAATCTTGGCGTGCGCTACGAATACTCCAACCCGCTCTACGACAAGGACAACACGAACACGAATCTGGTCTTCCAAAGCGGCGTTCCCTCAGTTTTTGTCGGCGGAAACCAAGGCTACCCGAAGGGCCTGATGTATGCGAACAAGCACAACTTTGCGCCTCGCATCGGAATCGCCAAGAGCCTTCCTGACCACGGACTGGTGCTGCATGCTTCCTACGGCATCTTCTTTACGCCGGTGGATCAGAACACATGGTGCAACCAGCGCCACAATGTCCCTTACGTTTTTCCAGAAACGCAACAAGCGGACAACTTCACGCCTTCCGCCTCCCTCTACGCGAAGGGGTTGAACTTCGGCACGCCAGTGCTGGGAACGGGTGCGCTCCCGGCGACTACGGTGAGTTTTACAGCCTTCAATCCGCACGCGCCGGCACAGTACGTTCAGCAGTGGAACGGTTCCGTGCAAAAGGCTCTGGGGAAGAATACATCCCTGGAAATAGGGTATCTGGGCGCTCGCGGCTTTCACTTGCAGCGGTCGCACCTGATCAACAATGCGCCTCCTGGCCCCGGCCCAATAGGACCGAGGCGCCCGTTCAAGACGCTGACGTTCGTTCCCGATACCGTGTTGCCGCCAAGCAGTGCGACGGATGCAGTGATCCAGAGCTCGACGTTCCCGGTCAGCACCATCAACCTGCTGGAAAACACTGCCCAGAGTTGGTACGACGCGGGCTACGTCAATGTACGCCGCCGCTATTCGCACGGATTAAGCTTCCTGGCAAATTACACCTACTCCAAGAACCTGACCGACGCGCCGGATTTTCGTTCGCCGATGGATGAAGCCGCCATCCCGCAAAACAACAGTGACCTGGCCGCCGAAAAGGGACCGGGATGTGACGTGCGCCATCGCTTCGCGCTGAGCAGCGTTTACGACATACCTGCGTTTCACCGGGCAGAGTGGGTTAGTCTGGTCACGCAAAACTGGCATTTGTCCACCATCTATCAGGTTGAATCGGGCATGCCGTTCACGATTTCCGTCTTCGGAGACACGGCGAATTCCGGAACCGTTCTGGGGGAAAACCCGATACGGGCCAATGTCACCGGTCAGCCCATATTCGGCCCCGGCACGCGCACTTCCGCGGAATGGTTCAATTCCGGTGCTTTCGCTGCGCCCCCAGCCTACACCTTTGGCGACGCCGGCCGGAATTCCGTCTACGGCCCGCCCCTGCAGTCGCTCGACCTTGCTTTGGTGCGTTCTTTCAACCTCACGGAAAGAGCTTCCTTCCAATTCCGCGCGGAGGCCTTCAACGCGCTCAACAAGACGAACCTAGGGACGCCGAACCGCTTCGTGAACACTCCGCAGTTCGGAACGGTCACGATGGCGATGTCTCCGGCGCGCGAATTGCAGGTCAGTGCAAGGCTTTCATTTTGAGAATTGACCGGCTAAGGCACCCATATTGCTGGCGTGCGTAGTGCGCACCCGTTTCTGGACGCGGAGATCCGCGCGACTGACTGAGAGTCGCGCTGCACCATGGATGGCGAGTGACGGGCAAGCCGGACGTTATGCCCGAGGGCGCACTCACCCGATGAACTCGTCGATGGCATGACCGTGTGATTCTTGCGAACTGGCCGCTGCGAGCGAATAAAGAACTGCATTCTTCGACTGTTCTAAGTCGGGCAGCCGAAGGATTGTTTTGGCCTTGGAGGGTTTCGATTTCTTCCGATGTGCCATACTGGCGGCCTCCCAGGCCGCGATCAGTAGGGTCGTTCATTTGGAGGCTAATGGTTTCGAAGCCCGTTTATGGGAACTGAAGCTGATCTTGCACCATAGTAGTTGGGCCCCAGTTGGGCTTCGAGTCTAGCTGACAATGCCCAGCGCGGCAAGTTTTTGGATCATTTCTGTTTTTGGATCATTTCGAATCCCGGGCCTAGTCTTCTCGGCAGCCGCAACCGACGTTGGCATCTAACGGCGTTGCGAGCGCTCACTAGAGTGCGGAGTGAGGAATCGGGGAGCCTCATCGGCCTGTCCACAACATGAAGCCAAAGGTGGAAAATCGTTCATGAGTGACGGGCTATCCGTCAGCCAGGAGGGCCCTCCGTAGGCCGGTTCGGGCAGATAGGATGGGCGAGAATCCTTCGCACCACATCTTTGTCGAATGGAAGGTTGAATGCCAAGGCGATCTGTTGGGCGATTCGCGGACAGCCCCAGCGAGGATTCCGTTGCTTCATTTCCACAACCGCATGGACGAGTTTTGCACTCGGTCCGGTCCGACGCCGATAGATTCGGCGCTCGTTGGCGGGACCGATTCACGATCAGGAAGATTAAGCCAGCTACCGCGCCGTCCACCCTCCATCGATCAGAATCGTATCTCCTGTAATAAGGGAGGCGGCGCTAGAGGCAAGGAATACGACCGCGCCCGCCACCTCCATCGGCTCACCAATGCGATGCAGCGCAGCGATCCGCTCGATCACGTCTGCGCGGAACTCGGGGTTTGCGAGGGCGCTCTCCGTCCCCGGAGTGTGGATAAATGTTGGTGCGACCGCATTTATGGTGATGTTGTACTTCCCCCACTCCAGCGCAAGGCATTT
>Ga0210389_10003596_pt1 | contig 12115 bp, 12 predicted proteins | sample IncBWH28OmetaG_FD_160127 | JGI IMG/M metagenome (GOLD analysis project Ga0210389, IMG submission 160127) | Forest soil microbial communities from Barre Woods Harvard Forest LTER site, Petersham, Massachusetts, United States - Inc-BW-H-28-O ... | reverse complement strand
TTCGAATGCAGCGAGCCCTCAGTGGCTAAAGCCGCGATCACACATGGCAGTTATCGCAGCGGTTAACCGCTGCGCCACCCAAAATCAGGGGCGGGATTTCGAGCCGACGCGAACCGGCGACATCATCGACGGTGATATTGAGTTCTTCCTGGTTACACCCACTCGAGCGCACCCTTCTTCCAGATCCAGATGTAGCCAACGATCAGGATGCCAAGGAAGACCAGCATTTCTACCAGGCCGTAAACGCCGAGCGACTTGAACTTTACCGCCCAGGGGAACAGAAAAATTGTTTCCACGTCGAAGACTACGAACAGGATCGCGATGATGTAGTAACGGACTGTGTAGCGTCCGCGGGCGTTGTCGTAGGGATCGATGCCGCATTCGTAGGGCATGAGCTTGGTGCGGTTCGGGCTCTGCGTGCGAATGAGGCGCGCGGCGAGGAGCGTGAGTGGAATCAGGACTCCGACGACTGCGATAAACAGGAATGCTGGGACGTAGTTTTGCGGCATTGGGCCTCGTGCGGCAGTTCCGGGTGACTTCGAATATTACCGCTGAATGGGGCGCCGCTTCAAGGACAACGGAGAGGCGGAGTGCCTCAGTTTGATGTGCGCTCGGATTTTGTCCGGTAAGCTAGCAATGTGATCCCGGCCAGTAGCAGCAGAATCGGAATGATCAGCACAAATTTATCGAAACCGTAACTGCTAATGGCTTGATTGCGAGAGAGGGAAACAAAAATCTCTAGAACCACCGCCAGAGACAGCAGGAGGCCCAATCCAAGGCCAATCAGAAGAAACGCAATCTCTCGTCTCGCCATATTACTCTTAGACACCGAGAAAATCGAAACTGAGACACTACCGACAGGTTTGCTTGCAATCGTTATTCCCCGTTACTCCTCGGGCGCCGGTTCATGTACGGGCTTGGTGTAGTCCGCCGCGCTGGTTATGTAACAGGGCAACCGGTTCTTGTGCCGGGCCAGATTCAGGGCGGGAGCGTCGGTGGAATATTTTAGTTGCGACTGCTCCTGACGCCAGTCTCCCACCTGGCCGGTGGCAATCTCGCCGAGCGTCGCATCACATTGCGGGTCGCGGGCGGCCCGGAGTTCGTGAACGGTTGAATAGTTGAAGTCGTTTTCGGACAGACGCGGTTGATAGGGGAGAAAGTTATAGACCAATTTGACCAGCCGCGACTCGTCTTTGGTTATTTCGATCTCGGCGATGAAAATTTCTTCGCTGGCGAAGAACGAAGTAGGCAGATGATTCCATGCGAGGGCGACCAGGCGTAGACGCACCGGCTCCATTCTTGGAATCTGCCATTGGAGTTCACCGCGGGCGGTCGTGGGAGCGCAGAGTATTCCCGTGACCGCAAGCCAAGTCATGCCGGAGAGAACCGCCTTTGCGAGTTTCATGCAGAGTCCGCCCGGCCAGAGTTAGTTTTTTGATGCAGACTTCGGGTGTAAGGTCGCGCTCGAAAGGGCATTCGTAACTACCCTTGCCGGTAACTCCCTACTGTTTCCGGGATTTCGGCGCTTTGGTTTCCGCGGCTTTGGCCCCGTTCAGGAATGCCGACCAGCGCAATTCGTCGACTGGATTCACGCCGCTTAGGGCCTTCTTTACTGCCATCTCGGCGACGGCATCGACCACCCATTCAAAATTCTGCTGGCCTACGGACGTAACCTCGGCATCGGGCGCGGGGTTCATGAAATCGATTGCATAGGGGATGCCGTCTTCGACGGCGAACTCTACTGTGTTCAGGTCATAGCCCAGAGCGCGGCACAGCGCGATTGCATCTTTCTCGATGCGTTCTTTCAATTTCGGTGGCGCTGGCGGGTTGCCCTTCACATAGCGCTCATGAAATGGGGCCTTGGGGTCGTACTTCATCATGTGGACTTTTTCTTGCCCGACCACATAGCAGCGGTAATAGTCTTCGAACTCGACGCCGTGCTGGAGGGTCATGCAGAGGTCGCCGGTCTGGTTGTAGTTTTGAAAAAATTCTTCCGGGTTGTGGACCTTATAGACGTGCGTCCATCCGCCGCCCGAATACGGTTTCAGAAACGCGGGGAAGCCGACGTAGGCAAACAACTCTTCCCAATTCAGTGGGTACATCAGGTTGCGCATCGACTTGTCGGTGGTGTCGGGCGGATGCGTGTGATGCGGCAGGATTACTGTGGGCGGAATGGCTACGCCCATCTTGTGGGCCATCGCGTAATTGAAAAATTTGTCATCGGCCGTCCACCAGAATGGGTTGTTGACGATGATCGAGCCTTGCAGCATCGCATTCTTCAGGTAGGCGCGGTAGAACGGGATGTCCTGCGAGATACGGTCGATGATTACGTCGTACTTTTTTGGCTCGTCCATGCGGATGCCGCCGATATGGACGAATTCGGCGGTGACGCCTCCGACTTTCATGGAGTTGATCTTGTTGACGAGGGCGGGCGGGAAGGTGTTTTCCATGCCGAAGAGGATGGCGATTTTTTTGCTCATGGCTGGCTCCTGAAGTCGTCGGTCGTTCGTCGTTAGTCGTTCGTCGTTAGTCGTTCGGGATGCTGTGCGCGGTTCGCTGCATCGCAATGGTCTTAAATCGTTTTTACAAGCTTCAGCGGTCCAGGCCGTTCCAATGCTGGAACGTTTCGGCGCCGATTTTCGAGAGTATTTCAGCGGCCTTGGCACCCGGGTCTCCGTAGACTTCGAAGCCGGTGATGCTCGACAATTCGCGAATCTTCGGCACGAGTTCCTGCACGGCGCGACCTGCCATATGCGCGTTGACCGCGTTTTGGTCGGCGTAGGTCTCGACCAGCCTGCCCCTGGTGTGATCGGAGCTGAAGTACCACTCATAGGCCAGACTGCCCGGCTCCTTTTGCGTGAAGGCGATCATGGCTTGGGCGATTTCTTTGAAGGTTACGAACTGGCCTTCGTTAATTTTGAAACTGACCAGGAAATATACCGCGTTGTTACTCATGTTCGACCCTTCAATAATTTCGTAAGTTTAGAAATACTTCGCGGCCATTCTTTGCCACAGCGGCCAGTCGTGTTTGCTGTTATCGCCGAAAATATCCAGCCAGTGCGGGATGCTCTTTGCGTGCAGCATGCCTGACATTTTCACGTTGGCGTCGAGGCACATATCCCAGTCGGCGGTGCCGAGCACGATCTTCACCTGACGGATGCGGCTGAGGAGCGAGTCGTCGTTCATGTTGGGCAGATAGTCGATTGGGTTGTTGAAGTAGACGTTGTCGTCATAGTAGCCGTCGAGAAAGCTCTTGATGTCGAACGAGCCGCTCATGCTGACGCAGGCGCTGATGAGATCGGGATGGCGGAGGGCTAGATTCAGGGCGTGATAGCCGCCGAAGCTGCATCCGGTTACGGCTATCTGGGGGGCCCAATTGCGATACTTAAGGAACGGAACGAATTCATTGAGGATGTAGCGCTCGTACTGAACATGACGCCAGATGCGCGCCCCGGGATGGACGCTCTTGTTGTACCAGCTCTCGCTGTCGACCGAGTCCGGGCAAAATATCTGGATCGAACCTTGCTCGATTTTTCCCCAGAGCGCGCGGATCATGCCCGCGTCTTCGTATTCGAAATAACGTCCCTGGGAGGATGGAAAGACGAGGATCGGGAGGCCGGCGTGGCCGAAGACCAGCGCTTCCATGTCACGGTTGAGTTCGTGGCTGTAATGTTTGGTGTATTCGCGATTCATGCGCCCGAGGATTGTAAATGCCCGGGGCTCGTAAATGAAAGTTGCAGCGGTCGCATCATCGTCCGTTTCGCAAAAAAGCTTGAACCACAGAGTACACAGAGGCGCACAGAGGAAACCCAGAACCGGGTCAGACTGTCAGCTGGGGACGCGGGGATTGATTCCCAGGTGTTTCAGCTTGGATTGGAGCGTGGTTCGTTTCAGTCCCAGGCGAGTGGCGGCTCCCCGCGGGCCGCTGATCTGCCCACGAGTCTCGCGCAGCGCGGTCAGAATATGCCGGCGCTCGGCGGCTTCCAGCGTTTCCTCTTTCGCGTGGACGGCGGCGGCCAGTTGCAGTTCGCCGAGAGGCGCCGCGAGCACGGATCCCGTGGTCAGGATCAGCGACCGCTCCAGGAAGTTTTCCAACTCTCGCACATTGCCCGGCCAGGACCAGCCGATCAGCGTATCCATGGTTTTTTTGGGGATGCTGGTGATCGACTTGTTCATGCGCCGTGAGATTTTCTGCACGAAGTGCTCGACCAGCAAAGGGATATCCTCGCGACGCTCGCGCAAGGGCGGAAGAAAAATGGGGAACACGTTTAAGCGGTAGTACAGGTCGCTGCGGAATTGCTTCTCTCGCACACTCAAGGCAAGGTCGCAGTTGGTGGCGGCGATCAGGCGGAAGTTGATCTTGAGGGTCTGCGTGCCGCCGAGACGCTCGAATTCCTGATCCTGCAATACGCGAAGGAGTTTTGGCTGGAGGGCCAGCGAAATCTCGCCAATCTCGTCGAGGAGAATTGTGCCCTGGTCGGCGAGTTCGAGGCGTCCGATCTTCTTGGTGACTGCTCCGGTGAATGCGCCTTTCTCGTTGCCAAATAACTCACTCTCGAGCAGACCGGAGGGAATGGCCGCGCAATTCATCTTGATGAACGCATTACCGGCACGCCGGCTCTGGCGGTGAATGGCGCGAGCGACCAGTTCCTTGCCGGTTCCGGTTTCGCCCAGCAGCAGCACGGTGGCATCGCTGGCAGCTACTTTGGCAACGCTTTCCATTACTGATTTCAGGGCTTTGCTCTGGCCAATGATGTTGTCGAAGCCGAATTCGGTGTCGATTTCGTGCTCGAGATAGAGTTTCTCTTCGGTCAGTTTTTGTTTGGCCTGCCGAAGTTCTTCTTCCGCTCGCCTGCGCTCGGTGATGTCCTGCACGATGGCCATGTGCTGGCGGGCTGTTTCCCCGGACTCCCACATGGGCACAACAGAAACATTGACCCAGACCACCCGTCCGTCGGGTCTCACGTAGCGTTTCTCGAAATCGTAGTCGCGGATGTGTCCGTTGCGTAACTGTGTCGCCTTTCCAACGCTAGTCTCTTCGTCGGCCGGATGGGTGATGTCCTGAAAGCGAAGACGGAGCATTTCTTCGTGCGTTCGTCCGACGATCTCGCAATATTTTGGATTCACCTGAAGGAATTTCCCGGTGTTGGAATCCACGATGCCGATTCCGACGGGCGCGCGATCATGAACTGCGCGAAAGCGTTTTTCGCTCTCTTCAAGCCGGGCCACGGTGCGTTTGCGATCCGTAATATCTCGCAAGACGGCAGCGACCCTGCCGATCCCCGCAGGCCCTTCGACCGGCAGGTAGGTGATCGCGAGATTTCTTTCGCCGATCTGAGGGAATGCGTAGCTGGTTTCGTAGTCCACGACCTGGCCGCCGAATGACTTTTCAAGGTTTTGCTTGATCGTGCTTTCATAGAAGTCACGATCGATGACTTCCGCGACGTGTCGTCCAACCAGCTGTTCTTTTGTCATTCCCCGGTAACGCAGGAACGCCCGGTTCGCAAGCACATAGCGATGATCCCGGTTCAACACAACGATCATTTCATCCAGAGATTCCAACACCCGCTCGTATTCCTGAAGACGTCCGTCGCGCTGCTTGCGCTCGGTGATGTTGCGAGATATTGCCACGAAGTATTCTTTGTCCAGTAACACACGCCTGACGTTGACTTCGACCGGGAAGATGGCGCCGTCTTTCCGGCGATGCGTACGTTCCAGCGTCGCAAATCCGTGCTGGAATAATTGGTCGACCGTGTTCTTGAGCATGTCCGGTGTCAATTCCGGGTCGATATCGAAGACCGTCATGGAGAGGAGTTCATCGCGCGTATAGCCGAGTTCGACGCAGGATTTTTCATTGACGTCCAGCAAACGGAGAGTCCGGGGTTCGACGACTTCGATGGCGTCGTTCGAATGATCGAGAAGAGTCCGAAACAGTCGCAGGCCACGAACCAACTGGTCCTGACCAGTGGCCGTTTCCGCAAGCTTTCGGCTGGACTCACGGAGAGCTTTCTCGGTGGCGAGCCGCTCGGTGACATCGTGGGCGATGCCGCGCACCACCGGCTTATCGACGCCCTCGGTTCGCAGAGTGCAGTGATACTCCCAGAATCGGCGCTGCCCGCTTCGCGTCAGTACGGCGAGAATTCCGGTCGCTTCACCCGCCGTTGTGATCTCGCGCAAATAGCCGTCATATTGATCGCGGAATTTCGGGTCAAGCAGTTGCCGCATGGGAACTTTGAGAATTTCTTCGACGGTATAGCCGAGGAGCCGGGCCGGGACGGGATTAACGGACAATAGTCGGCCTTCGAGATCGTGGACACACAGCAGGTCGCGGCTGTGCTCGACCAGATCCCGGCTCCAGTCAATGTTCTCAGTAGGTTGGGTTTCGGCGACCTGGCGGCGGGGGAGAAGCTCAAGCTGCGGCTTTTCGTCTGGATCGGTGCGCGGTTCGCCGGGGTTCGACAACATGGCTGATCCCCCTATGACGAGGAAATGCTTACTTACGATCGGCCAGATCAATTCCTCGGCAGTGGTGCGCTAGTGGTGCGCTGATTCCCGTGCTGGTCTTTGGTCCGTATCCGTGGCCCTGGTCAGTCGTCTCGGTCAGTTGACCCGGTTACTCAACGTTGCTCAACATTTTGTGGGGCCGGTCAATTGGATGCTGTAGCCGCCCACGCCAATCGCAATAAAAATTGCTTGAAATGCCAAGTGGTCGTTGACCACCGGTTATATTCTGCCTTTATTGGAAAGTGCGCAAGGGGCAGGAGTGCCATGACGGGAAAATTCTCCAGTTGCTCGCCCAATTTGATACCCGGCGAAGATGCGGAGTTCACTAGCGTTCAGGACTTTCTGAGTTCCGTTCCCACCCTGTTGTTTCAATAACTTACGCCCCATTCACTGCGATCTTTGACCGCTCAGGCCGTATTTTCACCCTTTCCCTGCCTTCTGCGTGCCTAAGCAATCGGGATTCAATAGGATAACTGTGAATAATTCCACGCATCGAAGCTTCCAGGTTTCCCGCGTGGAGTTCCATTTCCGTAGGTACATCGGAATCGGACAGATCAGAATTAGAACAACTCCCAGTGTGGAGGAAAGCGAGAGCTGAATGCATAAACCGATTAAGTACGTCGAGAAGGCCGTGACTGTCGCCGCGACTGGCGCATGGGCCGTCTTTGAACGCCTGAACCGTGTTCGCCCCAATGCATCGCCGACCCCGAAGTGGTCCGATAAGCCGCTCTTGAAGTCATGGGAAAAGTCGAAGCCGCCACTTGGATGGCCGCGCTCGACGGACTCGCTGTGCCCGAAGTGTGTGCCGGAAATTCGGCAGCAGATTCTGGACGGGCATTTGCCGGTCGAGGTGCTGTCGAATGAAAAAGTCGGCGAGATCAAGGCAACGATCATCGAGAAAGACGGCAAGATCTGGATGGTGAAGGACTGCCCAAAGCACGGGCACTTTGAAGATCTGATGTCGATCGACCCGGAATTTTCGCAGCATCTTGAGGATGTTTTCCCCGGACGCGACATCAAGGCGCACAACGACGAGAAACTGCATCACCACGGATCTTCGACCGTGAAGTATGGACGTGGATCGGTGCTGACGGTTGACCTGACGAATCGCTGCAACATGATGTGCGATCCGTGTTTCATGGACGCGAACCAGGTCGGGTATGTTCACGAATTGACTTGGGAAGAGATCAAGACCGTGCTCGACAACGCGATCACGATCAAGCCGAAGCGGCAGATGTCGGTACAGTTCTCGGGCGGCGAGCCGACTTTGTCTCCTTACTTCCTGGATGCGGTTCGGTATGCGCGCAAGGTTGGCTATAACAGCGTGCAGGCTGCTACTAACGGCATTGAATTTGCCAAGAGTTTTGAGTTCTGTCAGCAGGCGGTTGAGGCTGGCATGCGGTATGCGTATCTCCAGTTTGACGGAATCGGCAACGCGGCGAACGATCATCGCGCGGTAGGCAATCTGTTCGACGTGAAGTTGAAGGCGATCGACAACCTGCACAAAGCGGGCTGCGAGATTGTGCCGGTGGTTACGATCATCAATGGCATCAATAACGAGCAGGTCGGACGCATCATTCAGTTCGCGCTCGACAATCCGAAGAAGATTGGCTTCCTTAGCTTCCAGCCGGTTTCGTTCACTGGACGCGACGAAGCGATCACCGACGATCGGCGGCAGGCGCAGCGTTATACGCTGGCGCATCTGGCGCATGACGTTAAAAATCAGACCGGTTTCGGTGTGCCGGCGCGCGATTGGTTCCCGATCAGTTTTATGAGCACATTCTCCGATTGGGCCGATGTGCTGCACTCCGGTGAACCGAACAACGACTGGGGCCAGCTTTCATGCGGATGCCATCCGAATTGCGGAACCGGCATGGCGATGATGATCGACAAGGAAACGAAGGAAGCTGTGCCGGTTACGGCTTTCCTGAAGGGCGATCAGCTGGCTAAGGATATTTCCAAGGTCAACGATGCGGCGCGCTCGAAATTCTGGACGGCGTTTGGCATGGCTCTTTGCCTGATGAAGAATTATGACCCGTTCCAGTCGCCAACCCACTTCAAGATGATCGATCTGCTGAGGAAGTTCGACAAGAACTTCAACGCCACTGGCAAGAACTACGGCAAGGTTGGACCGGATCGCACGATTGACGATGTGATGAAGCGGCGGCAGGATCGGTGGAATTTCCTCTTTATCGCAGGCATGTGGTTCCAGGATTTGTTCAACTACGACTTCCGGCGCACCGAGCAGTGCATCATTCCTTACGCGACGCAGGAAGGCGAGATCAGCTTCTGTGCCTACAACACGGGCGTGGGCTGGCGGAACATTATCGAGAAGATGCACATGACTTCTACGCTCACCAAGTGGTACGAGGAGCATGGGCGGCATGAGATTTTCGCGGGCGGTAAGAAAGTCAAGATGGAAGACGAGGAGCATGCTCTTTATCTGCGCGACGAAATCGTGACCAATGAAGTGCAGCACGATCTCGACAAGCTGGGCATCGCGAAGACGGCGCGAGAAGAGAAGACACGGGCGCGGGATGCCAAAGCGAAAGACAACAAAGTCAAGAACGATGCGGCCTACGATGCTCGCATGGCGCAGCTCTATCGCGAAGTCGTGCTGAAAGAGAAGGCTGCTACGTCGAATGAGGGCGGATTTATTCCGCTGGCGTCGATTGCTGGGGCGAACGGCAACGGGAATGGCAATGGCCTGCACGGCATTCAGCCCATGAAGCGGACCGAGGATGTGGGCGAGCCGGTGGCGGGGGACTAGGCTTGCTGCTTTTGGCTTCTAGCCTTTAGGTTGTTGAAAATCTGGGCCGCTCTTGCGAGCGGCCCTTTTCAATTCCCCTTGGTTCTTGCGGAGGCACTACTATGATGGACGTCATCCTGAAAAGGTTTGAGCACCCTGACGAGGTCCGAACCTTCGAAAAAGGGAAGTTCGAAATCGTTCGCATCGGCGGTATGACCATTGGCCGCGCCACATACGAGCCCGGATGGAAGTGGTCTTTGCATGTCGGGCCCAGCGTGGGCGCGTCGCGCTGCAACGTCGAGCACGTCGGGTTGGTCGTCTCCGGCTGCGCTACGGCGGCGATGGAGGATGGGACGATTCACGAGCTGCGCGCCGGAAATCTGTTTTACATCCCGCCCGGGCCTCCGGGACACGATAGCTGGGTCGTCGGGGATGAGCCTTACGTTTCGTTGCACTTCTTGAGCGCGGAGCATTACGCGACCAAGTAGCCATCGCTTTCGATTCAGCCATTCGAGATGGAACGTCTCGCCAAAAACCAGCGGCGCGCGGCCACGACCGACCAAATCGCTTCCACCATGCCGAAAGGCCAAGCACCTTGCAGAAATCCGTAGGTGGAGCCGAGCGCGCAGGAAAAAGCGAACGCGAGGATAAACCACGGGCTATGCCCTTCGAGCGCATAGGTCACGAGCATCAAGGTGACTGCGAACAATCCGAATAGGGTAAGGGCGTTCACGCTGGCGGTCCTTTCACCTCACATCTCATTGCCCGCCGATTTCGATTTAATCACGGATCATGCACGATTGGAATTCGAGGGAACCGCTCGGCCCTCTGATCCGTATTCTCGTTTACGCGGCGGATTCGGGAGGAGGGTGCCCAACGCCGCGAGTGACTCGGGAGCGGCAATGGTTCAATGGGCCCAAGTTCCTCATCCTGCGTGGGACGTGCCACAGCGAAGTTCGTGGCGCTCAACGGCTCTCTGGTGGCTCATGCTGTTGTCCTCTGTGGCCATCGTCGCTTACGCCGCGACCTACTTCATCGCCATTCCGGGTGACAAGCATTTCGCGAAGTACATCCGGCCATTGCGTTTCCACATTGCCGGGGGCATGGGCGCATTGCTGACCGGTCCGTGGCAGTTCTCCTCGAAATTGCGGGCGCGAGCGCTGAATTTTCATCGCTGGCTTGGACGCTTTTATCTGGTGGAAGTCTTGATTGGCTCGATTGGTGGTTTTGCCATGGCGGTCGTTTCTTCGGAAGGCCTGCCAACCCATCTTGGATTCGGCATTCTGGCGGTGCTGTGGTTCTTCACCAGCCTTCAGGCGTACCGGATGGTGCGAAGAGGAAACATCGAAGCGCATCGCCAGTGGATGATCCGGAACTTCGCGCTGACCTTGGCTGCGGTGACTCTTCGCATCCAGTTGCCCGTCATGCTGGCGCTGCTGCACTGGCCTTTTCGACCGTCGTACATCACCGTCTCATGGCTGTGCTGGGTTCCTAATCTGCTGGTCGCGGAGTGGATGGTGCGTAGACGGATGACTTCGCCCGCACAAAGGGCTACGTGAAGCCTCGGTACCACCAAAGCCAAGACCAAAAATCACAATCCAAAATCACAATCCACAACTGCACATCTGATTTGCGGTAATCTCTAATGCTCTTTCATGCTGCGAGTTCGCGGACAGGAGTGTCCGCGCCACACGAGTTATGGAATCCCGAAATGCGCGACAACGGCGGAATCGCAGGGAGATGGCTATGAGTGAGGTCGAGATCCGGCCGGCGGAGCTGCGCGACTTAGCGCGGCTGACCGAGATTTACAACTATTACGTGATCAACACTCCAGTGACGTTTGATCTCGAGCCTTATACGGTCGAGCGGCGGGAGCCCTGGTTTGCACAATTCGCTGCGACGGGCAGGCATCGGCTGCTGGTCGCGGAGAGTGCGAAGGGAATTGTTGGGTATGCGGGCACTACCAAGTTTCGTCCGAAGGCCGCGTATGAGACGACCGTCGAGACTACGATTTACTGCGCACCGGGGGCGGTTGGGAAGGGAATTGGCAGACGGCTTTACACGGCGCTGTTTGAGTCGCTGCGGGGAGAAGATATTCATCGGTTTGTCGCCGGGTATGCATTGCCGAACGCGGCTACGGCGGCGCTTCATGAGCGGTTTGGGTTCAAAGTCGTGGGAGTGTTCAGCGAAAATGGGCGGAAGTTTGGGAAATATTGGGATGTGTGCTGGACGGAGCGGGCGGGGTGAGTCGCGAGTGCTGAAGGCGTGATCGCGCCTACAAGAACCCTCTAACCATCGGGTACACAGGGACGCACACAGGAGAGACTACGAGAGGGAGAATGCTAGAGATGAGGAGTGGGCGACAGGTGCCTTTGGTGCTCACGCTGTGGTTTAGTTTGCTCGCGCTGAATTCCTTTTCGCAGGCGGAGCCGGTTTCGCTCCAGGCTCTGGTTACTCCATCCACTGTGATCCTCAGGGACGGGCATCCAGTGATGTTCGCGGTGCATGGGTTCATTGAGTTCAACTCGCTGGCTGAGTTGTTTCCCTACATCAAGTCGCAAACAAAGCGCTGGAACGTCCCCGGCGGATTGGACCAGGAAGGACAGAGGCAGCTGGCGCGGGAATTGTTGCGTCGAGGGGTTGAAAGCCGGATTGTCTCGATGGAGGATGAACGCCCTCTGGAAGCACTGGTGACGCATACGCATGAGGAATTAAAGGAGGCGCTGGCTCGAGTTAAAGAGCCGGTTCCGGTGGGATATGCCGACGCCTTTTTCTCAGTGCAGGAGAAATGGAAGCATTCTTTGAATTGCTGGAGCGCGACGTCGTCGATTCCGGGACGTGTGCTCTCGAATTGGTATCCGA
>Ga0210389_10003595_pt1 | contig 12116 bp, 11 predicted proteins | sample IncBWH28OmetaG_FD_160127 | JGI IMG/M metagenome (GOLD analysis project Ga0210389, IMG submission 160127) | Forest soil microbial communities from Barre Woods Harvard Forest LTER site, Petersham, Massachusetts, United States - Inc-BW-H-28-O ... | reverse complement strand
AAACCGCCACCCCGGCTGTCCGCACCCACATCGCCAACCTCCACCACCAGAGCGCAGCCCCGAAGGAACGAACGGCGCCGCGGCGGCCGTTGACGCCCAAGCCAGGCTCCGAAACCCCAGACAGGGACCCCACGCCCTGATGGTCAGCGCTGCCTGTGCCGTGCCAGCAACCGTGCCAGCAACCGTGCTCATGCTCTGACCTGTTGCTTACGCTCGGCGCTCGTGCTCATTCGTCTCATTTACCTGTCCGTGGCCGGGGCCTTCGTGGAGGTCGCATTCGCAAACTCGTTCTCGCTCGCCTTCAATGACAACCAGAGCCAGCTGTACCTTGCGTACTTCCACCCTGGCGTCACGGCCCAGTCGCAAATGCAGCTGGAGAACATAGGAATTCCCGTCACTCAAGGCAGCTCGCCCTCGTCAACGGCACCAACACGGCCCTGTCCAGCCAGGCTCCGAATCCCGGCGTGCGTGGACCTCGTATGGACCTTGTGAGGCTCGACTACTTATCTCGGTCGCACGCTAACGTACGTCGCCTGGCGATACGATTCCGTATTGAGACGGAAGAGGCCGAGATGACGGACACGCCACCAGGGATCGACACGTCCAAGCCGCACAGCGCCCGGATGTACGACTACTACCTGGGCGGCAAGAACCACTTCGCAGCTGACCGCGAAGCGGCTGAGAAGGCGCTCGCCGCCGTGCCGACGGGGCGCACCGGAGCGCGCGAGAACCGCGCTTTCCTGGGGCGCGCCGTCCGGTACCTGGCGGCGGAGGCGGGCATCCGACAATTCCTCGACATCGGGACCGGGCTGCCGACCAGCAACTCCGTGCACGAGGTCGCGCAGTCAGTCGCGCCGTCGGCCCGGGTCGTCTACGTCGACAACGACCTGCTGGTGCTCGCACACGCGCGGGCGCTGCTCACCAGCTCACCGCAGGGCCGCACGGCCTACATCCACGCCGACCTGCGGGAGCCGGAGGCGATCTTGTCCGATCCGGTGACCCGGGAGGTGCTGGACTTCAGCCAGCCGGTCGCGCTGATGCTCGTCTCCGTCTTGCATTTCGTCCCGGACGAGTTCAAGCCCGCAGAGATCGTCGCGACCCTGCTCGGCGCCCTGCCGTCGGGCAGCTATCTTGTCGCCTCGCACGTCACGGCGGAACATCAGCGAGTCGGGGCAGGCGCCGCTGAGCGCTCCTACCGCGGGGCCGGGGTCCCGGCACAGCTGCGCGATTCCGACGAGTTCGCCAAGCTCGCGTTCAGCGGCCTTGAGCTGGTGCCGCCGGGTGTGGTGCTCGTGTCGGAGTGGCGGCCGGAGCGCGCCGGGCTGCGCCCGGGGCCGGCCGAGGTGAACGGCTACGGCGCCGTGGCCCGCAAACCATAATGCGCTACGAGGCGCTTCGGCCGTGTTTCCCTGCTCAGGCCACCAGCAAGACCATAACCAACGCGACCGCCGGCACCGCGACGGCCGCGATGGGGAACCAGGCCCAGCTCACTGTCACAATGGCACCGGCGGAGCCGTCCCTGGCGCGGGCCTTCTCCGCCCGACTGCCTAGCCGGGCCGCGATCGCCTTGGCGGGCGGCAGCGACGCCAGGTACTGAGCCTGCTGCGGCAGCCGGGGCGAGATCCCGCTGCCAGGCTCGGTGGCGACACCGCGCAGCCTGAACATGGCCCGGGACTTCCACGGCGGCGCGTTCGCGGCGCGCCGGGACCTGGCGGAGACGTACAGCGCCCAGCAGCAGATCGTCTTGTCCCCAGCGGCCCCGGCGGCCCGCACCAGCACCCATTCCGCCGTGTACACGTCCCTGACGGCGGTCCACGGCACCCGGTGGTCGCGGAACGGGTTGAGCACGGTGATGCCCTCCTCATCCGCCACTACCCTGGGCCGCAGGGCAAGCGCGTAGACCGCGCCGGTCACCGCCAGCATGATCGCGCCGACGGTGAGCGCGAGGCCGGCCGACGTGCCCTGGACCGCCCAGTCCGTGACGTTAGCCGCGACGAACGCCAGCCAGACCCACCACAAGACGACGGGCGGGGCTAGGCGATAGGTCTCACGCACGGGCACGGCTCAGGCGATCCGCACCCTGGGATCCAGGACCGTATAGACCAGGTCGACCACGATGTTGGCGACGACCACGAACGCGGCGGCAACTAGCACGAACCCGATGATCACCGGCAGGTCGTCCTGGTAGATCGCGGCCACCGCGACCTGGCCGAGGCCCTGCAGGCCGAACACCACCTCGATCACGACCACTCCGCCGAGAAGCTGACCGATGTCGATGCCGAGCTGGGAGACCACCGGCGTCAGCGCCGCCCGCACGCCGTGCATGAAGATCACCCGGCGTTCCGATAGGCCCTTGGCCCTGGCGGTCCTGATGTAGTCCTCGCCGAGCGTGGTCAGCAGCTGACCGCGCATCAGCCGGGTGTAGATCGCCGCCTGGACGACCGCCAGCGAGATCCACGGCAGCAGCATGTGCCCGGTCCACACGCCGAGGCCCTGGCTAGGCCCGGCGTACTGGGTCTGGATCCAGGTGAAGCCGTGCTGGTTGAGCGGCACGAACACGGCCACAATCAAGAGCTCGCCCACCACGAATACCGGCATCGACAGGCCGATCAGCACCAGGACAGTGGACGCCCGGTCGAACAGGCTGCGCGCCCTGGTCGCGCTGAGGATGCCGACGCCGAGGCCGGCGATCAGCCACAGGATCACGCCGCCGACCACGAGCGACGCCGTGGGGGGCAGGTCCTGCTTGATCATCGTGTTAACCGATTGCTGGCTGAAGAACGAGTAGCCGAGGTTGCCGTGCAACAGCCGGCCGAGGAAATGCCAGTACTGGGTCATGATCGGCTGGTTGAGGCCGAGCTGGTTGATCACGTTCTGGATGACCGCCGGCGTGGCGGTCCGGCCGGCCAGCTGGTGCGCCACGGTCTGCACCGGCCGGGCGAAGAACAGGAAGAACGTGCCGCTGGCCACGGCCCACAGCACGACAATGCCGGTCAGCACGCGGCGGATGAAGAACCAGACGAAGGTCATTTCGCGTCCCCCCCGATGATCAGGTCCGGGTCGTCATTCCGGGGGCGGAGCAGCGAACCCGGGGGCCTCTTCCTGCGGCGGGCGGCCAGCAGGCGCTCGGTGGTCGGGTCCATCGCGTCCCTGATGCCGTCACCGAGCAGGTTGAACGCCAGCGTGGTGATCAGCAGGGCGAGCGCCGGGAACACCACGAACCACCAGGCGGTCTGGTAGAAGGGTTGCGCGGCGGAGAGCATGTTCCCCCAGCTGGCGGTCGGCGGCTGGATGCCGAGCCCGAGGAACGACAACGTCGACTCGAAGACGACCGCGCTCGGGATGTAGAGCGTGGCGAGCACCAGGACCGGGGCGAGCAGGTTCGGCAGGATGTCGATGAACATGATCCTGAACGGCCCGGCGCCGATCGACCGGGCGGCCTCGATGTACTCCTTTTCTTTCAGGGAAAGGGTCTGACCCCGCACGATCCGTGCTATTCCGGCCCAGGAGAAGAACGAGATCACCGCGATGACGATGGTCAGCGACGGGCCGAACACCACTGCCAGCGCCAGGGCGAGTACCACGTAAGGGAACGCCAGCACGGCGTCGGTGAGCCTGGCCAGGATCGTGTCGATGATGCCGCCGAAGTACCCGGCGATCAGGCCGATCGCGACGCCCGCCACGGTGGCGATCGCCGTGGTCACGATGCCGACGAACAGCGAGATCCGCGCCCCGTAGAAGACCCTGACCATCAGGTCACGGCCGGTGTCGTCAGTGCCGAGCCAGAAGCCGTTGGTGCCGGGCCCGACCGGCTGGCCCGCCGAGTTCTCGCCGGTGATGGGGTACGCGACGTTCGCCGGGTGATGGACGAGTGCGGCGAACGCCGGCGCGAAGATCGCCAGCAGGATCATGATGATGATCACGGCGAGCGAGGTCATGGCCACCTTGTCCCGCCGCAGCCGTTGCCGGGTCAGCCACCACTGGCTGCGGCCCTCGATCGCGCGTACCGGCGCATCCTCGGCCTGCTGCGCCAGGCGTTCCAGGTCAGTGATACTCATGCCTGCGCCCTCCTGCCGGTCGTCGCGAGCTTCTCGCCGGCCGTGACCGGGAAGTGGCAGGCGGTCAGGTGGATGGCCGCGTCGCCTGCCTTGACTTCGAGCGGCGGCTCCTCGCTGCCGCAGAGATCCTGTGCCTTCGGGCAGCGGGGGTGGAACCGGCACCCGGACGGCGGGTCGATCGGCGAGGGGATGTCGCCGGTCAAGATGATGCGCTGCCGCGCGGCGGCGGCCTCGGGATCGGCGGCGAGGGCGGCGGACAGCAGAGCGGCGGTGTAGGGGTGCCTGGGCGTGTCGTAGACCGCGTTCTTCGGCCCGGCCTCGGCGATCTTGCCCAGGTACATCACGTTGACCGTGGTGCTGACGTGGCGGACGACCTCCAGGTCGTGCGCGATGAACAGGTAGGTCAACCCGTACTCGCGCTGCAGGTCGGCGAGCAGGTTCAGCACCTGGGCCTGGATCGACACGTCGAGCGCGGAGACCGGCTCGTCACAGATGATCAGCTTCGGCTGCAGCGCGAGCGCCCTGGCCACCCCGATCCGCTGCCGCTGACCGCCGGAGAACTCCGCGGGGAACCGGTTGTAATGCTCGGGGTTGAGGCCGACGCGCTCCATCAGATCCTGGACCTTGCGCTTGCGGTCGCCGGCCGGGACGGTCTGGTGGACGGCGAACGGGTCGCCGATGATCGCGCCGACCCGCCGGCGCGGGTTCAGCGAGCCGTAAGGGTCCTGGAAGATCATCTGGATGTCCCGGCGGAACGGCGCCATGCGCCGCCGCGGCAGGTTCGTGATGTCGTTGCCCTCGAAGTAGACCTTGCCCGACGTGGCCGGGATCAGGCCAGCGATGCACCTGGCCAGCGTGGACTTGCCCGACCCGGTCTCGCCGACCAGCCCGAGCGTCGTGCCGCGCGGGATCGCCAGCGACACCCCGTCGACCGCCTGCACCTGGCCGACGGTCCGGTGGGCGAACCCGGCGGTCCGCACGGGGAAGTACTTGACCAGGTTGTCCACCCGGACCAGGACGTCGCTGGAGGCCGCGGACGCCTGCTCGGTCATCACGCCACCTCCGGGCTCGCGGCGATGGCTTCGGCTACCTCGACGGCCGCGCCGTGGCGGCCCTCGCGGACCACCTGCTCGCGGAGCTTCTCAGCCGAGGCGCCGACGCCGGCCGCCTCGGCCGGCAGCCAGCAGGCGGAACTGTGGCCGCCATCCATGCCGATGGGGACCAGTTCGGGTTCCTCGGTGAGGCAGCGGTCGAGCACGTAGCCGCAGCGCGGGTGGAACTTGCACCCGGCCGGGAGGTTGATCAGGCTCGGTGGCTGACCTGGTATCGGCCGCAGCCGGTCCCCGGCCACCGAGCTGTTCGGGATCGACTCGAGCAGGCCCTTGGTGTACGGGTGGTGGGGCTCGTAGAAGACCTGGTGCTTGGTGCCCTTCTCCGCGGCCCGGCCCGCGTACATCACCATCACGTCGTCGGCGATGTCCGCCACGACGCCCAGGTCGTGGGTGATTATGATCAGCGCCGTGTCCGATTCCTGCTGGAGCCGCAGCAGGAGATCGAGGATCTGCGCCTGGACGGTGGCGTCGAGGGCGGTGGTCGGCTCGTCCGCGATGATCATCTTCGGCGCCAGCGCGAGCGCCATGGCGATCATGGCCCGCTGCCGCATGCCGCCGGAGAACTGGTGCGGGTAGTCGTGTACTCGCTGCTCGGGGCGGGGTATTCCAACGCGTCCCAGCAGCTCCACAGCCCGCTCGCGTGCTTGCTTCTTCGTGACCCTGGCTTCGTGCGCGCGGATCATCTCCGCGATCTGCCAGCCGACCCGGTACAGCGGGTGCAGGCTGGTGAGGGGGTCCTGGAAGATGACCGATATCCGCGCTCCGCGGACCCTGCGCAGTTGAGCCTCGCTGAGCTGGAGCAGGTCGCTGCCGTCGAACACCGCCCGGCCGGTGATGTCTGCCCCGGGCGTGAGGCCGAGCAGGGTCTGCGTCAGGACCGTCTTGCCGCTGCCGGACTCGCCCACGATGCCGAGGGTCTGCCCCGGCTCGACGCGGAACGAGACGCCGCGCACCGCCCTGACCACCCCGTCGGCGGTCGGGAAGCTGACGGTGAGGTCTTCTACTTCAAGCAGGGCCACAGTTTTTCACCCTCCGGCTGGAGCGTAGCGCGACGGATCTGGCTGGAATAGTGGTGCTTCCAGCCAGATCCGTCGCGCATGGTCAGTTATCCGTTAGCGAGCCAGAGGTTGGTGATGTCGTGCTCCCCGATGTCGGGGTTGAAGATGGCGTTGCGCACCCGGGCACTTGAGAGCATCGCGAAGCCCTGATCCATCGTCGGGACGATCACGGCGTTCTGCATGATGAGCTGGTCGGCCTGGGACCAGGCGGCCGCGGCCGCGGCCGGCGAGGTGGCCGTCTCCGCCTGGCTGATCAGGCTGTCGACCTGCTTGTTGCTGAAGCAGCCGTAGTCGACGGTGTTGACGACGCAGGGGTTGTCGAACAGGGCCTGGACCACCGTGCGGCCGTTGTTGCCGAACCAGTCAGGAATCCAGGCGACCTGGGCGATGTCGTACCGGTTGGGCTGGTTGTTGACCGGGGAGTTGCCGGCGTCCGTGAAGATCGACGAGCCCTGCTCCGGCTTGCCCTTCAACGTGATGCCGCACTGGGCGAGCGAGGCTTGGGCCGCCTCGAACCCGCGGGTGTTGGTCGAGTCGGCCTGGTACAAGGTCAGCAACGTCAGGCCGCTCGGGTAGCCGGCCTTGGCGAGGTCGGCCTTGCACGTGGCGACGTCGCCGGCACCCTGTGCGTCGGCGTAGACGTTGGCGTTCCGGTAGCCGAGGTTGCCCGGCGGGATCACCGTGTTGATGATCGGGCCGACCGCCGAGCCGCCGTATGCGCGCTGCACGGCTATCTTGTCGAGGCCGATCTCGATGGCCTGCCGCACGAGCAGCTTGCCCATCGCGCCGTTGTCGTCGGGACTGCGCAGGTTGAACACGTAGTACGGGTTGGTGCTGGACCATGGCCAGATCTTGAAGTTCGGGTTATGCGAGGCTTCCAGCTGTGGCAGCGCCGCCGGGTTGAGCAGCGTGTCGTTCGTGATGTCCTCGGTCCCGGCCTCGATATCCGATATCTGGGTTTGCGAGGACGAGACGCCTTCGGTGAGGACGATCGCGTTCACGTAAGCCTTGCGCAGCGGGTCCGTGGAGGCCTTCCACGCCGGGTTGCGGGCGAACGTGATCGACTTGCCGGCGACGTACGACGTGATCGTGTACGGGCCGTCGGACAGCGTGTTCTGGTCCAGCTGCAGGCTGTTCGGCACGTACGCGTCGTACTCGACCGGGCGGGCCGACGTGAACGGCATCGCCAGCATGCTCAGGAAGTCGCTGGCCCGCTGGAGCAGCGTGAACTGGATCGTGGACGAGTCCGGCGTGGCGATCCCGGAGATGGTGTGGGAGTTCTGGAACGCGGTGATGTTCGCCGCAGTCGCCGGGTGTACCTTCGTGTTCGCGAAGTAGGCCTGCTCGGCGTTGCAGTAGTCGTTCAGGCCGGTGATCGTGCTGAGGTAGTACCCGGGGTTACCCACGAAGCCCCCGGGAGCGGGGTTGCAGAACGCCTTGAACTCGCGGGCGAAGTCCTGCGAGGTGACCGCGCGGACCGGACTGGAGTTCCAGTCGATGCCGGGCTTGATGTGGAAGGTGTACGTCTTCCCGTCAGCGGAGATTCCGCCGTTGGCCTGCGTCGGCACCTCGGTCGCCATGTCCGCGGTGGGCGTGATCGTCTGGGTCCAGGCCGGGTCGCTCGTGGAGCTGTAGTCGACGCTGGGGTAGGAGACCAGCTGCCTGGTGTACGCGCGAAGGAGCTCGTAGTCCGCGGTGTAGTAGGCGGAGACGGGGTCGATGTGGTCGGGTCCGGAGGCCGCGATGATCTTCAGCGTGCCGCCATGCACGGGGGTCCCCGCCGAGTTGCCGCCCTTGGCGGTTGGGCTACTCGAATTAGAGTTGCACGCGGCGAGTCCTGCTGCGGCCAGCACCGCCACAGCGAGCGAAATATAGCGATTTCGTGCACTGGTCATGGGAATTGTCCTTTTGGTCGCCATGTCAGCCGCGGGTATGTCGCGCACGACGTAGCGTCAGGCAGCCGACGCTGTACGCAGACTGACTCCGCCGTCGGAGCCGATCATCGGCCCCTGATGAGAGACTCCGATTTTTGGCGCGAATACACCAGTATCTGACGGCGGTCGTGGCGCGATCGTGACAGAAATTGTCCTGTTTAGTCACTAAAGACGCAACGACATGTCAGCAATCACTCGCGTGTACCCTAAGTCGACATTTTCTCAGGGAAGTGGCACGCCACCTCGTGTCCCGGGACCAGCGCGGTCAGCGGCGATTTGGTGGTGCAGCGCTCGCTGGACCAAGAGGCAAGTGCCGACGACGAGCGGCTGGCTGAATTCATTTGCCGCCGTGAGTGACTACCGGGAGCATGGGGGCTATGGCAGAGCGATTCGATGTCGGCCGGAACGGCACCAGCCTGGCCGGAGAACGGTGGCCAGGGCGCGGCCAGACGGTGCTGTTGCTGCACGAGGGCGTCGCGGACCGGCGGGGATGGGCGGAGGTGGCCGGCCTGCTGGCACCCGATCTGACCGTGGTGTCCTACGACCGCCGTGGTTACGGGCAGACGCCAGTCAGCATGGAGCCGTTTTCGCACCTGGATGACCTGCTCGCCGTTATCGAGCGCACGGGTGCCGGCCCGGTGTGGCTGGCCGGTGCCTCGGCGGGCGGCGGGCTGGCCCTCGACGCTGCCCTTGTCGCTCCCCAGCGTGTCGCGGGCCTGGTGGTGATGGGCACCGCGGTGAGCGGCGCGCCCGAGCCCGAGCTCGACGCCGACACGGAGCGGCTTGATGCGCTGTTGGAGAAGGCCTACGCGGCACGGGACGCCGACGAGATCAACCGCCTGGAGACCTGGCTCTGGCTGGACGGCCCCGGCCAGCCAGAGGGGCGGGTGGGCGGTGCCGCGCGGAAGCTGGCGCGCGACATGCTCGCGGTGATCATCGGCAACGGCGTGCCGGAGACGGACGGAGCCGCCGACGTGGACGCCTGGCAGCGCCTCGCCGAGATCAAGGTCCCGGTCACCGTCGCCTGCGGCGATCTCGACGTGCCTTTCCTGGTGGACCGCTGCCGCTTGCTCGCGGACCGGCTCCCCGCTGCCCGGCACCACGTACTGCCCGGCATGGCCCACCAGCCGTACCTGGAGTCCGCCAGCGTGGTAGCGCAGCTGATCCGCTCCGCGGTGACCGGAAGCTAGCACGCCGCTACTTGCTGCCTGGCCGGCTTAGCTCAGCTGGCTCAGGGCATCGGCCAGCCCGAGCTGGCTCGCCGAAGACAGGACGAGATCGGCATGGCGAACGCGCTCCAGCGCCACGAACGGATTGGGGATCGCGATGCAACGCATCCCCGCTGCATGTGCAGCCGCCACTCCGTGTGCGGTGTCCTCAACGGCCACCGCGGCAGCGCCGCGCAACGACAGCCGACCGAGCGCCAGTTCATACACGTCCGGTGCTGGCTTGTGCCGCCCGACCTCATCTCCTCCCGCCAGAACTTCGAACGTGCCCAAAACACCAGCCCGGCCGAGGTGGACGGTCAGCCACTCAAGGGGCGAAGAGGACGCAACTGCGAGCCGCAGGCCCAAACTCGCCGCCTCATCGAGCCACCCCCTCAGCCCATCGGCAAGATCGAGTTCCGCGTGCAGCTTCTCGCGGTACGCCACCCGCCGCCGATGACTCAGAGCCCGATCGAATCGCGGGCCCACCGCCGCGGCGAGCATGGCGTACCGATCCTCGGTGACGTCACCCCCGTGATCGGCGAAGAAGTCCGCCACCGCGAGCGTCAGCCCCCACTGACTCCACTCATATTGCCAGCTCAGGAACGAAGTCGACTCGGTATCCATCAGCAGGCCATCGAAGTCGAAGACAATGGCCTGCACTGCGTCTGCCTGCGCTGCATGCACGGGGTCATTCTCGCGCAAAGCGCGAACGGGCGCATGTGCATATCCCGCGCACGCCGTCATCGCCCGTGGCTTCCTGCTGGTGGAGACGCCGTGGACCTGGGTGACGGCCTCGGCGCTGCGGTTCCTGGTTCACGATCGCGATCTGGTCGTCACCACCACGTCCGGGAGGCGGTCCCGGGCATGCAGGCGCAGCCCCGTCCCGGGACGGGGCCGGCCTGCGATCGCTGGACTCCCTCCTCGGCCGCCTCGCCGACATCCCCACCCCCGCAGGCGCCGCACCCCGCCAACTCGGCGCATCGCCAGCGCCGGCCCTCCCTGCCGATCATCGAGGTCCGGCAGGTAAACCAGAATGAAACCGAATTTTTAGATTCCGCAGAATAAATGTGCGCCATAGTTGGTTTATGGCTGATTCATCGCGTGCGGGCAGTTCCGGGTTCAGTCGGCGCGCGATGATGCGCGAGGTGCTGGTCCTGCGTAGCGGGATCCTGCGGCCCCATGGCCGGAACGTGCTGGCCATCGCCGTCAGCGGCGCCACCGCATGCGACACGGGCACGGTGACCCTCGTCAATCTCGGCACGATGACTGGAGGAGCCTGAGCACGTGAGCGAGCTTTGGCGGCACAGGACGTGCGCATCGATCACGACGACCGTACAGCGGCACCGGGGCTGCATGGACACCACCCGCATCCCAGCCGCCGACACCAGGACCCGGTACCGGTCCGCCGTGCGCTCTCGCCCTCCCAGCACGACCATCGATCCGGCCGTCACACTGTCCTCCGTTGACCAGCCTGGAGTTGAACCGGAGAGCAGCGAGTGATCACACCATTCAAGCTGACCCGTCCGGAACTGATCTTGGTTACCGCGACGCTGGTGAATACCATCGGCAATGGATCGTACCTGACCGCAGGCATCCTGTACTTTACTAAGGTCCTGCACCTGCCCGCGTACGAGGTAGGCCTGGGCTTCAGCGCCGCTGGTATCACGTCGCTGACAGCCGGCATTCCTGGAGGCCATCTAGCCGATCGGTACTCGCCCCGCGCGATATATGCCTCGACCCTGGCCGGGTGCGCGCTCGGCATGGTCGGCTTCTATTTCACGCGCAACTTTCTGGCGTTTCTCCTTGTCGCCTGCTTTACGAGCGTCGGGCAGACGGCCGGCCTCGCAGCGCGCGGCCCGATTATACGAGGCCTCGGCGGGAAGCGCCCACAGGAACTCCGCGCCTACCTGCGGTCTGTAACAAATCTGGGTATAGCACTGGGCGCTGTCGGCGCGGGGGTGGCGGTCGAGGTTAATTCCCCCTTGGCCTACAAGATACTCATTGTCGGGAACGGCGCCTCATTCGCGATGAGCGCCGCCATTGTCTGGTTCTTGCCAAACATCAAGGCAAGCGCAGCAGCAAGCGGCGGCCCTCGCTGGGTCGCGCTTCGCGACTATCCGTACATCGCGCTAACTCTACTAGACGGCGTCCTGGCGATTCAAGGGCTATTTCAGACCGTCGCCATACCCCTATGGCTGACCAGCTTCACGGCCGCCCCGCGCTGGATCCTCGCAGCTTCGGTCGTGATAAACACCGTCATAGTCGTCATCTTTCAGGTCCGCGCAAGCAAGCAGATAACTTCAGCGGGCGAAGGTGGCCGCGCCATGCGGCGAGCCGGCTTCACCCTGCTGATTTCTTGCATCGCAATTTCGGTGACCGGGCATCTTGCAGCGGTGGGTGCGGCAGCGCTTATCCTCGCGGCAGTTATCATCCAGGCAGTAGGCGAACTCTGGTACGCGGCGGGTGGGTTCGAACTGTCCTTCGGGCTGGCCCCTGAGTATGCCCAGGGGCAGTATCTAGGCGTCTATGGGATGGGCGTGGGGCTGGCGAATTCATTCGGCCCGGCACTGCTCACAGCGCTGTGCATCGGATGGGGGATACCCGGCTGGATCACCGTCGGCATCCTGTTCGCCGCCGCCGGACTCCTGATACCCCCGGCCGTCCGATGGGCGGAGGCCACCCGGACCCGTCCGGACCAAGCCGCGACCTGACGCGCCAGGCCGTCCTTACGGCATAGCACTAGTGC
>Ga0210389_10003593_pt1 | contig 12117 bp, 6 predicted proteins | sample IncBWH28OmetaG_FD_160127 | JGI IMG/M metagenome (GOLD analysis project Ga0210389, IMG submission 160127) | Forest soil microbial communities from Barre Woods Harvard Forest LTER site, Petersham, Massachusetts, United States - Inc-BW-H-28-O ... | reverse complement strand
GCCCCCCAGCAGCATCGGGACACCCTGGGACCAGAGCAGCGTCGCCAGCATGTTCCGCTCTTGCCGATCGCGAAGCGCCACGATCTCCGGATCGTCGGTCTCCCCCTCCACGCCATGGTTCCACGACTGGTTGTCGTCGGCACCGTCCTGATTGTTCTCACCGTTCGCTTCGTTGTGCTTGGTCCCGTAGGTGACCAGATCGTGCAGCGTGAAGCCGTCGTGGGCGGTGATGAAGTTGACGCTGGACTGCGGCTGCCCCCGCTCACCCCAGAACAGATCGGCCGACCCGGTCAGGCGATAACCGATCTCGGAGGCCAGGTTCTCGTCGCCTTTCCAGTACCGCCGGAGCGCATCCCGAAACTTCCCGTTCCATTCGCGAAACGGGGCGGGGAAGTTTCCGACCTGATAGCCGCCGAGGCCGGTGTCCCAGGGCTCGGCGATCAGCTTCACCCGCGACAGGACCGGGTCCTGACGGAGGATCTGAAAAAGGGGCGCCTGCCGGCTGAATTCGCCCCGCCTCACGCGCCCCAGCGTGCTGGCGAGATCGAAGCGAAACCCGTCCACGTGCATCTCGCTCACCCAGTAGCGGAGCGAATCTGCGATGAGGCGCGCCACCTCGGGGTCGGAGGCGTTCAGGCTGTTGCCGGTGCCGCTGAAGTCGAGGTAGTAGCGCGCCTCGGGCATCAGCCAGTAGTAGGTGGCGTTGTCGATCCCCCGGAAGCTGACGGTCGGACCCTGGTGATTCCCTTCGCAGGTGTGGTTGTAGACCACGTCGAGAATCACCTCGAGGCCGGCCGCGTGCAGCGCCTTGACCATGGTCTTGAACTCGGCGACCTGTCGCCCCGGTCGCTTGTCGCTGGCGTAGCGCTGCTCGGGCGCGAAGTAGTTGAGCGTGCTGTAGCCCCAGTAGTTGCGCAGCGACTTGTCTTCGAGGAATCCGTCGTCGGCGAATTCGTGGATCGGCAACAGCTCGACGGCCGTGACCCCCAGGTCGGTGAGGTGCTTGATGACCGACGGGTGCGCCAGGCCGGCGTAGGAGCCGCGCAGCTCCTCTGGAACGTCCGGGTGCAGCTTGGTGAAGCCACGCACGTGGGTCTCGTAGATGACGGTGCGGTGCCAGGGCGTCTCCGGTGGGCGGTCTTCGCCCCAGTCGAACGCGGGATCGACGATCACCCCCTTCGGTACGCCGGCCGCGCTGTCGGCCGTATCGAAGGAGAGGTCGGCCTCTTCGTGCCCTTGGGTGTAGCCGGTGACCGGTTGCTTCCAGTCGATCTCGCCCCACACCGCCTTGGCGTAGGGATCGACGAGAAGCTTGTTCGGATTGCAGCGGTGTCCCTGGGCCGGCTCGTAGGGTCCGTGAACGCGCAGCCCGTAGAGCATTCCCGGCCGAACGTCGGCGACGTAGCCGTGCCAGACGTGCTCCGAGACCTCGGGCAGATTGCAGCGGTCGATCTCGCGCTGCGGATCCGCAGGGTCGTAGAGGCAGATCTCCACCCGGGTCGCCACCCGAGAGAAAACCGCGAAGTTCACACCGCGCCCGTCGAAGGTGGCGCCCAGCGGATAGGGTTTCCCGGGTCTGGTCTGTCTCACCGAAGGACGAAGCTAAGGCTCATCCTTACGTCTACAAGGAACGCCCGCCGCTGAAAATTACGAACGGTGACTGGCTTCGGTCTTCCTTCCAACAGTGACGCGGGCGCATGCAAATCGAGTGACGAATCATCCCTTGCCCTATCTATTCGCGGAACTAGGCATACTTTCTCCGCATGGCGTTGCTTCAAGCGCTGCTGGCGCTCATCAGCAAGTCTGCAGGGAAGATCCTGAACGCCCTCTTCGGCTGGGCGGTCCGGGCTCTCTTCGGGCAGACCAGCGCGCGCGAGCAGACCTTCCTCTCGGTCGTGGTGGCAGCGGCGGTCGCCTGGCCAATTCTTCTCGTCGGAATCGCCGCGCCCAAGATCGCCGCCCTCCTGCTGGCGTTCGTGCCGATCCCGCACGCGGTCCCCGCCTGGGCGGTGCGGATCGTGTGGGTGGTCCTGGCGCTGGTCATTCCCTTCGCGGTCGGGATCTCGGTGGCGGCCAAGGCGCCGCGCTCTGCTCCGAAAGACTCGCCGAAAGACTCGCCGAAGACGTCGCGCGTTCTGACCGTGCTGCGCGGCTTTCCCATCACGGTCGGGCTGGCCGCAGCCTTCATCGTCATGTTCGTGTCGGTCCCGGTGATGCGACTGGCCGCGCTCGTGCGCCGGAGGAGGAGCGCCGACGTCCCGCTCATCACCGACGAGTCAGCTTATCACCAGGTGGCGGCGACACTGTGCGAGGTCCTGAACCGGCACGGGTTTTCGTTGCGCCCCGCATCCCCCGGCTGGTGGGTGGCGGCGCCCATCCGCATCCTGACCTGGCTCGGCGGCGACGCCTTTCGGTCCTACGTCCCCACCCAACTCGAGCATTTCGTCTCCCGCGACCTGGAGCTCTCGCTCTACCCGAGCGGGCTGCTTCTGCGCGGCAAGGCCAAGAGCGTCACCTGGGCCCACGGCCTCATTGCCGAATCGGTGGTCCGCACGGAAGGGCTGCAGACCGTCGACCCCAAGGCCCAGGCCCTGGAGAAGCGGCTCCGGCGCGTCTGGAAAACGTATGACACGGCGCCGGCGCAAATCGTCGGGTCCGACGAGAATCTGGTCAAGACGCTCGAACAGATCAGCGGCGAGCTCGGCAGGCTGGAGGTCGACTTCGACGACTGGCAGGTCCTCTATCGCCAGATCCTGCAGGTCGGTCGAGCGATCCACGGCCAGCGTCAGCTCATGGACCTCGAGGCCACCAGGGCTCAGCGTGGACCTGGCAGGCCGAGTGGGTTACCGGCGCCCCGGGCGAGAGCCACCGGCTGAGCGCCCGGTTCATTCGCGTGGTGGGGCAGGTAGCAGGAAGGGGCCATGATCGACGTCGGTCAAACCGTGGGTAACTACAACATCACCGCCAAGCTGGGCGAGGGTGGAATGGGCACGGTCTTTCTGGCGGAGCATCCGGTGATCGGCAGCCAGGTCGCCCTCAAGGCCATTCATCCGGAATACGCGAGCAGTCCGGAGGTCGTCGCGCGTTTCGTCAACGAGGCGCGCGCGGTCAATCAGATCGGGCACGACCACATCATCGACATTCACGACTTTGGAACCACGCCGGCGGGGGACTTCTACTTCATCATGGAGTACCTGCACGGCGAGATGCTCTCCGACCAGAGAGGCCGCCAGGTGGTGTTCTCGCCGGCGCGGGCGCTGAACATCGTCGCTCAGATCGCGGATGCCCTGGCCGCGTCACACGAACGGGGCGTCGTCCATCGCGATCTCAAGCCCGACAACATCTTCCTCATCACCCGCGACGGGAGGCCGGACTTCGTGAAGGTGCTCGACTTCGGGCTGGCCAAGCTGACCACCGTGGGCGGCGCGGTCCCGACGTACACCACCGACGCCGGAATCATCATGGGGACGCCGTATTACATGTCGCCCGAACAGTGCGAGGGCAGAGCGGAGCTCGACCACCGGACGGACGTCTACTCGCTGGGCGTCATCTTCTTCGAGATGGTCACCGGCCAGGTCCCCTTCGCCGGCGAGGGATATGGCGAGGTGATGACCAAGCACATCTCGATGGCGCCGCCCGCCGCCCGCCGAATCGTTCCGGATCTTCCGATCGCGCTCGACGCGATCCTCAGCCGGGCGCTGGCCAAGGATCCCGGCGCGCGCTTTCAGACGATGGCCGAGTTCCGCGAGGTGCTGCTCAGCACCGAGAGCGCCCTCACCCCGCCCCCGGCGCCCGTCCCCGAGCGTGAGCTGGAACGAGCTCCCTCCGGGCCTCTGCGTCTCGGCGCCGCGACCTCGATGCCGGCGCCGCCCTCATTCACCTTTCAACAGCACGTGGGAGAGATCGGCGAGGCCATCGACGTTCGGCCCCGGCGGAGTCGCGGGGGCTTGCTCCTTCTCGGGGGAGCGGCGGCGCTGGCGCTCCTCGCCCTGGCGAACGGCGGCCTTCGCGGGCAGGCGACCCGACTCTTCGCGCGCAGCGCGGCCCCCACCAGACCCACCACCGTGCGGGTGAACTTCAGCTCAGATCCGGCCGGGGCCACCGTCTCGCGGAGTGACGGCTCTCTGTTGGGGGTGACACCGCTGTCGGCAGAGATCCCCTACAGCGACAAGCCGGTCGACTATCGCCTCCAGAAGGACGGGTACGTCTCGAAGGTCTCGTCCCTGGTTCCCAACCTTCCGTCACCGGTGTTCGTCCTTCTGGAGCGACTTCCACCGCCGGCGCCCCCGCCGGTCGCGCCCCCCGCCGCGCCGACGATCGCCGATCGCCCTCTCCCGGACCTCCCCTCCGCTGCTCGCCTGAGAGCCTCGCGGGAAGGTCGTCGCCGGCTCTCGGCCGAGCGGCTCCGCGACCTGGTCGATGACGGCGACGACGTTATGCCGCCGTCAACCCAGTAGGCTCGTCCGTCTGATCGATGCCGTGCGTCCGCAGCTTCTCCCAGAGGTTCTTCCGGGAGATCCCCAACGACTCGGCCATCTGAATTCTCTTCCCGCTGAAATGCGACACGGCCCGAACGAGATAGTCGCGTTCGAACTCTTTCAGAGCCACCCCGAGCGGCGCCATCTGCGTCCCTTGAATCTCTATCTGCGGCGCCCGTCCGCCTCGAACCGAGATGGGAAGATGTTCGAGGTCGATGGTCCCACCGCGGGAGAGGAGCACCGCATGCTCCATCGCGTGCATGAGCTCGCGCACGTTGCCCGGAAAGGAATATGCCGACAGCGCATTCCACGCCTGCCAGCTCATTTCCGGCGCAGACGGCCGACCTGCCGAGAAGCGCTTGATGAAAAGGCGGGCCAGGACGGCCAGATCGCCGGAGCGGCTTCGCAGGGGGGGGATCGACAGATCGATCGTATTGATCCGGTAGTAGAGATCCTCGCGAAACTGTCCCGTGGCGACGCGCGCCTTCAGACTTTGATGGGTCGCCGAGATGATCCGCACGTCGACCTGGATCGAGACATTGCTTCCGAGCGGTTCGACGGTCCCTTCCTGCAGCACGCGAAGCAACTTCGCCTGGGCGGCCGTGGAGAGCTCGGCGACCTCGTCGAGGAACAGAGTCCCCCCGTGCGCGGCCTTGAACCGCCCTTCTCGTCGATGGGTGGCGCCGGTGAACGCACCACGCTCATGCCCGAACAGCTCGGCCTCGATGAGAGTGTCGGGAAAAGCGGCGCAGTTGACGGCCACGAAGGGCTTGCCTCGGCGCTCGCTCCCCTCGTGAAGCGCATGCGCCACCAGCTCCTTTCCCGTCCCGCTCTCGCCCAGGATGAGGACCGCCGCGTCGCAGTGGGCGACGGTCTCGATCCGCTTCACGACGGCCAGCATCTCCGGCGAGTGGCCGATCAGCTGTTCCAGGACGGGTGCACGCTTCAACTCGGCGCGGGCCTCGACGACGTCCCGGCGCAGCGCCCGAAAGGAGGCGATCCGGTTCAGCTGAATCACCAGCTCGTCGAGGCGGATCGGCTTGGTCAGATAGTCGAAGGCCCCCTCTTTCAGGACCGCCACCGCGTCGGAGACCGCGGCGTTCCCGGTGATGAGAATCATGTCCGTCGTCGGCGACTCTTCCCGCAGACGCCGAAACAGCGCCAGCCCGTCCAGCCCCGGAAGCCGCATGTCCGCCACCACCACGTCGAAGGTGGACGCGCACGCCAGCGTCAGGGCCAGCGAACCGTCGGCGGCGCAGGTGACCTCGTGCCCCTCATCGACGAGGGCGTCGGAGATCAGCGAGCAAATGTCCGGCTCATCATCGACCACCAGGATCTTCAACATTCGGCTAGAGCCGAAGGTAGGGTACGCATCGAGGATGTCTAGGCCCATCCTGCGGAAAAGCCTGAATATTTTTCAGCCGGGCCCCAAGCGCCCTGGCCTTTCCGTGACGCCCCGCCGGACCGAAAAAGAACGGCAGCGGGCGATTATTAAGACTTTTCTGTAGGTCAGTTCTTAGTTTCAGCCGTCGCCCCATGACCCCCTCAACCGGAAACCCCGGCAAGACCTCGCACGCAGGCATCTCTCGAAACTCTCTCCGCGGCGGCTTTCTGCGCTCGTCCTTACCGCCGAGGACGCAGGCCGGCTTCGTGGCGGCGACGATCGCCGTCTTCTTGATCGCCTTTCTCTCGTATCGCTCCTTCCAACAGCGGGCAGAGGGCGCGCGCCTCGTGGCCCACACCCTGGAAGTGACCGCGGATCTGGAGGTGCTTCTCTCGACCTTCCAGGACGCCGAGACGGGACAGCGGGGCTTCCTGCTCACCGGCGGTGAAGAGCACTACCTCGAGCCGTACGACCACGCGGCGGCGACGTTTGATGGGGAGCTGCGGCGGCTGCGCGCGGCAATCGCGGACAACCCACAGCAGGTGGAGCGGTTCGAAGCCCTCGACCGATCGGCCCGGAGCAAGATGGCCGAGCTGAGGCAGACCATCGAGCTGCGGCGTGCCGGCCGCCCGGACGCGGCCCTGGCGGTGGTCAAGACCGATCGCGGGAAACGCGATATGGACGATATCCGTTCCACCGTTGCCGCGATGAAGGAGGCCGAGCGAAGGCTCCTCGATGTGCGGACCCAGGAGCTCGCCGCCGCCTCGTCGTTCGTCACCGAGGTCGTCTGGGGCGGCTCGGCGCTCCTGCTGTTTCTCATCGCGGCCGCGGCCGCGCTCTCGTCCCGCGATTTTCTCGAGCAGCGCGTGCAGGGATGGCTTCGCACCGGGCAGAGCGAAATGGCCGTCACCATGCAGGGTGTCGATCTGACCGCCACGATGGGCGAGCGCGTCGCGACTTTTCTGGGCGGCTATCTCGACGCCCAGATCGGGGCCGTCTACTTCGCGCCGTCGAAGGGGGCCCTCGAACGGGTGGGCGCCTACGCGCTGCCCGACGGGGCCGCCACCGGCAGCCCCGCGGGGCTCACCAAACAGGCCTACGCGCAGAACACGACCATCAAGACGGAGGACGTGCCGGGCGACTTCTTCCCCGTCAACTCGGGTCTGGGGAAGAGCCGCGCGCGTCACCTGGTCGTCGCGCCGACCACCGCGGACGGAGCCCCCAACGGCGCGATCGAGCTCGGCTTCTTGCATCCCGTCCGCCCGCACGATCTCGAGCTCCTCACCCGGCTCAGGGAGCCGATCGGCCTGGCGTTGCGCGCGACCAAGGATCGCAGCGACCTCAGAAACCTGCTCGAAGAGACCCAGCGCCAGGCCGAGGAGCTGCAAACGCAGCAGGAGGAGCTCCGCGTGCAGAACGAGGAGCTCGAGGCGCAGAGCAACACGCTGCAGGCGTCGCAGGCGCGGCTGGAGAACCAGCAGGTCGAGCTCGAACAGATCAACGCCAACCTCGAGGAGCAGACGCAGGCGCTGGAGAAGCAGCGCGACACGCTGGCGCGGGCGCAGGCCGACCTGCAGCGGGCGAGCGCCTACAAGTCGGAGTTCCTGGCCAACATGTCGCACGAGCTGCGGACACCGCTCAACAGCACGCTCATCCTGGCCAAGCTCTTGGGGGAGAACCGTGACGGCAACCTGAACCCGGAACAGATCAAGTTCGCCGACACGATCTACTCGGCCGGCAACGATCTGCTGACCCTCATCAATGACATCCTCGACCTCTCCAAGATCGAGGCCGGCAAGCTGGACGTGCGGCCGGAGGAGATCGCGCTACCGCGGCTGCGCGACGAGCTCACCGACGTGTTTCGTCCGGTGGCGCGCGACAAGGGGATCGAGCTGACGACCACAATCGAGACCGACGTCCCGGCCACGATGGTGAGTGACTCCACCCGGCTGCAGCAGGTGCTGAAGAACCTGCTGTCGAACGCGCTGAAGTTCACCGAGCGCGGAGGTGTGGAGCTGCGCGTCCGGCGGGTGGCCGGCGGCCGGATTGCCTTCGACGTCAAGGACAGCGGAATCGGCATCGCGCGGGACCAGCACGAAGCGATCTTCGAGGCCTTCCGGCAGGCCGACGGGACGACCAACCGAAAATACGGCGGCACCGGGCTGGGGCTCTCGATCTCGCGCGATCTGGCCCGCCTGTTGGGTGGCGAGCTCACCCTCGACAGCGCGCCCGGACGCGGGAGCACCTTCACGCTGGTCCTGCCGGAGCGGCTCCGCGCCTCGGATGTCCCCAGCGCCGCGCCCGCCGCGCTTCGTCCGCCGCCATCCAACACGCGGCCGGCCCCCGCTACGACGACGACGACGCAAGCCGACACGGATCCGATGGTCGGGGGCCGCATCATTCTGATCGTCGAGGACGACCCGAACTTCGCCAACGTGCTGGAGGGGCTGGCCCGGGAGCTGGACTTTCAGACGGTGGTGGCGACGACCGGCGAGCAAGGGCTGGCGATGGCCGAGCGCTACCGGCCGAGCGCGATCGTGCTCGACGTCGGGCTCCCCGATCGCTCGGGTCTCTCCGTGCTCGATACGCTCAAACACCGTTCCACCACCCGCCACATCCCGGTCCACGTCGTCTCGGTCTCCGACCACACGCAAACGGCGCTGGAGATGGGCGCGCTCGGCTACGCGATCAAGCCGGTCAAGCGGGAGCAGCTGGTCGGGGCCCTCAAGCGGCTGGAGACGAAGTTCACCCAACGGCTGCGCCGAATCCTCATCGTCGAGGACGACGATGTGGCGCGGGAGAGCACCTGCCACCTCCTGGCTGGCCCGGACGTGGAGACGGTCGCGGTCGGGACGGCGGCCGCGGCCCTCACCGCCCTCGAGCGCACCACCTTCGACTGCATGGTGCTCGATCTCTCGTTGCCCGATCGAAGCGGCCTCGAGCTGCTGGAGGAGATGTCGAAGACCGAACGCTACGCGTTTCCGCCGGTGATCGTCTACACGGGGCGCTCGTTGTCTCGCGGCGAGGAGCAGGAGCTTCGCAAGCTGTCGAACTCCATCATCATCAAAGGGGCCCGCTCTCCCGAGCGGCTGCTGGACGAGGTGACGCTGTTCCTCCATCAAGTCGAATCGGAGCTGCCCCCCGAGCGGCAACGAATGCTCAAGGATGCCCGGCATCGCGAGGCGGTCTTCGAAGGGAAGCGGGTGCTCGTCGTCGAGGACGACGTTCGGAACATCTTCGCCCTCTCGAGCGTGCTCGAGCCGCGCGGCGCCAAGGTCGAGATCGCGCGCAACGGCAAGGAGGCGGTCGAACATCTCAAAAACAACCCGGGCGCCGATTTGATCCTGATGGACGTGATGATGCCCGAGATGGACGGCCTCGAGGCCACGCGGCTCATCCGCCAGATGCCGGACCATCCCACGGTTCCCATCATCGCGCTGACGGCCAAGGCGATGCTGGACGATCGCGAACAGTGCCTGGCGGCCGGCGCCAACGACTACATCGCCAAGCCGCTCGACGTCGACAAGCTGCTCTCGCTGGCGCGGGTCTGGATGCCCAAGTGACCAACAAGATCGGCGAGAGCGAAGCCGCGGTCGAGGCGGTCGAGGCAGTCGAGGCAGTCGAGGATCGACAGCTGGCTCACCTGCTCGACGCCGTGTTCCGCAAGTACCACTACGACTTCCGGAGCTACGCGGCGGCGTCATTGAAGCGTCGGGTGCGTGCCGCGCTGATCCAGCTTCGCTGCCAAAGCGTGGCGGCCCTCGAGGAACAGATGTTGGACGACCCCAAGACCTTCACGGCGCTGCTCCGATATCTGACCGTGCAGGTGAGCGACCTCTTCCGCGATCCGGAATACTTCCGGGCCATCCGCGAAAAGGTCGTCCCCTACCTCAAGACCTATCCTTCCCTGAAGGTCTGGGTGGCCGGTTGCGCGACCGGAGAGGAGGCCTATTCATTGGCCATCCTCCTGGCGGAGGAGGGATTGCTGGAGCGGACGCTCATCTACGCGACCGACATCAACCCGGAATCGCTGCGGACCGCGGAGGCCGGGATCTTCGACGTCGAGAGGTTCACGCGCTTCAGCGAGAACTATCTCTCGGCGGGTGGAACAGGCTCGCTCTCCGACTATTACGCCGCCCGTTACTCGTCCGCGCTGCTCGACCGCCGTCTCAAGAGGTCGATCCTCTTTTCCGATCACAGCCTGGCGACCGACAGCGCCTTCGCCGAGGTTCAGCTGGTCTCCTGCCGCAACGTGCTCATCTATTTCGACCGCCAGCTGCAGGACCGCGCCCTCGGGGTCCTCCGAGAATCGCTCTGCCGGCGCGGATTTCTGGGGCTGGGCAACAAGGAGTCCTTGAGATTTTCCCCGCACGGGCCAGCCTTCCGAGAGCTGGTGGCGGAAGAGCGGCTCTATCAGCTGTTGTGAAACGATGGTGAAGAACAGAGTCGAGGCGATCGTGATGGGGGGCTCGAGCGGCGCGCTGGAGGCGCTGTCGACCCTTCTCCCCGCGCTGCCGGAGCCGTGCGCGGTCCCGGTGGCGATCGTCGTTCACCTCCCGCCGTCGCGGCCCAGCCACCTGGCCGAAGTCCTGGGTGCCCGGACGGTTCTCCCCGTGCGGGAGGCGGAGGACAAGGAACCGATCGCCGCCGGCACCGTGTACGTGGCCCCTCCGAACTATCATCTGCTCGTCGAACGGAGCAAGACCTTCGCCCTCTCGGCGGACGAGGCGGTCCTCTTTTCCCGCCCCGCGATCGACGTCCTCTTCGAGTCGGCGGCGGACGCTTACGGCGAACGTCTCGTCGGGATCGTCCTCAGCGGCGCCAGCGCCGACGGCGCGCGTGGCCTCTCGGCCGTGAAACAGCGGGGCGGCATCGCCGTCGTTCAGTCGCCCGACGCATCGCCCGCGCCCGAGATGCCGCGGGCCGCCCTGGCGATGGTGGAAGCGGACCACGTGCTGTCACTCGCGGACCTCGCCTCGCTGCTCGGGCAATTGGCCACCGGAAGGCAGAAGGAATCCCAATGACTCGAGAGACCGTCAAGTTTCTATTGGTCGACGACACCGAGGAGAACTTGGTGGCGCTCGAGGCGCTGCTGCGCCGCGAAGGGCTGGAGCTGCTGAAGGCGCGATCGGGTTCGCAGGCGCTGGAGATGCTGCTCGTTCACGACGTGGCGCTGGCCATCCTCGACGTCCAGATGCCCGACATGAACGGCTTCGAGCTGGCCGAGCTGATGCGCGGCATGGAACGCACCAAGCACGTGCCGATCATCTTCCTCACCGCCGGTGCCCAGGACCAGCAGGGCGTCTTCAAGGGCTACGAGGCGGGCGCCGTCGACTTCCTCTTCAAGCCGATCGAGCCGCGCGTCTTGAAGAGCAAGGCGGACGTCTTCTTTCAGCTCCATCAGCAGAAGATCGAGCTGGCCGGCAACCTGCGCATGAACGAGATGTTCGTGGGGATCCTGGGCCACGACCTTCGCAATCCGCTGAACGCCATCATGACCAGCGCGCAGCTCCTGGAGCGACGTCTGGCCGACGAGGCTCAGCTGCGCCCCCTGCGGAGGATGGTCTCCTCGGCCGGGCGGATGAAGGACATGATCGAGCAGCTCCTCGATCTCACCCGCGCCCGCCTGGGGGGTGGACTGGGATTCGTGCGCGGCCGGCGCCGCCTCGACGTCGCCGAGCTGGTCAATCACGCCGCCGACGAGCTGCGCGCGACGGCGCCGGATCGGCAGGTCTCCGTGGTGGGCACGGGGGATTGCCACACCGCCGGCGACTCCACCCGCCTCCTGCAGCTGTTCTCGAACCTCCTCTCCAACGCGCTTCATCACGGGACGGCGGGAACGCCGGTCTCGGTGACGATCGAGGGGACCGCCGAGGAGATCGTGGTGGTGGTCCAGAACGAAGGCGTCATCCCGTCCGAGCTGCTCCCCCAGATCTTCGATCCGTTTCGGGGCGCCCGGGCCCTCTCGGGCTCGCAGGGCCTCGGTCTGGGACTTTTCATCTCGCAGCAGATCGTCGCGGCGCACGGCGGGGCGATCGGCGTGGCGTCGACCAGCGAGTCCGGCACCGCGTTCCGGGTGCAACTCCCCAAGCTCGCCGCCGTCACGCGTGCCCAGGGGGAGACGGCCAAGCGCGTCCTGGTGGTCGAGGACGACGACAACATCCGAGACTCGTTGCGCGAGGCGCTCGAAGACGCGGGGTATGAGGCCGAGACCGCGGCCGACGGCCAACGAGCGCTCGACCGGCTGACCGACGG
>Ga0210389_10003591_pt1 | contig 12119 bp, 8 predicted proteins | sample IncBWH28OmetaG_FD_160127 | JGI IMG/M metagenome (GOLD analysis project Ga0210389, IMG submission 160127) | Forest soil microbial communities from Barre Woods Harvard Forest LTER site, Petersham, Massachusetts, United States - Inc-BW-H-28-O ... | reverse complement strand
GTCATTTAACCAGAAAAGCCAAAATTATATTTTGTCAGGAAAAGGCTGTAAATAAAATATACAACAGTCGTTTTATTTTTTTTATATGTATTTTATTTATCTGTTCTCAAGCAGTATTCGCTCAGCAGGAATCGGCGGGAGGAGTCTCTTTAGGCAGGATCGTATCTATTTCATTTCCCAAAAATAGTTTAGAAGAAGTTATATATACGCTTTCAGCCGAGTATCATCTTAATTTTTCTTATATCAATAATGAGATTCCGTTACAGAATACCGTTCGATATAAAGCTGTGAACCAACCTCTACGTGTTATTTTGGATAGTGTATGCAAGCAGGCCTCAATTGCTTATTATATTGTAGGTACACAGATTGTATTGAAACGTATTGATTTACCTCTGCCCACTATAGATCTTGATTCTGCTCAAATAATAAATCATCCGGTTGATTCTGTCCGTGTTTCATCAGATACTGTTTTAGTGAGAAATGGTCATAGATATAAACCTGGTTCTTATCAAAAAAATAAAGATTACAATAAATATTTTATAGCTGTTTACGGAAAGCGTAAAGTGTATGATACTATTGTTGTAAAGACCGAGACTGCTGAGGATACTCTGCATCCTGAAAAAAATGCCCGTAAATATGTGTACGTGACCAGAAGATATCTTCGTCATCTTGAGAATGTCAGAAGTGTCAGAGAATTATTTTCAATCAGTATTTTTGCAGGGCCGGGTTTCTCATACAGAACGTTGACTTCTTCGGAGAAGTTAGTTACTGATAGAAATGAAAGTGAGAGTAGAATAGCAAACGTATATACTGGAATATATGTAACTTATTTTACTGAACCGCATGTTTCATTAAGAACAGGCTTGAGTTATTTGAGTTTTGGCGAAAAGGGAGCATATTCAGAAACCTATATTATTCCTTCACCAAACAATCATTCTTCAGGATTAAATAAAACAATTGATTATAGTTATAAAAATCAATACAACTATCTTATTCTCCCAATAATGATTGGCTATACGTTTGATATAAGCCGTAAATTTCACACATCTGTTTATTCGGGCTTTTCCGTGGCATATTTATTAAAGATGAAGTCGAACTACCAGGACACAACGAATTATATTCCTTCATTGAATATACCACGCAGTCCCTATAGTCATTCATATAATAAACTTTCAATGGTTTTACCTATTCAGATTGATATCGGGTATCAACTGAGCAGCAAACTACAAGCCTTCGCATTGCCAAGCTTTAATTATTTTTTAACTTCTATATATACCCAAGGCGATGTCGCTAAAGAAAAACCCTATGCTTTCAATTTTTCATTGGGTATACGATTTATGTTTGACAGGCATTAATTAAAATAAACTAAGCGTATTTATTCAAACAGGTAGCCGCTGTAGGCAAGTCCTTTTGAAACGCTGATAAAATTATCATCAGATTTTATAGCTGTATGCGGAAATGTTGATTTGAATAATGATTGAACAGCATGCACCATGGATGTACCACCGGTTAAAAATAAGGTATCAATACTTTCAGGGGCTATTTTGTTTTTTGCCAAAAAAGTTTCTAAATAGTTTTTTATTTTAGTTAAGTCTTTATCAATAATTTTATTGTAATCAGCCAGACTAATAGGTTCATCAATATGAATGTCTATTTTGTCGTAAGAAAAATGACTCATTGGTTTTTCAGATAAATCTACTTTTGTTTTTTCTATAGATTGAAAAACAGAATATCCCAGGTTATTTTCTGTCAGTGTAATTAAGTTTTTAATCTTTTCATTTTGCTTTGAGTAACTATAATATTGCCGTAAGTCGTTTTGAACTTTTAATCCGTTAAAGAAATTCATTTTTTCCCACGAGCATATATTGCTGAAGAAGCTTGGCGGAACATCGACCATTTTCCCGGGCATGGATTCATACATAACACCTCTGCCAAAATATGGCGTGCCACGATCCCACATAAAAGCAGAATCAAAGCTGTCCCCGCCTATATAAATGCCGCCTGTAGCCAATATGTCATTACGCCTATCTTTAACCATTCGTTTCATTGGATCGAGTTCTACGAATGTAAAGTCTGTAGTACCCCCTCCCAGATCAGCTACCAAAACCCTTTCTTTTTTTGAAATTGTTTTTTCATAGGCAAAGGCTGCTCCAATGGGTTCGTATTGAAAACGTATTTGATCCAGTCCTGCTTGCTGGGCAGCCTGTGTTAAACGTTTCTGAGCAATGGAATCATTCAGTGTATTGTCGTCATCGAAATATACCGGACGGCCTATAATTGCTTTTTTGCAATCATAGCCGATAATGGCATCAGCTTTTGTTTTTAAATCTTTTATGATTAGTGTTACCAGTCCCGCTGCATTAAAAGATTTGTTGTGTATGCGTGTTTCAATAAAATTTGTGCGGGGTAATACGCGTTTTATGGATTTCATAAAACGACCTTTCATGCCATCATTAATGTAACTGTTAATAGCCTCGTTACCTACATAATATACAAGTGGAAGGGCAGCATCGTATTCATCAGGGAAGTATAAAATAGAAGGGACACTTATTGTGCTCACAATTTCGTTGTTATCTTCATTAAAAATTGACAGAACGGAATTTGATGTGCCAAAATCTATTCCATAAAGAAAGTTACTCATGTAGTGATATGTCTTTTTGTTAGAATAATATGCGCTGTTGAGCAACGTTACCGGATAAATTCATTTTTATCAATGAAAGCAAAGATAAGTAATACCTATGATACGAATCCATTGGACAGAATAATTCTATTAATTATGTTACTAACTTTTAAGAATAATAATTATTCTTTATTCAGTTGTTTGAATAAGCTATGTAAAGGTTATTTATTTTGTAGTTTTTAATCAGTAGATTTAGCTATGCAATTGATATTCATGAAATATAAAATATGTTATTTAATTATTTTACATCTAAGCTATGTGTTATTGATACAAACAACTGGTTTTGCACAAAAAGATGATAGTAATAAAAAATATGTTTTTGAAGGTGCCGGACAGGCTGGCTGGATGTTAGCAGGAAGAACTTCCACGTCCAAAATTATTAACGCTCCTGTATATGGTTTATCAGTGGCTTATATAAGAACGCCGCAGGTTTCTTATGAACTCAGCTTCAATACCCTTTATTCAAATGTTCATTATGAATCGTACAATGGACAAGCAGACACGGCGGCACATTATTCTCAGACATATATAATGTTTGGTATTGTGAGGCATTTTCAAACCGAGATCCCTAAATTTACGCCTTATATGTCTTCTACGGTTGGCTTTATGAGCCAGTCTGTTCAGGTTGCCAATGTTACATCTCAAACACAATTAGCCGCTGGTTTATTAGGTGGTTTTAAGTATTTTATAAAAGATAATCTTGGTATAAAAATTCAGGCCAGAGTACAAGCGCCTTTAAGTGGAATAGGCTTAGGAGTTGGTTTTGGCATAGGTGGCCCCAGAGTTGGTATTGGTAGTTATTCCAATAATATTCAATTTGATTTCTCGGGAGGGATATTTTTTCGTTTATAATCAGTAACATATTTTCTATCTTTATTAGATGTTTGCACAAGTACATTATCCGGAATTATTAAGTGGAGGAGAATTAGACAAATACCTTAATGAAGGATGGTTTCGGAATGCGCAACGGGTTTTTACAACGAATTTTTTAAATTTTGATAATCAGTTGTACAGTGCTATTTGGTTAAGGGTTGATTTAAAAACAATAGAAATTAATAAAACATTTAAAAAACTAAGCAAACAGAATTCCGGTTTTAAAACCACTATACAACCTGCATCTATAACATCTGAGAAAGAAGAACTGTTTCAGCGTTACAAATCCGAACTCACTTTTAATGCATCTCAATCGTTACAAGCTCTTTTATACGGAGAAGGAACAACGACAATTTTTAATACGTATGAAATTTTATTGCACGACAATGAAAGACTCATAGCCGTTGGGTATTTTGATTTGGGGCAACAAAGTGCTGCCGGTATTATTTCCTTTTACGATCAATCATATAAAAAATTCAGTTTGGGGAAATACTTAATTATGTTAAAAATGAACTATTGCAAACAGCAGCAGTTCGAATATTTTTATCCGGGTTATTTTGCACCGAATTATCCGGCGTTTGATTATAAGTTAACCATTGCCAGAGAAAGTCTTTCTTATTTGCAACTAAAAACAAATAGCTGGGTTTCGATGGATGCTTTTTGCATTTCTAATAATCCATACACATTAATGATTGATAAATTAAAGGAACTGGAACGGTTATTAAAACAACAGTTTGTTGCCTGTTCGCTCAATCATTATACGTATTTTGAAGCTAATATAATACCCAATTTGCAAGGGTTACAGCTATTTGATTTTCCTGTTTTTTTATTTTGTTTTGAAGAACAGGAGGATGTTGTTAACCCTGTAATTGTGTATGACGTAATAAATAATTGCTATCATCTGATTGAATGTAAAAGTGTATGGAAGGCAGATGATCCGGTTGTTGAAGAAGGATTCTATTCCACACATTTACTGAAGCTGAAAAAACATGTTTGTTCGACTATTTTTGCACATGAAATGGCACAACTAATTGCTAACGCTGTTCAGGAAAATATAAACTCAACAGATTCTACTGCGAATTCCTGACGTAATTATTCCGGTAAGATTCTGTATTTTTGCTACTGCATGCATACTCTTGACCAATTAAAATCCGGTGCCCTGATTGGCACGACATCCTTGAAATTATCGGCTCAATTGACTCAGATTCCGGATGAAATATATCAGCTAGCGGATACTTTGGAAATACTCGATTTGTCAGGAAATGATTTAAATGAATTGCTGGAAGGAATTTCTGTATTGAAGAAATTACGTATTTTGTTTTTATCAAATAATCAATTTACAGTTTTTCCTAAAGTGCTGGGTCAGCTACCATCTCTTGATATGGTGGGGTTTAAGGCAAATCGAATTAAAGAGATTCCTGAAAATGCGATTCCGGTTTCATTGCGTTGGCTGATCCTTACAGACAATTGCATTGAAAAATTGCCTGTATCGATTGGGGCTTGCAAAAAGTTACAGAAAGTGATGCTGGCGGGTAATAGAATAGAAGTCTTACCTGATTCTATGGCGGCTTGTACAAGCATTGAACTGTTACGGATCTCTGCTAATAATATACACGTTTTGCCACCATGGTTATTTTCTTTACCCCGTCTTGCCTGGCTTGCTTATGCCGGCAATCCCTGTAGTACACTTGCTTATGATGCTTCAACATCATTACGCAATGTTTCATGGGATTCCTTATTAATGGATGAAAAACTGGGGGAAGGTGCTTCAGGAATAATTTCAAAAGGCTATTGGAAGGATCAGCATAAATCCGTCGCGGTTAAAATTTTTAAAGGAACAGTTACAAGCGATGGATATCCCTTCGATGAAATGCAGGCTTGTATGAAAGCGGGCGTACACAACAATCTTGTTCATGTATTAGGCAATATCAGCAATCATCCGGAAGAAAAATCGGGATTGGTAATGGAACTGATATCAACGGAATATAAAAATCTTGGTGGCCCACCTAGTTTTGTAACCTGCACCCGTGATGTGTTTTCAGAGGAAGTACATTTTTTATCAGATACCATTAAAATAATTGCTACCGGAGTTGTATCCGCTTTGATTCAATTACATAAAAATGGTATTATGCATGGAGATTTATATGCCCATAACATATTGATAAATGATACTTATGAACCTCTTTTGGGAGATTTTGGTGCTGCAACTTTATATACCAGAAACGAGCTCTGGCAGTCGCCGTTGCTTGAACGTATTGAAGTAAGGGCATTTGGATATTTGCTGGATGATTTAATTCTTCATACGACGAAAGATGAAGATATTCCGCATGCCTTACTCGTGCTCCGTGATCGTTGTTTACAAACGGATATTTTATTACGGCCGGACTTTAATGAAGTATTATCTATACTAGAAGGGATGGTTTTATGAAATTACTTCGTTAGATATTTGTATAATTATCTCGAAACTTGTACTTTGAATGGTATTGCTATTGTAATGGCAAAAAGTATAAACTAACGACGAATGAAAAAAAGTATCTTTTCGATTTTATTTTTGACAAGCCATATTTTGTTTGCTCAAGAACCAAGTGAAATCTATATTCATCAGAATTTAGGCCCCAATATCAATTCTACAGCCATAGAATTGACACCTCGTATTTCTGCCGATGGTAAAATGATGTTTTATGTGAGAGACGGACATCCTGATAATAAAAATTTACAGGATATCTGGCATTCAGAAAAGGATAGTGCCGGAAATTGGATGCCTGCTCAGCGTGCAGATGATAACATCAATCAATTACCTGCTAACTGTGTATGGTCTGTAAATGCAGATGGTAACTCGCTTTTGATACGTGGTGCATACGATAAAGGAAAGTATGTGGGTAAAGGTTTTTCGTTAACCCGTATGACTAAAGCCGGCTGGACGGATCCACAGATGTTGGTGATTCAGGATTTGGCAAAGGTTAATTTAGGAGAAAATGATGGCGCATATCTGTCTATTGATGGTAATGCCATTCTTTTTACCATGTGCGATAAAAAGAAATGTACTTTGTACGATCTTTTTGTAAGTACAAAAAAAGAAGATGGTACCTTTACAAGGCCTATTAAACTTAGTACGGTTGTTAATTCAGCAGATTTCAATGAATTTGCTCCTTTTTTAGCAGCCGATAATAAAACACTTTATTTTTCAAGCGATCGTCCGGGAGGACTTGGAATGACAGATGTGTATAAAACCGAACGTTTAAATGATACTTCCTGGTTGAGCTGGAGTGAGCCAGTTAACATGGGACCCCATGTAAATACAGCTTCAAAGGATGCATATTATGTTACGGATGCGAAGGGAGAATATGCATATATGGTTTCTGATTTGAATTCTATCGGTAGTGCCGATATTATTTATTTTAAATTGAAAGAAGAAAACAAACCTAAGCCGGTAGCACTTTATGATGGTAAAATATATAACGGAAAAACGAAAGAATTAATTAAAGACGCTACGATTGAATATAAGATTTATCCGGATGAATCTGAAGAAGGTGTGGCACATACAGATCATGAAACAGGACAGTATAAAATTATCTTGCCGTTTGGTCATAGCTATTCTATAGATGTTTTTGCACCGGGTTTTGTTCCTGATTATGATACGATTTCTGTGGGTGATAAGAATGAATATATTGAAATTACACGCGATTATTATTTGGTACCAATTGAAGTTGGTCAGAGTATTAAATTAAATCATATTTATTTTGAAACAAGTAAGTATGATTTGCTTTCAGATTCATATTATGAATTAGATAAAGTGGTAAAACTGTTACATGAAAATCCACAAATGAAAATCGAAATTGAGGGGCATACGGATAATGCAGGTAATCCTGAAAAAAATCAGGTTCTTTCTTTAAATCGTGCTACTGCCGTTATGAATTATATTGTTTCTAAAGGCATTGCGCAAGATAGAATTACAGCAAAAGGCTTTGGTATGACACGACCGATTGTTGACAATGATACTCCTGAAAACCGCCAGTTGAATCGTAGAGTTGAATTTACAATCCTGAAAATGTAATATCTGTTTTAAATCTTACGTAGAAGGGTTTCGGCATTTTAACGCCGAAACCCTTTTTGTTTTTGAATAACCCATAACAAATAAAAAAAGTAGTATCTTTGTAATGCAAGCTTGTATACATTGTCAATGGCCGATATATACTCATGGATTAAATAAAAAATCGTTTATCTGTACTGTCAAAAGTCACATAACATTTTTTCCAGAAATAATTGTGAGTGCGCCGACAGTGAATTCACAAGCTTGCTTTTTTTATTTCTATCTTTATCATCGGTTACCAAAACAATCTAATTTTAAGACATGAACTTTTATAGTTACATGCTGGCATAATGAACCGATATGAACATAAAAGAGATCATACTTTATAAAGCTCCTGTCAAGCTTAAAGTACCTTTCAAAATATCCCTCGGCACCTTTGATTATGCCAATAATATAATAGTAGTTATAAAGACATCTTCTCAAATTATCGGGTATGGGGAGTGCAGTCCGTTTATGACTATTCATGGGGAGAGTATGGATACTGCATTTATAGTCGGTCAGTACCTGGCTAAGCATCTGATAGGTAAATCGGCACTTGATATTGAAGAGCTGAGTACGATTATGGACAGGGTAATTTATGGCAATACCTGCATCAAAAGTGCATTTAATATTGGGCTATATGATATTGCTTCACAGCATGCTCAAATGCCGTTGTATCGTTTTCTTGGAGGGATAAATAATAAAACATTACAGACAGATTATACCATCAGTATTGATACACCTGAAAAAATGGTTCAGGATGCAATCAGTATTGTAGATAATGGTTTTAAAATCATTAAGGTAAAACTTGGTGGCAGCAAAGAGCTTGATTGCGAACGTATTCGTTTGATTCGCGAAGCTGTAGGTAAAGAAATACCTATCCGGATTGATGCAAATCAGGGATGGAGTGTTCAGACAGCTATAGAAATATTACAGGAATTAGCGCAATATACTATTCAGCATTGTGAAGAGCCGATTCCCCGATGGTTGTATACAGAATTACCTTTAATAAGAGCTGCTAGTCCGATACCAATTATGGCAGACGAATCGTGTTTTGATCAGCGTGATGCAAGACGATTAATAGACATGCATGCGTGTGATTTGTTCAACATTAAATTAAGTAAATCATCCGGTATAAGCAGGGCACTGCAGATTGTAGCGTTGGCAGAAACTGCTTCGATGAAAATACAAATGGGAGGTTTTCTTGAGTCCCGGTTGGGCTTTACCGCCGCCGCACACGTTGCTTTATCCAGCAGTATAATTGAATACATAGATTTTGATACACCATTAATGTTTATTGAAGATCCTGTGACAGGAGGGATCATATACGGGAAGAATGGAATTATTACAGTACCGGATTCGGTTGGACTAGGCGCGAGCTATGATCAGGCATATTTAGATAAACAGGATAGGGTAATTATAAATTGAATTGAATTTTAAATAGAATAAAAGATGTCAAAAACAAAAATTGTAATCAGTAATAATGGAGCTATTCGTGTAGATGGCGATTTTGAAATTGTTGATATGGAGGGAAATGCTTACGATTTGCAAGGGCGTACGCTTGTATCACTTTGTCGTTGTGGTTTATCGGCTAATAAACCATTTTGTGATGGCTCACACAAAGAAACGTTTAAACACGAAGCAAAAGCCTTTGCTTTACCGCCTAAGAAAGTATAGTAGTAGATCATAAACAGAAAAGCCCTGATAGTATTACTATCAGGGCTTTTCTGTTTATGACTTATATATATTATTGAACGATCAGTTTTTTAGAGTATGATTCAGTCAATGTTTGAATGGTTACGATATATAATCCTGCTGCTAATCCGCTTACCTTCATTTCCTGAGTATAATCTGAATCAGCGTAATATCTGACACGGTTACCGGTAACATCTGTAACTGTTACGGACATAATATCATCTTCAGAGAAGTTTGAACGTATCGTAAAGCTACCGTCTACACTAGGATTAGGGAACACGGTCCATTCTGTATTACCATCGAAGTTAACAACTGCGATGGATGAATACGTGTACGTACCGTCATAATCAATTTGTTTTAATCTATAGTAAGAAATCCCTGCATAAGGAGTAAAGTCATATTCTGTATATGTCAATAATCTTGTACTATTTCTATTACCATCAATGGTTGTTACAGTTTGATAATTAATACCATCCGTAGATTTTTCAATCACATAATATTGATTGTTTTTTTCTTCAATCGTTTGCCAAACAATTTTAACATTTCCATCTTCTTTGTATGCATTAAACGAAACTAGTTTAATCGGAAGAGGAGCGCAAGGGTTGGTACAACCTGAGTAACCTAAATAAGTTGAAGTACCAAGTTTTAATTTTGTTTGATCTATTATAACCTGGCTGCTTGAAAATACAGCGCCAGCTGTATAAGTGCTTCCTATTAAATCAAACGTAGTTGAATTGATCTGAATTACTTTCCAATAACCATTCAGGTTTGATACGCCGGTAACACCGGATATCTGAACATAACCATTGGTTGCGGGACCACTTGACATTGTTATTCTATATGCACCACTTCCATTATTACTAACTGATGTTATTGGAATAGTAGCAGGTGCCTGGGCCGGTGCCGAACCGCAGAAATTTAAATTTGTATTATTTAGTAATGTAGAATTTATACCTGAAGTACTTGGTGTAGTGCTTGCTATAATACTGGCACAGCCCGAAGTAAGGTTGATAGGAGTACCGTTATAGTTAGTAATATTTTGAGTAATGTTTAATAAGCTATGGTCACCCATATTAATCGTACCATTGTTCTTGTATAAGTTATTTACAGTTGCTGTTGAATTGGCATTGATATTGAGTGTACCACCATCCACACGAAGTTGGCCTGAAACTGATATATTTCCATTATTTGTAATACTTCCGCCTGCTAAATAATAGTCACCAGTTACTGACATAGTGCCATTATTGGTAATAACAGCAGAATTCGCAGATGCAGCACTCACAAAAGTAAAGTTCCCGGTTGTTGCATTGTTGAATGTTGCACCGTTTGTATTCACAGTCGGTGTATATGTAAAAGTCCCTGCATTATTAAATACTGTACTTGAAGGTATCTGGCCTGGTACAGAAGTAACATTAAAAACAGCACCTAAGGCATTGTTAAAAGTCATACCACTGTTCCATGAGCTTGTGATACTGAAATTCACACCAGTTCCGTAATTATTCAAAGTGTTTGACGTATTCACGTTACCATAAGCTATTGTAACGTTATTGGCATAATTGTTTAAGGTATTTCCGCCAGTACTTAAGGTTAAATTACTCGTTGAGTAATTATTTAAAGTTATACTGGGACCAAAATTTCTTGAACCAGAAATAGTACCACAGTTATTAATGACACCGCTTGGTGAGCCCGATGAAACATCTTTTGAAAATGTACCTCCGCTTAATACGTTTAGGGTACCACCGGACATAGACATAGTACCACCTAGTGTTGGAGTATTATTAATGTACATACTGGCTCCAGAAGGTAAACTGGCACTATTATTTAAAACGCCACCAGAGGCAACAAGTGAACCGCCACTCTGCACCGCAACCTGAGGGCCAATGGAACCTCCGCTAACAATTAAAAGACCACCACTCTGAACAGTAAACGTACCAGTTTGCGCACCAGATGTAAGACACACCACCATACCTGAGGTAACAGTTACATTTGCTGCTGAAGGGCTACTGATGGTGGACGTGCATGTAGCACTTACACTAGGATCAGCAGGGCATTGAGCATTAACACTTATGCTGGCAATACCTGCAATTATAAAAATGATAAAATGGGTAATTCTCTTTTTCATTATTATGGATATATTATCTAAATACTATCTATCTATTAGGGTATTATTATGTAAAGTTTACATTTTTTAACGATTGTTAATTGAAATAGTTTAAAATGTTGATAAAAAATATCTAAAAAGTTATATCAATACTTTTTTTTGTATAGGTAAATCAAAAACTGGAATTATAATCTTCTATTATATCTATTATACTTATTGCTATAGTAAGCAGAAGTTATACTAAGAGTAAGAGACTATATTTTGTATAAAAGTATCTCTTTCCAGCGCAAATATTTAAGCCTTCAATAGCTCATTCATGTAAGTTTTGAAGTTAAAATTGCATTTTAATACTACAAATCGCTCTTGTTAACTTTTGTTAATCGCATTTTTGTATGTAATTCAATAGTGTGAATACTGATTTAGATATGTACTTTTACTTTATTTATACTAAATAATTAAGACTTAGTTCATTAATCTTTATTCCTAAATTTGACGTTGTAAGCTATATGTTTAAACAACTAAATTATGGAATGTTTAAAAAGTGATAAATCTCATCAATCTTTAAATGTTTTTTATTTGTTAAACAATCTGGTATAAGTTTTAATAATATTAAAAGTAGTGTTATGAAAAAAATGAATGCAATCGTTAGTCTTTTCTCTTTTATACTAATTACTATTTGTAGCCAATCTGTTTATGCAAAG
>Ga0210389_10003588_pt1 | contig 12121 bp, 13 predicted proteins | sample IncBWH28OmetaG_FD_160127 | JGI IMG/M metagenome (GOLD analysis project Ga0210389, IMG submission 160127) | Forest soil microbial communities from Barre Woods Harvard Forest LTER site, Petersham, Massachusetts, United States - Inc-BW-H-28-O ... | reverse complement strand
GTGTTTCTGGCACCGTCTGTTCCGTCACGGCCTGCTCCTATGGCGCCATTGTGGCGGGCGCGGCGTTGGCGATCAAGGACGCCTGCCGTTGTCCGCGACCAGTTCCGGCAACGAGATAAATCATTGCTATTGTTGCTGTTTACGACGCCGTCGTCAGATCAGGCCGGATGAAATAACGGGTGGGCTGCTTGCAATCGCCTGAAAAGCGGTGTATGGGGGGATATTCGATTAGCCGCTGTGCCTTGTTGAATGCGCCCGCGGGCTCCTTTTCCAGAGACATCGACCAGTTGAATTTTATATCGCGTGATGGTCACGCGAAATGCGTGCGCGCGTTTTTGGAGAAGAGAGAATGACTACAGGAACAGTTAAATGGTTCAACAGCCAAAAGGGTTTTGGATTTATCCAGCCTAACGATGGCGGCACTGACGTGTTCGTGCACATCAGCGCGGTTGAACGTGCGGGTCTTCCCGGCTTGAACGAAGGCCAGAAGGTCAACTTCGAAATCAAGCAGGACAAGATGCGGGGCAAGAGCAGCGCAGAGAATCTCTCGCTGGCCTAAGGCCTGTCACGCCCTTCCACGGATGTACTGGAAAGGCGGGGTGCCCGCTCGACCCTGGGGTTGAGCGGGTTTTCGTCGTGTTTGGATTTGAAATTCGTACTACGCTTCCCCGGCTAGTGGGGCAGCGAATGTCAAATCCATTCCACCAGCATGAGAAACGACATGGCCAGCAAGAGATCGGATACCCCCTCGCCCGAAAGTGTCGCGCGCGCCAATCGGCAGCGGCTCGCCGCTGAAGAGGGGCGGAAAGCGATGGTGGATGTCGAACAGCGGGCCACCGCGGTCCGCACCAACATGGCGCGGTTGCGGGCGCTGCGGGAAACCAGCGAGGCGCAAACCCGCGAGAACGAATTGACCGCGCCACCACAGAAGAAGGCCAAAAAGAAAAAGGCGAAGGTCTAACGCCCGCTGACCATTTTGCCCGATGAGCATGCGGGCTTATCGCGGTAGCGTCAGGCCGCGTGCTTTCACGCCGCGTTTTTGGAGCGATCTTCCGATTCAGTTGCGCCGGCATCGAGAATGGCGCGATCGAGGCTCGAGGCGCTGGCCTCGCACATCACCTGCGAGACGATATTGCCCGACTTCTCGAATGCGCGTGCCAACGCCTCGAACTGCGCTTTTGCCAGGCGCAATGTCGCAAGCTCGATGGCGATTGAGCCCAGGGGAATGGCGGCAGGCGCATCCTGCACCGCCGCGAGAGCGGCTTCCGCCTGCTCGGCGCGCTGCAGGAATTCGGCTAACCGCCTCTCCATCTCCGCGACAATCTCGTTCGCGCTCGCCCGCTGGCTGGCGAGCTCCGTCTTCAGCGCGAGGATTTCGTTATCGGATTCACCGAGCCTGACTTCGAGCGCTTTTCGGGTCTCGGCGCTCGCATCTCCCTTGATCCGCTCGACCTGAAGAAGCTCGCTGGTCTCCTTCAACAGATCGGCCTGCGCTTCGAGCAACCTGGCCGCGCGGAGTAGATTCTCCGCATTGCTGCCGGTCGACATCAGGTCGGCAAACCTGTGCAAGAAGCGCAGAACTTCCGTCGTCTCGGCTGCCGCCGGCAGGGAACGAATTGGCTCGATCATGAAATCCAGAGTTGAAAAGCGAAAAAAACAGAAAAACAACGACTTTTTTTATCGAGGCGAAGTGCACTTGAAATAACACTTGGCGGCGCGCAACCGACGACAACAAGTCTACAAGAGTCGCGCGACCGGCGCTCGTCGAAGGCACCGCTAACTGCAGCTTATCCCAGGCTTTTTCGGCTTTCGGCGCGCCGGCAACCGGCTTCCCGTCCCGTAGTTGTACGGCCCGTATTCGTACGGTTCCGCAAATTAACCGGCGAGGCGAGGGCGCTGCGATAGAGAGGTTCCACCCAACAATCAGTACGGGAAACGGACATGGCCGCGCCGATCTGCATCACCTGCAACCTCGAACGAAGCCTGATCAGCATCGAGCCCGTCAAGAACCGGCACGACATGCTGCAATACGAATGCCCCCGGTGCAGGAACATCTTCAGCCTGGTGACGCAGCGTATGCCACTGGAGCTGGACGACCTGGTTGTTCACGAACCCGCGCTGCAGGCGGCCAGCCGATAAGAGACCGGTCCTCACCAGAACGTTGAGGGCCTTTCCGTCATTTGCGGGAGGTCCCGGCAGGATATAGGCTCGGGTTCATCGTCATCGAAGGCCAAGAGCCTGTCCATGCGACTGTTCATGCGCCTCTCGGCCCTGCTCCTTGCGTTGCTGGTTGCGCTCGGTTCGCCGGCTGTCGCCGACGACGACGTTGCGAGAGCCCAAGCCGTCATCCGCTCCCAGCTCGAGGCTTTCAGCCGCGACGATGCGGCCGCCGCCTATTCCTATGCCTCTCCAGAAATCCGCAACCTGTATCCGGAAGCGGAGGCTTTTCTTGGCATGGTCCAGCACAGCTACGCCCCGGTCTATCGCCACAAGAGTTTCGAATTCGGCGAAGCGCGCGCAGCTGACGGCAACATTGCGCTCCGGGTTCATATCGTCGACGCCGAAGGCGTTCCGTGGGAGGCGCTCTATACGCTCGAGCAGCAGAGCGACGGCAGCATCAAGATCTCGGGCTGCATTCTGATCAAGACGGGCCAGGGCGTGTAGCGCCAACCGGCCAAGCCGCATAGGCGGCGCGGGCGACGCCTCAGGCGATCGCCATTCGTCGCCCGGCCCGGAGCAGGAGCCCGACCGCGATCGTGATGTTGAGCGCGTTCCAAACCAGCCCGTTGAGGAAGGCGGCTGCATAGGAGCCGGTGACATCGAAGATCACGCCCGATACCCAGCCGCCAAACGACATCCCGATAATGGACGCAAAGATCACGATCCCGATTCGCGTCGCAGCTTCCGAGGCCGGCATCGCCTCGCGCACGATGATGGCATAGCTCGGCACGATGCCGCCCTGGACCAGGCCGAACATCGCCGAGATGATGTAGAGCGAGGTGAGGCCGTCAAAGAACAGATAAAGCAACAGCGCAAAGCCTTGCGCGATCGAGCCGAGCAGAAGGGTGCGGATGCCGCCGATCCTGTCGGCAAGAAAGCCCGAGCCGATCCGGCTGATGAGGCCAAATCCCAGCATCAGCGACAGCATCTCGGCGCCGCGCGCGATGCCATAGCCGAGGTCGCCGCAATAGGCCACGATATGCACCTGCGGCATCGACATCGCGACGCAGCAGGCAATACTGGCCAGCGACAGAATGACGGTCAGTGCATTGGTGGAAAGCCTGAAGTCGAGCTGCGGCGGCGGCGCATCGACATGGCTGCGCCGCGTTCCCGCCCCCATCAGCATGCGCAGCACGATCAGCGCGAGCGCCATCGCCAATGCCGTGAATACGCCGATGGCGATATGGGTGGCGCGCCAGCCGTAGGTCTGCATGCCCCAATTGATCATCGGCGGCCAGATCGTGCCGCCGACATAGTTGCCGCTCGCGGCGATTCCGACGGCCACGCCCCGGTAGCGCTCGAACCAGTGCGAGGCTTCCGCCATCAGCGGGCCGAAGGTCGCCGCCGAGGACAGGCCAATGAAAAAATGCACCAGGATGTATTGCCAAATCGCGGGCGACAGCCCCGCCCCTGCATAGCTGAGGCCGAGAAGGCCGATGCCGGCGCCGATCGCGGCGACGATGCCATAGCGGTCGCTGATCTTGCCGGTCACCACCTGGCCGACACCGAAACCAAGCGTCACCAGCGTATAGGCAAGTGACACCGTCCCGCGTGACACCGCGAATTCGCTCTGGACCGCCGGAAGCACCACGACGACCGACCACATGCCGACGCTGCCGAGCGAACCGATCAGCACGGCTACGGCAAGGCGCATCCATGCCCGGCGCGAATCGGGAACGAACGGCAATGAATTTCGGCTGAGATAAGCGACGGTGTCCACGGCTGGTGCAAATTGGGCGGGCTTAACCTTACGGTCAACCCACGATGGCGCGATATTGGGCATGCAGATGCACTGCAACGGGCCACTGGGCCGGTCCGGCAGAAGAATACCTCCGCATTAACCCTTTGCTAACCATAAACCGGGCAAAAATTGCCCAGTGGTCCGATTCAAACATTCGCATCCATTCTCAGCTGGCACTTTTGCGAATGTTTGCGTCAGAGGACCACTGGCAAACATAAGTATCTAGTGGAGTTTTGGATTTGACATTCGCTGAAGACCCCCGCAGCCAGGTGGGGAGCGAATGTCAAATCCACTCCACTAGGTAAGCGAAGTTGAGTGTCGTCAGCCGCGTTAGATACGGGGGAGTACCCTGTGGACGCCAGTGCGGTGCCTCACTTTCGAAACGGTGGCCCTGCGCCCGCCGCGCAGACGTTTGGCCGCCGTGAACGGCATTCGCGGGGGGAAGCAAGTTCCATGGTTGATGTCACGGCGGGTCAGGGCGGCGCGACGCCCGGCAGCGGATTCCCAAGCCTCAGCGAAATCGGAAACATCCTCAAGCGCGGCGATCTCGCGCTGGCCTTCGGCATTCTCACCATTCTGGTGGTGCTGATCCTTCCCCTGCCTTCGATCGTACTCGACCTGTTCCTGGCGATCTCGATCACGCTCTCGATCCTGATCCTGATGACGTCGCTGTTCATCCAGGCGCCGCTGGAATTCTCGTCGTTCCCGACCATCCTGTTGATCTCGACCATGCTGCGGCTGTCGCTCAACCTCGCCTCCACGCGGTTGATCCTCTCGCGCGGCCATGAGGGCACCGATGCCGCCGGCCACGTCATCGAGGCCTTCGGCAACTTCGTGATGGGCGGCAATTTCGTGATCGGGATTATCGTCTTTGCGATCCTGGTGATCGTGAACTTCGTCGTCATCACCAAAGGCTCGGGCCGCATTGCGGAAGTCGCCGCCCGCTTCCACCTCGACGCCATGCCGGGCAAGCAGATGGCGATCGACGCCGACCTCTCCGCCGGCCTGATCGACGAGAAGGCCGCCAAGGAACGGCGCAAGGCGCTGGAAGACGAAAGCGGCTTTTTCGGCGCCATGGACGGTGCCTCGAAATTCGTCCGTGGCGACGCGGTGGCCGGTCTTCTGGTCGTGTTCATCAATATCGTCGGCGGCATCATCATCGGCGTCGCCCAGCAGAGCCTGAGTTTTTCCGAAGCCGCACGCACCTATACGCTGCTCACCGTCGGCGACGGCCTCGTCACGCAGATCCCGGCGCTGATCGTCTCGACCGCGGCCGGCCTCCTTGTCTCGAAAGCCGGCGTCTCGGGGGCGGCCGACAAGGCGTTGATGAAGCAGCTATCCGGTTACCCGCAGGCGCTCGGCATGTCGGCCGGCGTGATGCTGGTGCTCTCGATGCTGCCGGGTATTCCAATGCTTCCCTTCCTCGCGCTCGGTGGCGGGGCTGCGGCACTGGCGCTCTCGGCCCGCAAGTTCAAGCGCGCCGCAACGGCCGCGGCGGCGAGTGCGGCGGCGGCCCCGGCAGCGGCGGCGGCCGCGGCGGCTGCGGCCGAGGAGCCGATCTCCGCTGCCTTGAAGATCGACGATCTCAAGATCGAACTCGGCTACGCGCTGTTGCCGCTGGTGAACGGTCCCGACGGCACCGACCGGCTGACCGAACAGATCAAGGCGCTGCGGCGTTCGCTCGCAATCGAGATGGGCTTCGTGATGCCCTCGGTGCGCATCCTCGACAACGTGCAGCTCGAGGCGAACACCTACATCATCAAGATCAAGGAGGTGGATGCGGGAACGGGGCGGATCTGGCCGAACCAGTTCATGGCGATGGACCCCGGCGGAAGCCAGGTCGATGTGCCGGGCATCCACACCACGGAGCCGACTTTCGGATTGCCGGCAACCTGGGTCGACTCCAGCCTGAAGGAAGAAGCCTCGTTGAAGGGCTACACCGTGGTCGACGCCGCCACCGTGCTTTCGACCCATCTAACCGAGCTGCTCAAGAACAACATGTCGGACCTGTTGTCCTACGGCGAGGTGCAAAAGCTCATCAAGGAGCTGCCGAAGGAACAGGGCGAACTGGTCAAGGACATCGTGCCGGCCCAGATCACGATTTCCGGTATCCAGCGCGTGCTCCAGTTGCTCCTGGCCGAACGCATCTCGATCCGCGATCTCTCCACCATTCTCGAGGGCATCGCGGACGCGCTCGCCTTCTCGCGCAATCCGGCCACCGTCGTCGAGCATGTCCGCGCCCGCCTGGCGCGCCAGATCTGCGCGCAGAACACCACCGGCAACGGCTACCTGCCGCTAATCGCGCTGTCGGCGAAATGGGAGCAGGCCTTTGCGGAATCGCTGATCGGCCAGGGCGAGGAGCGCAGCCTCGCCATGCAGCCATCCCGGCTGTCGGAATTCATGACCGTGGTGCGCGACCGGTTCGAACAGGCTGCGCGCGATGGCGAGGCGCCGGTGCTGGTCACGTCGGCGGCGATCCGGCCCTTTGTCCGCTCGCTGGTGGAGCGCTTCCGCGCGCAGACGACCATATTGTCGCAGGCGGAAATCCATCCCCGCGCCCGGCTGAAAACGGTCGGCAGCGTCTAGCGCTCGCCGCCGCTTCCACAACCGCCCCAACAACTTAGAGCAGTGCCGCGAAGCAGCGGAGCACCGTGTTTTTTCGTCACAGGCAACCGATTTCTTGATTTTCCGTAACCTTGGGCTAGTTCAGCCGGTGAGGATCCGAAAGCCTGTTTACCTCACTAAGTAACTTTAATTGCTGGCATATTTTGACTTTTCAAACCCGCCGCCGGAAAACAGATCGCGGCGGATCACGTCTTATCACTGCCTTGTGATCGCCCCTTTGGAAACGAACGGCGTTCCCTTACGTTCTTTACACCGAGGCGATGAACCTGGCCGCGCACGAAGGACACCAATTCGCGAAGGGCAGGCATCGGGAGGCTTGTGATGAACCATTCGATTTACAGCGCTGATCGCTCGACGCACCTCAAGATTGTGGTGGTGGCGTTGGTCGCTGGTATCGCGGTGGCAGGCTTCGGAATCTCGGCTCGCAGTTTTTCGGATGACTACACGCAGACAGCGCGCGTCATCAAGGCCGGCAAGGCGGTCACCGTAACGAGTTCGGACACTTCGATGGTGCGATAGGATTTAAGGAATTCACGCGGCGCTTTACCAGCCCCCCAAAACGCCGTGTGGATATTGGAAGGCCCAACTTTCCCCCAAGTTGGCAAGTCCCCGAAAACGCCCGCTCCCCACGGGCGTTTTCTTTTTGTGCATAGCGCTTGTAAGAAAGGGAAAGCGCCGCGCGCCTAGCGCGGCGGCGGCACGGTCTCGATCAGCTTGCCGGTCAGTATCGGGGTCGAATGCGGATTGCCGTCGGGCGATCCGCCGGCCTGCTCGACGGTCACCGCGTAAGTCGCCGACTTGACCATGTCGTCGTCATAGGATGCGAGCACCGGCCGTGAGGTGAAATCGTTAGCCCCGATCACCCCAAGCGAGCGCGGCTTCGGCAGCTTGTCGGAGATCAGCCACAACTCGAAGCTCGAACCGGGTTCGGCGGACGCACCGACCTTGCGCACCGTGAAATTCCGGGTGGCGTCGTCCACCGTGAGGATGAAGGCTGGTCCGCCGCCTTCCTTCTGGAGCACGGCCACATATTGAGCCGACGGCTTTGGAGCAGGCGGCGGCGTCCTGGTTTCCGCGACTTCAACCTTCTTCTGCCTGATGCTGTCCGGAAGCAAATCCGGCATCGACACCCCAATCCCGATCATCACGACCAGCACTGCGGCGATCGCCGAGGCCGCGGTTGCAATCATGCGCCAGCGGCGGGCACTCGCGGCCAGTTCGACCACGTTCGAGGTGTCGAAGCCGTTCGAGGTCCTCGGGGTGTCGGTCGCAACGGACGCGGTTCCGAGTGACTCAAGTGCTGCGGCGAATGGCTCGGGCTCCGGCAACACAATCGCCGCCTGTTGCTCCAACAGACCGATCGCGGCCCTGATCTTTGCCCACACTTCCGGTCGCGGCTCGACCGACCCAACCATCTGATTGAGTGCGCCGAGCTTCTGCTCCCACGCGCTGACCATCGCCGTGAAGTCCTTGTCGACGGACATCATGGTCTCGACCTGCGCCCGTTCCTCGGCATCGAGCGTGCCGAGCGCGTATTCCGCGGCGAGCGCGATATGGTCCTCGCTATAGGCCATCATCTAAATTCCAGAACCTCAAATTCCAAGACACTCCCTGATATCCATCATGCTGCGACGCAGCCACGTCTTCACCGTATTCACCGGCGCCTCGAATTTCTCCGCCAACTGCTCGCGGCTCCAGCCGTTGTAATAGGCCAGCAGCACGAGCTTTTGCCGATCCGGCTCCAGTCGACCGACGCACTCCAAAAGCCGTTTCAGCTCTTCCGTCATCTCCCGCCGCGCGAGCGGATCGGGCGTCTCCGCCGCCACTTCCAGGGCGGCCGGCTCCTCTTCGATCGAAGCCTCGCTGCGCTTGCGCACAACGTCGATGGCCCTATTGCGTGCAATCGATGCCATCCATGTGATCGGAGAAGACTGGCCCGGATTGAACTGACCTGCGCTGTTCCAGATCTTGACGTAAGCTTCCTGTATGACCTCCTCGGCAAGATCCGGTCGCCGCAAGATACGGAGCACCACACCAAAAAGTTTCGCCCGTGTGGCGGCGTACAACCGCTCGAAAGCGGCCTCATCGCCCTTCGCTACCGCGGCGATCAGCCAGACGAGCTCAGCCGGCGTCAGCATTTAGCGTTCCCCAAATCGCGATGCCCGATCATTCGTTTGCGGGAAGTGCCCACCAGATATCCAGACGTGTCGTATCACATCTTGGGCCAAATCGGTCCACCGGGGAAGCGATGGGCGAGCCCTGTGGACAGGGCTCGCAGCGTAAGAAAGAACGCCAAAAACCCGAGCGCAAGGCCCGGGTTTCGACAATTCAAAACGGCGTTGTGAGCGAAGGAAGACCTTTAAGCGATCGCGCCGATCCGGGCGCGCATCAAACCGATGCTGTCGAGGTCGGCCTGTTCGCGGGCGCTTTCTTCGGCGCGCTCGCGCGCCTGATCGCGTTCATCCAGCAGTTCGACCTTCTTGAGTTCGTCGAAGGCTTCGGCCAACAGGCCACGGGCGTCTTCGAGCTGGACACGCAGTTCATCGGCGGAGCGGGTGAGATTTTCCCGGCGCTGGATCGCGGCCTTGGCATAGGTCGGATAGGCAAAATGCGAGGGATCGTTGATACCCGCGCGTTCCTGCTCGCTCTGGATTTCGCGTTCCAGGTCGACCGACATGCGCTGGAAATCAGCGATCATGCCCTCGATCTGGGAGACCCTGCGGCGCTTTTCATCGACCTGAAATTTCTTCAGACGGATCAGCGTTTCACGTGACTTCATCGACTCATACTCCCCAGAAGTCCCAATCTCGATACGGGACAGTGCCGGCTCCCCCTGGGGGCCCCGCCGGCATTACAACTGCGGTGCGGATGATGGCCTGACAAAGTTAGCGTTCCGTTTCCAAACCCTGCAGGATTCGTCCCAATTGCGCATAACCGTCATTCAGTCCGGTCGCCTCGTCCTTGGCCTGGCGCAAAAAGGCCTCCAGCGGCTCCCGAAGGCGGATGGCCTCATCCACTTCCGTGCTTGAGCCGGCCTTGTAGGCCCCGAGCTGGATCAGCTCTTCCATATCGGCATAGGTCGACATCAAGTGACGCGCCTTCGAAATGACCGGCAGATAGGCCGGATCGGCCGATTTCGGCATCGTGCGCGATACGGACTTGAGAATGTTGATCGCCGGAAACCGCCCGCGCTCGGCGATCCGCCGCTCCATCACCACATGGCCATCGAGGATGCCGCGCACCGCATCCGCGATCGGCTCATTGTGATCGTCGCCATCGACCAGTACCGTAAAAATGCCGGTGATGGTGCCCTGCCCTGCGCCCGGGCCGGCACGCTCCAGAAGCTTCGGCAGTTCGGTGAACACGGTCGGCGTGTAGCCCTTGGCGGTCGGAGGCTCGCCGGCCGACAGACCAATCTCGCGCTGCGCCATGGCAAAGCGGGTCACCGAATCCATCAGGCACAGGACGTCCTTGTCTTCGTCGCGAAAATGCTCGGCGATCGCGAGCGTCAAATAAGCCGCCTGCCGCCGCATCAAAGCCGGCTCGTCGGAGGTCGCCACCACCACCACCGATCGCGCCAGCCCCTCCTCGCCGAGGTCGTCCTGCAGAAATTCCTGCACCTCGCGGCCGCGTTCGCCGACGAGGCCGATCACCGTGATATCGGCATCGACATTGCATGCGAGCATCGACAGCAGCACCGACTTGCCGACGCCGGAGCCGGCAAAAATGCCAAGCCGCTGGCCGCGGCAGCAGGTCAGAAACGTATTGAGCGCCCGCACGCCGAGATCGAGCGGGGGACCGACGCGCTTGCGTGAATGCGCCGGCGGCGGCGCGTTGCGGTAGGGCACGGGCGATGGTCCCTGCGGCAGCGGCCCCTTGCCGTCGATCGGTTCCCCCATGGCGTTGAGAACCCGCCCCAGCCATAGCGATGAAGGCCGCACCTGGTTGCCGGAATTGCCGATCACGGCGCGACAGCCGCGCCTCACCCCGTCAAGGCCGGCGAACGGCATCACCACCGCGTTGTTCCCGGTGAAGCCGATGACCTCGCAGGGGATGAAACGGTTGTCGCCGGTGTCGATCACGATGCGGGCACCGACGCTCATCGCGTGAATGGGGCCGGCGATCTCCACCATCAGGCCGCGAACGCCGACTACGCGGCCATAAATGTTGATGCCGTCGATATCGCCGATCTGTTCGGCGAGCGCCTTCATTGCGAAAACCTTAAGTTTTCGCGACTTAGGAGCCGAACCTTAACTTGGTGTTTACCCGCATCATTAATCATTACGTCACTGTCTTTGGTGACTGAGGACGCTCGACCTTTGCGAAGGAAGGGCGAGTCGAGAGAGTCGGTTAGGCCCGTCTCTTAATGTCGGACTTGAGCGAGATCGGGTACGAAAAACTGCTTCTACGCAATATCTTAGGGCGATTCGAAAAAAATTGCACTGAAGTATCTTGCGGAACAGAATCAGATTTTGTTAACCATATCTCGTCAGGATCCGAATCAGTTGTTCAAAGGCGTTTTGAGTGCCGCAAGTGCGGCCGACCTGACGCCCGGAGCGGCGACGATAGGGGACTGGCATGCGCGTTTTGCTGATAGAAGATGACAGCGCCGTCGCGCAGTCGATCGAATTAATGCTGAAATCTGAGAGCTTTAACGTCTACACCACAGATCTTGGTGAAGAAGGCGTCGATCTCGGAAAACTCTACGACTACGACATTATCCTGCTCGACCTCAATCTTCCGGACATGTCCGGCTACGATGTGCTCAAGCAGCTTCGGGTGTCGAAGATCAAGACACCCATTCTGATCCTCTCCGGCCTCGCCGGCATCGAGGACAAGGTCAAGGGCCTCGGCGTCGGCGCCGACGACTATATGACCAAGCCTTTCCACAAGGATGAACTGGTCGCCCGCATCCATGCGATCGTGCGCCGTTCCAAGGGCCACGCCCAGTCGGTGATCCAGACCGGCGATCTCGTGGTCAATCTCGACACCAAGACGGTCGAAGTCGGCGGCCAGCGCGTGCATCTGACGGGCAAGGAATACCAGATGCTGGAGCTGCTCTCGCTCCGCAAGGGTACCACCCTGACCAAGGAAATGTTCCTCAACCACCTCTATGGCGGCATGGACGAGCCCGAGTTGAAGATCATCGACGTCTTCATCTGCAAGCTGCGCAAGAAGCTCGCCAATGCTTCCGAAGGCCGCAACTTCATCGAAACCGTGTGGGGCCGCGGCTACGTGCTGCGCGAGCCGCACGAGCATGAAGAGCGCATTCCCGCCTGATCTGTTTCGTGCGAGCCCGTCGGCTCACTCCTCCCAGACTGAACCCCGCCGTTTACGGCGGGGTTTTTGTTTGTGGAGTGAACGGTTAGTGCCCCGACGGACAGGCCGTGCGGACGTTGCGCCCGGGCGAAGTGTAGACCGGTTCGCGTGAAGCAAACGCGTCAGATCGATAGGCTGAGCCCGCTTTGACTTGATCAAACCGAATGGGCTCTCACACTATCGCGCCGCGACAGCGGCCTTGTGCAGCATGCCGCC
>Ga0210389_10003587_pt1 | contig 12122 bp, 11 predicted proteins | sample IncBWH28OmetaG_FD_160127 | JGI IMG/M metagenome (GOLD analysis project Ga0210389, IMG submission 160127) | Forest soil microbial communities from Barre Woods Harvard Forest LTER site, Petersham, Massachusetts, United States - Inc-BW-H-28-O ... | reverse complement strand
AGTCAGGAGGCTGATTATGGCGCTTTATGCTTTCGACGGAACGGGCAAGACCGACGTACCAGACTTTTCGGTGGACTCCAATGTCGTTTGGTTCTACAACGCATACACGGGAGCCAACAAGGTCTATCTCACAGGCGTGGGTACGGCCCCAGGCCCTGCAAAAGTTCTGGGCCTTATAACCGGATTCGGCGGACACGATCGCATTCGGCACGCGCTCTCGGAGGTGAGCAAGAACTTCCAGGCCGGGGATCGCGACATCGATATCGTTGGCTTCAGCCGCGGCGCAGCGGAGGCTGTCGACTTTGCCAACGAGATCGCCAAACAGACCAAACTGCCCGGACCATCTCCCGCGTCAATCCGCTTTCTGGGTATCTGGGACGTCGTCGGCTCCTTTGACTTGCCGGGTACAGTCATCGAGAACGTCGGCTTCGATTTCAAGACGCCGCCCACGGCAAAGCGGATCGTACACTGCATGGCGCTTGACGAGCGCCGAGTCTTCTTCCCGCTCACACGAATGTCTGGAACGGGAGCGAATGAACAGGGCCGGTTGCTCGAACTCTGGTTCCGGGGCGTGCATTCCGACGTAGGCGGCGGCGACACGGTGCCGGGTCTGTCAAGTATAACCCTGAACTTCATGTTCAATCAGGCGATTCGCGCCGGGGTGCCGATAGATCCTGCTCATGTCACGCAGAACGCTCAACGAATGGATCCGGCCAAGCCGATCTCGTTTGATCTGGTTCACGCTGCAGCGCCGTTGGAACCACCGAGGGTATTGATCCACGGCGATTCCGTTCATGTTTCGGTGACGGCGCGGGACCCCATCACAGTCAACGGAGTTCCGTATCAATACAACAATCCGCCAACGTCTCTCACGCGTGTGGATGACAATGGGCAGCCAGTGCTTACCCAGGCTGCCGGCTAGCTCGTCACAGTCTTGGCCCGAAACCCATTCTGAGCCGCGCGCGCCAGGGTGCCCGGAAGTGGGGCAGGAATGGGGTCCTGCAGGGGATTGGTAATCCGCTTGGCGGCTAGTGTGAAAACGCAAAGCAGATTATCAATCGGCCGCAGATTGACAATCTGCCGCCACGATAACTGTGAAACTGCCAAGGTCTTCTGAGAGTGCTGGACCTGACCACAGCAACCGAAGCTCCAGGGCCCGCATGACCGCGTTTGCTGGGAGGCCGAAGCCTCGTTCGTGATTTACGATCTTCGTCACACGTTTGGAACTCGGATGATCGAATCCGGCGCGGATTTAGTTAGCGATGGTGGCCGCAATCCTGGACGCAATGGAGCTATACGAAGCTGCGCGGAATCGGAACAAACTCCGCTTGGTCTGAGAACGTGTGAGAATTGGGCTGATGGCCGAACTTACGAGATCGTTCATTGCCCGGTTACGAGCGGACGATCCGACTCTACGAAAAGATCTCTGGATGATCTCTGATCTGCTTCGAAGAGCTTGGTCTCAGGAATATTGGAGCGGGTTTGAGGAGATCGACTCCGAGGAAATCTCCACCGAAGAGGCTTTAGAACTGCGCGGAGCGTTATTGGACGCGTACCACCGAGCTTCGAACAAGACAGACTCGTGGGGGTTGCTCGACACGCTGGCCCGTGCATATGAGGAGTCGATCAAAGATGATCTTGTCAAGCAACTGCACCTCGCGCTCGAAATGCAGCGCGCCGCGAGCGGACTGCTCTGGCAAACGTTGCGGGGGCTCGATGATGTGGGGGAGCAGGTCTGGGAACCGTCCGAGAATAGCTTGGGTTTGTCGTGCGTGGAGATGAACATCCGGGCGGCTGAACGATACCTGCAAAAGCGCGGCATTCTTGTCCCTTGGTGAAAAAACGCGTCGCATTCTGATTCCGATCTATCTCATCCGCGCCTGGGGCCAATCACCGAGTGCGACGGGTTGGTTGCTGGCTCCGCTTGGAGTGGCGATGATCTGTACCTATCGATAGTATCCACGCCCGGCCTTTCGTAATCACGATTAAGCCCGCAAGAAATGGAGGCTCTGACGGCCGGGCAGGTTCGTGACCGGCAACGGCAGCCTGAACCGATTGCATGCCAGGTATCTTAAATTAACCCGGTAGTTAACAGGATTCTTACCAACCCACGCCCGCCTTCCGATGCGCCAAACCGGATAAATCTTATGCGGTCTGCTAACGTTAGCGCGCCGTCTCGCAGAGACGCCCCAACTTCAGCAAAGCCCGCTCATGCGCCTCGGTCCATGCATGGCCGCAATTGATCCGGATATGATGGCGGAACCGGTTTGACGGCGAGAAGATCTTCCCCGGCAGGATAGCGATGCGTTCGGCCAACGCGACCTGATAAAGTTTCAGCGCGTCAACCTTCGGCGGCATTTCAACCCACAGAAGAATCCCACCGGCTGGCCGGCTCACGCGCGTGCCCTCGGGAAAATAGCGCGCCACGGCCTGGCGGACGCTATCCACCTGACTCGCGAAAGCGCTTTTCAGACGATTAACGTGCCGGTCATAGCCGCCCGAACCCAGAAACTCCGCGATGGCCATCTGCGGAAGCGTCGAAGGCACAACAGTGGACAGGAATTTCAGCCGGCCCACCTCAGCGCGGAACCGCCCCGGCGCGACCCAGCCCACCCGGAAGCCAGGAGCCAGTGTCTTCGAAAACGAAGAGCACAGCAGTACCAGTCCCTTCTGATCGAATGATTTCACCGTGCGCGGACGGGGGCTCTCGTGAGCCAGGTCGCCGTAAACGTCATCCTCGATGATGGCCAAATTCCAGCGCGCAGCCAGATCCGCGAGAGCCTTCTTGCGCACATCGGGCACGACATATCCCAGCGGGTTATGGCAATTCGACATCACGATACATGCCTTGACCCGATGTTTCCGGATCGCGTTTTCCAGCCTGTCGAGACAGATGCCTTCCTGCGGATGAGTGGCGATCTCGACGACCTTGAGTCCAAGCGACGCGGCGCTCCCCAGAACCCCGAAATAGGTCGGGCTCTCCACCGCGATGACGTCTCCCGGCTTCGTGACGGCGCGCAGGCTGAGATTCACCGCCTCCAGGGCGCCGGCCGTAACGACAATATCCTGCGGTGCGTAGTCGCATCCCAGATCAGGCGAGCGTCGTGCGATTTGCCGCCGCAGCGACTCGAGCCCGGGCGGAAACAAATATCGCGCGCTGTGCAGGGGCTGTCGGTTGACGATCCGCCGGAGTATCAGGTTCAGAGCGCGATTCGGATACAGATCGGGAGTGACGCACCCCGCCGCGAACGGAATGCATTCCGGATCGTAGGCAGTGGCCATGAACGTCTCGAGAATGTCGTTGGTGCCGATCAGGTGGGGATTCGCGAGGCGCGTTTCGTAGCGTGGTTCGGGAATCAGGCTTGCGTACGGACGGCGCACAAAGAACCCGGATTTCGGACGCGCTTCGAGATGCCCCCGGCTCTCCAGCCACATGTAAGCCTGCAGGGCCGTCGAGATGCTCACGCGCTTCTGTTTGCTGAGGCGGCGAATGGATGGCGCCTTCTCACCGGCTCGCAAGGTGCCTTTGCCAATCTGTTCGACGATGCCTTCGGCGATCTGAATGTAAAGCGGCGCTGCAGCCGCTGCACTGGCCATTACTGCCATATATAACAGTTTTCTTCGAAATAAAACTGTACCCGTTATACACGCATGGATCTGCATCTGTATCGATCTTCGTCAAACGCAATACCTGCTTCTTATCCCCCGGATTGAGCCTTTCACGGGCCAGCTCGACCCTTCACAGGTTCGTCCACGATGGCGTGCGGGTGATGTCGGTACTATCCGTTCCAGGGAGAGACACCGATGAGAAAAGCAATAACCGTGATGACACTGATCGCCCTGGCCTACGCGGTCGCAGCCGCACAGCAACTGACGAATCTCACGCGGGTGAACGTTTTCGCCGTATTCAACAGCCCGAGCTTTGGCGGCCAACCCATCAAAATCGGACGCGCGGTTCCTTCACGGAATTGGGCTCGCCCGGCGCTCGGTCGAACCGATCCGGCATCAGGATCTCAACGGAGCGGCCGAGTTGTGGCATCGGGCGTTGGGCGATCGGGATACAGCCCGCAACTTGCCCCGGACAATGAGAAAATCATTGGCGGCCGCGCGGCGCTCCTGATCTCGGCGTCGCGGCAGATGCCCGACGGCCTCGAGCGCCCGTTCATACCAAGCGTGGGCGTCTGACCAGAAATGCCTCCGTAGGTACACGCGGCACCCAGCGCGCGTTTCTGACATTTTTTTCGAAAAGGCGTGATGCATGAACGAACACGATGAAAAGGAGATCGCCATGCCGGAACTAATAGATGGAATTGATGCGTCAATCAAGGACGAGATAGCGGCGAAAGTCGGTCCCGCGGGAATCGACATCGCCTACCACCGCCTTGGCAAACCGGAGGCCCCCACAGTGCTTCTGATCATGGGCGTTGCCGCGCAATGCATTCATTGGCCGGATGAGTTCTGCCATGCCCTGGCCGAGCGCGGCTTGCAGGTAATCCGCTTTGACAATCGCGACGCCGGGCTATCCACCCACCTGAGAAATGCTCCACCTCCGAACCTGCCTGCGGCGATTGCCGGAGATCTTTCCTCAGCGTCTTATACGTTGTCCGATATGGCAGCGGACACCACAGGTCTGATGGATGCGCTCGGCATCAAGAAGGCGCACGTAGTTGGCGCGTCTATGGGCGGCCATATTGGGCAAACGATGGCTATTGAGCATCCGGAACGCGTCCGGTCTCTTGTATCGATGATGTCGACAACCGGCAACAAGAACGTTGGCCAGCCATCGCCAGAGGTGCTCCGGGAGGTGTTTGGCGGCCCTCCCGCAACCACACGGGAGGAGGTTGTTCAAATGATGCTTCGGGCCATCCGTGCCGTCGGCTCACCCCGATATCCGATGGATGAACGGGAAGTCGCCGCGCGAGCCGGCCGCGCGTACGATCGCTGTCACGATCCGATCGGCTCTGCTCGGCAGGGAATTGCTTCGATCGCGTCAGGAGATCGGACAGAAAGATTACGACATCTCGCGGTCCCCGCGCTGGTGATCCATGGCCTCGCTGATCGCATGTGCGATGTCAGCGGTGGGCGAGCAACTGCCAACGCGATTCCCGGAGCGGAGCTTGTCCTGATCGAAGGAATGGGACACGATCTGCCGCCCGGTTTGCGGCTCGATTTGGCAGAGCGCATTGCAGAATTCGTGTGGCGGGTGGAGCGCGCAAATCCGGCCTGAACGGCCCTGAGGGGAAATTACAGGCGTTCTCCAAGCGCGCAGGCTGGCCGCGGATTTGACGCCTCGCGATTCGGCGAGGTGACGTCAGGTCCAATGAACAGTCAGTCTCAAATTAGAACTGTACTGGTTATACAGCCGTCGATCTGCATCTGTACCTCCTGTTGCCAAAACGCTAATCTTTTCTCAAAGGGAAAAGGAGCACCGGGAATGCCGGGTTTCAGGGTCTTGACCGTGGATGACGAAGCGAGCGCGCGGCGCCAGTTGCGCGGCCTCCTTTCGCTCGATCCGGAGTGCGAACTGATCGGCGAGTGTTCGAGCGGCGCCGAAGCCATGCGTTCGCTTGAAGACACGGAAGCGGACATTCTGTTCGTCGACGCCGAGACTCCGGAGGTGAATGGCTTCGAAGTGGCTCGTGCGGTGTCTGGTCGTTCGCCGCTGGTAATCCTGACATCGGCCCGGAGCGATTATGCCCTCCGGGCCTTTGAGGCACAGGTGTTCGATTATCTGCTCAAGCCGATCGAGCGAACGCGTTTTCACAATTCGCTCGGCCGCGCGAAGATTGAAGTCGCGCGCAGAAGCGCGATAAGCGTTAAGCGGCAGCGCCAATCACCGGAGCGTATCGCCGTGCGTCATAACGGACGTGTGCTCTTCCTGCGGCTCGATGAGATCGATTGGATCGAGGCCGCCGACAATTATGTTGGACTACATTGCGGTGGGAGAACCCACATGCTGCGCGAGACGATGAGTGAGGCCGAGGCGCGCCTCGATCCCGCTCGGTTTGTCCGCATTCACCGCTCCACAATCGTAAATATAGACCGGATCAGGGAACTGCGTCCGTGGTTCCGCGGCGACTATCAGGTGATTCTCGAAGACGGAACCCAGCTTACAATGACAAAAACCCATCGCGAGCGCCTGGATTCGCAAGTGTTGCTCGGGTCGTTTACCCGCTGAGTGTCTGCCGGGTTTACTGTGCCGCCATCCATGAGTTCGACGGTCAGCAGAGCCTGTTTGCGGTTAACCTTCGCCTGCAACTCCAGCACCTGGGCTATCAGTTTTTCGTGTTCCTTCTTGTGAGCCGCAAGCTCGGGGTACTTTTACCTCTCGATGAGCCGCTCCTCGGCCGCGAAATGGTCTTTGGTGTGGTCCACGAGTCGGGCCAACGACTGGTTGAGAACATCCGGGCCCTTGCCTTGAGACATTGCACTATGGAGTTCTCCTGCGAGCGCGAAGAGACGCTTGTGTTGAGCGCCAATTGCAGGAATGCCTACGCTATATTCGGGCTTCCAATCAGACATACCAATCGGATCATCGGGGTTCTCGGCGAAAACTGCAGGACCTACCCCTTACGATGAAAAGGACAATGAAAGCCCTCGTAAAAAGTAAGCCTGAGCCAGGACTCTGGCTCGAGGAAGTACCCATGCCGGAGATCGGCATCAATGACGTGCTCGTGCGCGTGAAAAAAGCGTCGATCTGCGGCACTGACGTTCACATCCTGAAGTGGGACGACTGGGCGCAGCGCACGATCCCGGTTCCGATGGTGATCGGCCATGAATTCGTAGGCGAGATCGTAGAGGTGGGTTCGAATGTCGCCGATTTTTTCCCTGGCCAACTGGTGAGCGGTGAAGGCCATGTCATCTGCGGGCGCTGCCGGAACTGCCTTGCGGGGCGCCGCCACCTCTGCGCGAATACGAGCGGAGTGGGCGTGAACCGCCCGGGCGCGTTTGCCGAATACATCGCTCTGCCCATGACCAACATCTGGGTGCACAAGCGCGCCATTGACACCGATATCGCGTGTATCTTCGATCCGTTCGGGAATGCCGTGCATACAGCCCTGGCCTTTCCGGTACTGGGCGAAGATGTCCTCATAACCGGCGCTGGCCCGATCGGCATCATGGCGGCGGCGGTGGCGAAGCACTCTGGCGCGCGTCACGTCGTGATCACCGATTTGAATCCTTATCGGCTCGAACTCGCGCGAAAGGTGGGCGTGACGCAGGCCATCGATCCGCGAACAACGAGTCTTCGCGAGGTGCAGAAGGAACTCGGCATGACCGAGGGCTTCGATGTGGGGCTGGAAATGTCGGGCAGCGCCCCGGCGTTTCGCGACATGCTCTCAAATATGGCCCATGGCGGAAGGATTGCCATGCTCGGAATCCCGCCGAACGAGATCGCCATCGACTGGAACATCGTCATCTTCAACATGCTCACCATTCACGGCATCTACGGCCGGGAGATGTACGAAACCTGGTACAAGATGACCGTGATGCTCGAATCGGGTCTCGACATCAGCCCTGTAATCACGCACCATTTCGCGTTCGCCGACTTCAGGGAAGCGTTTGAATTGATGCAGTCGGGCAATTCGGGAAAGATTATCATGAATTGGGACTAACAGGGACGCGTGCAGTCGCAGATCAGGCTCGGCAAAATCTTCGGCATTGAGATTGGTCTGCACTATAGCTGGTTTCTGATCGCTCTCCTCATCGTCAGTTCGCTCTACGCACAGTTCCATGCGAAGAACCCCGAATGGGGTGACGGCGTCATTCTGGCGATGGCCATCGTGACTGGCGTGTTGTTCTTCGTTTCCCTGCTGGTCCACGAACTGGCGCATTCGTTGTTTGCCAATGCCCACGGCCTTCCGGTCAAGCAGATTACGCTTTTCGCATTGGGAGGCGTGTCGCAGATCGAGAAGGAGCCCACCAGCGCCAAGCATGAGTTCTGGATGGCTTTCGTCGGTCCCTTGACGAGTGCAGCAATCGGCGGGATTTGCGTGGGAGCCGCCAATCTGGCGTCGAATGCCCCGCTGCGCGCGATGGTCTCTTGGCTGGGCTATATCAATCTCGCTCTTGCGGTCTTCAATATGGTTCCTGGTTACCCGCTGGATGGCGGACGGATCCTGCGCGCCATTCTGTGGTGGAAAACCGGTGACGCAGATCGCGCCACGCGGATGGCCGCCAAAACCGGCCAGTTTGTAGGCGGGCTCTTCATTGTGCTGGGCATCCTGCAGTTCGCCGGCGGCGCGGGCTTCGGTGGCCTCTGGATCTCCTTCATCGGCTGGTTCCTTCTGCAGGCGGCGGGGGAAAGTTCGCAGCGGATCGGGCTGGAACACGCGCTTGCGGGTGTCACCGCAGGCGACCTGATGAGCAACGATTGCCCTTCGCTCGATGGAAATCTGAATATCCAGCATTTTGTCGATGAGGAGCTTCTGCGCACCGGCAAGCGATGTTTTGTGGTGACGCAAAACGGCGTGGTGGCAGGACTGGTGACGCCGCACGAAGTGAAGGAAATCGAGCGCGCGCGATGGCCTTACACGACGCTCGACGCCGTCATGGTCCCGCTGGACAACTTGCACACCGTGCCGCCGGAGACCCCTTTGAAAAACGTTCTGGAGATCATGGGTCGTGAGGATTTGAATCAGGTCCCGGTGGTGGCGAACGGGCGTCTTGCGGGCATTCTTTCACGCGCGCACGTTCTGGAGTATCTCCGGACGCGCGCTGATCTAAAGGTGTAAAGCCCGGCTTGGGCACGAGGGGCAGATCGAGACCCAACGTAGTATGGACGCTCGACCTCAATCTGCCTCGCGGAGGATGCCCGTCCCGCTCTTCAATTGTCAGCAAACAAGCTCCGTAGTCATAGTCGGAAAATTACCGTCCAGGTGTAAGTTCGCACACGTTTTCATTCGCACGCATCCGGTCCTGGTGAGGAATTTCGCGGAACTGAGAGATACTCGGAATTCGTGGGCGACCTCTTTCTCGGCGTTGACGGCGGACAATCCAGTACGACTGCCGTCATTGGTGATGCGGAGGGGCGCATCGTCGGATGGGGCAGTGCCGGGCCGTGTAATCACGTAGGCGCGGCTGAGGCCCGCGATAAATTCCGCCGTGTCATGCAGGAATGTCTGGCGCAGGCCGCGGTGAAAGCCGGCGTCCAGACCGGTCTCAGCCGCTGGCGCTTTAAAGCCGCATGTCTCGGCATGAGCGGCGGACCCGAAGACAAGGCCGCGCTCCTGCACGAACTGGTGGAATCAGACCACACCACGGTCACACACGACGCGGCCATCGCGCTCGCTGGAGCAACGTCCGGCGAACCCGGAATCATCGTGATCGCAGGCACGGGCTCCATGGCATTCGGACAGAACGCGCGCGGTGAAACCGCGCGCGCCGGCGGCTGGGGATACATATTCGGCGATGAAGGCGGAGCGTTCGACATTGCGCGCCAGGCTCTTCGCGCGATCTTGCGCGAGCACGAAGGCTGGGGCGCTCACACCGCTTTGACTCCAGCCCTGCTCGAAGCGGCATCGGCCAGGGACGCCAACGAATTGCTGCATCTCTTCTACACCGATACCTGGCCGCGAACCCGAGTAGCCGATTTGGCGCGAACCGTAACTCGTATCGCAGAGGAAGGCGACCCGATTGCGCTGCGCCTCCTGCATCAGGCGGCACAGGAAATCGCGCTGATGGCGGGCGCTGTCCGCCGCCAGCTATGGACTGAAGGTGCGCCTGTCACGATTTCCTGGGCCGGTGGCGTCTTCCGGAGCGCGCCTTTGCTCGAGCGCTTCCGGATGTTGCTTGCGCTGGAGGCGTCTGCGGTCTGCGAACCACCCAAACATGGGCCCGCTGAGGGTGCCCTCCTCCTTGCCTGGCGTTCCGCCGGCCTGAATGTACGACCACGCACATGAGCACGATATACTCAGCCAAAATGAGTCCGAAGCCGGCAGTACACGGGCCAATCTTCGGCATTGGCCAGGTTGCGATCACCGTCAAGCAGTTGGCGCGGTCCGTGGCTTTCTATCGCGACGTGCTTGGACTACGTTTCCTTTATGAAGCTGGCTCGATGGCGTTCTTCGACTGCGGCGGCACGCGCCTGATGCTGGGTCCGGCGGAGAACCCCGATGCGACCTGGAGCTCAATCATTTATTACAAAACAGAAAACATCCAGCGCAGCGCCGAACTGCTGGCCGTCCGCGGCGTTAAATTCGAATCGCAGCCCAGACTGATCGCAAAACTACCTGATCATCAGCTCTGGATGGCTTTCTTCCGCGATTCCGAAGGCAACCTCGCAGCTCTGATGAGCGAAATCCGTTAAATGCGCGATTACAAATGGAACCCGATCACCGATCTTCCCGATGATCCGAAGGTGCTAACCAACGGATGGGGGGTTGGAGTTCCCGGTGCGCGTCTGGCAAAAGCGGAAGCAACAGCTGATTTTAATCCTGCTCACGCGCACGCCCGATTCGAGCCGCAGTGGAGCACATGATCGTCGCCGGCATGAACCAATGGCGACGCACGCTTTGATGTAATCGGAAGGCGTGCCTTTCGCTTCGAAGCCAGTTCTCGTCTACGATGGCGATTGTTCCTTCTGCAAGATCTGGGTGAACTATTGGCGGACTCTGACGGGCGAACGCGTCGAGTACGCACCGTATCAGACGTCCGCCAGGCGCTTTCCTGAGGTTCCGCAACCCGATTTTCAGCGCGCTGTTCAGTACTTTGAAGGCGGAACGCACTGGAGCGGAGCCGAAGCTGCATTCCGCCTGATGGCTTTTGTTGGCGATGGCCCCTGGCATTGGCCGCTTTGGCTCTATTGCCACCTCCCCGGATTCGCCCCGATCGCCGAATTCCTGTACCGCCTCGTCGCAGCAAATCGGGACGCGGGTTATTGGATCACACGCGCTCTTTGGGGCAAGCGCGTCGAACCGCCCACGTACAACATCGCTTCGTCCCTTTTCGCGCGAGCGATCGCCGTCGTCTACTTGATCGCGTTCATCTCCTTCGGACGCCAGGTCCGAGGCTTGATCGGCGAACAGGGAATCCAGCCTGTCACCGAGTTCCTTGCCCAGGTCACCCGCCAGTTCGGCTCGCGCGCGTTCTGGGCGGTCCCGACGGTCTTCTGGTGGATACACAGCGAGTACGGTCTGTTAATGATTGTCTGGAGCGGCGCGGTGGTGGCCGGCGTGGCTGCGATCGGACGCCCGCACACACCTGGCCAGAAAGCGGCGTTCGTCCTCCTCTTCGTTTATTACCTTTCCATCGTGAGCGGCGGGCAGATCTTCATGGGCTACCAGTGGGATTTCCTGCTGCTCGAAGTCGGATTTCTCGCCATCTTTCTGAAGCCGGTATTCGCGCGTGTCTGGCTTTTGCGCTGGCTGCTGTTCCGCCTGATGTTCGAGTCCGGCTCTGTGAAGCTGCTCAGTCACGATGCCACGTGGCGCAACCTCACCGCCCTCGCCGTGCACTACGAGACACAGCCGCTGCCGACGCCCATCGCGTGGTACATGTTTCAGGCGCCGCTGTGGTTTCAGAAGATGTCCACCGCGTTCGTCTTCGGGGCGGAACTGGGATTGCCCCTGCTGATGTTCGGACCGCGCCGGCTCAAGCAGATCGCCGCGCTGGGAACTATCCTGCTGCAGATACTGATCATCCTCACTGGCAATTACACCTTCTTCAACTACCTGGCGATCGCGCTTTGTTTATTTCTGCTTGACGATGCGCTGCTGTCATTCCTGAAGCGCACGGCGCAACCGCGAAAGCCTGTGCGGGCGAACCGTACGGTCTCAATAGCGCTTGTCGCGTTTGTTCTCGTGATCTCTCTCACACAGCTTCTGGGCATGTTTAACTTCTGGACTCCGCAGATCGCAAACGACATCGCCACGCGGACTTCGCCGTTCGGCCTCGTCAATGAATACGGTCTGTTCGCCAACATGACCACCCATCGTCCCGAGATCTCGATAGAAGGGTCCAACGACGGCGTCGAATGGCAGCCATACGTCTTTCGCGACAAACCGGGGCCTCTGAATCGCGCGCCCGCGTGGGTAGCGCCGGATCAGCCTCGTCTCGATTGGCAGATGTGGTTCGCCGCGCTGGGAAACTACCGAGAGAACCCATGGCTTCTGCGATTCATGCAG
>Ga0210389_10003586_pt1 | contig 12124 bp, 8 predicted proteins | sample IncBWH28OmetaG_FD_160127 | JGI IMG/M metagenome (GOLD analysis project Ga0210389, IMG submission 160127) | Forest soil microbial communities from Barre Woods Harvard Forest LTER site, Petersham, Massachusetts, United States - Inc-BW-H-28-O ... | reverse complement strand
CTGGTTGCCGGAAGTGTAAGCCCTGGGACGCAGAATATTAATTATAATTCGACTCCGGCCTCCTTGACGGGTACGGCGCCCACGGGAGGTACTGGGACGTATAGCTATCAATGGTGGTATAATCCGATTGGAGGGCCTGGTTGGATTCCAATAAGCGGCGCTACCGGGCTGACCTATGCACTTGGACCGCAAACCGTATCTACGAATTTTTTATTTCAGCAGGTCAGCAATGGCGCAATTGCCAATACTATTGCTACAGTGAATGTGTATCCTCAACTTTTTGCCGGAATGGCAAGCCCCGCGACGCAAACTATTAATTATAATACCGCTCCAACTACCTTAACGGCAACGGCTCCCACGGGCGGTAACGGTGTGTATAGTTATCAGTGGCTTTATTTGCCCAGCGGTGGCAGCACCTGGATATCGATTCCTGGCGCCAATTCGCTGAGCTATTCTCCCGGGCAACTTACACAGACCACGACTTATCTGGTACAGGTAGTGAGTAACGGAGCCTGGACCAACAGTAACACGGTAACGGTCAATGTGTACCCCCAATTAAATGGCGGAACTGCAAGCCCGGGGACGCAGAACATTAATTATAACACCACCCCGTCTACCTTGACGGCTACGGCTGCTACGGGCGGCAACGGCATCTATAGTTATCAGTGGCTTTATTTGCCCGCTGGTGGCAGCACCTGGATATCAATTCCCGGCGCTAATTCGCTGAGCTATTCTCCCGGATCTTTGACACAGACCACGACCTACCTGGTGCAGGTAGTGAGTAACGGAGCCTGGACCAACAGCAATAATGTAACAGTCAATGTATATCCGCAACTGGTCAGTGGAACAATCGGTTCTGCCGTTGGTAATTCCCTCGCCTATGGCGCCGATCCGGGTGATCTGACCGTTACTCCCGCCAGCGGTGGCAATGGGAGTTATACTTATCAATGGCAATCATCGACTGATAATATTCATTGGACCACTGTGGGCAGTGGTTCAAATTATGACCCTGGCGCCCTTTACAATAATACGTATTACCAGTTCATCGTCACGAGCAATGGCGTGACAGTTAGTTCCAACACGTTGCCGCTCACCGTATCGGCTCCCGTCAATGCCCCTGGATCGGATGTTCTTCCCGGCGGGACGGCTCCGCTTACTAACATGCCGTCTGATGGGACGAATCTGGACCCGGATAATATGAATTATATCCGGACCCGGAGCATTAGCAAGCCCGGCATATTTGATACAGGGACAGCGGATGGATTAACCAATGCCTATGATGTGCACCAGGCAACAACCTATTTCGATGGGCTCGGCCGGAGCATCCAGGCGGTGGACAAACAAGCGACCCCTTCGCAGGGAGATATGATCAGCACTACTTTTTATGATCCGTTCGGAAGGGTAACCCAGCAATACCTTCCTTACACCGATAATACAGGTACGGGTAAATTCCGGACAGATGCTGTTACCCAGCAACCTGTTTTCTATAATGGTTATTTTGCCAATACAGAGAGCTATTATTACAATAATACGGTTTATGAGGCGTCTCCACTGAACCGGGTACTGCAGTCCACTTCGCCGGGCAACAGTTGGACAGGTAACAACAGAGGGACCACCCAGCAATATCTTGTGAATACCGCAGTGGACGACGTCCAGATATGGACCGTTACCTCTGGAGAAACGGACTGGCCGGTCACCAATGCCTCCTATGCAGCGGGAACGCTGTATGTGAACAAAACCATCGATGAGAACGGCCATGCCGTTGTCGAATACAAAGACCTGGAAGGACAGGTAGTGCTTAAAAAGGTGCAGGAAGCCATTAATCCCTCTCCTTCGTACGATGGCTGGCTTTGCACCTATTATGTGTATGATGATCTCAATGCGCTTCGCTGTGTGATCCCTCCCAAAGCGACGGCACAGCTAAGTGGTAACGGCTGGAACCTGGCACCTTTGACCGGCTTATGTTTTCAATATGCCTATGACGGCAGGAAGCGAATGATCCTGAAAAAAGTACCGGATGCGGCTCCTGTATACCTGGTCTATAATCTGAAAGACCTGCCGGTACTGAGCCAGGATGGGAACCTGCGTAGCCAGAATCAATGGCTGGTCACCCAATATGACGCATTGAATAGGCCGGTACAGACCGGGATCTATACAGCCGGAACTACTTATTCACTTGATGCCATGCAGGCGCAGGTGGATGCCAACCAGGCTTACCCGACTTCCGGCATCACGGTTAATACAATGACTTATTATGACGACTATAGCCAGGTAAGCGTACCTTCCTATACAGGGATGGATGTGACCAAACTGCTACCCTATTCCAACAGCTATCCCGATCCGGTCGTGCAGAGCAGTCAAACAATGGGATTACCCACGACTGTACAAACCCGTGTTCTGCAAGCGGGCGCTACTCAATGGCTTACGACAGTACAGTATTATGATGAGAAAGGAAGGGTAATACAGACGATTGCCGACAATATATCCGGTTCGAGGGACACGACGACTACTTTATATGATTTTTCCGGGAAAGTCTTGTCCACCTATGACCGTCACAATAATGCCGCCAGCCGCCTCAATCCCCGGACGACGGTATTGCATGCGACTACGTATGACCATATGGGGCGGGTGATTTCTACAACGGAACAACTCAATGACAACGCTGTCAATAAGACCATCAGTACGCTCAACTACGATGCCCTGGGACAGCTCAGCCAGAAGAATCTGGGGAATAATATAGAATCCCTGGCCTATGACTACAATATACGGGGATGGCTGAGAGGGGTTAACCGCAATTATATCACCGGGTCCGGCACCCATTTCTTTGGAATGGAGCTAAACTATGACTATGGCTACGGCATTTCTCAATACAATGGCAATATTGCCGGAATGAAATGGAAAAGCGCGGGTGATGGAATTCCCCGGGCATACGGGTACGGATATGACCCTGTCAACCGCCTCCAGTTTGCCGACTTCAAGCAGGACAATAGCGGGGCCGGAACCAACTTTACCGATGACAGCAAGCTGGATTTCGATGTGCCGCAGATCAGCTATGATCCCAATGGTAATATTCTGAGCATGAAGCAGAACGGCTTTAAGATTGGGGGATCGGCTCCCATTGACCAGCTCAGTTATGCCTATAGCAATGGCAGCAATCAACTCCTGTCGGTAACGGATCTCGTACCGGCCGATACCAGCAGCCGGTTGGGCGATTTTCAGGATGGAAATACGTCCGGTAATGACTATAGCTACGATCCGAACGGCAACTTAAAACTGGACGCGAACAAACATATCGACAGCATCCGGTACAATTACCTGAACCTGCCGGAATACATTCATATCAACGGGAAGGGAACGATCAATTATGTGTATGATGCCGGTGGGACAAAATACCAGAAGATCGTAATGGATTCGACGAAAGGCGGTGCAAAAGATACGACTACCTATATCGGCGCCTTTGTTTACCATAGTGACACGCTGCAGTTCCTGGGCCATGAGGAAGGGCGGATCCGCTATGTCAACAAGATCAACCAGGTGAGCGGGCAGCCTTTCAGCGGGCTGGTCTATGATTATTTCCTGAAAGACCATCTGGGCAATACCCGAATGGTGCTGACCGAGGAGCAGGATACGAGCATTTATATGGCTACCGAGGAACAAAACAAGGCTATCATCGAAGATCAACTCTTTAACAATGTCAATACGACCCAATTTGGGACACCTTCCGGATTCGAGCCGTCCAGCGGAGCAGACACGAGCAATCATTTTGTCAGCCGTTTAAATGGGAATACGTCTGTCAGCGGCAACCAACGGGTGGGCCCCTCTATTGTCTTGAAGGTCATGTCAGGGGATACCCTTAGCGCGAATGTATATGGGTGGTACCAGGGAGCGGTACAATCCCCTCCACCAGGAGAAACGCCGTTGATCAATGATTTATTAACTACCTTGTCCAATGATGTGGTCGGCGCGTCGGGTGGTCATTTGATCGGGTCGCTGAATCCTGTGAACAACGCCCTTGGTGCGGTCTTACCCAACTTTCTCAGCGGGGTGAAAGACGCGGATGACAATTCTTCCCAGCCCAAAGCATTCTTAAACTGGGTTCTCTTTGATAATCAACTGAATTACGTGATCGGTGGGGTGACCCAGGTGCCTGCCATCACCGGGACGATGAGCAAGCAGGTGATGCAGGCTAGTATGCCCGTTATGCCGAAAAATGGGTATCTTTATGTTTACGTCAGCAATGAAAGTCAACAAGACGTGTTCTTTGATAATCTGAATATCCAGTATCGTCGCGGACCGCTGTTGGAGGAGATACATTATTATCCGTTTGGGTTGACGATGGCGGGGATTAGTGATAAGGCACTCAAGGCCAATTACGCTGAGAATAAGTATAGATTCAACAAGGGATCGGAGTTACAAAACAAAGAGTTCTCCGATGGGTCAGGGTTGGAGATGTATGAGACGCAGTTGAGAGAGCTTGATCCGCAATTAGGAAGATGGTGGCAGATAGACTCTAAACCGAATGAAGCAGAAAGTCCTTACGCCTCGATGGGAAATAATCCGATTTTTCGTAATGATCCTTTGGGCGATGAGGACCAAGCATGTTGCAAAGGCGTTTGGGATGCTGTAAAAAACCTTGGAATTGGCCTTTATAATACTGCTGGGTATGATGCAAGAATAATCAATACGTACGTAAATCCCGCAACCCCCTTTGTAGAAGCAGCCATAGGAAAAAGCGTTGAAAGTGACTTTTCTGAAAACAAATCCAGAGCAGTTTCGGCTACTGAAGCTGCTATAACATTGATACCACTGGGTAAGGTTGCCAATACTGTTGTAAAGGTAGGCGAAAATCTACTCCTAAAAGAAGGTGAAAAAGTTGCTGAAAATGTGGCAACAAAGGCAGCAGAAAGTTCGTTAAGTCGAAAAGGAGCATTAAATGAGATTAAACGAGATCTTGGGATCCCTAAATCGCAACATCCGGATCAATTGGCGGGGGGCAGGCAGTTTGAAAGTGTTCCAATGACAGATCGAAATGGGAAGCAAATATTGAACGGCGAAGGAAAACCATTGATGTCCAGAGAATATACTTATACTAAACCAGATGGAACTAAAGTTATAGTACAGGATCATTCAGCGGGGCATCCACAATTTGGTGAAAATAATCCAGGCAGTCACTTTAATGTAAGACCCCCAGAAAATACTAGAACAGGTGATGTGATAGGTGCACTAGATCATTATATTTTTAACAACAGGTGATATGTGGATAAAATTAATCGAGAACCAAGAAATTATTAAGGCAATTTATGGGGAGCAAATTCCTTCTTTGGACAAAGTTTCTTTAATTGAAGTAAGGATTGTTTATGGAGAAGACATTCAATGCTATTTACGCTTTGATCTAAAAATCTTGCCTCTAAAAATGCCAGAAAAATGGACGCAGAATAATGTCAATACAGTTCAATTGGATATGGCGTTAATGTCTTCAGACATTGTTTCTTTTGCAACTTCAGGTGGCAATTTAATTGGCAGTATTGAAATTGTTTCAGATAACAATTCTAAAATAATTTCTTTTGTAGTTGAAGGAGAGAATATTTTTGTTATTAAATCAAAATGGATTCATTTACGAACTGTTACGGGTTATTTAAATGGTTAACTCTTCTGTCAGGCTCTGATAAATTATCACTTAAGTATCAAACAAGCATAGCCTCACCGCTATGCTTGTTTCATTTATAGACTTCTCCAACACAAAATCATTCAGCCATGAACACAGATAATTTACTGGACATCAGTAACAGGCATCGCTTTGTCTATACTTCAGATGATATAACGATAGAAATCCTGGGCGGTATCCGGGTGGATATCCTGGACAGGCTACGGGTAACGATCAAGATTGTAAAGGGTGAACAATCTATCCGGCATAATCTTGATTTGTACAACGACACCCAGGTGGACAAATTCATCCGAAAAACGGCAGAGAAGCTGGAAATAGGCTCAATCCTGGCTGGCAAATTGATATCGGACCTAACTGATCAACTGGAAAATTACCGGCTTAAAGAGCTGGAGAACCTGGTAGAGAAGGATTACAGGGTAATTTTATCGGACCAGGATAGACAGATGGCCATTGATTTCCTGCAATCCCCTGATCTGTTAGCCTTGACCAATGTGTATATCGGGAGTAGTGGGGTAATTGGCGAAGAAAACAACCGGCTGCTCATGTACCTGATCTTTACCAGCCGCAAAAGGGAGCATCCCTTGCAGGTGATCAGCTTGGGGAGCAGCGGGACAGGGAAAAGCCATTTGCAGGAGAAAGTAGGTGAGCTGATGCCGGAGGAGGATACCATCAAAATCACTTCTTTAAGTGAAAATGCTTTTTATTACTTCGGCAGGCAGGAGCTACGGCATAAGCTGATCCTGATCGAAGATTTAGATGGGGCGGGAGAGGCTCTGTATCCCTTGCGAGAGCTACAGAGCAAAAAGGCGATCACCAAAAGTATTCCCTATAAGAACAGCGCCGGGGAAACCAAGACCATCCATTTAAGGGTGGAGGGGCCTGTATCCGTAGGGGGATGTACCACCCGGGAAAGCGTTTACGAAGACAATGCCAACCGGAGTTTTCTGCTGTACCTGGATGAAAGCCGGGAGCAGGATAGCCGGATCATGGAGTACCAGCGTAAAAAGAGTGCCGGAAAGATCAATACTGTTGAAGAAACCAGGATCAGGCTGTTTATCCAGAACGTACAACGGGTATTACAACCCATTAGCGTGAGAAACCCCTATGCGGAAGCCCTGGTACTACCTCTCAGTGTTTTTAAGCCCAGGAGGACCAATGCGCATTACCTGGCTTTTATTGAGGCGGTCACCTTTTACCATCAGTATCAGCGCCTTCAACGAGTGGATGAAGACACCGGGGAGGTGTTTATTGAAACCACCCTGGAAGATATTGCAGCCGCAAACCAATTGATGAAAGAAGTACTGCTGCGTAAATCCGATGAGTTGACAGGTGCCTGCCGGAACTATTTTGAAGGTCTCCGGCAATACCTGGACACCAATGGCCTGACCAGTTTTACAAACAGTCTAATCAGCAAGGCTCTCCATGTCCCTATCAGTACCGTTAAAAGGCATAATTTAGCGCTGCTGACAAGTGGTTACCTGCTCCGGGTTAATCAAAAGGAGGCAAAATCTTTTACCTACAGCCTCCTGAGTCAGCAGGATTACCAGGAGCTTCAAAACAGCATCACCACTACCCTGGATGGTGTTTTAACAGCTATCAGCCCATCATCAGCCCAACCCACCACTGAGCCAGTGAAAACCAGGCCAGCCCGGAAAAGGAAGTCCTCAGCTCAATAGCTCACCGGGAAGAAATACCCCCATTATTTAACCAATTTAAGTTATAGACAGCATAGCCTCGCCGCTATGCTTTTTTCATTTATCTCCTTTGTCCAGGTGGAGAAGGAATTTCGGGAGTGACTGGATATCCTGGGCTATGCGCCTACCACGGTCTATAATCTCCCCCATGCCATTCGGCAGTTACTGATGCCTCCTATACTCCTGGGCTATCGGGAATTGCCGTAACTGGTTTATTCATACTGTCGGCTTTTCAACCGGAGGTTTCGGTACCTTTAATACTCCATACACTACCTAAAGTAGCTACCACACAATAAAACGCTTATGAGAAAATTTCGGCGAATTGTTTTCCTTGTTTCTGTAGTTTGCCTAATTGCGATATTCGTGGATGTAATGAGGAAGATCTCCATCGGGGTAAAAGGCGTGACAGCAGCTTCTGACAACGACCTTCCCCTGACTCAAGTTATTACTCGCGAAGACTCCGCCCTGATAAGTCCTAAGTATATTGGTCGGGTAAGGTCTCACCAAAATGTTAATAGCAAGGTAATGGATCCGGTATCATTTCTTTATGTAGATGATACTTACCATTTGGTCATATTCAAAATAAATATGGAAACTGATCAACCTTTCAAGGAGATATTAAGTCTTGATATTAAGAACTCTGAACGATCAGACGGTGAAATCTATTCTAACGTAGATTTTAACGGATTTTCCCGATTTGAATGGCGCCCAGTTCCTGCAATGCGAACCAGGCATATCTTTTTATCTCTTTATGGCGACTCTCTGTCAAATGGAATATTAAATGATTCTATAGCCTCCTATAATTTGTTATGTAAGAATCTCTCCATAAAATATGAGAAAAATGGGGTAGTGCAGGTTTTTATGATGGGTGGAGAAATCACGCCTTCGGATCTTTTGTTTTTAAAAAGGAATAAGATAGTATACTTTATGTTGATGACCACTGCTAAACCGGATTCTTTTATTCCGCAAGAAATTTTATATGATTTGATAATGGGAATATGATTTCAGGCTAAAAGACTTTCGAAAAAAAACGATGGACGATCTTAATAAGGAAAGTAGTATGGATGTTAATTATAATTAATGAATTCTACACAGCTAAATTTTTTTATAAACCCGTCAGACTGGGCCGAAATAGTGGGGTTTTTGGATAATCAGGGTATTAAGCAAATCGATGAGGAGATAAGTAAACCGCAACATATAGCGGTATTATTATCCGTTTATGACTGCTACAGGACAGAGCAATTTCTCGGCGAACGACCTGCTGGGCGGTCTGGCGGGTGGTTTATTTAATATCACCGGCGGGACACATGGGGCGCTGAGCGACTTGGGTAACACCTCGACCAGTCCCCTGGTGGGGGCGTTGAATGGGTTTGCCAATGATCCGGCGGTACCGACTGACGCGAGCAAGCCCAGGGCCTATCTCAACTGGATGCTGTTGGATAACCAGTTCAACTATGTGAGCGGGAATAACCAGAGCGGGGCCTTGCAGGTAGGGGATGCGGGTACGGATAACGGCCAATTGAAGGCACCGCTGGCGGCGGGAATAACGCTCAATAAGAGCGGATATTTGTATATTTACCTGAGCAATGTGACCGAATACCAGGATGTGTTCTTTGATAATCTGAGTGTGATCCATTATAGTGGGCCGATGCTGGAGGAGAATCACTACTATCCGTTTGGATTGACCATGGCCGGAATCAGTGATAAGGCACTGAAGACGCAATACTCGCAGAATAAATACCGTTATAATGGGAAGGAGTTGCAGAATCAGGAGTTCAGTGATGGGAGTGGGTTGGAGGAGTATGATTATGGCAAACGCTTTTACGATCAGCAGATCGGCAGGTGGTGGGTATTAGATCCGTTGGCTGATAGCATGCGGAGATTTTCTCCTTTTGCATATGCTTTTGATAATCCTATACGGTTCATTGATCCGGATGGAAGGAGTGCTGCAGCCCCTGGTGATAAATTCGCGACACCGGAAGATGCTGCAAGGGATTTTGCTAAACTTTACAATGATAATTCAATAGTTAATAAAAAGGAATACGCTACATACATTGTAGAGGTTAAAAAAGGAAGTTCGGCATTTTATACGTACCTAAAGCCTAATGAAGGGTCAGAAGCACGTTCGACGCCTCAAGGTTTAGGGTTATCGAATGAAGGCGATGCAACAACCGTTGCCAGAGCGCATACCCATGGGAACTATGACACTAAGTATCTAAGTGATATATTTTCTCCAGATGATATAAAAAATGCACAAGCGCAGGGAGTAGATAGTTATGTTGCAACACCGGATGGTAGTTTACAAAAATATGATAACTCAACTAAAACGATAAACACAATAGATACAACTATTCCAAGCGATCCTGCAGATCCTGCGAGAAAAAATGCAATCAACTTATCTTCCTTGCCCAAGAATGAACCTACCTATGGAGCCTGGGACTGGGTGAAACGCAATATTATTGCACCGCTTTTAATAGGTGCGCAGGCAGCTGGTCGCGCAAATTAAGTTTATGAAAAGCAAACACTCTTTTTTGGCTAGCATAGTCTTATTAGGATGTGGGCTTGCAATTACAAATTGCAACAATCCCACTAAACGAAATCAGTCAATAGAATCGCCTAAGACGGTTGGGACTCTGGAGAAGGAAAAAGTATTAAAGATTGCCGAGGAAATTGCTTTTAGGGAATATGGCAGCGAAATAAAAAATGAATTACCATTGAAAGCGCAACTAGTCGGAGACTCTATATGGATCATACAGGGGACGTTGCCGGTAGGTGCGGATGGAGGAACTGTATATATTGAGTTAAGTAAAAGTGATCATAGGCTATTAAAAATTACACACTACAAGTGAGTTGTTTTGAAAAAAACCCGTATGACACGTCCGAAGCCCTCATGCGCACAATAGGCTTTATGGAAAGGAGATGTATGAGACGTCTTTAAGAAGCCTTGATCCACAATTGGGAAGATGGTGGCAGATAGATCCGAAAACAGATGATGCGCATGAGGATGTTTCTCCGTATAACGCTATGAACGACGATCCGGCAAGGTATAATGATCCAAATGGAGATGAGGGCGAGGAAGCAAGTAGTTGTTGTGAATTGTTGCGAAAGATCTTAATAAGCGCTGGTGGTGTTTTGAACGGAGCTTTACACGCTGCAAACCTCAGAAGCACTCTCCGGGATATGAATTTGAATCTTACTCGAAGGTAAAGATCGATAAGACTGATGTGCTAATGACGGATATAGTTAATTGTGATGTAAACATACTTGAAGAGATAAATCTATCGGAGGAGTTTAAAAGGGGTCTTTTAATACTAGTTAAAGTCAATTACGATTCTATTCAAAACATAATACCGGAGATTTTTAAAATACAAAAGGGTATTCACCCGTTACTGAAAGATACTGTTGTTTTGTGTGAAGATGATGGTACTACCTTGTTGTTATACAACTCGTTTTTAACGAAGGAATTTTTAGAGTCTATCCTTTAGCGTTACCTGCAATCTATATGGCCTCTCTGCAATAAACCGTCCGAATATTCCGGCATAATAAATTAATCGTCTGTGCAATATTATAGCATAGCCTCACCGCTATGCTTTTTTCATTTATAGATTACTCCAACACAAAATCATTCAATTATGAACACAGATAATTTACTGCATACCGGTAATGAGCATCGCTTTGTCTATACTTCGGATGATATCACGATAGAAATCCTGGGAGGTATCGGGTAGAGAGAAGTAAGCAATTTTCGTTTGACAATCTAATCTATCGCCGGGCTGTATGGTTCCTTTGCTAGAAGGAAAACTTGGACTATTGCTATATATAAAAGCAGGCTCATTGTTAAATATAACTTTAGCAATTTTAATAGGAGCCATGTGGTATCTTCCAAAGGAGTCTTCGATATATTCCAGGAAGATCACTTCATCTGATGCTTTTATTGCACCATTATTAAGTTGAAAAATACAGATGAAAGCCATTATCCAGGATTATGTTTATCAGCTAATAGATTATTGTACGGTTTATCTAAGTTAATCAAAAGAAAGCTAAGATTACTCGTATTATTGCATAGAAAGGTAAAGGATAAGATGATTAAAATTGGTAACGACAGGTCAATATTATAATTCCTTAACAATAGAATTAACCTATGCTGTCTGAAGTAAAAAGTATAATGAGCACTAAGATATTTGATTTGGAAAATTATAGACCAGATGATTATGAGAATTTTTCGTTTTTACTTGCGGTAACTGTTGGCGAAAAGGGAAAAACAGGAGGTGACCTCTTTTATATCGATGTTTGTACACCTAAATGGCTATTGGATAATCAACATGACGATGTTATACTTGGTAAGGGAAAACTTATTGTTTTCAGGTTTGATATGAAAAGGATACTTGCGAGAATAAGAGACATCTTTGAGGGGTGTAGTGGAAAGGACTGGAACGAGATATCGATAAAGTTATCAAGGATTGGAAATTGGGAATTTGAGGATTATCGGGAATGGAAAATGTAGGCTCTAAAGTTTGAGTTTCCGCAGCGTATAAAACCCCACCCCCCGGCCCTTATCGGACAGATACACGATAAATTCGCCATTGACCAGCATCGGTTTTTCCTTGCGGTCAGCAGAAGCGGTCAACTGCCGTCCATTATACCAGATCTGGTTGTCACGTATGGTCAGCCCCTGCCCATCCATGGACTGAACGGGGTAGTCGGTGAGGAGCGCATGCTTACCCGAACCATCCCAGTAATCATACGTCAATTTATCGCCGCTGAC
>Ga0210389_10003584_pt1 | contig 12126 bp, 8 predicted proteins | sample IncBWH28OmetaG_FD_160127 | JGI IMG/M metagenome (GOLD analysis project Ga0210389, IMG submission 160127) | Forest soil microbial communities from Barre Woods Harvard Forest LTER site, Petersham, Massachusetts, United States - Inc-BW-H-28-O ... | reverse complement strand
TGGGCGGTCTCGGTGGTGATGGCGGCGTAGGTCAGCCACAGCACCTGGGTGGCGGCGCACACGAGCGCGTACGCGACGATCACGCTCCAGCCCCCCGCTCTTCTTCTGTGTTCGTCCCGCGCGCCCACGGTCCGCTCCTTCGATCCGATCGCCGAGCGGGAACCCTACCTCACACGCTGGTAGCGTCCGCGAGAGCATGCCGCTGCCCAACATCAACCACACGCGAGCCGGCGGACATGTGCTTCTACCCGCAGTCCGGGCGGGTGTCGCTGCGGGGCCTCCGGATCGCGCTCAGCTCGCCGCAGATCGAGTATCTGCCGGAGCTGTGAGGCGCGCGGTTATCCGCCGGCCTTCATTCGCGACCACTCGGCCTTGTGTGCCCGCTTGGCCGCCTGATAGTCGGACAGTGCCTGGCGCGAGTCGACGTCGCCGAGCGTTGGGTGCGGCGGCACCAGTGGCCCGGCGGCCTTTACGTTGTAGCGCTTGGCTAGTACGGCGCTGAGCGACTTGACCTTCATCTCGCCGAAGCCGGGCAGCGCCTGCAGGTTGGCGCGCAGCTCATCGGTGCTGGCGCCCTTCCACACGCGCTCGGCGTGGCCGTCGTAGCGCTCGAGCACGTGCGCGGCGAGGTCGTGCACGCGCTTGGCCATCGCACCGGGGTAACGGTGCAGGGCGGGCTTGTCTTTGAACACGGGTTCCAGGTCGGCGCCGGCGAGCGTCGCGGCGTCGATCGCTCCAAGGCGCTCTTTCAGCACGAGCGGACCGGAGAAGGCCTTTTCCACTGTGACCTGCTGGTCGAGGACGAAGCCGACTAGCAGCGCCATCGGGTCTGATGCGAGTAGCTTGTTGGCCTCGTCGGAGTCGGTGAAGTACAGGCGCTTCGGTTGCGTGGGCATCGGCCCATCGTAGCCGTGCGGCGCCTGCGGGTTGGCGCGCGAGCTGACGTGCCGGCCTGGGCAGCGAGCCTCCCACCGGCGCTGCCGGCGGAGCGATCTGGACCGTCTTCAGCGCGCCATCGCTGGCCTGGGCAGGCAACTCGACGGCACCCACCTGAATCTGGAAATCCAATGACACCGACGCGATTTCTGGTCTAAACGCGGTTCGCAGAGCAATCGTCCTCGTTCTATCCGGGCGCGGCGGCCGACACGTACAGCACGGCCTGCGCCCGGGCGACGGCCGCGACAGCCGCGTCGGGCACGAGCAGTTCCGGGTGGTGCAGCGGGCGGGAGTCGAAGCCCGGGGCGCCGTCGAGTCCGACGAACGCCATCGCCAGCGGCGCCAGCGCGCCGAAGAACGCGAAGTCGTCCGACCCACACGAGCGGAACGCGGGCGCCAACGCCAGCCCCGCCCGTCCGCTCAGGCCACGCGCCCGCGCCACGATCCGCGGGTCGTTCTCGAGCGCCGGCTCGCCCGCCGCCAGCTCTACGGTCGCGCTGCAGCCGCTGGCCGCGGCCACGCCGTGGGCCACCCGCTCGACCAGCGCGCGCAGCTCCATGCGGTCCTGCGGCCGGTACGCGCGCAGCGCCCCCCGCGCGCTCGCTCGCTCCGGGATCACGTTCTCGGCGCTGCCTCCCTCGAGCACGCCGATCGTAAGCGACGCCGGGTGCAGCGGGTCGATGCGCCGGCCGGCCTGAGCGTGCAGCGCGACCACCAGCTCGGCGATCGCCAGGATCGGGTCGCGCCCACGGTGTGGATACGCGCCGTGCGCCGGCTTGCCCTCGACGACCACGTGCACGATGTCACACGATGCGTTGACAGTGCCGGCGTCGAGCGCAACGGCCTGCCACGGCAGCTCCGGGTGGATGTGCGCCGCCACCACCGCGGCTGGTTCGAGCGCCGCCAGCTCTCCGTCGGCGAGCTGCCGTGCACCCGACGGGTATGCCTCCTCGCTCGGCTGGAACACGGCTGCCAGCGGCGCCGGCAGCTCGTCGCGCAGCTCGTACGCGGCGCGCGCGAATGCCACCAGCGCCGCCATGTGCACGTCGTGGCCGCACGCGTGCATGACCTCGCCCGATGCGGCGAAGGCCGCGCCGGTGCGCTCGCGCACGGGCAGCCCATCGAGCTCCGCCCGCACCGCCACCGGTGCGGGCGGAGTGCCGCCGCGGTCGGCGTCGACGCCGGGCGCCGACGGGTCGCCGGGGCGGCCACCGCCGGGATCTGCGCCGTCGCCGACGATCGCGATCAGCCCGGTGCCGGCGGCGCGCTGGCAGGCGACGGGCAGCTCGGCGGCGATGGCGGCGGCGGTGCGCTGCTCTCCATGCGCCAGCTCCGGGTCTGCGTGCAGCCGGTGGCGTAGCGCCACCGCACGCGGCAGCTCGCGCTCGATGCCCTCCAGCAGCTGCGATAGCAGCTCGTCAGTAGATGTGGGCATAGCGCCGGCAGAGCTCCTGTAGGTCGACGCCTGCGGCCGCGTCGAGCTCGGCGCGCTTGACGCAACGGTACGCGTCGTACAGCAGCGGCGTCATCCAGCCACGCACGGTGTCGTCGGCCGCCAGCGCGCTCAGCGCCTCCTCGAGCGTGCTCGGCAGTGCGCCCACGCCGAAGCGCTCGGTCTGCTCGGCGTCGAGCTCGGCCGGGTCGCACTCGAGTAGCGGCGGCGGCGCGAGTCGTGCGCGCACGCCCTCCAAGCCTGCGCGCACGATCGCCCCGAGCGCCAGGTACGGGTTGGCGGCGGCGTCAGCGGCGCGGTACTCCAGGTGCAACTGCCCGGCAGGGTCCGTCCCACCGATCTCCACGAGCGGCGGGATGCGCAGCAGCGCCTCGCGGTTTTGCTGCGCCAGGCAGACCGCGCCGGCGCTCCAGCGATGTGGCTGCAGGCGCGCACCCGACACGGGGCTGGCGGCACTGAGCGCGCTCAGCGCGCGGGCGTGCGCGAGGATCCCGGCGGCGAAGCTCGAGCCGAGCTCGCTCAGGCACCCGGGCCGTTCGGCGTCGTACAGCAGCGGCGCGCCGTCCGCGTCCACCAGGCTCAGGTGGATGTGCACGCCGTTGCCCGCCTGCTCTGGGTCGAGCAGCGGCACAAAGCTCGCGCGCAGGCCGCGCCGGCGCGCAACCTCCGCCACGACGATGCGCGCCAGCACGCTACGGTCGGCGCTCGTCAGGCCGTCGCTCGCCGCCAGCGGGATCTCGAACTGGCGCGGTGCGTACTCGGCGAAGAAGCGCTCCGGCTGCACCCCCGCTTCCAGCAGTGCTCCCATCACCTCTTCCGGGAACGGCTCCACGCGGCGTTGCGCATCGAGCGTGAACGGCAGCGCCGGCGGCCGGTCCGCCAGCGTCGGCGGCCGGTCAGCCAGCGCCGGCGGGCCTGGCCGGGCCGTCGGCAGCTCCGGCGGGCGCTCCGGCGGTATCGGTGCCGCGTTCGCCAGCAGCTGGAACTCGTGCTCGAAGCTCGCCCGCACGTATGCCCCCAGCTCCTGCTCGAGCGCGCCCAGCGCGTTGCGCAGGAAGCTCCGTGGGCAACACTCCCACGGCCGGCCGTTGAGCTCGACGATGTCGCACAGGATCAGCTCGAGCCGGCTGTGGCCGTTGTCGTCCGCCGCGAGCACCGTGCGCGTGTCGAGGTCCGGGAGCAATCGCAGGTCGCCGGTCGATCCGAACGGGTTGGGGTCGGCAACCGGGCCGAGGGGCGTGAGCGCGTTGTTGGCCGGCACCCAGCCGATGCCAGCGCGCACGTGCTCGTCGAGCTCGCTCGCCAGCACCGAGCGTCCGCGCACGATCGAGCCGAGGTCGCAGCACACCAGCGCGACCAACTCGGCCGGGGTCACGCCGGCGGCTCTTGTTCGGGGGCGCCGATCACGGCAGGCTCTGGTGCTCGATGGTGCCGTTGTCCCAGAGCCCTTCCTGCAGACCTCCTTCACGCGCGCGCGCACGCACGCGCGAGGCGTCGTCGGAGGACGGGACCACGATCACCCCTCCTGCTGGCATGTCACGTCGCTCCAGCGCCACCGCCAGACGCTCGGCCGGCTGCCAGTGCACGCCGCCGTGGCCGAGTGCCGGGTAGGTGTCGGCCACGGCGTACAAGTCGCCGCCCGGCCCGTGCGCGCGTGCGACCACGCACGCGAAGTGGCCGACGTGCCAGTCCGGGGCGGGCCCGTCGAGCTCGCCGTCGAGCAGGTAGCCGAGCAACTGCGTCGCGCTCGCCCGCCCGCCCCACAGGTGGTGGGTGGCCAGGTTGGCGATCAACGAGACCGGGCGCTCGAGCTCGGCGGCCGCGTCGAACAAGCCGGTGAGCGTGTCCGGGCTCCACGGGCCGGTAAGCGGGATGGTGGCGAGCGCGCCACCGGACAGGCGCTCGATCGCGCTCGCCACCCCGGCCGCGGTGGTGCCCGACGCGTTGGCGTCGTCGATCAACGCCGGCTGCACGCGGTAGTCGCGCCGGCCGCCTTCGCCGTGGGGCAGTGTGCCGGGTTCGCGCGCCGCCGAGATCACGCTGCCGGCAGCCAGTGCCACCTCGTCCTGATCCACCGGCTGGCGTCCGAAGGGCTGACGCTCGTGCTCGTCGATCCCGGCCGCCCGCAGTGCCAGCGCGCCGCAGAACGCCCCGCACAGATCGTCGCGCTGGGGCAGTTCCCGGGCGTGAACGGCGAGCAACTCGCGGGCCCCCGGCAGGAGCTGTATCTCCAATGGCGCAGGCCCCGACACGCCACCAAATCTACCGCTGAGTCGCGCCATTTCGGTTGCCAGGCCACGCTCGGCCGCGCCGGGCAGGGTCCGGCCGGCCGCCGTACCGGCCGCAGAGCCGACGCCAGGGCTCGTGACGCGCGTCACTATATGTGCAGGAGTTCCGCAAGTTGCGACGAACTTACGTTGCGAACAACTGTCTGCTTCGGCTTGACAGAACCACGGTCGCCTGTGATAGTTGGAATCGAACTGCCCGCAGAACGGAACTCTCCCACGCTATGGCAAGACTGTATCGAGATGTCTACCAGCGACAAGCAGGCGACCCTGCGGCCGTCAGTCAATCGACAAAGGAGCTGTGAGACGTCATGAAGCGCATCGTGATGCTGGGCATGGCCCTGCTGGCCGTAGTGGCCATCGGCGGCGCAAGCGCCATCTCGGTATCCGCCTCCGGGCACGAATTCATCGCCAGCAAGCTCGGCAAAACGAAGAGCAAAGGCTCGGGTATCCAGGTCTTCAAAGCTTCGGGCTTCTTGATCGAATGCTCGTCGGTGACCGGCAGCGGCGAAATCACCGAACTGCACTCCACGACGCACAAGGAAGTCCTCAACTTCAGCGGGTGCTCGGGGCTGGGTGGCGACGTGAGCGTCTCGACCGCGGACTTCGACTACAACGCCAACGGTCCCGCCACGCTCGAAAAACGCGTGCTGATCGCGCCCGAAGGCATGAGCTGCGAAATCGTGATCGAACCGCAAGCGGTCGAAGGTCCCCTCGCCTACGAAACCGTCAGCGGCAAGCTCAAGTCGAACTCGAACGTCGGCAAAGTCAAAATCAAACCGACGAGCGCGGAATGCGGCAGTGCCACCGAAGCCTCGTACAGCGGTACCATCAACGCGGAACTGCTCGAAGGTGGGACGCTCGAATGGAAATAGCCGCGCCCCGGCGTTAGGGTGGCGTGAAGCGCGGGCTCGATGAGGGCCCGCGCTCGTGCGTGCGGACTTGCGCTTGCGCTGGCACTCGTCCTCGCCGGCTTGACAGGACCACGCAGTGCGCCGGCCCTTGGGTCATGTCCTAACGCGCAGTACCGCTCGGGCTCGTCCGAACGCCTGCCTGACTGCCGCGCCTACGAGCAGGTCTCGCCGGTCGAGAAGAACGGGCTCGACGCCGTCACGCTCGATCCACTGCAGCCCGCCCAGAGCTCCGCCTGCGAACCGGGCGAAGAATGTACGATTGCGTACATGAACGTCGGTGCCGCGTTCGCCGGCGCGCCGGGAAATGTCAGGGACAACGCCTACCTCGCCACGTGGGGCGCCGGCGGCTGGCTGACGACGCCGCTCTCGTCGCCGCTGCCAGACGCTCCGGCGAGCAGTCGTGGGGGCGTGAGCTACGCCTTCTCACCCAACCTCTCCCAGGCTGTCGTGCGCGTCCCGCTCCAGCAGCTGGTCGAAGGGGCGCCGGCAGGGGTCTACAACCTGTACGTGCGCCAGTCCGGCGGTGCCTATTCGCTGATCACCACCGCCGCTCCGCTGGAACCTCCGGAAGCGGACTGCGCCAACTGCTTCGAAAAAGAGGACGTGCCGGTGTTCGCCGGCGCGTCGGAAGGCTTCGGCCACGTGATCTTCGAGGACAACGGCAGGCTGCTCGCGAACGCCCCGGGCGGCGAACGCGAGCGCATCGAAAGCCTCTACGAAAGCTCGGGCGGCGTCGTGCGGCTGGTGGGAGTGCTCCCGGACGGCGCCATTCCCCCGACGGGCGCGAGCGCCGGCGGTGGCATCAAGGCGACCAACGAACACGGCGGCGAGCTCGAACACGCGATCTCCGCGGACGGATCGCGGATCGTGTTCGAGGCGGAAGCCGACGGCGGTGAGCCGGACCCTCAGCAGGAAGGCGTCGTCGAGCTATACGACCGCATCGACGGGGCCGAAACGCTCGAGCTGTCCGCGCCGGCTCCCGGCGCCCAACCGGAACACTGCGAAACCGCGCAGCACGACTGCGCCGCGGAACCCGCGCAGTTCCAGGCGGCGTCGGCGGACGGCTCGCTCGTGTACTTCACCAGCCGGGCCGCCCTGACCAGGGAATCGTTTACCGGAACGCACGAGAGCGATCTGTACCGCTACGACCTCGACAGCCACCGTCTGACGAACGTGATCGCCGCGGCCGATCCCGCCGCGGGGGCGGCCGCAGCGAGCGTGCTCGGCGTGGCAGGCGCATCCGAAGACGGCTCGTACGTGTACTTCGTCGCCGAAGGCGCGCTTGCGCCGGGCGCAACCGGCGGTGGGCCCAACCTGTACGTGTGGCACGCGTCCGGCGGCGAAGACGCAGGCACCATCAGCTTCATTGCCGCGCTGGCGGCGCCGAGCGCCGAAGAAGAAGCAAACCTCGAAGACGAGTTCCCTGGATCGTTCTCTCCGTATGACAGCGACATTCTCGACTGGAGCAGCGACCCGCGCCTGACACAGGCGTACGTCACCCCCGACGGCGCTCATCTGGCGTTCATGTCGGTGCAGCCGCTGACCGGCTACGACAACGAAGAGCCGACCGCCGCGGGGCCTGTACTCGACCACGAGGTGTTCGAGTACAGCGCCGAAACCGGCCAGCTGGTGTGCGGCTCGTGCGATCCGAGCGACGCGCGTCCGCTCGGCAGCGCGTTCATCGGCGCCGGGCTGGGGGAACTCGCCAGCACCCCCTTTCACCAGCCGCGCAGCCTCAGCGACGACGGCAACCGCCTGTTCTTCACATCCCCCGATCCGCTGGTCGCCGGCGTGCCTGGCGGTGCGGACAAGGTGTACGAGTACGAGGGCGCCACCGTGCAGCCGATCTCCGGGGCCGAAGCGGGCTCCCGGGCTGTATTCCTCGACGCCAGCGCGAGCGGCGACGACGTGTTCTTCGCCACCCGCGAACGCCTCGCGCCGAGTGACTCCGACGAACTGCTCGACGTGTACGACGCGCGCGTCGATGGTGGCCTGCCCTGGCCCCCGTCCGGCCCAGCCGGGTGCGAAGGCGGTGCATGCCGGCCGGGCTCGTCGCCGCCGGCGTTCGCGCAGCCGCTGTCGAGCTCGTTCGCCGGCCTCGGGAACGTCACGTCGGTGCTGCCACCATCAGCGAAGCCGACCCGCCGGCAGCTGCTGGCGCGCGCACTCGCCAGATGCAGGAAGTTGAAGGCCGGCAGGGGGCGCTCGAAGTGCATCGTCGCAGCGGAGCGGCGCTACGCGCCGTCGGCCCGTGGCAAGCGCCGCGCTGCGCCCGGGCACCGCGCGGCCCGCAGGTGACTCCTCGATGCCGTCGCGATGGCGGCGCAATCGGTGCGCCTTGGCGCCGCGTGCGTCTCGTGCGGATCGCCGCCACCACGATCGCGCTGACGGGCGCACCGGCGCTCGCCGCGAGCGAGCCGGGCGCCGCGTTGGCCGCGTCGCCGAGTGCGCACTGGAGCATCGTGTCCGAGTCCGAGCCCACGAGCTTTCCCGCCGGCGCGGGCTCTGATGCGTACGTGCTGGTCGTTCGCAACGACGGCGGCGCGCCCACCAACGGCGAAGCGGTGCACATCGCCGATACGCTGCCGGCGGGGGTCCACGCGACGCGGGTGATTGTCAGCGGCGAAGCGGTCGCCGGGGGCTTGGAATACAAGCCGACATGTCCGGAAGAAGAAGCAGGGCTGTTCACCGGCACGGTCACGTGCACGTACGGCGAAGGCGCGAAAGCGCTCCCGGTGCTCCCCGGGGCGGTGATCGTGATGACCGTGTCGGTCTCGGTGCCAGCGGGCGGCGGTGCGCTGGAAGCCAACGTCGGCACCGTCTCCGGTGGCGGCGCGCCGAGCGCATCGAGTAGCGACGTCGTGACGATCGGCTCCGATCCGGCCGCCTTTGGCGTGTCGCTGTTCGATCTGGTCGCTCTGGGCAACGGCGGCGAAGCCGATACGCAGGCCGGCTCGCACCCCTCTGAGCTGACCACCACGCTCGCGTTCGACGTCGCCGGACGCGAACCGCCGCACCAGAACGGTGGCCTCGAACGCTCGCTCGCGGCTGCGGCGGCAAAGGACGTCGACATCACGCTGCCGCCCGGGCTGGTCGGGAACCCCGAGGCGGTGCCACGCTGCTCGCAGCAGGCGTTCCTGGAAGCCGAAAAACTCAACTGCCCGCTGGACACCCAGGTGGGCACCGTCAAGCCGTTCTTCTTCGGATCGTTCCCGACGAGCTCGTTCCCGGTCTACGACGTTGTGCCGCCGCCCGGTGAGCCGGCCGAGCTGGGCTTCTCGGTCGGGTCCGGGCACGTGCCGCTGTTCCTGCACGTGCGCCCGGAGGGCAGCGGCGAATACGCCCTGACGGCTTCGATCAGCGACATCCCCGAGGCTGGGCCGTTGCAGGGTGTGATCCTGACGCTGTGGGGCGTGCCGGCGGCGAGCAGCCACGACCTCGAACGCGAAGGCACGCTCGGCGGCGGCGACGCTGAAGAACCCACCGAGTCGTGCTCGCCGCGCGTCGTGGAAGAAGGCGGCGAACAGAAAGTCGTCGGCTGCCCGAGCGGCGCGCCGACGAAGCCGTTCCTGACGCTGCCGAGCGACTGCCAGAGTCCGCAGCTCGGGGTCGAGGTGGAAGACGACTCGTGGGAGCAGCCGGCGCTGCAGCTCGAAAGCTTCCCCAGCCAGCCGCTGCTCGCCGACGCGATCACCGGGTGCGAACAGCTGGGGTTCGTACCGACGCTGTCGCTGGACCCGGAAACGACTCAGGCGGGCGCGCCGAGCGGCTACACGATCGACGTGCACGTGCCCCAGAGCGAAGCCCCGCAGGCGCTGGCCACGCCCGAGCTGCACCGGGCGCAGGTGACGCTGCCGGCGGGCGTGGCGCTGTCGGCGTCCGTGGCTAACGGGCTGCAGGCGTGCTCGCCCGGCCAGTTCGAAGCGGGCTCCACGGCGCCGGCCGGCTGTCCGCCGGCGTCGCGGATCGGGACGGTGAAGATCTCCACGCCGATGTTCTCGAGCCCGCTCGAAGGCCCGCTGTACGTGGGCACGCCCCAGTGCGCGCCGTGCGACGCGGCCGACGCGCAGGAAGGCCGCCTGCTGCGGCTGGACGCGCAGGTGCAGGGCTTCCTCCAGGACGGGGAACACCCTGAAGGGCGCTGGCAGGCGGGGGTGACGGTCAAGCTCGAAGGCAGCGGCTCGATCGACCAGGCGACCGGCCAGCTGACGGCGAGCTTCCAGCAGGTCCCCGAGCTGCCGTTCGAAGACCTCCAGCTGACGCTCGACGGCGGCGCCAACGCGCCGCTGGCCAACGCACCGTCGAGCAACGCCACGTCGAGCAACGCCACGTCGAGCAACGCGCCGTCGGCCAACGCCACGTCGGCCGGTGCCCAGACGTGCGTCGGCTCCCTGACGGCGACCTCGCGGCTGACGCCGTACAGCAGCGAAACCCCGGCCGAACCGTCGAGCGAACCGTTCGCGCTGAGCGGGTGCGCGCCGCCGCGTTTCGCCCCGACGTTCGTGGCGGGCACCACGAACAACCAGGCCGGCGCGTCGAGCCCGCTGACGGTCACGCTGTCGCGGACCGACCAGGACGAACAGATGCAGGCGCTCGACGTGACCCTCGCGCCCGGGCTGCTCGGCCTGCTGTCGAGCGTCACGCCGTGCCCCGCCGCCCAGGCCCAAGCGCAGGCGTGTGGCCCGCAAAGCGAGGTCGGCACGGCCACGGTCGGCGCCGGCCCGGGCGCGGCGCCGGTGTTCCTGAACGGGACCGTGTACCTGACCGGCGCGTACGAGGGCGCTCCGTACGGCCTATCGGTGGTGGTGCCCGCGATCGCCGGACCGTTCGACCTGGGCACGCTGGTGATCGGCGCGCGCGTCACCGTCAACCCGATCACGGCAGCGCTGAGCATCGCGAGCGACCAGCTGCCGCAGAGCCTCGACGGCATTCCGCTGCAGCTGAAGACGCTCGCGCTGGACATCGACCGCCCGGGCTTCGTGGTTAACCCGACGGACTGCCGGGCGCTCGAGATCGACGGCGTGGCGACGAGCATGGGCGGCGCAAGCGCCCAGCTGTCCTCGCACTTCCAGGCGGCCAACTGCGCGACGCTCGCGTTCAAGCCGAAGCTGACCGCGCTGGTGCACGCGCACACGAGCAAAGCCGCCGGTGTGCACCTACACGTGCGCATCATCTCCGCCCACGGCCAGGCGAACATCGCCCAGCTGAAGCTCGACCTGCCGGCCGGCATCGTGCCGCGGCTGAGCACGCTGCAGCAGGCGTGCGCCCAGGCGGTCTTCCAAGCCAGTCCGGCTGGCTGCCCGCGCGCGTCGGTGGTCGGCCACGCCACCGTGCTCACGCCGCTCGTGCGCCAGCCGCTGAACGGCTCCGTGTACGTGATCTCCCGTGCGGGCGCCGCCCCGCCGGTCCTCGCGCTGGTGCTGAGCGGCGAACGCCTGACGCTCGACGTGCTCGGGCAGACGAGCGTCAAGGGCGGCGTCGCCACCGCCATCTTCCGCTCGCTGCCCGACGTGCCGTTCTCCGAGCTCGATCTGATGCTGGAAGCCGGGCCGCACTCACTGCTCACCGCCAACCTGCCGGCGAAGGATCGCGGCAACCTGTGCGGGCGCCGCCTGGCGCTGCCGGCCGAGATCACCGGCCAGAACGGGGCGGTGGTCAAACACACGACCGTCATCTCGCTCTCCGGCTGCGCCAGTCCGACCCGCGCCCCGCGCAAGACCGGCGCGCGCTGAGCGGACGCGCCCCGCGCAAGACCCGCGCGCTGAGCGGACGCGCCCCGCGCAAGACCGGCGCGCGCTGAGCGGGTGGGCGTCGCGCCGGACGCCGCGTGCGCGAGGGCGTACGCTTGACGACAGCCGACCGCCGTACTGACGAAAGGACGCGCCGCCATGAGCTGGGACTTCTCCACCGACCCGGACTTCCAGGAGCAGCTGGACTGGATGAGCGAGCTCGTGCGCTCGGAGATCTGGCCGCTGGAATCGATCTGGCGGGAGCTGAGCCTGGAGGGGCTGTCGCGGGCGATGGAGCCGCTGCGCGAGCAGGTCAAGGCGCGCGGGCTGTGGGCGGCGCACCTGCCGCCGGAGCTGGGCGGTCAGGGCATGGGCCAGGTGCGCCTGGGGCTGATGCACGAGATCCTCGGCAGCTGCCCGATCGCGCCGCTGGCGTTCGGAAACGCGGCGCCGGACTCGGGCAACTCAGAGCTGATCGCACTGGCGGGCACGGAAGAGCAGAAGGACCGCTGGCTGCACCCGCTGCTGGCGGGCGACCTGCGCAGCGCGTTCAGCATGACCGAGCCGGACACACCCGGGTCGGACCCGACGCAGCTGCGCACCCGGGCGGTCCGCGACGGCGAGGACTGGGTGATCGACGGGCGCAAGTGGTTCTCGTCGAACGGCTCGATCGCGGACTTCCTGATCGTGATGGCGGTGACCAACCCGGATGCCCGCCCGTCCCAGCGCGCGTCGATGTTCATCGTGCCGGTCGACACGCCGGGCGTGGAGATCGTGCGCGACGTGCCGACCATGGAGCACCCGTCCGA
>Ga0210389_10003582_pt1 | contig 12128 bp, 6 predicted proteins | sample IncBWH28OmetaG_FD_160127 | JGI IMG/M metagenome (GOLD analysis project Ga0210389, IMG submission 160127) | Forest soil microbial communities from Barre Woods Harvard Forest LTER site, Petersham, Massachusetts, United States - Inc-BW-H-28-O ... | reverse complement strand
TTGCCGGCCGGGGCAGCGTGACGGTGGCGGCGGCGCTCGCCGGCTGCGGGCTGATCAGGGCGCCAGGGTCGTCATGGGGCACGCCCAGCGTGGGCGCGTCGATCCTGCAGCAGGAGCAGGCTGCCCCGCCCCAGCCCGCGGCATCTGCCGTGACGCGCCCCGTGTTTCCCGTTTCCGCGCTCAAGGACCCGCGTGGCAAGTTCTTCGGCGTTGAGGCAGATGGCGCGCCGGACAGCATCGGCCCCGTCACCACGATCGCGACGAGCGTTGGCGTCAGCCCGAACCTGATCGGCCAGTACGTGACCTGGGGTCGCCCCTTCGACACCATGGCCGCCACCAACGCGCTGAACTCCGGCGCCTTGTACTACATGGTCTGGGAGCCGTTCTCGCCGAGCGTGGCATCGATTGCCGGCGGCGCGAGCGACGCGTACATCACCCAGTTCGCGCAGGCGGTTCACGCCTTCGGCAAGCCCGTGGCGCTCAGCTTCGGTCACGAGATGAACGGCAACTGGTATCCGTGGGGGGTCAAGCAAACCACCGCGGCGCAGTTCAAGGCGGCCTGGCGGCACATCCACGACCTGTTTACGCAGGCCGGCGCCACGAACGTGGTCTGGGTCTGGAATCCGAACGTCATCCTCGCGCTGCCGGATGTCCAGCTTGAGCCTTACTGGCCGGGCGACTCCTACGTCGACTGGGTGGGCCTCACCGCTTACTTCGGCGTCGCTGGCCCGCACACGTTCGACGGGTTGTACGGGGCGACCATCACCGAGGTCAAGCAGTTCACCACCAAGCCGTTCATCATCGCCGAGACCGCCGTGCAGACCAGTGCCAGCGATCTGGCCAGCATCAACAGCCTGATCGGCTCGATCAAGGACAATAGCGACGTCCTCGGGTTCGTCTGGTTCAACTACAACAAGCTCGGGGTGGACTGGACCCTGGAGGGCCGCCCGCAGGTTCGCGCGGCGGTGGCCAGCGCCCTGTCCGGAATCCCACTTGTGAGCCTCAGTCCGTGACCAAGCATCCTGACACCCACTCCGGGGCAAGCCAGGACATCGCCAGCCTGCGGCCGGGACAGGAGAAGCAGGCGCCGCGTTCCCTGTTCCAGAAGGCCGAGGCGGAGACGGTGATGTTCGCCTCCGCCCGCGCGCTGCCCCCGCCAGAGGTCGTCGCGCCCTCCGCGGTCAGGGAAGCGTCCTACCGGTACCAGATCCACCCGCGACGCATCTGGCTGAGCCGGGCAGTGGTCGGGGTGATCCTCCTCATGCAGGCGGTGCTGACCCTGCGGATGAACAACACCGCGTTCGAGGACGAGGCGTTGTACCTGTACGTCGGGCACCTGGAGATCGCGCACTTGCTCCATGGCGCGTCCTTGCAAGGTGACTATCCGTCCTACTTTTCCGGTGCCCCGGTGCTCTACCCGGTGCTCGGCGCGCTCGCCGACAGCATCGGCGGGCTCGTCGCGGCCCGTGCGGTCAGCCTGATCGAGATGCTGCTGGCCACCACGCTGGTCTACGGGATGACCCGGCGGCTCTTCAACGAGCGGGTCGCGCTGTGCGCTGCCGTGGTCTTCGCGGTGTCCGAGCCGACCTTGTTCCTCGGCAACCTGGCCACCTACGACGCCTCGGCGCTGTGCCTGCTGGCGCTGGCCGCCTGGATCATCGTGCGGACCGCGGAGTACCGCTGGCCGGCGTACCTGATAGCCGCGCCGCTCGTGCTGCTGGCGATAGCGACCAAGTACGCCACGCTCCTCTACGTCCCCAGCCTCATAGCGCTCGCCGGGCTCGCCGGCGCACCGAAGCGCAGCAGGACGTCGCTCTTCGTCAGGCCGGCGGCGCTCATCGCGCTCTTCGCGGCCCTGTCGGCCCTCTTGGTCTACGTGGCCGGGCCGGACTACATCACCGGCTTCAAGTTCACCACGCTGGAACGGTTCGAGGGCACGAGCACCGTCTCGTCCCTGGTGTGGGACTGCGCGCAGTGGATCGGCCTGCCAGCACTGCTCGCGGCGATCGGCGCCGTGTCTTACGCGATCAAGCCAGCCACCGAGGCGAGAGAGCAGGTCGCCGCGGCCGGCACCAGGCTGTACCGCACCGTGCTGGGTGCCGTCCTCGGTGGCACCATCCTGCTCGCCCCCATCGAGCAGATCCGCATCCACACCGCGACCTCGCTGCACAAGCACGTGGGCTTCGGGCTGGTCATCGCGGCGCCGATCGTCGGCGTCGGGCTCACCAGGATCATCGGCGACCACTTCCGCCGCACCCAGATAGGCATCGCGGTCTGGGGCCTGGCGCTCGCGCTCGGGATGACGACAGCCAACAACGAGTTCAACGCCTGGCCCGACACGGCGCGGTTTGTCCCTGACTTTTCCCGCTACCTCCGCCCGGACGCGCGCTACCTCGTCGAAGTTGATGAAGTGCCCATCTACTACCTGCGCAAGTACCCCGACGCCCAGCCCGACCAGTTCACGTCGACGTACTACATCGGCTACTACGACACGACGCAGCAGAAGTTCCTGACGGGCACCGCTGGCTACATCGCGGCCATCAAGGCCGGCTACTTCCAGGTGGTCGCCTTCGACTACCAGACCACGCCTGCCACGGACGCCATCATCGCCCGCACGCTGGCGCAAAGCCCGAACTACCAGCTCGCGACCGTGATCCCCAACGGCAACGACACGGTCCGGCAGTACATCTGGGTGAAAAATGGATGAGGGTGGGAGGTTAGTGAATTGAGTGAGTCCGCGGCCATCATCGAGGCGATGCGACATGCAGTTCCGCCGGGAAAGGCACGGCTGAGCGATTCGGATGCATCGGCCTTGCGCGACCTGACTGCGGCGCTCATGGCGGCGAGGCCGGACGCGGCATCCGAGTACCAGCGGTTCCTCGCCATCGCCGGCCGCAGCCTTACCCTGCCGGAGGAGCAACTCGGCGCGCGGCTGAGAGGCGCGACGGTCCTCGTCACGGGCGGGACCGGCTGCATCGGGTCGATGCTGATAGCCCAGCTCGCGAGGCACCAGCCAGCCCGGGTGGTGAGCGTCAGCCGCGGTGTCACCGGGGCCGCGCGGCGGCATGACGGTGCGGACTACCTGACCGCGGACGTGACGGATCGCGTCGCCACCGAGCGGACGGTGGGCGAGGTGAGGCCGGATGTCGTTTTCCATGTCGCTGCTCAGCGTTCCCCCGGGCTGGCCGAGGCCGAGGTCCGCCGTACCGTGTCGACCAACGTCCTGGGCGCACGGAACGTCCTCGCGGCGGCGTCCCGGGCCGGCGTCCGGCAGGTCGTCCTCGCGTCTACCGGCAAGGCGCTGCGCCCGTACTCGCCCGAGGTGTACACGGCTTCCAAGCGCGCCGCTGAGTGGCTGGGGGCCAGCGCTGCGGCGAGCGGCGACGTGACGTGCTCCGCTGCCAGGTTCACGCACGTCATCGACAACTCAATCATCCATGGACGGCTGCTTGACTGGGCCGCCGACGAGGCTGACGGTGCCGTCATGACCGGCGCTCCGGGGCGGGCGGCCATCCGGCTGCACAGCCCGGACATCGCCTTCTACGCGCAGTCGGCCCTGGAGTCGGCGCAACTGCTGCTGATCGCCATGCTCGGAGCGGCGCCCGGCGAGTTCCGGGTGCACGCCATCACCGACCTTGGGTGGCCGGTCAGCCTGCTGGACGTCGCGCTTGGCGTCCTTGGCGCCACGCACTCCAAGACTCCCCTGTACATCAGCGGCTACGACCCGGGGTATGAGGAGGTCGCCTTTCCCGGGCTGTACGACCCGGCGAGCGCTGGTGACGTCAGCCCGCTGCTCAACGCCTTCGAGGCTGCCGCATTGTCCGCGAGCCCGTTCCCGATGGTCGATGCCTTCCGCCTGGAGATGGCAGCCGGCCCGGCAGTGCCGAAGCTTCTCGCGGGCATCGAGAGCGCATGCGACCGGGGGCTGTGCGACGACACGATCCGGCAGGCGCTCGATGACCTGAGCTGGTCGCTGCTCGACGCGACGCTCGCCACCGCCCCGCCCGCCGCGCTTGCCCGCTGCGGCACGCTGATCCGCCCGCACGAGAGCGCGATATCGCCGGCCCACCTGCGGGTCTTGCGGGCCATCAACGCCCACGGCGGCAGCCAGCCCTAGGCGGCTCGCGTCAGCGCCGGGCGGGCTCGGCGGGCGGGGCTGACGGGGTGACTATGGTCGTCCGCAGCGGCAGTTCCCTGATCCGCAGGGCCAGGACGAGGGCCGCCGCCATGACCGCCGCGGCGACCAGGAAGGCGACGTCCAGTGCGCCGGTGAAGCCCTGCCGGAAAGGCTGGGCGAGCACGGGATCCAGGCGGGCGAGGAACGCGGTGTTGTTCAGGGCGGACTGGCTGCCGGCCGAGGCCAGGCGCACCAGCCCAGCCTGCCCGGGATCCCGTGCCGCGGCGGCACGGAAGGCGGGGGCGGCGCTCGCCGTCGCGTAGGCGGCCCTGATCGCGCCGCCGGCCGCGGAGTAGGCGATCGACAGGAAGGCGGCCGCGCCGATGGTGCTGCCCGTCTGGAAGAAGAACGTGTTAGACGAGGTGGCGACGCCGAGGTCGGCCTGGGGCAGGGCGTTCTGCATGGACAGCGTGATGGTCTGCGCGTACAGGCTGCCGCCGGCGCCGAGCAGGAACATCGCGGCCTCGGCGTAGGCAAGGGGCGTGCCAGGGGTCAGCGGCCACAGCATCAGCATGCCGGCCAGCAGCAGGACCGCTCCGGTTACCGGCAGGATCTTGTAGCGGCCGGTCCGGGAGGTGAACTGGCCGGCGATAACCGAGAAGGCAAGTGTCCCGGCGACCTGCGGCAGCGTGAGCAGGCCCGCCTCGGTGGGCGAGTAGCCCTTGGCGAGTTGCAGGTACAGCGGCAGCAAGGTGATGCTCGCGTAGATCCCGATGGTCGAGACCAAGGACTGCCCGGCCCCGATGGCGAACCCGTAGTTGCGGAACAACCGCAGGGTCAGCAGCGCGCCGTCGCCCGCGCGCCGCTCCGCGAGCAGGAACGCGGCGGTTCCCAAGGCCCCGGTCGCGTAGCAGGCCACCGCGGCCGGCGCGCCCCAGCCCCAGGCCTGTCCCCGGTCCGCGACCAGCAGCAGCGGGACCGCCGCGATCAGCAGCGTCAGCGTGCCGAGCAGGTCAACGCGGCGCTGACGGCGCTGCTGGCAGCCGGGCCGCAGCACCCTGGTCACCACGGCGCAGGCAGCCAGGCCGACGGGAAGGTTGAGCAGGAAGATCCACCTCCAGCCGTCCACGCCGAGCAGGGTGCGCTGCCCGGCCAGGACGCCCCCGGTCACTGGCCCGGCGAGGCTGGCCACGGCATAGGTGGCAACGAAGAAGCCACCGTATTTCGCGCGTTCCCGCGGTGGCACCACATCCCCCAAGACGGCTGAGGTCAGCGCGAGGATGCCGCCGGCGCCGATGCCCTGGAACGCGCGGAAGGCCGCGAGCATCGGCATCGAGGCGGCGAACGCGCACAGCACCGAGCCGGCGAGGAAGATGGCGATGGCGGCCGTGAACAGTGGCCTGCGGCCGTGGGTGTCCGACAGCTTGCCGTAGACCGGGATGGACACCACGGAGGTGATCATGAACGCGGTCCGCACCCATGCCTGCGCGGTGAGCCCGTTCAGGCTCTCGCCGATCCGGTACATCGCCACGGACACGACGGTCGAATCAAGCGACGCGACGAAGCTGGCGAGCATCAGCCCGGCGAGGATCGCTCGCACCTGGCGCCGGCTGTAGCCGTCTGGCAGGGTCACTTATGTTCCTAGCGGTTGTCATGACGTGTCGTGGCACCGCTCATTAGACCGGAGCACGTCAGTGGGTGTCCAACAGTCCCCTCTTGCGACAAAACGACATCCGGCTAGCGGTCACTGCACGACGATCGGCATCGTGCCCACGATGCCGTTGACGGTCACGCTGATCGTCGCCACCCCGGGCCCGACCGCGGTCAGGACTCCCGCCGTGGTGACCCTCGCCACCTGAGGGTCATTGCTGGCATAGCTGACATGGGCGCGAGGCAGGCTGACAAAGGACTGGTCATTGCTGACCGCCTCGATGATGGAGTCCGCGGTGGCGTGTGCCTGCTCAAGCGAGGCGTCCGTGTCCGGTGCGATCCACTGGTTCGTCCCCGTCAGGTCGAGCGTGTTCCCGGGATGGAAGATGACCTGCCCGGGCTGCACGGTCACGTACTGGACCCGCGGCGTGAGCGCGCCATGCACCGTGATGGTGCCGGAGCCGGCGACGGTGGCAGAGTCGGGGCCGATCAGGAACTTGTAAGGGCCGTCGTAGACGACCTGCCTGAAGGTTGCCTCGTCCCACTTGCTGAGCGCGGAGACGGTCACGTCCAGGGTGATGTGCTGGGACTTCCCGGGGGCCAGCACGCTGGTCCGCTGGAATCCCTCGAGTTGCTCCTTCGGCAGCTGAACGCCTGGCACCGTGAAGGCTGGCGCGACGTACAACTGCGCGACGGTGGCGCCGGGGAGGGAGCCGGCATTGGTGACGTCGAAGCTGACGTGGATCGTGCCGTCGGCCGACGTGACGCGAGGCCCCACTGTCACGTGCGAGTAGCTGAAGCGGGTGTAGCTCAGCCCGTAGCCGAACGGGTAGGCGGGCGTCCCCGTGAAGTAGCTGTACGTGCGGCCCAGCCCGCCGGTCTGGGCGGGAGTCAGCCCGTAGTTGCTGATGGCCGGGAGCTGTGAGTCGCCGGAGTACCAGGTGAAGTCCAGGTGCCCGGCGGGGTTCACCTGGCCGAACAGGACCTGCGCCAGCGCGGTGCCCTGGCTTTCGCCGTTGTACCCGCTGAAGACGATCGCCGGGAACTTGCCCCGCGTGCCGGAGATGCCGACGGGCCCGTCGGACTGGATGACCAGCGCGGTCCGCGGGTTGCCCGCGGCGGCGACCTGGCTGATCAGCGAGTTGTAGTTGCCTGGCATCGCCAGCGAGGCCCGGTCGTGCCCCTCCCTGGCCACGCTCTGGTCAGTGCCCACGAAGACGATCACCAGGCCGGCCGTCTTGATGGCGGCTCGGGTCGCGTCCGAGCAGGACGCGGGCGCGGGCGCCGTGGTGGAGGTGCCGCAGGCGTCGTACGTCACCGTGGCGCCCGGGTTGGCGGCCTTGACCGCCGCGGTGATGCCCTGGACCGCGCTGACCGCAAGTGCGGGGTCGCCGGAGTACCCGCCGAGAGTGACGGTGTGCGCCAGGTTGCCCACGATGACCACGCTGGCGAGCGTGGCTGGGTTGGCAGGCAGCAGGGGCACCGTGGTGCCGGCCACATCGTGGTCCTGCAGCAGCACCAGGTCCTCCGCCGCGACCTGCTCGGCCAGGGCCTGGTGCGCCGGGCTCTGGATTACCGCCTTGGTGATCTTGGCATAGGCGACCTGACCCGGCGGGTCGAACTCGCCGGTCTCCATGCGCGTGGTGAACAGGTGCACGAGGGCGTTGTCGAGTACCCCCTCGGACAGCACGCCGGCGTTGATCGCGGCCTGGATGTTGGCCAGGGTCGGCTCCCCGCCGATGCAGTTGACCTGCGTCCCGGCCCGCAGCGCGTACGCCTCGCCGCCGGCCGCGCCGCTGAGCTTGCGCCCGGTGGCCTTGCTCGTCCAGGTCACCGCGCCGTTGACGGCGCTGGTGAGCCATCCGGGCGGTGCCCAGTCGTGATGGCTCGGACTGTAGGCGGCGAGGATGGCGTCGCAGTCGGAGGTCGTGTACCCGTTGAAGCCGTACGTGCGCTGCAGCAACTCGTTGACCGTGTAGGTGTCGACCGGCGAGGGCGTGCCGTTCACCGCGTTGTAGGCGGTCATGACGCCCGCCACGTGCGCGTTCTCGGTGAGGCTGCGGAACTGGGCGGTGTAGTAGTCCCGGATGTTCGCGTCGGTGGTGTCAGAGCTGCCGGACTGGCGGCCGTCTTCGGTGTTGTTCAGGGCGAAGTGCTTGGCCGTGGACGCCACCTTGAGGTAAGGGGTCATCAGCTGGCCGCTCATTGCCTGGCCCTGGTATCCGTCGACGAAGGCGTCCGCCATCTGGCTCGCCAGGTAGGGATCCTCGCCGAAGGCCTCGTCGGTGCGCCCCCACCGCGGGTCGCGGTCCATGTTCACCGTTGGCGCCCAGTACGTCAGCATCCCGTAGTCAGAGTTCGATGGCCCCAGGTTGTTTTGCCCGGTTCCCCACAGCGACTTGTCGAGGAAGCCGCGGGCCTCATCGGAGATCGCTGTCGTCTCCTCGTACATGAGCCGGGGATCCCAGCTCATCGTGGCCGCGAAGTTGACGGGGAAGCTGGTCGCGTGCACTCCGCCGGTTACGCCGCCCCTGTCGGAGTCGGCGCCCAGGGTGCTGATCCCGTGCTGGCCCTCGCTCCAGTAGGTGTACTGCTGGATGCCCAGTCGCGGGATCGCCGGCGCGCTGTTGCTCCTTAGCTGTCCTGCCTTCTCCGCCAGCGTCATGCACGACACCAGGTCCGCCGCGCGCTCCGCGAACGAGTAGCGCACGTCGAGGTACACCGGAGCCCGGCCGGAGCCGTCCGGGCAGGCAGGCTGCCCGGGAACGGCCACGCTCGCCGGCCGGGTGGCAGCCGCGGAGCCAGCATCGGCCGGCCCCGCGGACGGCAGCGCCAGGATGACAGTGCCAGCGAGTACCGTGCCAACGAGTACCGTCCGGCCTGAACACGCGTGCATGCGCCCACCTTCCTGATCACGGGAAGGCTCTCATTGATTACGATGCGCGACCACTCGACGCGCCTAGCTGGGCACTGTCTGCGAACATATAGTTGCCATCCGTTATGGTCGATGGCATGGCAGTGCAGGGCGCGTACCCGATAGAGCCGTGGGCGCTGCGGGAGACGCATCTGGACCTGACCATGCTGGCCCGGTCGGAGTCGCTGTTCGCGCTGGCCAACGGGTACGTGGGCTGGCGCGGCAACCTGGAGGAGGGCGAACCGCATGGCCTGCCGGGGAGCTATCTCAACGGGGTCTACGAGATGCGGCCGCTGCCTTCCGCCGAGATCGCCTATGGCCACCCCGAGACCGGGCAGACGATCATCAACGTCACCAACGGAAAGCTGCTGCGGCTATTCGTCGACGACGCGCCGTTCGACGTCCGTTTCGGCGAGTTGCGCTCGCACGAGCGGGTGCTCGACTTCCGCGCCGGGGTGCTGAACCGAAACGTGGAGTGGCAATCGCCGGCCGGGAAGCGGGTCCGCGTCTCCTCCACCCGGCTGGTGTCCTTCACCCAGCGGTCGGTCGCCGCCATCTGCTACGAGGTGGAGGCGCTCGGCGTCCCGGCGCGGCTCGCGCTGCAGTCCGAACTGGTGGCGAACGAGCGGCTGCCGAGGCCGGCCAGCGCCGACCCTCGGGTGGCCGTCATGCTCGAGGATCCGCTTGTCGAGGAATACCAGAACGCCGACGGAACCGTCGTGGTGCTCACGCACTCGACGCGGCTGTCCGGGCTGAACCTGGCCGCGGCCATGGATCACCTGATCGACGGCCCGCCCGGCGTGCTGGTCGAGTCCCGGGTGTTCCCGGACGGCGGCCTGGTCACCGCGGCCACGACGCTGGAGCCGGGCCAGAAGCTGCGCGTGATCAAGTTCGTCGCTTACGGCTCGTCGGGTGAGCGGTCGATCACGGCGGTCCGTGACCAGGCGTGGGCGGCGCTCTCCGCGGCCCGGCAGGCCGGCTGGGATGGGCTGCTCGGCGAGCAGCGCGCCTACCTTGACGACTTCTGGGACCGCGCCGACGTCGAGATCGACGGGGACACCGAGTTGCAGCAGGCGGTGCGCTTCGCGCTGTTCCACGTGCTGCAGGCCGGGGCCCGCGCCGGGGTCAACGCGATCCCGGCCAAGGGGCTGACCGGGCCGGGCTACGACGGGCACGCGTTCTGGGATACCGAGATCTTCGTGCTTCCGCTGCTCACCCTGACCGTCCCGGACGCGACCGCCAACGCGCTGCGCTGGCGGCACTTCACGCTTCCGCTGGCCCGCGAGCGGGCCGCCCAGCACAGCCTGAAGGGCGCGCTGTTCCCGTGGCGGACGATCAACGGGCTGGAGTCCTCCGGCTACTGGCCGGCGGGCACCGCCGCCTTCCACATCAGCGCCGACATCGCCCACGCGGTGATCCGCTATGTCGGCGCCACCGGCGACACCGCTTTCGAGCGCGGGCCGGGGATGGACCTGCTGACGCACACCGCCAGGTTGTGGCTCTCCCTCGGCCACCATGATGCCGACGGGCGGTTCCGCATCGACGGGGTCACCGGCCCGGACGAGTACAGCGCCATCGTCGACAACAACATCTACACCAACCTGATGGCCCGGGAGAACCTGATAGCCGCGGCGGATGCGGCCGGCCGGTACCCCGAGCGCGCCCGTGAGCTCGGCATCGACGCGGAGGAGTCAGGCCGCTGGCGGGACGCGGCGCAGGAAATGACCATCCCCTACGACGAGACGTCCGGTGTGCACCCGCAGGACCAGGAGTTCACCGGGCACGAGGTCTGGGACTTCGCGGCCACGCCCCCGGAGAAGTACCCGCTGCTGCTGCACTTCCCGTACTTCGACCTGTATCGCAAGCAGGTCGTGAAGCAGGCCGACCTGGTGCTGGCCATGTACATCTGCGGGGACATGTTCACCCCCGAGCAGAAGGCCACGAACTTCGAGTACTACGAGCCGCTCACGGTGCGGGACTCCTCGCTGTCCGCCTGCGCCCAGGCGGTCATGGCCGCCGAGGTAGGGCACCTGGAGCTGGCCTACGACTACCTCGGTGAGGCTGCCCTGACGGACCTGAGGGACCTGGCGCACGACACCCGCAACGGCCTGCACATCGCGTCGCTGGCCGGGGCCTGGATCGCGGTGGTCGGCGGTTTCGGCGGGTTGCGGCACCGTGACGGCTCGGTGGGCTTCGCGCCACGGCTGCCCCAGGCGCTGGCCAGGCTCGCGTTCAGCGTCCTCATCCGCGGACGGCGGGTACGGGTCGAGGTAACCCGCACCGAGGCCACGTACTCACTTGCGGACGGCGAGCCGCTGGAGATCCTGCACCATGAGGAGAGGCTGAGGCTGTCCGTCGGGAAGCCTGAGGTCCGCCCGGTCCGCCCGGCACCGGTACGCCGACAGCCGAGGCAACCGCAGGGGCGGGAGCCCATCCGCCGCGATCGTGGCCGGCCCGATGAGTGCCCTGGGGCCTAGGGAGGGCTTGGTTTCCGGCCGCCTGGCGGAGTGCCGTGGCCGGGCCGGACGATGCCGTGCTCGTAGGCGTACACGGCGACCTGCACCCGGTCGCGCAGGCCGAGCCTGGCGAGGATGCGGGTGATGTGGCTTTTGATCGTTGCCTCACTGAGGTAGAGCTGGGACGCGATCTCGGCGTTCGACAGCCCTGCCGCGACAAGCGTCACCACCTCGCGTTCCCGCTCGCTCAGGCCGCCTGCGGCGCTGCCGGCCGGGGTGCCGGGTGCCGGGCCGCGGCAGAAGTCCTCGATCAGGCGGCGGGTGATGGCCGGGGCGAGCAGCGTCTCGCCGGCGCAGACCGCGCGGATGGCGCTGGTCAGCTGCTCGCGGGTGGCGTCCTTGAGCAGGAAGCCGCTGGCCCCGGCTTTCATGGCGTGGTAGACGTACTCGTCGAGGTTGAAGGTGGTCAGCATGAGGATCTTGGCCCTGCTGCCACCCTGGGCGAGCTGGGCGGTTGCCTGGATCCCGTCGAGCCCGGGCATGCGGACGTCCATCAAGATGACGTCCGGGTCCAGGCGGCGTGCCTGTGCCAGTGCCTGGCTGCCGTCGCCGGCCTCGCCGGCGACGCGCAGGTCCGGCTCGGCCTCCAGCAGCATCCGCAGGCCCTTCCGGATCAGGTCCTGGTCGTCGGCGATCAGGACGCTGATCATGCCGGGTCGCCGGTTGGCAGCCGGGCACAGACGGTGAACCCGCCGCCGGGACGCGGCCCGGCGCGCAGGTCACCGCCGAACACCGCGACCCGCTCGCGCATGCCGGCCAGTCCCTGGCCACCTGTCAGTGCCGGGGGCGCCGGGTTCCCGGGGCCGTCGTCGGTGACCTCGATGGTCACCGCGCTGTCCGCGCAGCCGACCGTCACCTCGGCGCGGGCCGGGCCCGCGTGCTTGAGCACGTTGGTCAGTGCCTCCTGCACGATGCGGTAGGCGGACACGTT
>Ga0210389_10003580_pt1 | contig 12133 bp, 7 predicted proteins | sample IncBWH28OmetaG_FD_160127 | JGI IMG/M metagenome (GOLD analysis project Ga0210389, IMG submission 160127) | Forest soil microbial communities from Barre Woods Harvard Forest LTER site, Petersham, Massachusetts, United States - Inc-BW-H-28-O ... | reverse complement strand
TCGATGCACTCCGGAAAATCTGGCTTGATGATGATGTATCCGGGAATAACGGCGCCCGGAATGTATCCGTTGTCGGCGCGGTTGTTGCTATAGGTCTTCGTCTTCGAGACCGTGCCCACGCCGGCGACATACGAGGTGCTCGATACAGGGTGCGTGCCGAGAATGTAATTGACAGCTCGAAGCGTGTATTCGGAACTCACCAGATCTGGAAACGCCTTGTGAAGGAAGTACATTCGGATGGCCATGTCCACCACGGCACCCGATCCTCCCCACGTGCCCAGACTCGGGGGCACACCAAACGGAGTGGCGTCCAGCTGCTTGTCCAGACCCGCTAGGTACGTCTTCACCGCTTCACCCATTTGATTCTTCGCACTCGCGTCCAGATAAGGTAACGCCCGGACTGCCGTCCATCCACGCATACCCATTTGCTGCGGAGTGATCATCTGAGGGAACAACTCGTTCACGCGAGACTTGTAGGGCTCAGCGCCATGCGTGGCGATGGTCAATTCCAAAGCCGCAGTCCACTCAAGCCCGGCCTGGAACGCGTTCCGATCAAATCCGGCTGGAGGAGCTGACGGCGCGGGCTGCGTGCCGGGAAGAGGCGAAGAGGCCGATCTGCTCTGTCCGCCTCTGCCGCCAGACACGACACCCTGCGATGCAGCCAGCACGCCTCCGGGAGAAGGAGCCGCTCCGCCGAACGGGCCGCCTGCCGGATAGGGCGTTGGGTGAGCCTTCTCGTCATTCCATGCTTTGATCGCGGTCTCCAGGCAGTCTTTCGCCATTGCGTCGTCATAGCCGTTCAGCACATCGGCTGCCGCAGCCAGCGCCGCAATGGCGTTCCACTGGAAGTACGGGTTATTGGACGTGAAAATCCAGCGGTCATCCGGCTTTCCCGAATAGTCGCCTTTCACTTCGTTGGGTCCCAGCTTCGGATCATAGATGCGGCCGTCGGTCTTCGACGCTCCGTCGCCTACCTGGGTGTACTGGCGGAGATCCGGCTCGTGCGTGCCGCGGATCGCGTGGCCTATGTTGTGGAACTGTGCGAGGATGAGCACAGCGCCGTGCTTAATCTGCTGCACCGTATCCGGCACTCCATCGGGGCGGTGCATCTCAACCGCACGCGCGGCTTCATCGACGGAGAGCTCGTCGTACCTGAGATTGAATTCGCGATACGCCAAAGCCAGACTCTGAATCACGCTTAACTGCGCCGGCTCCTCGAGGTCGAAGTCGCCGGCGTCATACCATCCGCCCACGTTCATTCCAGGAATGTGATCGCCGCCTTTGTACTTTCCGTCGGTTGCCGCAGCCTGGTTCCAGCCGTCGAATTGCTCCCCGACAACCGGCGCCATCCGGCCATCATCCAGGTGCGAAGCGCCGTGCCACATGCGGTAACCTTCGCGAACCGAAACGTGATCCATCTGCGCCGCAAGGTGATGGTCCAGGCTGTCCTGCCAGATGTTCGCGTAAGCGTCCTTGGAGATGGGAAAGGGCGCCGTACGCTGGTTCGCGTACTCGATCACATAAAGGCCCGGGTCCATCACCGGAGTGAAGTCGAATTTCGAATAGACATATCGCAGCCAAGGCGTTGAGGCCGTGATCGGGCCCTCGAACACCTGCTTGTACGATCCGTCCTCCATCAGGCGCAGCACTTTGGCCGTGTTCGGACCCTCGTACCTCGGGTCGAGTTCGAGGACCGCCACCTTGGAGAAACCCGGGGCATAACCGACCTGACTGTGCGCGATCATCGGCGGCCGCGTCCAGTTCGGAATCACGTCCGGCCTGATGTGCCACACGATCGCGCCGGTGCTCTTGCCCGCAGGAATCAGCGAACGCAACACGAACCAACCGTTCTGCGCGCGGTTGCGTCCATCGAAAAGCATGAGGTCGGCCGTATCCGACGTGACGTTGACCCGGGCCAGCGCGTCGTCGACTCCCAGGGTGATTCGCTTACCTTCGGCGAACGGCAGCGGCTCAGTGTATCCCTTGGCCTGGTCCCAATCCTCCAGATAGTAGGCCTTCTTCGGTTCGTCAGCCAGCGGCATTACCTTAACCATCGAATCGTTCGGCGTGTGCGGGAAGATTCCGGCTCTGGTTCCATCCACCAGATAAGCTTTACCCATATAGACTGAGGGCAGGAACTCCAGGTTGAAGCCCGCCCGCCCGACCAACTTCTCTGGTAAAGGCTTGTCGAGATTGATGCTAACTTTCACGCCGCCTGGTTCTGCTGAAACTTCAAGGGTGTAGCTCAGATCGAAGGTCGGAAAAGCGAGGTTGGCGGTGAGCCGGTCGTTCGCCTTATCGGCCTGACGGCCTTTGAGAGTTGCCACCAGGTCCCACTGCTCGGGCGTTGGCATCAGGCGCACGTCGCCGTTCGTGGCGATGCGCTGGCCGTGGAGAATCATCTCCATGGCCGTGTTCTTTTGGTCTACGAAAACGGGATGGTACGTGCTGTCGTAGAGGAAGACACTAAAACCCTGGGTATCGAGGTAATTCTTGTCGGTCACCTTCATGGCAAAATCGGCGCCGAACACGCTTGGGCCGGAGGTCAGGGCCAAGAGAAGACACAGTCTGATTGAGGTGAGCATAGATTGTGATCGTACTGCTCCTTAGCCATCAACCTTACAGGACTTCCATACCGAGTGGGCGTCGTTTGTTCCCAGGATTAGTCCCGCTAAACACCATCGGTTGCGATGGACGGGATTGTGAACAGGCAATGCTTTTTGCCACGGCGATTGGGAGGCCGTTCCGGTGGCAAAGTCAAGGAAAAGCGCAAAGGGATACCCAAGCATGTCTTGAGCGTCCGGACCTCAAGCAATCGAAGTCAGCCGTATTGAACAGCCTGGCGACTCGAAGGTTACAACGAACCAACGATCACACAATCAGAGAATTCATCGAGTGGTACTGCTCAGAGCCCGGGCCCGCTTTGAACAAGGCCGTGGTTCCCCGGTACCGTATATCGCTCGAACAGAGGCATTGCACCTCGACCATCATAAACCTGCGTTTGGCTGCAGTCCGGCGACTCGCCTACGAGGCTGCCGATTGCGGCCTGCTCAACGCAGATCTGGCCGCTTGAAATCGCTGGATAAAGGGCGCAAGAAGGGTTGGGCGTGCCCGCTGGCAATTTGCTCAGTGCCGAACAAGGTAAGCGCTTGTTGTTAATGGCAGACGGTACGAGCCTTCGACGCAAGCGAGACTATGCCACGTTGACATTTGCGGGGTTTCGATCTTGCTAATCCACCTAGAAGAAAGCGGATCGATCATGCTCTTCCGGTATGGTGGGGCCTTCAGCAGAATGTCTACTCCGGAGGCCCGACAGCGACGACGAAGTAGGAGGCAGGCTCCGTCTTGCTGGCATTCGTAATGTAGTGGTCGTCGCCTGCGATGCATAGACCCATTTCGCCGGCCTTCAGCGTCCGGACTGTCCCTGCAGTCATGAGCGTGACTGTGCCAGCGCCGACAAACCACATCTCCGAATGCTTGTGGTGTTCGATTTTCTCCGGCGGTGCTCCCGGCGCAAGAAATGTAACGTGGGCCTCAAGCCGGATGTTGTCCGGAAGCATCCCCAGAAGATAGTGATGCGACACGCGGGGAGATTCCGGATTCGCGGCTCCGCCCGCGACATACTGACCCGATGTCAGTCTGGCAAGTTGGGCCGGTGGGGTCGCAGTTTGAGATAAAGAGGCATTGGGTTCGGAAGCGTGCCCCCAGACCGGAACGCCAAGAAGAACGGGCAGTAGTGAGGAAAAGTCACGACGATTCATCAGATCTCCATTCTTCAGGGTCTTCCTATCGGTGCGGCACGAAACCGCAAAGCAGTCATTGGGTATTGATCATAATCTTTCCTCAGGGTTACTCGGGTAAACGGGGATGTATCAATTTCGGGTCCGGGAAGTCCTGGAGGCTCGCACGATCCTGCGCTCTCCAGATCGTCGTTTAGAGCGAACTTTGGCCATCGCGGGATCAAGGCACGGTTCGAGCATGTTCGCAGCTGTCGCTACATGCGTGCTAACATCCACTCATCCGGCTCCCCGCCCTGGCCCGAGCCGCGGAGGTGATGATGAGTCCAACCACACGGCGTAGTTTTCTCAAGACAGGTCTTGCTGCCGGAGCCATAGCAACCGTCGGCTCGCTTCCGCTAAGTGCCAAACGCACCGCGACCGATACCGTGATGCTGGGCCGATCAAAGATGGAGGTGACGCGGCTGGCATTCGGAACTGGGACCGACAGCGGTGCGGTGCAAGCGGCACTGGGACAGGAGGAGTTCACCCGCCTTGTGCGTTATGCGTACGACCATGGCATCCGCTTCTTCGAGACAGCTGAGGCTTACCAGACTCCGGGCATGCTGGGCGAAGCGCTGAAAGGCTTGCCGCGGGACAGTTATCACCTGATGAGCAAAGTTACTACGTTTCACGAAGGCATTGATCCGCAGGTAAAGTTCGACGAACTGCGGCGGATCTCGCAGACCGAGTATTTCGACATCATGCTGCTGCACTGGCAGCACTCTGCCGACTGGCCGGAGACGACGAAGCGCTGGCAAGATGGGATTCTTCAGGCGCAGCAGAGGAAGATCATCCGCACCCATGGCGCCTCAGTGCACGGACTGCCAGCTCTGCGACAGATGCCTGGGACCAATTGGCTCGATGTGGGACTAATTCGCATCAACCACAACGGCGCACGCATGGACGGGCCGACCTATGAGGACACCAACCACCCCGACAACGTGGCCGAGGTTGTCGATCACATCCACCAATTGAAGAAGGAGGGGCTGGGTGTGATCGGTATGAAGCTGTGCGGCGGCGGTCAGTTCGAACACAGCCACGACGACCGTGTGAAAGCGATGAGATTCGCATTCCAGAATGCGGGCGTGGATTGTGCTACCGTCGGCTTCAAGAGCACGCAGGAGATTGACGAGGCCATTAACAACATGAATCTGGCGCTTGCCTAGGCTTTTAGCGACTGCGCATGCAGTGAGAACTATCGCCGAGCGGAATTGTGCGGAAAGCGCCTTGCTCGATTCATGGGAATAGTCGATCAATTCAAAGGGTGCGACCCCGATTCTATGCGCTCATCTTCTTAGCAAAATGGACACACGGCTCATCCATTTGCTTCAAGGGAGACGAGTGGGGCCTTCAGACAATTGCCCCGCGGTCGAGGGTACGCGTTGCGGCTCATGTTCTGAACAGAGCTTTGCTTGACCGGCTCCAGGCCCGCCAACATTCCAGCCCTCCAAGCATCGCTGGAGGTGGAAAATGTTGAGAGAGATACAAAGGACGGACACATTTTCCAGAACCTTACCCAATTGAGATGGCAAAATTGAAGGATGAGTATTGTTGTTAAATATAACAATAGAAGTAGGTTAAATTTAAAAGCCCGGATGGCGAAATTGGCAGACGCAGCGGACTTAAAATCCGCAGACCTTAACCGGTCGTGGGGGTTCAAGTCCCCCTCCGGGCACCACGCAAGAACCCACAAATGAGCGGCTTAGATGGCTCTGAGTTTCTGAGTCCCGGACGAGAAACCCTCAGCGACAGACGCAGCGGACATCAAGTCTCATTCTGAACGCGAGCGCAAAGACTATCTTGCTGAAACTGCTTCGCTTATTCAGAATGCTCGAGCGAGCAAAGCTTGCACATCTGTTACACATTTTCATGTCTATTATCTGAGGCGTAAGGGGAGCTAATCCGCCGCTGCGAGTTTTCGAGTTGGGCGTTGCGGAGTTTGCTTTCGTCGACTCGTTGTGTGGCGGCTTCGGCCTTCGATGGGACGGACGGCGATGCTTGTCTGGAGACGGAGCCTGTCTGCATACCGCAACAGCTTTTCAATGCTGACCTGCGAGATCCTGCCTCTGAGCAGGTTGCTCACCGACGGCTGGTACTCATCCAAAACGCCCGCGAGCTGCGCTTGCGTGTAGCCCCTCGCTTTCACATGTTCCAAGATGGCGGACAGGAGTTCAGCCTTGATCTTGAGCGCGCTTGCTTCTGACGCAGAAAACCCCAGTGCATCGAAGACATTGCCCTTCACAATATGCGTCGGCCTATTTTCCGCTGCGTTTTTCATGGCTCTTCTGCTCCTGTAATCGCTGTCTTACAAGTTTGAGACGCTGACTCGCGATCGCGATATCTCGCCGATCCGTTTTGCGACTTTCCTCCTCAAAACAGTGCAACACTAGATCCTGTTTTCGATCTTCGAAAGGTAAATCGCCCTGTACCATGCGCGTTCGTCAGCTTCTTTCAATTCGTAAACGCCAGGGCCGATGGAACTCATGTTCCGAGTCTGCGATGTCGGCTCTCTGCCGATTTGTAGCTGCCTTAGCGAGAATCCAAGCGACCGTTTGATCTCATCGGGAAACCCGGACAACACCTCCAGCGAGTCCCCCTCAAAATGGAGTTCGGCGGCAGATGGGGAATCCTCTTTGAGCGCCATCGTCTTGATCGTAGCGCAATCAACTTCATTATACAAGATCTATTATAACCGTTTCGCCTGCGGCGGCGCATACGCAGGTTCTGTCAGGCGCCAGGCGCTGGGCGATCTTGCACGCATCAACCGGGTAACGACCATGGGAGAGTTGACGGCGTCCCTGGCTCATGAAATCAGTCAACCGATCAGCGGCGCCATCACCAACGCCAACGTCTGTCTGCGAAAACTCGGGAACGACAAACCCGATCTCGATGAAGTACGCGCAGCTGTTACCAGATTTGGAAGAGATGCGCGACGTGCTGCTGAGATTATCGCCAGGATTCGCTCACAATTCGAGAAGGGCTCCGTGAATCGAGAGACTCTTGGTGTTAGCGAGATGATTCGAGAAACTGTCGCCCTGCTGCGCGACGAAGCGACCAGATACAACATATCGGTGCGGACGGAACTGGCGGCAGACCTTCCTCAGATCATCGGAGATCGCGTGCAGTTGCAGCAGGTCGTGATGAATCTAATTGTTAACAGCATCGAAGCGATGAAGGACCTTGATGGATTACGAGAGATGGTCATCAAGGCGCAGCTAGCTGAAAACGAGCGGATTCTCGTGTCCGTAAGTGATACCGGTCCAGGGTTTCCGCCAGATCGCGCGGAACAGATATTCGATCCGTTCTTTACAACCAAACCTGACGGCACCGGCATGGGGCTGCGCATCAGCCGGTCAATCGTTGAGTCGCATGGTGGGCGCTTGTGGGCCGAGGCCGCCGCTGGGCGCGGTGCAACTTTTCACTTGAACTTACCCGTTGCGATTCCGGGCCATACCCCCCACGCGCCGGAATCCATCATCGCTTAGACCACGGGCCAAAATCGCAAATGAAAGCACACCACGTGCACTGACTCCCATTCGGGATTTTCCACTTGCACACAACCCATGATTCACGGCTTGCGTCTGGTCAGCGGGAGTCGAACAGCGATGAGCGGCCCAGCCTCGCTCGTTCGTAGCGAAGACTCGATCCAATGGAGGATGGGCCAGCCTTCTTACACAGTCACAGTCCTCTTCGCTTCGAGTGCCGGTAGAAGAAGCTTCAGAAGCGCTTCGTCCGAGAACGGGTTCTGGCCCGAGATCAACTCGCGATCCTGAAGGACGTAGCTCTGCCACGGAGCCGCCACACTCACGTCACCGCGCGCCGTGCGCAAGGCAAAATCCGGGTAGAAGAGAACCTTACCGCCAATCTCAAGCGGTTCCCGCTGCTGCTCTTCCGCTGTCGAAAAAATCGTCATCTTATATCCAGCATAGATCCAACCTTTGGCCTTGGCGTGTGCCCCAGCGGTATCGCCCGCCGACAAAGCGGCGACAAACTCCTTCGATTCGGGAAGCGCGGAGAGCAGTGAAATCGGGCCATGGCAGAGCACCGCAGTAGGCTTGGATGTTTCATGGAAATGTCTCAACACGATGCCCGCGTTCGGATCATCGAGAAGATCGATCATCGGGCCATGGCCGCCGGGAACGAAGACAGCGTCGTACTGATCCAGGCCTGATGCAACGACATCCGAGATGCGAGTTGGATTTCTGAGGCCAGTCAGGCTGTCCCGGAATTTGAAATAGTCATGGAGCCTGGCCTCATTCCCGCCGAAGAAATCGGGGACTGCGGAATGGAGGTCCAGTTGCGGCGTGTTGCCCTTGGGGTTGGAAAAAGTGATCTCGTAGCCTTCCTGCATGAGGGCGCGGACCGGAACCGTCAACTCGTTCAGGTAGTAGCCGGCACCGCGATAACACCCGCCATTTTCCAGCGGTAAGCCATGTCCGCTGGAAACTAGCACTAAGACTTTTCCTTTTAACGCCATTTCATTCTCCTCTCCAATCGAATAGGTGCGGGCGCGGGCACATGCGTGTTCTCTTTCGGTCTACTTGTGCCACCTACCTACTACTCGCTTTCATGTCAGGGCGAGCGACCGTGCACTGAGAGTGCCAGAAGTGCGACGACGGGTCTATTGGACGAAGGTATCGACCAATACCACAGTATGAATTGGAAATATCCGCAAAGAGTGTTGCCTACTCTTTTGGAAGAATCCGAATGCCAAAATATCGCCAACGCCGCCGTTTAATTGATTTGCAAGAGCACCTGGAGCCTAATCCCTTCATCGCTCGGCGCAGCGTGCTTTCGCAAACGAACGGCGCTTAAAGGGCGTAAATGTTGCTCCCTCGCGCCGCGAAGCGCCCTCCTCAACAGCATGCCACCGCGCACAACTCTGCCTCAGGGCGCTCCAGATAAAACTAAGACATTTCATTACTAATCAGCCGTCGAGGAGTGAGTTGGCGGAACTATGCATTTTATTGACCGTCGGATTTTCGCTTCTAGAAGTCAATCCTTCCCTGAAAGGCAATCATGCGCGGGGAGCTGTCGCCGCCTAAACCAACGCCCAACAGTCCAGTTGGAGGCGAGATCGTGCTCTCGAGAGTGCCGAATCTGGCTGGAACCGACACGCCAGGAACGCCCGCTTCGACTTCGCTGGGAAGAGCGAAATTAGGGTGATTGAATGCGTTGAACATCTGTGCATCGAGGCGGAACGTGATCCCCTCTTTCATTGGAAATGTCTTGGTGATGTAAACATCGGAGTTCGTGTAATGCGGTCCGCGCACGGAGTTCCGTCCGGAATTGCCGAACTGGCAGTTAGCCCTTGAGTCGCCTCCCACGCATGCTCCGGTCGTCGGATCGACCACGGAGACGAAGGCATCTGGGTTGAGCCACTGTTTGGTGCCGGCCACAGTTACGCCCTCAACAGGACTCTTCCGATACATGGGCACATCCGGAATTCGGTTCGCGTAGGCGGGTGCGTTGAACTGGACGGTGCTGGACCCGTTTGCCTGAAACACGCCGTTGCCGTTGGCGATATAAGGCTGGCTAAGCACGCTGAAGGGCAGACCGGAGTGCAGGATCGCAGTCTCCGAGATCGACCAACCTCTAAGGATCTGACGAAGGAAGGCATGGTTAGAGTGGAATGGAACTTGGTAAAAACCATAGGCGGATGCGTTATGGCGAACGTCGTAGTCGCAACTGGCATACTGCCGGTTCAATTCTCCAGGCAAAGGCGACATCAGTCCCTGCGTGGAGAAGGACAGCAAACCGCCGTTTGATACTTCGTCGAGACAGTGACTGAATGTGTAATTGCCGTGCAGCGTGAGTCCGCGCCACTGCTGAATATAGGCGATCTGAAGTCCGGCGTAACTGCTGTTGGCGTCGGTGCGAAACTCATTGACGTTCCCGAATCGTTGATCAAGCGGGCGCTGGTACGGAAACGGCGCGAAGCATCCATCGCAGACCGTCTGATACCCATTGAGTTGCACCTGGAACGGCTCATGAAGCCCTCGTGTGCCTACGAAATCCATACGCAAGCTTCCATGCGTGCCAATCTGCTGTTCGACGCCGAAGTTGTATTGGTAGTAATACGGCGTCTTGAGCGCTCCGCTCGGAAAGGTGTTCAGACTGACCGCCAGTGGACACGTGGGTGCACCGGGCTGAATTCCCGCGCAGGGAGCGCCGCCTGACCGAAAGATTGCCTGAAACGAGTGGTTCGAGTTTGCAGCTGCATCGACGGCACTTCCTGCAAAGCCGGGAGCGATGCCGATGCCGCCAACCTGACCGCCGATTCCGCCCACGAACATCGGATCGTTGGGTGCATTCATCGCGGCAAGATCGGCAATTTGCATGGGAATGATGTCGCTGAAAACTCCAAATCCGCTGTGAACCGCCAGACGCGGATGCAGTTGATAGGCAAAGGAGATTCGCGGCTGATAGACAAATAGCGGTGTGGCAGGAAACAGGTCGTGGACATTTCCAAGCACAACCTTGTTCAGCGGTTCATCGCTGTTGTGTGAAGCGTCAAGGAATGAGCCAGCCATGCGGGCGAAAAGATCCTTTCCGCTCGTGACGTTCGTGTTCCAGGTGACGCGCGTGCCGTACGTAATGGTAGCCCTGGCGACAGGCTTGTAGGTGTCCATTGCGTAGTACTCGAGATTGCCCGCCGAAACCCGCTCCTTCAGCGAAACGGGAAAGCTCTGACTGGCCGTGTATGCCGCTCCGTAGGTGAACTCCGCCAGGTCATTGAAGGTCACAGTAGGTACGGTGCCCTCGCCGAGGTCGTAATTACTCACATCGAGACGCCGCGTATTCATGCCGAACTTCCAAGTGTGCTTCCCGTGTGTCCAAGTCAGGTTGTCGTTGATTTGCCACTGTGTGACCTTGCGGCCTTGCGGATAAGTGTTGTCATTTCCGCCGATCGTGGTGAACGGAATACTATCACTGCCGGACGCAAGCACGATGGGGAGTGTCCCCGCCACTTGCGAATAGTGATTTGGTTCGAAGATGCTCGAATACCAGCTCGCGCCCGGATTGAACTGGTTCACAAGGTTCGAATTGAACACATGGGTGTAGCCTGCAACGAGAGTTCGTTGTGGTTGCGGCGAATAAGAGTTGAAAACAGGATTGACGGGATCGGTGTACGCCGCCTGGAGCCCGGTGTCCTGTTGAAAGCGATACCAGATGCTGTTCCTGGCGTTAATGATGTGATCGATCTTAACCACAATCAAGTTCTCGCTGTCGCTATTGTTCAACGAAGCTTGGCGCTGGCTGGCACAGCCATCGCCGTTTGTGCCGAGCGGGCACCCGACAATCGGAACCGGGGAGCCGCCTGATGCAGGGAGCAGGGAGAACATCCTCTGGTAAAAGGGAGTCTCTGCAGGCTGAGCCGGAAGAGCCGCGCCCGTGATCGGGTCCGTTCCACCGATGGCGAGCTGGCCCAGCACATATTGCTGGTAAGGCGGCGTTGGCAGGGTAATTTGCGAAACGAGTGGCAGGGCGATGCGAATCCCCTCGTAATGCCCGAAGAAGAACAGCTTGTCTCGCCGAATAGGTCCGCCGATGCTGACGCCAAATTCGTTAACTGTGGAGCGGGGCTTCTTCGCACCGCTTTCAGCTGTATCGTTCGCGTGCAGAAAGTAGTCTTCGGCGTTGAACAGCGAACCGTTCCAGATTTCGTACGCGTCACCGTGAAACGCGTTGGTGCCCGACTTCGTGAAGTAGTTCACCTGGGCTACGGCGTACCTTCCCTGATCGACGGAGAAAGAGTTGGTATTGACAGTCGCTTCCTCCACTGCATCGAGACCAATGACGAGATTCGTGGAAAGGCCGATGTTCAGGCCCAGCCATGGATCGTTCGTATCGTATCCATCGAGGATGTAGCCGTTCGAGGTAGCGGGCAATCCATTGAACTCCACGTTGCCGTAACCGCCGGGCGCCTTGGCATCGTTTGAAGAGCCCGCCGTGTTCATCAACGCTCCCTGCGCGAATTGTGCGATGTACGTGAGGTCCTGCCCTGGGTTCGGCAGTCTTTCGATGGCCTTCGCTTCCAGGGTCGTTGAGGTATTTGGATTCTCCAAGCTCAATAGCCCGGTCTGTGCAGTTACCTCAACGGTTTGCAATGTGCTCGCAGGCTTCAAAGTGAAGCTGAACGCGATGGTCTGACCGACGGCAACCGTGGAGGGTTGTGATTGGGCCGGTCCAAAGCCTTCGGCTTCCACCCTGATCCGATAGGTCCCTGGATTCACCTGCGCGAAGAGAAAACGCCCTTCGGCGTTGCTTCGCGCAGTTCGTGTTGCTCCCGTGCTTACTTCGATAGCCTTTACAGCGGCGTTGGGAACAACAGCGCCTGTGGCATCGATAAT